>OLVV01001035.1_pt1 | contig 11759 bp, 10 predicted proteins | sample 1673581 | NCBI WGS metagenome assembly OLVV01 (sample SAMEA103958116, study PRJEB25191) | human gut metagenome | biome: human-associated habitat [ENVO:00009003]; feature: intestine environment [ENVO:2100002]; material: feces | place: Germany | collected 2013/2015
GACGGTTTGGATGATAACCGGATGGTTGGAAATTTGGAATGGGTAGAAAATCAGGCAGGAAACAACATAAACGGAGGAGACGCGGGATGGCGACAAGAGAAACATTTTTACAGGAGTTAAAGAACCTGAATCAGGAAGTAATCACGATGAGCCAGATGGTGCAGGATGCGATTGACAGCAGCTTTCAGGCTCTCAGCGAACATAATACGGAATTGGCAGACAAGATAATCAAGGGAGACCGCGATGTGGACAATATGGAACGAAAGATCGAGACACACTGCCTGATGCTGATGTTAAAGCAGCAGCCGGTCGCCAGCGATCTGCGCCATATCTCGACGGCACTGAAGGTAGTGACCGATCTGGAGCGGATGGGCGATCAGGCAGCGGATATTGCCGATCTGTCCCTGCGCTTAGAGGCAGCGGATTACGGTCTTGTGAGCAAACACCTTCCGGCGATGGTGGCAAATGTAAAAACGATGGTTAAAGATGCAATTCGCGCTTTCATCGAGCGCGATACCGAAACCGCAGAAATTGCCGTCCAGGCATCGCTTACAGGGCACCTGGTACTTTCCACGCTGCATACCAACACGGCGGTGGGGGCGATCACGCGTTTGCAGGATATGGGCGTCGAGCCTTTCCTGCTCTCTTCCAGTCTGGCGGGCGTGATGGCGCAGCGGCTGGTTCGCACGCTGTGCCCCGACTGCCGCCAGCCCGCGCCTGCCACTGACGAAGAAAAACGCCTGCTGGGGATTACCGATGCGCGAACCGTCACTCTGTACCATCCGCAGGGCTGCCCCGCCTGTAATCACAAAGGTTTTCGCGGACGTACTGCCATCCATGAACTGATTGTGGTGGACGCCACATTGCGTGATTTGATCCACCGTCAGGCCGGGGAACTGGAGCTGGAACGTTATGTCCGGCAACACTCTGCGGGTATCCGCAGTAACGGCATTGAGAAAGTGCTCGCCGGAGAAACCTCTCTCGATGAAGTTCTGCGGGTAACCATGGAGGCGTAATGGCACTGTTTTACTATCAGGCGCTGGAGCGTAATGGTCGCAAAACCAAAGGTATGATTGAGGCGGATTCCGCGCGTCATGCCCGCCAGTTGTTGCGCGGTAAAGAGCTTATCCCCGTGCATATTGAAGCCCGGATGAATACTTCGTCAGGGGGGATGTTGCAGCGTCGGCGGCACGCACATCGTCGCGTGGCGGCGGCAGATTTGGCGCTGTTCACGCGCCAACTGGCAACGCTGGTGCAGGCAGCAATGCCGTTGGAAACCTGCTTACAGGCGGTCAGTGAGCAAAGTGAAAAACTGCATGTGAAAAGCCTCGGAATGGCGCTGCGCAGTCGGATTCAGGAAGGCTATACCCTGTCGGACAGCCTGCGCGAACATCCCCGCGTCTTTGACTCCCTGTTTTGTTCGATGGTCGCTGCCGGAGAAAAATCCGGGCATCTCGACGTGGTGCTTAATCGCCTTGCGGATTACACCGAACAGCGACAGCGCCTGAAATCACGTCTATTGCAGGCCATGCTCTATCCGCTGGTTCTGCTGGTGGTGGCAACGGGCGTAGTCACTATTTTGCTGACGGCAGTAGTGCCGAAAATTATCGAACAGTTTGATCATCTCGGACACGCGCTGCCCGCCTCTACCCGAATGCTCATCGCCATGAGCGACGCGTTACAGGCCAGCGGCGTGTACTGGCTGGCGGGTTTGCTGGGGCTTCTGGTGCTGGGGCAACGGCTACTCAAAAATCCTGCGATGCGCCTGCGCTGGGATAAAACCTTGCTGCGTTTGCCCGTGACGGGGCGTGTTGCGCGCGGGCTGAATACGGCGCGTTTTTCCCGCACATTAAGCATCCTCACCGCCAGCAGTGTTCCGCTGCTGGAAGGCATTCAGACCGCCGCCGCCGTGTCGGCAAATCGTTATGTCGAGCAACAACTGCTGCTGGCGGCAGATCGCGTCCGCGAAGGAAGCAGCTTGCGCGCCGCGCTGGCGGAGTTGCGCCTGTTCCCGCCGATGATGCTGTACATGATCGCCTCCGGCGAACAGAGCGGCGAGCTGGAAACCATGCTTGAGCAGGCCGCAGTCAACCAGGAACGGGAATTTGATACCCAGGTGGGGCTGGCGTTAGGGCTGTTTGAGCCGGCGCTGGTGGTGATGATGGCGGGCGTGGTGCTGTTTATCGTCATCGCCATCCTCGAACCGATGCTGCAACTGAACAATATGGTTGGAATGTAATTTACGGAGTTATCACATGAATTCGTTATCCCGCACACAAAAACCACGGGCAGGTTTTACCCTGCTGGAAGTGATGGTGGTGATTGTTATTCTTGGCGTCCTGGCAAGTCTGGTGGTGCCTAACCTGTTGGGCAATAAAGAGAAAGCGGATCGGCAAAAAGCCATCAGCGATATCGTGGCGCTGGAGAATGCGCTGGATATGTACCGACTGGATAACGGGCGTTATCCGACCACAGAACAGGGGCTTGAGGCGCTGATCCAGCAACCGGCCAATATGGCAGATTCCCGTAACTACCGTACCGGTGGGTACATTAAACGACTGCCAAAAGATCCGTGGGGCAATGATTATCAGTATCTCAGCCCGGGTGAAAAAGGACTGTTTGATGTTTACACCCTGGGGGCGGATGGTCAGGAAAATGGGGAAGGCGCTGGCGCAGATATCGGTAATTGGAATTTGCAGGAGTTTCAGTAATCAGTGCCTGAACGCGGATTCACTCTTCTGGAAATCATGCTGGTGATTTTCCTTATCGGCCTTGCCAGTGCGGGCGTGGTGCAGACTTTTGCGACCGATTCTGAACCGCCTGCGAAAAAAGCAGCGCAGGATTTTCTGACTCGCTTTGCGCAGTTTAAGGACAGGGCAGTGATCGAAGGGCAGACACTCGGTGTGTTAATCGACCCGCCAGGCTATCAGTTTATGCAGCGTCGTCACGGGCAGTGGTTGCCTGTTTCTGCGACCCGGTTATCGGCACAGGTTACGGAGCCGAAACAGGTGCAGATGCTGTTACAACCCGGAAGTGATATCTGGCAGAAGGAATATGCGCTGGAGCTGCAGCGTCGTCGCCTGGCGCTGCACGATATTGAACTGGAGCTGCAAAAAGAGGCGAAAAAGAAGACGCCGCAGATCCGTTTTTCGCCTTTTGAACCCGCCACGCCGTTTACGCTGCGCTTCTACTCGGCGGCGCAAAACGCATGTTGGGCGGTAAAACTGGCACACGATGGCGCGTTATCCCTCAATCAATGTGATGAGAGGATGCGATGAAGCGCGGATTTACCTTGCTGGAAGTGATGCTCGCGCTGGCGATTTTTGCGCTGGCTGCCACGGCGGTGTTACAGATTGCCAGCGGTGCGCTGAGTAATCAGCACGTTCTTGAGGAAAAAACGGTAGCAGGCTGGGTGGCTGAAAACCAGACCGCGCTGCTCTACCTGATGACCCGCGAGCAGCGGGCGGTCAGGCATCAGGGCGAGAGCGATATGGCAGGAAGCCGCTGGTACTGGCGAACCACACCGCTGAGTACAGGCAACGCGCTGCTCCAGGCGGTGGATATTGAAGTCAGCCTTCACGAAGACTTTTCGCCGGTGATTCAGTCACGACGCGCCTGGTTTAGCGCCGTGGGAGGCCAACAGTGAGAAGGGCTCGCGCTGGTTTCACGTTACTGGAAATGCTGGTGGCAATTGCCATTTTTGCCTCGCTGGCACTGATGGCGCAGCAGGTGACTAACGGCGTCACGCGCGTGAATAGCGCCGTCGCCGGACACGATCAAAAACTAAACCTCATGCAGCAAACGATGAGTTTTCTGACCCACGATCTGACACAAATGATGCCGCGTCCGGTAAGAGGCGATCAGGGCCAGCGTGAACCAGCGTTACTGGCTGGCGCTGGCGTGCTGGCGTCTGAGAGTGAAGGGATGCGCTTTGTGCGCGGCGGTGTGGTTAATCCGTTGATGCGTCTGCCGCGCAGTAATCTGCTCACCGTCGGTTACCGCATTCATGACGGTTATCTCGAACGGTTAGCCTGGCCGCTGACCGACGCAGCAGGCAGCGTGAAGCCGACAATGCAAAAGTTGATTCCGGCGGATTCGCTTCGTTTGCAGTTCTATGATGGTATGCGCTGGCAGGAGAGCTGGTCGTCAGTACAGGCGATCCCCGTGGCGGTACGCATAACCCTGCATTCGCCGCAATGGGGCGAAATTGAACGCATCTGGTTGTTACGCGGGCCGCAATTATCATGATCACCTCACCACCAAAACGCGGAATGGCACTGGTCGTGGTGCTGGTATTGCTGGCGGTCATGATGCTGGTAACCATCACGCTTTCCGGGCGGATGCAGCAACAACTTGGGCGAACGCGCAGCCAGCAGGAGTACCAGCAGGCGCTGTGGTACAGCGCCAGTGCAGAAAGCCTGGCGTTGAGCGCACTCAGTCTGAGCCTGAAAAATGAAAAGCGCGTGCATCTGGCACAACCGTGGGCTTCTGGCCCTCGTTTTTTCCCACTGCCGCAGGGGCAAATCGCCGTCACTCTGCGTGACGCACAGGCCTGCTTTAACCTGAATGCCCTCGCTCAGCCGACGACGGCGTCGCGTCCGCTCGCGGTACAACAACTGATTGCCCTGATCTCGCGCCTCAATGTGCCTGCTTATCGGGCCGAACTGATAGCCGAAAGCCTGTGGGAGTTTATTGACGAAGACCGCAGCGTGCAGACGCGTCTGGGGCGTGAAGACAGCGAGTATCTCGCCCGTTCGGTGCCGTTCTACGCCGCTAATCAACCGCTGGCTGATATCAGTGAGATGCGCGTGGTACAGGGAATGGACGCCGGGCTTTATCAAAAACTGAAACCGCTGGTCTGTGCGCTGCCGATGACCCGCCAGCAAATCAACATTAATACCCTGGACGTCGCGCAAAGTGTGATTCTTGAGGCGCTGTTTGACCCGTGGTTAAGCCCTGTTCAGGCGCGGGCGTTATTACAACAACGTCCGGCGAAGGGCTGGGAAGATGTCGATCAGTTTCTTGCACAGCCGCTACTTGCTGACGTCGATGAGCGTACTAAAAAACAGCTAAAAACCGTCCTGAGCGTGGACAGCAATTACTTCTGGCTGCGTTCAGATATCACCGTGAATGAGATTGAACTGACGATGAACTCGTTAATTGTCCGCATGGGCCCACAACACTTTTCTGTTCTCTGGCATCAGACAGGAGAAAGTGAGTGAGTTCCATGCTTGAGATTTTTATCCCGCTTTGCGCCTCCGATCCCATCCGTTGGCAGCACCGTACCACCGACGTGGAGCACGGCATCTGGTCTGACGTTGACAACGAACAGCTCCAGCAATGGCTGCAAACTGATGCGATTCGATTCTACATTCCCGGCGAATGGATCAGCGTCTGGCAGGTTGAACTGCCTGATATCCCCCGCAAGCAGATACCGACTATTCTGCCCGCCTTGCTGGAAGAAGAGCTGAACCAGGATATCGATGAACTGCATTTCGCCCCGTTGAAAGTCGACCAGCAACTGGCAACCGTAGCTGTGATTCACCAGCAGCATATGCGCAACATTGCGCAGTGGTTGCAGGCAAACGGCATCACCCGCGCTACCGTCGCGCCGGACTGGATGTCCATTCCTTGTGGGTTTATGGCTGGCGATGCGCAACGGGTTATCTGCCGCATCGATGAATGCCGGGGATGGAGCGCCGGGCGGACGCTGGCCCCGGTCATGTTCCGCGCCCAGCTCAATGAGCAGGCGTCACCGATTTCGCTGACCGTAGTCGGAATCGCGCCGGAAGAGCTATCTGCATGGGCTGGCCCAGACGCTGAACGTCTGACCGTTACGGCTCTGCCCGCCATTACCACTTATGGCGAACCGGACGGGAATCTGCTAACAGGGCCGTGGCAGCCTCGGGTCAGCTACCGAAAACAGTGGGCGCGCTGGCGGGTGATGATTCTGCCGATATTGCTGATTCTGGTTGCGCTGGCAGTGGAACGGGGCGTGACGTTATGGAGCGTCAGCGAACAGGTGGCGCAAAGCCGCACCCAGGCGGAAAAAAAGTTCTTAACACTGTTCCCGGAGCAGAAGCGGATTGTGAATTTGCGTTCCCAGGTGACGATGGCGCTGAAAAAATATCGCCCGCAGGCCGACGATACCCGGCTGCTCGCAGAATTGTCAGCGATCGCCAGTACCCTGAAATCAGCGTCACTTACCGACATCGAAATGCGTGGTTTCACCTTTGATCAAAAACGCCAGACGCTCCACCTTCAGTTGCGGGCCGCGAACTTTGCCAGTTTCGACAAACTGCGTAGCGCACTGGCGGCAGATTATGTTGTGCAACAGGACGCGTTACAGAAAGAGGGTGATGTGGTTTCCGGCGGCGTAACGTTGCGGAGGAAATAACATGTTACGCGATAAATTTATTCACTATTTTCAGCAATGGCGTGAACGCCAGTTAAGCCGTGGCGAACACTGGCTGACACAACACCTGGCGGGGCGTTCTCCGCGTGAAAAGGGCATATTACTGGCAGCGGTGGTGTTCCTGTTTAGCGCCGGATATTACGTTCTCATCTGGCAGCCTTTGAGCGAACGGATTGAGCAACAGGAGACGATGTTGCAGCAGCTGGTGACGATGAACACCCGACTGAAGAGCGCCGCGCCGGATATTATTGCGGCGCGAAAATCCGCCACAACCACGCCTGCACAGGTATCGAGGGTCATCAGTGACAGTGCTTCCGCGCACTCAGTGGTCATCAAGCGGATAGCTGAGCGCGGGGAGAATATTCAGGTCTGGATAGAACCTGTGGTGTTTCATGACCTGCTGAACTGGTTAAACGCGCTGGATGAAAAGTATGCGCTGCGGGTGACACAAATTGATGTTAGTGCGGGTGAGAAGCCAGGGATGGTGAATGTGCAGCGGTTGGAGTTGATAAGAGGATAAGTGTTCCAGTAAATTCCTTACCTGTGAAATTCAGTCCGAAAGGTGAGTGTATAATCTTCTTATCCACTCACCGAGTTAAATATTTTTGCAATAAGAAATATCCCACTCCCGCCATCACTGAATGTTCTGCAAAACGACAGATACGAGTTCTCTCCTGAAACAGCCCTGCGTCCTATAAATATGCTTACGTGTGGCAATACATCATGATTATTAATAGATGCAATGAATCATTAGGTAGCAATTGATAGGTCAAAACATATAGGATAATTCTTGTGTGATCTGTATTTTGTGTAGCCTAGAAATTAGTAAAATTCCTGGAGATAATCAGAGAGGGAATTTCAAATAGTATAATAATTTCCCAAGAAACTATTCGTCGATTTTAGGAAAAGTCTGCTCAGGTATATCTACCGAGGGATAATGCTGGCTGTAACGCTGGTTAAAATAGATACACAAAATAATCAAGATGTATATTTTAATCGACGAAAATAATTACTTCCGGGATTATTGATGCGACTTAAATAACACCATTTAAATGTGATATAAATCACAAATATGGCTGTGAAGAGGGTGCTGTAGATATAAATAAGAAGTACATGAGTGAATTTTAAACAGGGGAATAGTTTCTCGCTAAACAATTTATTGGTAATCAATCACATGCGTTCTGGTTTGAGGCAGATTGCAGGTGTTGTTACGCATAAAATTCATAGGTGGTATTATAATCAAGTAGTTAACAGTAATAGTAAAAAATAATTTCTTGCGAAATTAGCAGCCCGTTTTGAATAAGTGTGTTCCGGAGTAATCCAGAGCGCATGCTGCTTTACGTCTTTTTCAAGCCATGTTGGTTAAGCAAAAAGAGGTAGAAATAATTTCCTGAGAAATTAACTCAACATTCTGAAATGGCCAGTTTTCTGAAATTACCAGAAGACCGAATACATTCATGCCTGAAGAATGGATTAGAAGAAACGAGACGGAAATAGATCTATTTATCCCTGCGGAAATAATTTCTGCTGAAATTTTTTGCGGCTATTAAAAAGGTCAAACCGTCTGAGTAAATTTTATCCAGTTACAAATAAGCATTACCTCCAGTGTATTGGTAGCTGTTAAGCCAAGGGCGGTAGCGTACCTGAAGAGATTAGGATCACATCATCAAATGGCAAGAAGTGGATTTGAAGTCCAGAAAGTCACCGTAGAGGCATTATTTCTACGAGAAATACGAACACGCTTTGGTAAGTTCCGTCTGGGATATTTGTGGGCGATTCTCGAACCCTCTGCGCATTTGCTGATACTGTTGGGCATTTTTGGTTACATTATGCACCGCACGATGCCAGACATCTCATTCCCGGTGTTTTTACTTAATGGCCTGATTCCCTTTTTTATCTTTAGCAGTATCAGCAATCGTTCTGTAGGTGCTATTGAAGCGAATCAGGGGTTGTTTAATTATCGACCAGTAAAACCCATCGATACGATCATTGCGCGTGCATTGCTTGAGACACTGATTTACGTTGCTGTTTATATATTGCTTATGCTTATCGTCTGGATGGTAGGCGAATATTTCGAAATAACAAACTTTTTACAACTTGTGCTTACCTGGAGTTTGTTAATCATTCTTTCATGTGGCGTTGGCTTAATATTCATGGTCGTTGGTAAAACCTTCCCTGAAATGCAAAAGGTCCTGCCGATACTGCTTAAGCCGCTGTATTTCATCTCCTGCATCATGTTCCCTCTACACTCGATTCCGAAGCAATACTGGTCATATCTACTCTGGAATCCATTAGTGCATGTCGTAGAGTTAAGCCGCGAGGCAGTTATGCCTGGCTATATCAGCGAAGGCGTGAGTCTGAACTACCTGGCAATGTTCACTCTGGTCACCCTGTTCATCGGTCTGGCGTTATACCGAACGCGTGAAGAGGCAATGCTGACATCATGATTAAGATTGAGAATTTGACGAAGTCCTATCGCACGCCAACGGGTCGACACTATGTCTTTAAGGATTTAAATATTGAAATCCCTTCAGGAAAAAGTGTCGCCTTTATTGGTCGCAACGGAGCGGGTAAATCAACGTTACTGAGAATGATTGGCGGCATTGACCGCCCCGACAGTGGAAAGATCATCACCAATAAGACAATATCATGGCCAGTCGGTCTTGCAGGTGGATTTCAGGGAAGTTTAACCGGACGCGAAAACGTAAAATTTGTTGCGCGGTTATACGCGAAGCAAGAAGAGCTGAAAGAGAAAGTTGAGTTTGTTGAAGAATTTGCCGAACTCGGTAAGTACTTCGATATGCCGATTAAAACTTACTCATCCGGTATGCGATCGCGTTTAGGCTTCGGTTTAAGCATGGCATTTAAGTTTGATTATTATATCGTCGATGAAGTAACCGCAGTCGGTGATGCCAGGTTTAAAGAAAAATGCGCTCAATTGTTTAATGAAAGGCATAAAGAGTCTAGTTTTTTGATGGTTTCACATAGTTTGAATTCATTGAAAGAGTTTTGTGATGTGGCCATTGTGTTTAAGGACGATAATGCGGTTAGTTTTTATGAGGATGTTCAGGAGGGGATAGAGGAGTATATAGAAGGAAAACTTATTTTATATTAACATATTCATATGTTTTTTAATCATGCGCCTGAAAGTTGACTTAATAAAAATATATAATTTATCTTCTCTTGATGATAAAACTACAAGAAATGACTGAGTTTTTTGTTTGTAACAATAAAAATTATATAAATAGTTAATGGGGCAACTTGTTATTTGTTCAGCGCGTTTGATGTGCTAATTGAAATGCTATTTTCTACTATAAATGTCGAGTTTGTTTCCTAGAGGTAAAGAGTGAAGAATATTTTAATAGTAACCCCGGAAATCCCATATCCAGCATTTAAAGGGAATCAAAACAGAATTCATCAAACAATCAAACTGCTGGAATCATTAAATTGTAAAATATCACTAGCAATACTTAACTCAAATCAAAAAGAACGGAAAAGCATTGATGTAAAGAAAGATGTTTTAAAAGCTTATAAGTTATCTGATGTAATTGTAAAAAGGCATCCTAAATTCTCAAAAGATAATGTTTTTTCGGCATTAAAAAAGATAGATGAGAGTCTTTTTGGGACGGACAGGATTTGTACGCAAGAGACTTGTCCATATACATTTAAAAAAGTTGTAAGGAAATATATAAAAACTAAGTCACCCGATTATGTAATTGTTAATTATTTGAAAATATCCGATGTAATTCCACGAGGTTACAAGGGGAAAACAATAGTTGATACACACGATTTTGCTACAGAGATAATGAAAGGAGCCCTAAAGATAAAACCAAACGATAGATTTGATCTCGCTAAATTTGAAAAAAGTGAGAGAAAATGTATTAATAAATTTGATACAGTAATAGCAATTAATCCAAATGAAGAAAAGGAATTCAAGCGTAGATTTGGCATCAAAAATACAGTGTTCATACCCGGATTTCATAACGTTAAAACATGTGTAAATAGAGACTCTAAACATAAATATGATATTTTGTTTGTGGGTTCTAGTTCACCATTCAATATAGAAGGATTCATGAAGTTCAATGCGAATGTTATACCGCAGCTTTCGAAACTACTTGGAAAAATGCCGTTGATCGCTGTAGCAGGAGATGTAAGCAATTGCGCAGCTATAAAAAAAATTAAAGGAAATCATATTAATCGTCTTGGTCGTGTTCCAGATCTATCAGAATGTTATAATTCAGCAAAAGTTGTAATCTGCCCAATACTCAACGGCGCAGGTATGAAAATAAAATCCGTTGAGGCTCTTTCTTATGGAAAAGCAATGGTAACAACCACCTTGGGTTGTGATGGTATTAATATTAAAAATGGTGTTCATGCCATTATTGCAGATCAATGGCATGATTTCACTTCTGCGCTTTATGATATACTTACTCATAACGAGAAAAGAATACAGTTAGAAGAAAATGCACTGCAATTAGCTAAAGATGAATATAGTTTCGAAAGTGTGGCTATAAAATGGAGGGAAATATTAGAACTACCTAGAGATAATATTTGTATAAAACAGGAAAATAGCATAAGAAAAACACCAGTTAATGAAAGTAAAACGCCTTCCCGTAAAAAAGCTTTAATTTTCGGTATGGATGCCAGATTATTAATGGATATAAATCTGCATATTGCAATGGAATTAAGAAGACAAGGAGTTTTTAGTGAGATTGTGAAGGTCGAAAGCGCTCATAAAAATTTTTTCATGCAGCATGACTTTATAACACATTCACTAAAAGAAATGTTTACCAAAAAAAATAGAGATCTGGCAGAAGAGTGGTATAGGGAAAATCATGAACTTCCTATCGCAAAAATGAGCTATCGAGGAGTAAATATTGGAGTTGATATTTTAACTCATAAGAGAATGTTTCCAGAGCATTATGAGAAAGATAAATTTTCTAAATCAATAAAATATTGTATTCTTTTGATTGAGACATTGTTGAATCTTTGTGAGAAAATACGACCAGATTTTTTGGTAAGTTGGAATGGAAATGGACCTCATATGATATTCATTCCTAAAATTGTTGCAAAGATTATAGATGTTCCGGTTCTCTTTGTAGAAAGAGGGCTTCTGCCATCTACTTATCTTGTGGATTATCAAGGTGTTAATTTTAAAAGCTATCTTGCGGGAAGTTACATCGACATACCGCCAAACAATAAATTTCATTTCGCTGATAATTATATAAAAAACTTTTCTGATGCTAATGAAACGATTGTTAACACTAATGATTTGATCATTTCAGATAAGCAAAGAATATTCCAAAAATTAAAAATTAAAAATAAAGGTTTTATTCTTTTTTGT
>OLVV01001043.1_pt1 | contig 11701 bp, 10 predicted proteins | sample 1673581 | NCBI WGS metagenome assembly OLVV01 (sample SAMEA103958116, study PRJEB25191) | human gut metagenome | biome: human-associated habitat [ENVO:00009003]; feature: intestine environment [ENVO:2100002]; material: feces | place: Germany | collected 2013/2015
GCCGGACTTGAACCGGCGACCTGCTGATTACGAAGAGTAGAAAAGATATAAAAATAACGATTTCTGGACGTTTTCAGCACTTTCTGCTCGGAAATCAATGCTCTTTACACATCTTATTTCCACTGTTTCCGTCCGCTCCTTTCGCCGTGTGGGTCAGCGTGTGGGTCAAACCAGAAAACCCAGCGCAAAAACTGCGCCGCAGTAATCAAAGATGAAATCCATTTGTCGGATGAACATAAACCCTCTGAGTTGAAAGTATAAGGCGATATCGAAAAAATATCTTCCGTAAGTGCAGAGAGTGTGGTATACTAGCAATGAAAGTACATGAAAATGGGTGATACGATGCTGAATCTCTATGTTTTGGATGCTGTGTCCAGCAAAAAGGTTCCTGCGGAAATAGATCCTGCGTCAAAAGAGGATTTTGCTGCAACACATGACTGGCAGACAAACTGGGAATCAACATATGCGAGGCAACTGCCCAATAAAGTCGCGCTTCATCGAAAAGACAATTACGAACTGCTTGGTCTGATGTCCTATGAACTGGATGAACGTGGGCTTGCAGTTGAGGTTCTCTACATGGAGAGCGCACGGCACAGCAACGCAAATCTTCTTCATGCGACAGGCGAGGCCAAGCGATATATCGGTATCGCAAAGGCAATGTTTGCATATGCCGTCCGGATTTCCAAGGAAGCTGGATTTGACGGCGTACTCATTTTTAAGGCGAAAACGAGCGAATTATTGGAATACTATATGCGCGAATTTGGCGCGCGACAGGTCGGGGCCTATGATCCGTTCCGTCTTGTTCTTTGGGAAGACGCCGCAGAAGCGCTCATTTCTGAATATAGGAGGGATGAATATGAATCGATCTGAATTGCTCCACGCGGAAGAATCCGGAGCTGCCAGCGGATGGGTTTCGCCGCTGAGTCAGGAGGACAGGGAGTATTTCGCCTATCTGCGCAAGGTCTTCAAGCGCTACAATATCACCCCGTCTAAGGCAACACGCCTGGAATATGATTTCGTTATCCGCGTGGCGGAAAGCGAGTTTTATCTGCAAAAAGCAAACGCCTGACACTGTCAGAGAAGGAGCGGGCCATGGATACACTGCAAGCCCGGATCGTGCAGCTTGAACAGGAAAACGCGGCACTGCGGGCGCTGCTCAAAAAGCACGGGATTGCGTATCCGGAGGCGGCTGAAAATCAAATATCCGCGATTGCCAATCAGGGCAGCCGTATGCTTCAAAACGAGGTCACACCGCAGATGGTCTCGTTTTTCTATACCTATTTCAGAGGCCGCAAAGATGTATACAGCGTCCGCAGCCGCCCAAAGGACGGCAAAGCGGGTTATTTTCCGGTCTGTACGCATTTTTGGGATCACAAACTCTGCCCGAAAACGACAGGGCAGAAAATTGCCTGCAGGGACTGCCCGAACCGGGCCTATAAGCCGCTGAACATCCGCGCTCTGCTCGCCCATCTGAAAGGCGAGCGGGAGGACAGCAGCGATGTCGTCGGCATCTATCCGCTGCTCCCGGACGATACCTGCTATTTCCTTGTGTTCGATTTCGATGACCACGAGGGCACGTTTCAGGGCAGCGAAAAAACGGTCTCATGGCGGGACGAAGTCGACGCGCTCCGCAAAATATGCGAACTGGAACAGATCGACGCACTGGTCGAGCGCTCCCGTTCCGGGCAGGGCGCGCATGTCTGGATCTTCTTTTCCGAGACCGTTTCCGCACAGAAGGCACGGCAGTTCGGCACGGCTCTGCTAACAAAGGGCGCGGAATCGGTCAGCCTGAAAAACTTCCGCGCGTATGACCGAATGCTGCCATTGCAGGAGCATCTGCCGGAGGGAAAGCTCGGCAATCTGATTGCGCTGCCGCTGCAGGGCCGGGCGCTGCGGAATGGAAACAGCGCGTTTGTCGACGAAAACTGGAATGCGTACCCGGATCAATGGGGTGCACTGAAAAGCGCAAGAAAGCTGAGCGTAAAGGAAATCGAGGATAAAATCGCGGCATGGACACCGGAAGCAGGGCTTCTTGGACAACTGGCCGAGGAACCGCAGGAGGCGGAGGAAAACACGCAGAAAAGCTTCCTGCCGGAGAAGCCGTGGAGAAAAACAGAGCTTACACTGTACCCGGAGGATGTGGAGGGCGCGGTCGATCTTGTATATGCCAACGGTGTTTATATTAAAAGCACGAATCTCAAGCCGCGGCTTCAAAACCAGCTCCGCAGGCTTGCAGCCTATAAAAACCCGGAATTCCATAAGAAGCTGGCCATGGGCTTTTCAACGCTTGGAATACCGCGCATTGTCTATTGCGGCCATGACGACGGCGATTTTATCTGCCTCCCGCGTGGCTGTGTGGAGAGGCTGAAGAAATTGCTGGAGGAAGGAGCAATTCCATATCACATCACAGACGAACGGCAACCGGGCCAGAGGATCGAGGTTTCCTTTGCTGGGCAGCTATACCCGGAGCAGCAGCGCGCAGCAGATGCGCTGTTGGTACACGACATCGGTGTTCTGAACGCAGCAACAGCCTTTGGCAAAACCGCCGTCGGCGCTTACCTGATCGCAGCACGTCAGATCAACACGCTGGTTCTGGTCGATAACGCTGAAATTCTGAAAAACTGGCAGGAGGATCTGCAGAAATTCCTGACGATTGAAGAAGAACCGCCGGCCTACACAACTCCGACCGGCCGCGTCAAGCGGCGGAAAAGCGTGATCGGCAAATTACAGGGCGGTCAAAACACCCTGACCGGAATTCTTGACGTTGCGATGATCCCGTCGCTGGGAAAAAGCGAACGACTGGAAGAACTCGTGCAGGGCTACGGCATGGTGCTCATGGACGAGTGCCACCATGCGGGCGCGGATACGGATACTGCCGTGCTGCGTTCCGTTACGGCGAAGTATGTTTACGGCCTGACCGCGACACCGAAGCGCGACGACGGGCAGGATCGAAAGATTTTCCTGCAGCTCGGTCCGATCCGCTTCCGGTACACGGCGAAGGATCGTGCGAAGAAGCAGGGCATCGGCCATTATGTCTATCCCCGTTTTACAAGGTTTGTTCACCTTTCCGAGAAACTGCCCGCGATGGCAGAATTAAATCAGCTGGTGATCGAAAGCGAAGACCGCAACGCGCAGATTCTCTCGGATACGATCACCTGCGTCCAAAACGGGCGGACGCCGCTGGTTATGACGAAGTACAAGGAGCATGCAAGGCTGCTGTATCAGCGCTTGCAGGGGAGTGCAGACCACGTTTTCCTGCTGCAGGGCGGAAAGAGCAGCAAAGAACGCGCGCAGGTCCGGGACGCGCTGCTGGCCGTGTCGGAAACAGACACGTTGATCGTGGTCGCCATCGGCAAATATATCGGCGAGGGCTTCAATCTGCCGCGCCTCGATACGCTGCTGCTCGCAATGCCGATCTCATGGCAGGGGAATGTCGAACAGTACGCGGGCCGTCTGAACCGCGACTACGACGGCAAACAGGATGTGATCATTTTTGACTATATCGACGCGCACGTGCCGACGCTGGAACGTATGTACCATAAGCGCCTGCGCGCTTATCGCCAGATCGGCTTCGAGATCTGCGCAAACCTGCAAGCTGCGCAGGAGGAGAAGACTGGCACTATTTTCGACGCGCAGACCTACACACCAGTCTATGAACGCGATCTGCAAGCCGCGCAGCGGGAAATTCTGATTTCCAGTCCTGCACTGAGCCGCAAAAAGGTCACATATTTTCTGGAATTCCTGCGCGAACGTCAGGAAGCAGGCGTCCAGATCAAAATTCTCACGCTTGCACCCGACGCACAGGATACATATCAGGCCGCTGAGAAAATCGGCTTCTTGCGCCAGTCTGGCATCAAAGTCTTCCCATCCCAAACCTGCCGTGAGCACTTCGCGATCCTCGACCGCTGCCTCGTCTGGTACGGTAGCATGAACCTACTGTCAAACGAAAAACCCGACGACAACCTGATCCGCCTCCCAGACGAACAAATCGCACAGGAGCTGCTGGAAATCGCCGTGCAAGCTGATTCTGCTTCGGAGAACAAAACCGGATAATACGCCGCCTCCACACTGTCACGCCCGTGGCGGCGGTTTGTGCGGCTTTCGCGGCGCAGCCGAGCGTGTACCAGCCGGAAGCCCGAAGACCGGACGTTGCGCCGACGTGCGGGAGCATTGCGGGCACGGAAAACGAAGAAAAAGAACGGCTGCAGGCGAATTTTGGCAGAGGGAGAAGCCGCAAGCGGCGAAGCAGGACAAAGCCGCGGGGTCGTGCGCGCCCCGCGGCGGTCACATCTGCCCGCCGTGCGGGCAGTTTCGGAGATTTGCGAGGGGGTTATTGAGAGGGCAAAAATAGCACTCTTGGGGTCGTGATTTGAAAAAAGCCAGACGTTTCAAGGAAAACAGCGGGGTTGCACGAAAAAAGTGTGTAGAAATCGAACAAATAGCGGCAGGTGCAGAGGTGGGTGAAGAACTCTGAGCTTGCAGGAAAAGGCAGCTTGCAAGCTCAAAAACTTGCAAGCTGCCTTCTGAAAAATCTATGCTTTACTGCACCCGAGATCCAGCCAGAATCAGCCGGACGATCATCTACCGAAATAATATAGATACATATCCTCCATATTGGGTGCTGTTGGTACTGCGTCGGGTCGAGGGGCGCTTTCGCTGAGCAGACGGATCACACTTTTTCCGTCTGTGTGCATGACATTGCTGCAGGTATATTGCTTTGTGAGTGCCGCTTCGTCCGCAGCAGGAACTGTAACGAGCCAGACTTGCCCGTTCAGATGCTCCAGCAGCGAAGCAGGCTTTTGCATTTCGAGAACAACACCTTTCCGGAGCAGAATGATTTCGTTTGCGACTGCTTCGAGATCCGATACAATATGCGTCGACAGCAAAACGAGCTTTTGCTGGGAAAGATCACTGATGATACCGCGGAACCGGATCCGTTCTTCCGGGTCAAGCCCCGCCGTCGGCTCGTCCAGCACCAGAATTTCGGGGTCACCAAGCAGTGCCTGTGCGATCCCGACCCGCTGCCGCTGTCCGCCGGAGAAACCTTTCAGCTTTTTCTGCTTTTTGTCCTCCAGACCGACCATGCGCAGAAGCTCATCCGTTTGCCGCTTGGCTTCAAATTTTGACAAGCCCTTTAATCTGGCGATATAGAGCAGAAACTGCTCCGCTGTGAAATTCGGATAAACGCCGAAATCCTGCGGCAGATAGCCGAGCTTTTTCCGGAACGCAGCACCCATGACCGCAATGTCCTGCCCATCCAGCAAGACACGTCCGGTCGATGGGGCGAGCAGATCCGTCATGATCCGCATCAGCGTCGTTTTCCCGGCTCCGTTTGGACCGAGCAAGCCATAGACGCCTGACCCGAGGGTCAGGTCGATCTGCTGCAGCGCGGCTGTATCGCCGTAGAGCTTGCTGATATGTTCGAAGGAAAGCTTCATAATTCCTTGCGCTCCTTTCTTTGATGGATGGCGGCCAATAGTAACCCACCCAATAACAGCGCGTACCAGACACCCCAGACTCCCGGGGTCACACCGATTCTCCGTCCACGCATCCATTCTGCAAAAAATCCATACCGGACAAACCAGAAGAATTCAAACTTTTTCAGCACAACGACATTGATAAAATAGCTGAACGCAAACGGAACTCCGCAGATGCACATGGCCGCCGGCTGATTCTTCAGACTGTCACATACAAATGCTGCAAAGAGGAAAAATCCAATTGTTCCGATGAGAACGATCGCCGTGCTGCGGAACCATGCATGATTCCAACCATCCGGTTGGGGAAGCCTGCCGGAAATGAGAATTGACAGCGCATGATTTCCGGCTGCTAACAGCACAGCACCAGCCGAAGCGGCAATGCTCCCGGCAATCAACCGGTTCCGGAACAGCGTGATTCGACCATAGGTGGTGCTGTTGATGACGGGAAAGACTCCTGTTTCACGATCCGCGGAAAACAGACGGATCAGAACGAGCAGAACCAGAAAACCGAGCGTTACGGAGCCTATCTTATTCCAGAATTCTGCGGATAAGGACCAGAACGCATCGCTGCGGGTCTGGAAATCGAAATACGCGAGGATGGCCCGGACGGATAGCCCGGCGCTCAGAACGAGCCAGTAGAGCGGATTCCGGAAACAGCGGATCAGATCAGCTTTCATGCCTTCGCCTCCCTCCGCCAGATCCTCCAAAAGGCGTAAAACTCCAGAAGGATCATCCCGATTGCCAGCAGGACCGGCTTCCATACGTCCGGCCACAAACCAAGAAAAACTCCAGCGGTCCACGAATAGCTCTCCTGCAGCAGATACCCGCCGAAACCGAACCGGTAGAGCGCGCCGAGCGGCACACGAAGGAAGTACGGCAGCTGAAACCCGACAGCGGAATACGCGAAAAACAGCAGATAGCTGCCGCCGCAGAGGAACAGACTGAGCGCCGTCCGCCGCGTCAGCGCAGCGACGATCAGAATAAACCCGGCGAAGTATAACGCGCCCAGAAGCAGAAAGCCATACTGGAGCGCACAGTACGCAAGATTGGACATCGGCGGCAGCGCCGTATCCGCAAAATACACGCAGCTGGCAACAGGGGAGAGGGCACCTTCGAACCCAAACGCGCCGCCGTTTACCAGCAGACTGGCTGCGCCGACGATGAAAACAACGGCCGCGCAATAGAGGACCGTAAACGCTGTTTTCGCCCTCCATGTGTACCGGTGGCCAAGTGCTGCCGTCCCGACCAGATCGTCCGTCCGGTATTCCCTTTCACAGCAGACCAGCCGCGGCAATCCGACCGCAAGCAGAAACGCCGTCAGCGTCGCGCCATAGGAGCGGATATTCTGCTGAACAAACCACCACTTTTGCTGTGCATCATAGAGCGCGCTGTAATTCTGTTCTGAGATTTCTGTGTATAGCCCCAGCAGCAGATACAGACCGCCGAGGAGATACGCGACCCAGACCTCGCGGAACGCCCGGTGCTTTCTGGCTTCATCCGATATAAGCCATGTCATAATGCTCCCTCCTTCGTTGAACGTTGTGCACAAGTATGCCGTATAAAATCAGCCCGATGACCGCCAGAGCTGCGTAGGCGGCAGTGGAGCAGAGCTGCAAAAGCCGGTCAAACGGAAGCACCGTCACGAGGAAGCAGAGCGCCGCCCAGAAGACGAGCGCAAGCAGGGACAGCCCTTCCGGATTACGGAGTCTGGCAGACAGAAACAGCAGCAGCGTGCATAAATAGATGCCCGGTACCGCGCCGCAGAGCGCCAGCCGCAGAAGATCCTCCCCCGCAGAAACGTGCAGCGTCACGGAAAGCAGCAGCAGCGCACCGAACATGCAGCATGAGATCACGACCGACCGTGCAGCCAGCATCTCCGGATAGGAATATGGGAACGTAGCTTCCAATTCGCGCATCCTCTCATTGCAGGCAAGCACATACCGATGGAACAGCAGAAGCATCGGCATGGGTGCGGTACAGAAAATCGTCAGCATCGGCATGGACAAAGCCCTGACGCTGAGCAGACCGAAAATCAATGCACCCGCGAAAAGCCCAAGCAGCAGGCCCGCGTTTATTTCACCTGCGGCGATCCGCAGCAGCGTGAAGACCGGCGTCTGCCGGTTCCTCGGCTCCGGCATAGACGCTTGCAGCCGCAAAATGGTGCGGCGGATTTCCTGTTCCATTCGATCGTTCATTCGAAGTCCTCCCGCAGTTTATCTGAGAGTGTATTTCTGGCGGCACGAAGCCGTGATTTGACCGTCGGCAGCGGTGTGTTCGTCATTCGCGCGATCTCGCTTGCGGTAAATTGATGGAAATAATGTAAGATTACTGCCTCCCGCTGTGCGGCAGGCAGCTTCTCCAGCGCGGCTTTTACGGACAGGGAGACCGCTGCCATATCTTCAAGCGAGGCAGCCGGATCGGGTCGGTCGAACATGGTGTCTTCCGCCTGAACGATTTTCTGTCGAAAGCGAAAGTAGTCCATGCACTTGTTATGCGCGATCGTAAACAGCCAGCTGTCAAATTTCCTCCACGGCGTATAGCTGCCGATGCTCTGCATCATCGCAATAAAAACATCCTGCGTTAGGTCGCAGGCATCCTGTTCGTGCCCGGTCAGTTTGAAAACATACCCGTAAATCCGCGGATACCAGCGGCGAACCAAAAGCTCCAGTGCGCCCTTATCTCCGCCCTTGATCCCGCGCACCAGTTCATGATCGCTGTATTCCACCGCCTCACCGCCTTTTCTGTCAGTATAACGAACGAGAGTGTCAAAAGGGATTAAAAATGCAAAAGAAATTTTATAAAATTATATCAGACCCTTGCGTGTGTTTCCAACTGCAATGTTTGATATTTTATATTTTGACGCTACTGAAAAGGTTAGGCCCCAAAAAAGAAAATGGACGCCCGCAGGCGTCCACTTAAAAGTCAGAAGCTATTTGCTGATTTCTCTTTTCTCAAAAAGCGTCCATTCGTTATCGATGAAAACAACAATCCCATCGGAGGTGTTTGCATAAGCAGCGCCTAGAATATCGAAGTTTGCCTGTCCGTCCTCCTCTGGCCATTGAGATAGTGGAACAGTAGATGTAATCTCTCCAATGATTGCGTCTTCGGCCACCTCACCGGGCATCTGCTTACCTGTGCTGCAATAAATCTCACCATTGTACATGATGGAGGGAAGAAGAGCATTCGGAGTGGATGGTTCTTTATGGCATCCAGATAAGGATAAAATGCTGATTAATAAAAGGATAACGGCAAATTGTCTTCTCATGGTACGCCTCCAAATCTCAAAGTCTGATTTATAAGAAAATAATACACCGCATGGCCGCCGATGTTCTGCATCATTGCGATAAATGCATCCAGCGTCAGGTCAAAAGCTCCAGTGCGCCCTTATCTTCGCCTTTGATCTCACGCACCAGTACATGATCGCTGTATTCCACCGCCTTTTCTGTCAGTATAACGAATGAGAGTACCCAAAGGGATGAAAAATGCAAAAGAAATTTTATAAAAATTATAACAGGCCCTTGCGTATGTCTCAAACTCCGCACTATTTGAGCGTTTTTATATTTTAGCGCTGGAGTGCAAAAACTGCGCCGCAGTATCCTCAGTATGTTTGGTGACCGCATCGGCAAACTGCTTTTGAAACAGGCTGTCGAGCAAAACGTCTGCAATCACATCCTTGCGTCGGACACGGATATTGACGCGGCAACATACCAGAAAATGCACGGTATGAGCTATCAGGAGGTGCTGCGGACAAACGGACAAATCTCGTTCCCGGAGGTGCTCCGTCAGCAGAAACGACTCTGAGTTTACAGAGAAAAACAGCTTGCAAGCCGAAAAACTTGCAAGCTGCCTTCTAAAAAATCCATGCTTTACTGCACCCGATACCCAGCTAGAATCAGGCTGACAATCATCTGCCAGAAATCGTTTTCCCCTGCGCTGTAATATCGGCTGTTTGGAATCTCGTGAAAGGACACGATGCGTTTTTCTTCATCCATCCATGCTTCATTCTGCATACACTTCGATAATCTCTCTCAAAGATTCTATTTCCGCATCGCTCAGGTGTTTGCCGTAATATTTATAATCATCATCGCTTTCGCGCACGATCGCATCCACATAGTCACGGGAATCATCCAGAAGATAACTGCGATTTTCAATATCAAACTGGTACGCACATACGGACTCAGAATCGCTTGTGGCTGGCGTCATGGAATCGATCGAGAATAGCGCTTCCACGGCCGCTGCATCTTCGGCAGACAGCGTGTACGTTTTTTTGCTGGACGGAGATGTGTTCAGGGCAAAGATCGTCAGCGTCATTGCCGGAACAAAATACGATGGCGCTTCCTGATGGAGCACGTCCTGCCAGTATTGCCGCCAATACGCATACGCCTCTTCATCGCTTCCGCTTTCGGGAAGCGTCGCGCGAAACGTCTCAATCGCCGCGTTTTCCTTCCGGCAAGCTTCCATCTGCGCGGCATCGTCCGGGAAGGCGTTCATAAGCGACTCATTGTTCATCAGGCGATAGCCGATCATTTCGTTCAGCGTCTCGAAGGTCACAGGTTCCCGATAAGAATAACCGCTTTCCTTCGCGCGGTTGACCAGCTCGGTTTTGACCGTCGAAATCGCCGCCCATTTTTCGTTTTGCGCCTTTTTGCCGTCCGGCCGCAACACATTCAACTCATCCAGAAGCTGTCCCAGCGCATCGACAGACATTGCCGAAAGGTCAATGCTACCATCCAAAATCGCAGTCGGTTTCTGTATGGCTTCCGCTGCGGTCAGGTACTGGCTCAGCATATCTGCATCCGACGGGAACCAGTTTTCTGCCGTTTCCTGTAACACCCACGCCCCGTCCGCGTCCTGCATAGCCAGTGGGGCGCAGTGGTCGCGGATCCAGTCGCTCAGACTTCCGCTCGGGTACTCCGCAAAGCCCGTGCAGACATTGCCCGGCGCATCCAGCTCGAATCTCGCCACTGTCGTTGCGCCGCCTCCGTTCCACTCCCAGTCGGGGCCGGTGTAGTCATAGTAAAAATCATAATGCAGATCGCAGATGACCACGGTTTTGCCGTCTTCTTCAAACGAACCGCGCACGCGAAGACTCGGCAGAACGATGTCGTTGTCGCTACGCGGATATTTTTGGGAGACCGCCGCGTCATAAAGCGTCGCTTCTCTTCCTGTGAGGCCGAACATGGAAGAGGCCGGGGTGGGGAGCGAGGTCGTGCAGGAAGACTTTTTCGAGAGAAGCGGTGCGCAGTCAAGCGGTTCTGACGGCTCGTTCAGTCCGTCTCCCGATACATCTGACCAGTTTGCCGTCCGCTCACCGTCGGAAAAAGAGATGTCAGCGATGCTTCGCGTGCCCTCGGAGAATGTGAGAAACGGCTTTCCGGGGTCAATTGAACGCGTCAAGGGGATACTGCTATCCTGGAAGGTCACAGTTATCTCGTCAAACGAAACGTCGTGCCGATTCTCCTGATCCCACACGCCAAAGACAGTGTCCGTTGTAAATCCATAGATCACGGTTCTGTCGTTTGTGACAAGCGTATGTACCATGAAGCCGACGGATGAATCCCATTCAGATGTGTCGTTCCACGCTGCAAGTGTGTAATCTTCGCCGTCCTTCTGAACCACAAACGCCTGAAATGCGGTATACCCGGTATTCTCAGACGAGCCGGGGGCTTTGCTGCCGGTAAGTAAAATGAACCAGTCCACAAAGTCACAGCAGCCAAGCAGATCGTACTCAGTCGGAAGATTTGCTTCCCGCCATGCATCCGCCTGCGGCGTGATATTCGTCGTTGTTTCGACCTGAACTGTCTGTGTTTCCTTCGGCAGCGTGATTTCTCCCGATTTCTGCCGCGTCAGCTCCGTAATTGAGCACCCGGCAGCGGACATGACCAGCAGCAGCGCCAGAATGACGCACAGAACGCTCGTGCGCTGCTTTTTCGTCAGGAACAGAATCCGCTCCCTGACCGGAGGCCCGGCGAGGCTCAGGGCCGCCGCCATGCGCGGGGCCTGCGCCAGAATTGCCCGCGCGTAGGCAAGGCGCTGCGCGTCCGAGAGCCCGGCGGAGACTGCCTCATCGCACGCCATCTCCGCGTCGCGCTTAGAGCAAATCGCAGCAAGCCAGATGAACGGGTTCCACCAGTAAGCAATTACCGCCGCCGTCCGGCAGAACGACCAGAGAAAATCCAGATGCCGCAAATGCGTCAGCTCATGACGCAGGATCAATTCCGCCT
>OLVV01001055.1_pt1 | contig 11619 bp, 10 predicted proteins | sample 1673581 | NCBI WGS metagenome assembly OLVV01 (sample SAMEA103958116, study PRJEB25191) | human gut metagenome | biome: human-associated habitat [ENVO:00009003]; feature: intestine environment [ENVO:2100002]; material: feces | place: Germany | collected 2013/2015
CGAGGATTCGGCGCAGAGCAGCGCCCGGAAGGTCTTCCCGGTTTTGAAAATGTTCCCTGGCAAGGCGAAGGCCGTGGTCTATTACGCGGATACCGGCGCGAGAATGGGCGGCAAGTGCGCGATCGACGAGCGGATGCTCCGCGAGATGCGCGAGCTGCTCGGCGAAAAAAATGTGATCGTAAAGTAGTCGCTTTTTTACAAATTCGCTACACTTTTGCAACCTGGCATGTTATACTGTATTTTATGGGAAAAGGGGGATTTGCGTTGCGGTTGCGGATGAAACGGATGCTGCTGGCCGTGCTGGCCGCGGCAATGTCGCTGGTCCTGTCCGGCTGCTTTGTCAAGACCGTCGACGAGCTGTACACGCTCCCTAAGCACTCTGATGAATATAACCGGCTGGAACAGGCCATCGATCAGGTCATGTCCAGCCAGAACGCGTCCTACGCCGCGCCGGTCTCCGGCATGAACCAGCAGTCGGTCCAGCTGGCCGATCTGGACGGCGACGGGACGGAAGAGGCGGTCGCTTTCCTGAAAACGACGGGCGACAAGCCGCTCAAGGCCTGCATCTTTTCCCGCGTCGATGAGGATTATCAGCTCATGGATGTGATCGAGGGCGACGGTACCAGCTTTGCGAGCGTGGAATACGTGCCGCTGACCGGCGGCACCGGTGTTGAGCTGGTCATCGGGCGGCAGCTTTCCACGGACGTGCTGCAGTCGCTGTGCGCGTATTCGTACACCGGCGGGCACGTGGTCGAGCTGCTGAGCACGAATTACTCGGAATACCGCTGCGTCGATCTCGACGAAGACGGGCGGACGGATCTGTTCGTCCTCCGCTTTGACGCGGAGCAGCCGCAGGGCGTGGCCGAGCTCTACCGCTGGCAGGGCGACCAGATGGAGCGCGAGCCGGAGGCGTATCTGACGGCCGGCGCGTCGCCGGTCAAGCGCATTGTGTCTGGTGATCTGATGGAAGATGTCCCGGCTGTCTTTGTGGCGAGCGCCTATGAAGAGAACGGGCTTGCGACCGACGTGTTTGCCTTCCGGGACGGCGTGTTCCGCAACATTACCGCTGCTGACCCGGGCAGCGCGCTTTCCACCGTGCGCAGCTATTACGTCTACGCCACCGATGTGGACAGCGACGGACTCATCGAGCTGCCGCAGATCCTTCCGCTGCCGTCGGCTGCGGGCTCGGAGGAGAACTACAGCGTCATCAGCTGGTATAATTTAGACCTGCAGGGCCGCAGCACACCGAAGATGACGACCTATCACAGCTTTTCCGGCGGCTGGTTCTTATCCCTGCCGGACCGGTGGCAGAACCGGCTCTGCATCACCCGCAGCGAAGAGGTCGGCGGTGTCCGCGGCTACGTCTTCTCCGAGTGGAAGGATGAGACGCACACGGAGCCGATCTTCACCATCTATGCCTTCTCCGGCGACGACCGGGCGCAGCTTGCTTCGTCTGACGGCCGGTTCCTCCTTGCCGAGAAGGGCGATATCACATACGCAGCGCAGCTTGCAGCAGGGAAGTGGGCAGGCGAGCTTTCCGAGCAGACGCTCAGAGGCATGTTCCACTTTATTCATATTGACTGGAATTCGGGAGAGACGTGAGGAGCGTAATGGAATGAAGAAAGTAATGATTCTGGAAGACGAGGTCAGCATCCGGAGCTTTGTGGTCATCAACCTCAAGCGCGCCGGCTACGAAGTCGTGGAGGCCGGGACGGGCGAGGAAGCGCTGGAGCTTCTGAAGGCCAATCCGGACGTCGGCGTCGCCATTCTGGATATTATGCTGCCCGGGATCGACGGCTTTGAGGTCTGCCGCAGCATCCGGGCGACGGATAAAAAGATCGGTATTATTATGTTAACTGCAAGAAGCCAGGAGATGGACAAGATCACCGGCCTCATGACCGGTGCGGACGACTATATGACCAAGCCCTTCAGCCCCGCAGAGCTGACGGCGCGGATCGACGCGCTCTACCGCCGCATCGACTCGGACGGCTCGTCCAACCAGATCGAGCTCAAGCACGGCCCGTTCGTACTCAACACGCGCAACCGCACACTCGACAAAGACGGCCGCCGCATCAAGCTCACGCAGGTGGAATATGCCATCGTGAAGCTGTTCATGCAGAATCCCGGGCGGGCGCTGTCCCGCGAGGACATTCTGGCGGCGGTCTGGGGCCGCGACTATGACGGTGAGCTCAAGATCGTCGACGTCAACATCCGCCGTCTTCGCATCAAGATCGAAGACGATACCGCGAGCCCGACCTACATCACGACGGTCTGGGGCTTCGGATACAAATGGGGCGCCTGAGAAGAAGCAGGGAAGCGCCGGTACGGCGCACGAGGTGAAAACGCTTGAAGAAAAAGAAACGGTTGTCCGGCATCGAGCGGCGCTGGTTCGTGAACAATGTGGGCGTCATCATGCTGCTGGTGCTGGCGTGCGTGCTTGGCGTCGTGCTCTCCATGGCGGCCTATTACGATACGAACCTGCGCTCCGGCCTTGAAAACAGGGCGAAGACGACAACCGATTTTTTCAGCAATTATATTGGTCAGAGCTACAACGAATACTATCAGTCCTGCATCAAATTTGCCAAGACGTTTGAAGATAAAGACCGGCTGGAGCTGCAGTTCATCTCGCCGGGCGGCAAGATCGTTGCCTCCTCCTACGGGAAATTCGCGGGCCGCTCGCCCTCCACGCCGGAGATCCAGCAGGCCATCGACAGCCAGCAGACCCGGCACTACAAGGGCCGCAACCCCCTGACCGGCGAGCGCATCCTCGCTGTGTCCAGCCCGATGATCTACACCAACGGCGAGGTCATCGGCGTGCTGCGCTATGTGACGAGCCTGCGCAACGCGGACCTGCAGGTCCTTATGATCGCGCTCATCGCGGTGACGGTCGGGCTTCTGTTCATCGGCTCGATCTTCTTTCTGAGCAGTTTTTTTATCCGCTCCATCCTTGTGCCGGTCTCGCAGATCAACGCGACGGCCAAGCGCATCGCCGCCGGCTCCTACGGCGTGCAGATCCCCGGGCAGTACGATGATGAGATTGGCGAGCTGGTCAGCACGATCAACGATATGTCCGTCAAGATCGGGCAGGCTGAAAAGACGCAGACGGAGTTCATTTCCTCTGTCTCGCACGAGCTGCGGACGCCGCTCACAGCCATCTCCGGCTGGGGCGAGACGCTGCTGACGTCGGAAAACCTGGACGCGGAGACGCGCCGCGGCGTCGTCATCATCGCGCGGGAGGCCAAGCGCCTGACCGGCATGGTCGAGGAACTGCTGGAATTCACGCGGATGCAGGACGGCCGCTTTACGCTGCATGTCGAAACGGCCGATATCCTGGCGGAGTTTGAAGATACCGTCTTCATGTACGGCAACCGGCTGAAGCAGGAGGGCATCTGCCTGCACTACGACGGCTGCGAGGAAGACATTCCCGAGATCCCCTGCGACGTGGCGCGGATGCGGCAGGTGTTTCTCAACATTCTCGACAATGCGGCCAAGCACGGCGGCGAGGGCAAGCGCATCGACGCCTCCATCGCGCATGAAGACCGCTTCGTCGTCATCCGCATCCGGGACTACGGCCCCGGCATCCCGGAAGAAGAGCTTCCCCGCGTCAAGCTCAAATTTTACAAGGGCAGCTCCAAAGCCCGCGGCAGCGGCATCGGCCTTGCCGTGTGCGAGGAGATCGTCACCATGCACGGCGGCACGCTGACGCTCGAAAATGCAGAGGGCGGCGGCACGCTCGTCACGATCTGTATCCCCACGGGGGAGGAATAAGAGGCTTTCATGAAAAAAGAGAACGAATCTGTCATCCAGGAAAAATTCAAGACGCTCATCGGCGGTCAGGCGCTGATCGAGGGCATTATGATGCAGGGGCCGGACAAGCGGTCGATCGTCGTGCGCGGGCCGGAGGGCATCGTCACGAAGGTCGAGCCGCTCAAAAAGCGCACGGGCATCGCAAAATGGCCGCTCATCCGCGGCGTGGTGAATTTCGCCTCGTCGATGGTCTCGGGCGTGAAGGCGCTCATGTACTCGGCGGAGTTTTTCCCCGAGGAGGAAGACGCCAAGCCCTCCAAATTTGACGAGTGGCTGGAAAAAAAGCTTGGCAGCGAAAAGATGGAGAAGGCGGTGATCTCGTTCTCCGTCGTGCTCGGTGTGCTGTTTTCCGTCGGCCTGTTCTTCCTGCTGCCGACGCTGATCAGCGGCCTGTTTGACCGCGTGATCCACAGCGCCGTGATCCGCAGCCTGATCGAGGGCGTGATCCGCATCGCGATCTTTATGGGTTATATGATCCTGATCTCCAAAATGAAGGACATGAAGCGTGTCTTCTCCTACCACGGCGCGGAGCATAAGACCATCCGCTGCTATGAGGCACAGCTGCCCCTGACCGTGGAAAACTGCCGCGGCATGACAAGGCTCCACCCGCGCTGCGGCACGAGCTTCCTGTTCGTCGTCGTCATGATCTCCATTTTACTCTTCGCGCTGGTCAGCGCGGTGCTGCCGACGAGCAATATGCTCGTCCGGCTGGTCGTCCGGCTGGCACTTCTGCCGTTCGTGGTGGCCATCAGCTATGAGTTTAACCGCCTGGTCGGCCGCCATGACAACTGGCTGACGCGGATCCTGACCGCCCCCGGCATGTGGTTCCAGAATTTCACGACCAACGAACCGGATGATTCCATGCTGGAGGTCGGCATCGAGGCGCTGAAGCTCGTCCTGCCGGACGAGGCAGGGGCCGACCGATGGTAAAAAAGTACGGAGACCTGTATCTGCAGGCCCGGCGGGCTCTGCTGCCCACAGAAGGTGAGAATGCCGCAGCCGCCGCGCGCGAGTTGCTGGCGTTTGCGTCCGGGAAATCCGTCGCCGCCGTGCTGGCGGATGCCAACCTGTATGCCAGCGAGCAGATCGAAGCAGATCTGAACAGTTATGTAAACCGAATGCTCGCCCATGAGCCGCTGCCCTATATCCTCGGGCAATGGGATTTCTACGGGATCTCGCTCGAGGTCACGCCGGACGTCCTGATCCCGCGTGACGACACGATGGCCGTTACGGATCTGGCGCTGGAGGTGCTGCGGACCGGCCATCCGTCGCCGCGCGTGCTCGATCTTTGCTGCGGGAGCGGCTGCATCGGGCTGGCTATCGCCCATCAGCTGCCGGATGCGCATGTGACGCTGGCGGATGTCTCTCGCCCGGCACTGGCCGTGGCCAAGCGGAACATCAAGCGGCTGAAGCTCATGAACCGCGTGACCGCCATCGGCCTCGACGCGAAAAAGCCCGCGCCGTCCTTTGTCGGCACGCTCGACGCGCTGGTATGCAATCCGCCGTATGTGACCGCGGAGGAGATGACCCAGCTGGAGCCCTCGGTCCGTGACTACGAACCGGCGCTGGCGCTCGACGGTGGGGCGGACGGGCTGGATTTTTACCGCGCAGTGGCGGAGAACTTTACGCGGCTGATCGCCAGCGGCGGCTATCTCTGCTTTGAGTTCGGTCTCGGCCAGCATGTGGCCGTGTCGATGATCCTGCAGGAATACGGTTACACCGATATCGTCCTGCGCAAGGACCTGCGCGGCGTGATCCGCGCAGCCCGCGGTACGAAAAAATAAAACAAACGTTTGATTTTATTCGAACATTGTGGTATAGTGTTTGTAAACACCAAAGAGGAAGGAACTGAGACGATGGAAAGAAAAAAAACAGCCGATCAGACTCCCAATAACGACAAGAAACAGGCGCTCGATACCGCCATCCGGCAGATCGAGAAAAACTTCGGCAAGGGCGCGGTCATGCGTCTGGGCGACCGGCCGGATCTGCAGGTCGACGCCATCCCGACCGGCTCGCTGGCGCTCGACGCCGCGCTCGGCATCGGCGGCGTGCCGAAGGGGCGGATCATTGAGATCTACGGCCCGGAATCTTCCGGCAAGACCACGCTGGCGCTGCATATCGTGGCGCAGGCGCAGAAGCGCGGCGGCGAGGTCGCGTTCGTCGACGCGGAGCATGCCCTTGATCCGGATTACGCGGCAAGGATCGGCGTCGATATCGACTCCATGCTCGTCTCCCAGCCGGATACCGGCGAGCAGGCGCTGGAGATCACCGACGCGCTGGTCCGCTCCGGCGCAGTCGACGTCGTGGTCGTCGACTCTGTCGCGGCGCTGACACCGCGGGCGGAGATCGAGGGCGAGATGGGCGACACCTTCGTCGGCCTGCAGGCCCGGCTCATGTCGCAGGCGCTGCGGAAGCTTGCCGGCAACATTTCCAAGACCAACTGCGTCGTCATCTTCATCAACCAGCTGCGTATGAAGATCGGCGTCATGTACGGCAACCCCGAGACGACCACCGGCGGCAACGCGCTGAAGTTCTACGCGTCCGTCCGGATCGACATCCGCCGCACCGAGGCCATCAAGAATGGCTCCGAGGTCATCGGCAACCGCACGCGCGCGAAGATCGTCAAGAACAAGTGCGCGCCCCCCTTCAAAGAGGCGTATTTCGATATCATGTACGGCGAAGGTATCTCCAAGTGGGGCGAAATGGTCGACCTTGCCGTGCAGCTCGAGCTCATCAACAAGAGCGGCAGCTGGTTCTCCATCGGCGATGAGCGCATCGGCCAGGGCCGCGATTCTGCCAAGCAGTATCTGATCGACCATCCCGACGTCGCCGACCGCATCGAGCAGGAGATCCGCGACAACATGTGGAAGCTGCAGGGCAAGAACGCCAAGCCGCCCGCGTCTGCCGCGGCCAAGCCCGTCAGCGTCTCTGCCGACGATTTTAACGACGACTGATGCGTCTGCTCTCGATCCAGGAGCTGCCGCAGTCCGGGCGTGTGAAGCTCGTCTTCGACGACGAGACCGTCCTCAAGACGCAGCCCTATCTGCTCGCGGACTTCGGTCTCTACAGTGGGATGGAGCTGTCGGAGGAGGACTATCAGGCACTGCTGGCCGCGGCCGGGAAGGCTTCGGCCAGGGCGCGGGCCGTGCGGATCGTCGCGGCGGCCGGTGTGTCCGAACGGGAGCTGCAGAAGCGGCTGGTGCAGAAGGGCGAAGAGGCGGCCGACGCGAAAGAGGCTGTCGGTTGGCTCAAGGAGCTGCATTTGCTCGACGACGGCGAGACGGCGCGGCAGCTCGTTGCCAGTGCCGCCGCCAAAGGCTATGGCAAAAGCCGCATCAAAAATATCCTGTATGAGAAGGGGATCCCCCAGGAATTCTGGGACGACGCGCTCGCCGACCTCTCGGAGATGGACGATGCCATCGACCGTTTTCTGGCCCGCCGCTGGCAGGGGAAGGACCCGGACGACAAAGAAGTGAAACGAACTGTGGACGCGCTCATTCGCCGCGGTCACAGCTGGAAGGATATCCAGGCGGGTCTGCGGCGCTACCGCGCAGATCTGGAGCTGGAGGAAAACACGGAGGACTACATACCATGACCCACACGATAGGCATGATCTCGCTTGGCTGCGCCAAAAATCAGGTCAATGCCGAACATATGCTCTGGCTGCTGCGGCAGGCAGGGTATGAGATCAGCCCCGACCCCGACGGTGCGGAGCTCGTCATCGTCAACACCTGCGGCTTTATCGAGTCCGCAAAGACCGAGGCCATCGACAACATTCTCGCCATGGCGCAGCTCAAGGCGGAGGGCCGGATCCAGAAGATCCTGGTCACCGGCTGTCTCGCGCAGCGCTATCAGGAGGAGATTCTGCAGGAAATGCCGGAGGTCGACGGCGTGCTTGGCACCGGCTCCTACTTTGACGTTGCCAACGCGGTCGGGCAGGTGCTGAGCGGCAAACGCTACAAGCGCTTCGACGATATCAATGCAGACCAGTCGGAGGATGGCCGTATCCTGACCACGCCGGAGTATTATGCCTATCTGAAGATCGCCGAGGGCTGCGACAACCACTGTGCCTACTGCATCATCCCGAAGCTGCGCGGCAAGCTGCGCAGCCGCCCGATCGAGGAGCTCGTCAAGGAGGCGGAGCAGCTTGCGGCCGACGGCGTCAAGGAGCTGATCGTCGTCGCGCAGGATACCAGCCGCTATGGTCTCGATCTCTACGGCGAGCGGAAGCTCGCGGAGCTGCTGCGGCAGCTGTGCCGGATCGACGGGCTTGTCTGGATCCGCGTGCACTATCTCTATCCGGATGAGATGTCACAGGAGCTGATTGACGTGTTGGCGAACGAGCCGAAGATCGTCAAGTATCTGGATATCCCGATCCAGCACATCAACGACGATATCCTCCGCCGCATGAACCGCCGCGGAAACGGCGAATACGTCAAGGAGCTGTTCACCAAGCTCCGCCGCGAGATCCCAGGCCTTGTGCTCCGCACGAGCCTTATCACCGGCCTCCCCGGCGAGGGCGAGGCGGAATTTGCCCAGCTCTGTGACTTTTTGAAGGAATACAAGCTCGAGCGCGTCGGTGCGTTTGCGTTCTCCCCGGAGGAGGGCACGCGCGCGGCAGAGATGGAATATCCTGATACCGAGATCGCCCGGCAGCGCGCGGACATGGTCGCCGAGATCCAGTCCCGCATCATGGACGATTACAACGAATCGTGCATCGGCAAGACCATGCAGGTCCTGTGCGAGGGCTACGATCCCGATGAAGAGAGCTATTACGGCCGGACCTTTGCCGACTCGCCGGATATCGACGGGAAGATCTGGTTCACGGCGGAAAAACATATCAAGACCGGTGACTTTGCCGACGTCCGTGTGGTGGACGCCTATGACGGTGAGCTTGTCGGTGTGCTGGAGGAAGAATACAATGACGACTGCGAGTAAAATTACCCTTGTCCGTGTGGTGCTGATCCCGGTGTATATGGTCCTGATGCTTTTGTCGGCCGGTGGGGCGGAATGGCTGCGCTGGGCGGCTGTGGCTGTGTTCATCATCGCCAGCGTCTCCGACTTCCTGGACGGCTATATCGCCCGGCATTACAATCAGGTCAGCGACTTCGGCAAATTCCTCGATCCGCTGGCAGATAAGCTGCTCGTGACGGCCTGCATGATGATTTTCGTCGGCTGGGGCCGGATGCCGTCCTGGCTGGTGTTCATCGTCATCGCGCGGGAATTTGCCATCAGCGGCCTGCGCATGGTCGCCGCCAACAACGGTACGGTCATCGCCGCCGGCTGGAGCGGCAAGATCAAGACCTCCTGCACCATGGTCGGTCTGATCGCCATGATGGTCCTTCCGAATGTGCCGGTCCTCGATACGGTCGTGAACGTGGTCATCCTTGTCACGACGGTGTATTCCGGCGTAGAATACTTCGTCAAGAACTGGAATTGCCTTGGTCTCGGTAAGAAAGCTTGACTTTTTCGTATTCCAATGATATGATTTCCCAAGAAAAATGAATATCGCGTTGACCGAAAAGAGTACCGCATATCCGCTTTTTCAGAGAGCTTCCGCCGTCGGCTGCAAACGGGAGCAAAAGCTTCTGCGGGAACGTGCGTTCGTGAGCGAGGGGAGACCCCGTCTGGGCTTACGTCAAAGCCTGAGTGAGAAATCAGAGTGGAACCGCGAGTTTAATGACCCGCCTCTTGAGAAAAAGAGGCGGGTTTTATTGTGATTTGGAGGAGCTGTCTTTGCATCTGTTGGAGGATATCCGGGCATACAAAAGAAACGACCCTGCCGCGCGCTCGGCAATCGAGGTCGTGCTGCTGTACAACGGCCTGCACGCGACGATCGATTACCGCATCGCGCACTGGTTTTACCGGCATCGCTGCTTTTTTATCGCGCGCGCGATCTCGCAGTGGTCGAAAATGTGGACCGGAATTGAAATACACCCCGGCGCGCAGATCGGCCGCCGTCTGGTCATTGACCACGGCACCGGGATCGTGATCGGCGAGACGACCCAGATCGGCGACGACTGTCTGCTCTATCAGGGCGTGACGCTCGGCGGCACCGGCAAGGACGTCGGCAAGCGCCATCCGACGCTCGGCAACAACGTCATGGTCGGCTCCGGCGCAAAGGTCCTCGGGCCTTTCCGTGTCGGCGACAATGCGCGCATCGCCGCCAACGCCGTAGTCCTGCGCGAGGTGCCGCCCGGCGCGACCGTCGTCGGCGTCCCCGGCCGGATCGTCCGGCTGTGCGGCGACAAGCTCGACCACATCCACACCCCGGACCCGGTCATGCTGGAAATCGAAGAACTCAAGCGCCGCATGGCGCTGCTGGAACAACAGATCAACGACGTCCAAAAGGAGAATTGATATGTACCTGTACAACTCTGCGACCCATAAAAAAGAAGAATTCATCCCCAACGACCCGAAGCTGGTCAAAATGTACACCTGCGGCCCCACGGTCTATCATTTTGCCCATATCGGCAACCTCCGCAGCTATATCATGGAGGATGTGCTGGAAAAGTATCTGCGTTACGCCGGGTATCCGGTCAAGCGCGTCATGAACATCACCGACGTCGGCCATCTGACCTCTGATGCCGATGAGGGAGAGGACAAGATGCTCAAGGGCGCCCGCCGCGAGCACAAGACCGTCATGGAGATCGCCAAGTTCTATACCGATGCCTTCTTTGACGACTGCCGCAAGCTCAACATCAAGCGGCCGGATGTTGTCCAGCCCGCGACCGGCTGCATCGACGAGTATATCAAGATCATCACGAAGCTGCTCGATACTGGCTATGCCTATATCGAGGGCGGCAACGTCTACTTTGATACCTCCAAGCTCGAAAAATACTACATTTTCAACGAGCACAAGGAAGAAGACCTCGCCGTCGGCGTCCGCGAGGGCGTGGAAGAGGACACAAACAAGCGCAACAAGAACGACTTTGTGCTCTGGTTCACCAAGTCCAAGTTTGAGGACCAGGCGCTCAAGTGGGATTCGCCCTGGGGCGTCGGCTATCCCGGCTGGCACATCGAGTGCTCCGGCATTTCCCTCAAGTATCTGGGCGAGGATCTGGATATCCACTGCGGCGGCATCGACAATGCGTTCCCGCACCACACCAACGAGATCGCGCAGTCGGAAAGCTACATCGGCCACCACTGGTGCAACTACTGGATGCATGTCATGCATCTGAATACGGCCAGCGGCAAAATGTCCAAATCCAAGGGCGAGTTCCTGACGGTCTCGCTGCTGGAGCAGAAGGGCTATGACCCGCTGTGCTACCGTCTGTTCTGCCTGCAGAGCCATTACCGCCGCAATCTGGTCTTCTCGTGGGAAAACCTCGACAACGCAGCCGGGACCTACCAGAAGCTCCTGACCAAGATCGCCGCCCTGAAGCCAGGCGACGGCGAGATCGACGAGGCCGCCGTCACGGTCCTGCGTGAGAAATTCAACGCCGCTCTCGGCAACGACCTCAATACCTCGCTGGCCATCACCGCGCTCTACGACGTGCTCAAGTACAAGACGAACGACGCCACTAAGCTGTTCGTGCTGGACGATTTCGACAAGGTCCTGAGTCTGGACCTCTGCAGCAAGGCCGCGGAGATCCGCAAGCGCAATGCAGCAGAAAAGCCGGCAGCCGGTGCGTATTCCATCTTCTGCGAGGATGGCAGCGACGATCCCGCCGTCGCTGCGCAGATCCAGGAGCGCTACGACGCGAAAAAGGCCAAAAACTTCGCCGAGGCCGACCGCATCCGCGACGAACTCAAAGCCCAGGGCATCGAGATCACCGACATCCCCGGCGGCGCCAAGTGGAAGCATATCTG
>OLVV01001059.1_pt1 | contig 11586 bp, 8 predicted proteins | sample 1673581 | NCBI WGS metagenome assembly OLVV01 (sample SAMEA103958116, study PRJEB25191) | human gut metagenome | biome: human-associated habitat [ENVO:00009003]; feature: intestine environment [ENVO:2100002]; material: feces | place: Germany | collected 2013/2015
ATCTGACGAAAAATCCATTCCCCAGCCGACCACCTCATTTGTGCGGTGTTACCTTAATTTCCGGCTCGTATACCAGCGTCCACATCGCCGCATCCTCCGGCGTTTCCGGCTTTTCCAGTGCGCCGTACGCATACGCGATTTGCTCCGTCATGTAGCCCGCCGCCAGTGCCGCCATGTGCAACGGCAAGTCCGTCAGCGCCTGCAAATGCTTCGGGACACTCGCCTTGCAGAGCGTCCGCAGTTCATTGCAGACGCGCGTCCACGCGGGCTGAACCGCCTCCACAATCGGCAGAAAAACTTCCTGCCGCAGCCGCTGAACCTGCTCGCACGTCAGGACGCAGAAATTCGGCTTGATGCTGCCGTCCGCCTTCCGCAGGAATCCGCGCGCCAGCAGCTCCGCCAGCAGCTCCTGCTCATCCGCCGTCACGCACGACGGGTCGAAATCCGCCTGAATAAGCCGAATCAGCAGTGCGCACAGCTTCCCCATGTGTGGCTGGTTCAGCTCGAACAAATCCTGCACCGGACTGTTCCCGAAGTGCTGCAAGCCAAACCAACGGAAGCCATCGTTGTACATCGGGCCATTGTAATCCCACGCCAGATAATGCCTGTTCTCCGGCTCGCGCGCGAAGCCCATCAGGTGATACGCCCCGCCATCCGCATGATACGGCCGCGGCGGCATTTCCGCCGGATTCGGCAGTGCCGCCGTGCAGCGGTAGATGAGCCACCAAAGCAGGCGCGGCATGGGCACATCGCAGCCGATGAAGCCAATGGCACGAATCTCCTGCTCGTGCGCCATCAGCTGCCGGACAATCTCGCGTGACAATTCGTCCTTGTGCGCATCGTACACTGCCAGCTGCGCTTCCTCCTGCGCACCGCTGGTGATGATGAAGTTCGTCCGCACACGCCCGCCGTCAGCCGTCAGCAGCTCGTCGCGCAGCAGCACGTTCACCGCATCCTCGATGTACGGGCGCGCCACGCCCAGCTCGTCGCAAAGCTCCTGCGCCGTCTGCCCCTGCGCATAGCAGCGGAGCAGAATGTTCTGATGCAGCAGATTGTCCAGCACCTCGCGGGTCAGGCGGTCGTCATACGCTTCGCCGTTGATGGCAACGTGCAGCTTTTTCGGGCAGTACACAAATTCCGTCGATGTCATTTTCCCATCAGCCTCCCGAATTTTCTTTCGCGAATCACTCAGATGCCAGCGAACGGTGTTCTCCGAGACCCGCAAACGCCGGGCAATGTCTGCCGTCGTTCGGTTCTCCAGATAGTACCAGACAAGCGTTTCCCGCTGGATGCGGCTTAGGCGCATGATTTGCCGGCGGACGAATGCGGTCTGACGGCGCTGCTCATCCTGCCGTTCGGCGGATTCCTCCGGCGTTTCCCCGGCGGACAGCTTCTCCGACAGCGGCTCGCAGCGGTAATACGTCCCCGGTCGCAGCGACTTGCACCAGACGAACCGCGCGATTCGCCAGAGCAGGTGCTCCGGTTCCGCGACGCAAACACCGCGTTCTTCCTGCGCCCGAACCGCCTGCAGCCATTCCAGCAGCACGGTCTGCGCGAGATCCTCCGCCTCCTGCGCCGTGCGAGTCTTTCCGCGCGCCCACCGCAGCACACGCGCCGCCCACTCCTCCTGCCAGTAGCGCTCCGTATCCAGCATGGTTCTCCTCCTTTCGCTTGGCAGCTGTGATTCTGCCATGATAGTACCGGCAGCGGGCGGAATGTTGGGAGACTACAAAAATTTTTCCTTTCAAATATAAAGATTGCCGCCTGTTCGCGTAGAACAGACGGCGGATAAATCAAATTTCGCGCTTTTTGCCGAGGAAGCAGAACGCAATCGTACCAGGGCCGGCGTGCGTGCCAATGACGGGGCCGACGGGGTAGATGCGGATATCCATCTCCGGCAGCTTCTCCACCAGCATTTGGCGCAGCTTCTGGGCATCGTCCATCGCGTCGGCGTGCAGGATGATGCCCATGGCTTCCTTCTGATCGGCGACGTTCTCCACCGCCTTCTCAAGGATGTAGCTCATCGCCTTGCGGCGGCCACGCACTTTGCCCGCGGCGGCAAGCTTGCCTTCGAGCGTTTCGGTCAGGATGGGCTTCAAGTCCAGCAGCGTGCCGAGTGCCGCCGCCGTCGCGGAGATGCGTCCGCCGCGCTGGAGGTACTTCAGGTCATCCACTGTGAACCACGCCTGTGCGCGGAGCTTGTTGTCCTCCAGCCACTGGGCGACTTCCTCCATCGGTTTGCCCGCGCGGTACATTTCATGCGCCTTGAGGACGAGAATCGTCTGCGGCGCGGAGATGGACAGCGTGTCCACCACGATGAACTTGCGTTCCGGATACTGCTTCAGCAGTTCCTCGCGCGCGGCGTAAATCGCCTGAATGGTCGCGCTGAGCTGACTGGAGAAGGCGGCGAAGAGCAGGTCGCGCCCGGAAGAGAGAATCGGCTCGAAGTACTCCATGTAGACCGTCTCGTTGAGCGCGGAGGTCGTCGGCTGACTGCCCGCGCGCATCTTGTCGTAGAAGGACTTATGGTTCAGCGACTGGCCGAGGTCGTCGAAGTACTCTTTGCCATCCATGGAGTAAGGCATGTAGACGACAGGAATGTCGTACTGCTGTTTGAGTTCCAGCGGCAGGTCGCTGTCGCTGTCTGTCATGAAAACGTAATTTTGCATGGCTGCCTCCTGAATGAATCGGGTATGAATGTGGATGAATGAACGGTGAAGGCGAAAAATGAACTCACCATGAACATTGTACCCTACTTTACGCAAAAAAGCAACCAATAAAGATGAGAAATTGATGATAAAGCGAAGAGAATTAGGGTAACACCGCACAAATGAGGTGGTCGGCTGGCGAATGGATTTTTCGTCAGATGCAAATGCAAATTTCGAAGGTTTACTGGCGGTAAATCGAGGAATTTGCATGCCGCAGATGGCGGAAAAGATATCGCCAGACGCGCCGCCGAATTGTGCGGTGGTGCCTTAAATAATACTATTTTCTGCATTCACTTGCGCCATCTGCTTGCGCCTTTTCCGCTCTGGCGTCTGCTCATTGCACTTGGCGTAGCGCTGCTGCGCTGCGTTCCACTCCCGTTAGCCAGAAAGAAAAAATTCGCTTCGCATCTTGGCGCATTCTCATCTGGAAATAGCATGAGGTCTTTTTCAGCAAAATCAACTGTTTTGCCGAATCTGGGCGAAGGAATTGCATTTTCCCCATATTTATGCTATAATAAGAATGTCACATTTTATTTTGTGGAAAGGAGTGGTGGCATCGTATGGATCAGCCTCCTTGTAGTCCGATACCCCGCAAGCTGTCATTCCCGGTACGCAGGGGTTTTTGAAAGAAAGGAATGCTTGATTTTCCATGACGCCTGAACTATATGGCACTGTTGTGATTCTGGTTGTGCTGGTGATGCTGTCGGCGTTTTTCTCTGCCTCGGAAACGGCGTTTACCTCTGCCAACCGCGTCAAACTCAAGACGATGGCGCAGGGCGGCAACAAGCGCGCGCAGATAGCGCTGAATTTGGCGGAGGATTATGACCGCTTGCTCAGCACCATCCTTGTGGGCAACAACGTGGTCAACATCGGCGCTTCGTCCATGGCGACGGGGCTGTTTCTTGCGCTGCTAAGCGGCAATCAGTCTGCTGCGACAACGGTTTCGACCATCGTGATGACGATTGTCGTGCTGATTTTCGGCGAAATCAGCCCGAAAGCGATTGCCAAGGAGAACCCGGAGACGGTTGCCGTTGCGTTTGCACCTGTGCTGCTGGTGCTGCGGACGATTGTTACGCCGATTAACGCCCTGTTTGTGCAGTGGAAGAAGCTGCTGGCAAAGCTGTTCAAGCCCGCACACACGGAAAGCTTTGTTGAGGCGGAAATCATGACGATGGTGGATGAGGCACAGAACGACGGTGATATAGATGAACATGAGGGAGAACTGATTCGCTCCGTCATTGAGTTCAACGACGACCGCGACGTGCTGAACATCATGACCCCGCGTGTGGACGTGACGGCGCTGGAGGACACTGCGACGATGGAAGAAGCGGCGAATCTCCTGCGCGAAACGGGGTATACCCGCGTCCCGGTCTACCACGAGGACATGGATCACATCGTTGGCATCCTCAATGAAAAGGATTTTTATGCCTGTCAGCATGAGGGTGTGGATAGTATCGTGGACATTATGAAACCGCCGGTTTATGCTCCTGCGACGCTGAAGCTCTCCAAGCTGCTGAAGCTGTTCCAGACGCAGAAGACGCATATGCTGATTGTTCTGGATGAATTTGGCGGAACTGAAGGCATCGTCACGATGGAGGATGTGCTGGAAGAACTCGTCGGCGAAATCTACGATGAGCACGACGATGTGTCTGAGGAAAGCGTCGAGATGGCAGACGGCTCACGCGTGGTTGAGGGCGGCATGGAACTGACTGAACTGTTGGAAGGCATGGGGTTGAAGGACACCTTCAACGCCGAAACCGTTGGCGGCTGGGTGAGCGAAATCATGGGCTGCATCCCGTTCGTCGGTGCGCGCTTTGAGACGGACCACCTCCGCGGCATGGTCACGCGCATGGAAAAGCGCCGCGTAACGCAAGTTCGCATCTGGCGCAAAGAGGACACGGAAGGGCACGCTGCACAGGCGTGATTTCCCCTGCTGCGGCAAAATCATCATTCAGGCGGAAATATCAATCAAAAAAAGGAGCCTACCACCATGGCAACCACCAAAAAAGATAAGAAGCAGAAGTCTGACAGGCGTCAGCTTGCCATCAGCATTACCTGCATCGTCATTGTCGCAGCCATGCTGCTGACCTCCCTGATCACCCTGCTGCCCATTTATAACTGACGGAAAGGCATCACATGAAGAAAGACCATCGCGGCATATCGCTGGGAACATATGTCATGCTTGGCGTGACGGGCGCGGTGCTGCTGGGCTGCTTCTTGATTCTGCCCGGTCTGCTGGGGCAGGCGCGCGGCACGGTGGATGTCCGGCAGGTGCTGTCCATCTTCCAAACCGACGGAATGCCCTCGCTCACGCTGAGCGATATTCCTATTACCCGCGGCGATTCCACTGGCAATCTGCCCGCGCCGGAACCCACGCAGCCGCCCGCTGAAACCGCCGCGCCTACCATTCCGTCCGCCACCCAAGCCCCCAAGCAGGGCGGCACGGTCACCCTTACTCTCGGCGGCACGGTCGATATGGATGATGCGGTGCGCAAAGCGGGCTACTACTCCGACTCGCAGAAGTATGATTTCACGGAGATGCTTGCTCTCCTGCGGAGCGAAATGACGGGCGATATCACGTTCCTGACGCTGGAAAACCTGATTCAGCCGGACGTGAAAGTCTCCGCGCTGAACGCTCCCGACGCCGCGGCGGAACTGCTCCGCACCACCGGCGTGAACCTCGTTGCCATCGGCTTCCCGAAGGTGTACGACAAGGGTGCGGATGGCGTTCGGACGACGCTGGAGGCCCTGCATGAGCGCAATTTGCTGACCATCGGCGCGTACAACACGCAGGAGGAAGCAAACGCCATCTGCATCCGGACGCTGGACAACGTGCCCGTCGCGTTCCTGCACTACACCGAAGCGCTGAGCGGAACGGGCAAGAAAGCGATGAAGTCCTCCGGGGCATCCTATGCTGTCCCGCTGGCGAATGCGGAAACGATTTCCGCTGATATTCGCCGTGCACGCGAGCAGGGAGCGGCGGTGGTCGTCGTATCGCTGAACTGGGGAACATCCGGCACGTCGAAGCCGACGAATGCGCAGCGAAAACTGGCGCAGGCGATTGCCGATGCGGGCGCGGATGTCATTGTCGGCGCGGGGACGCGCGTCGTGCAGCCGGTGACATGGCTGACGCACAAGAATGCGGATGGTACGGCAGCGCAGACGCTGTGTGCGTGGTCGCTGGGCAGCCTGCTGAACGAATCGCGGAAGGACGGAAACGTTGCTGGAATGCTGCTGCAATTGCAGATTTCGTGGGACGGGCAGAACATCAGCTTTGGGCAAGTCAGCTATACGCCGACGTACATTTGGCGGCAGAAGGTGGATGGCGCGTATCAATATCGGGTAGTTGCGAGCGACCAGAGCGCGCCGAATGGGATGTCGGAGGAACAGCAAGGGTATATGGCGAAGGCACTGCGGACGATTCAAAACGCGCTGGCGGATTCGCCAATAACGATTCGGATAAAGTAAGGGAAAATGCTCAATTTTGTCGCGCTGATGGCTGCGGCTGAATGGCATCGAGAGAAGGTTTTGGCTTTCTCCCGGTGCTTTTTTGTTGCAGGGGCGGACACGCAAGGGAACAATGAAAACAGACGAATGTATGCGGTCACAACAAAAAGCACCGCCCTGCCCGACACACAACGCCGAGCAGGACGGTGCTTCATTTATCACACCATTACAGGTTGTTTACGAGGTCGTACAGGTCGCGGCGGAAGTGCTTCTCCACCTTCAGCGCGTCCACGATGGGCATGTTGAACACCTTGCCCTGCCGCACGCCGATGACCTGATTGGAGATGCCGTCGCGCAGCAGACGAACTGCGAGGTTGCCCGCCTCAAAGGCGAAGGCGCTGTCCTTGGCAACCGGCAGCGCACCGCGCTGGGTGTAGCCGACAACCGTCGAACGTGCTTCCACCATGCCGCACATCCGCTTCATGATGGAGGCAAACCGCATGGCGCTCATGGGTTCGCCCTCGAAGCACTGCTTGCCGTGGCTGGTCAGGAAGCCGTACATGTCAAAGGGTGCCATGGATTCCCAGCAGCCCTCCGCCAGCACGATGGTCGAGCGGTAGTTGCCCTTGGCAATCTGCTTGTTCAGGCGGGACGCCACTTCTTCCACGCTCCACGGCACTTCCGGCACAACCACGATTTCCGAGCCCGTGGCGCAGGCGGCTTTCAGGGCGATGTCGCCGCAGTGGCGGCCCATGCACTCCACCACATGCGGGCGGTCGTGGGAGCGGCTGGTGGCGCGGATGGCGCGGATGGCTTCGGTGCAGACCTGCACAGCCGTCTCGTAGCCCAGCGTCATCTCGGTGTAGGCAAGGTCATTGTCAATCGTGCCGGGGATGCCGATGCAGGGGATGCCCAGCTCGCACAGACGCATTGCGCCCTGGAAGGAGCCGTCGCCGCCGATGACAACCAAACCGTCGATTTCCATCGCCTTCAGCGTCTGCACGGCGATTTCGCGCCACTTGGGGTCTTTGAACTCCTCGCAGCGCGCGGTGCGCAGATAAGTGCCGGGCTGGTCGGCAATATCCAGCACGGTGTCCAGATAAAGCTCCTGCAGGTCATCCTTGATGCTGGTGGATTTGCGCAGCAGACCGTTGTAGCCGTGCTTGATGCCAATCAGGGGCATACCATAAGCCGCAGCACTGCGGGCAATGGACATAACGGCTGCATTCATGCCCGGCGCGTCGCCGCCGGAAGTCAAGACGCCGATTTTTCTCATCATGGGAACATTCCACTCCTTTTCAGAAGGTTATGATGGCGGGCAAGCCCGGCGAATCCGGAAATTGCCCTGCGAAACGGTACGCGGAATGCGTGGCCGTATGCTTTCATCCTGCATTATACCACAATTGATAGGAAAAAGACAAGCCGTGCAAACGCTTACATCAAACGTTTTCGGACGAAATTTCACGAAAAGCCGACGAGCTTTCCAGAAATAGGCTGGGGGAAATGTGCAACTCTCCTTGACAGACCGGATTACCCGTGATATGATGAAAAAAACGAGGAAAGGCGGCGAGCAGGCAGAATGGGCAGGGACGAGCGGCAGCTGCGTCGGATGCGCGGCGAAGCGCTGTCCCGATTGCTGCAGGGGCTGACGTACGGCGGCTGTCTGGTGATTTTCTACGCGCTGATGGCGATTCCGAACTGGCCGCTGCGGAATCTGTCGCGCACGAGCGCAACGACGCTGGTGACGTGGGTTGCCATGGGCGCGGCGATGCTGGCGGTGTTCGGGCGCATGACGGTGCGGCGCGGAAAGCATCAGCAGCAGGCGGCAGGGCAGTGCATGGGCGTGCTCATCACGGACGCGGTGACGTATCTGCAATTGCAGATTATGAACGTCAACCCCAATAACCGCACGCACCTGACGCTCTTCGGGGCGGATTTCGCGTATCTGCTGATTGCTGCCGCGATGCAGATGGCGCTCGTGCTGCTGGCAATGTCCTTCGGTGCGCGTGTGCTGCCAAAATTACAGAAACCCGCGCTGCTGCTGCTGATTACCGAGGCGGATGCGGACGAAATTCGGCAGAAGCTGGCGAAAGAGCGCACTTTCGGGCAGCTGAATGATGTTTGCAGCTGGCAAGCGGCGGAATTGCCCGCGTTTTTGGCGCAGAACGATGCAGTGCTCATTGCATCGGATGTGCCGGATGAAAACCGAATGGCGCTGATGAAGGCGTGCTATGCGCTGAAGCGGACGGTGCTGGTTAGCCCGCGCGTGCAGGAAATCATGCTGTCCAGTGCGAATCAGGTGATACTGGATGATGCGCCGCTGCTGGAAATGCGCGCGGACGGCATGACGCTGGGGCAGAAAATCATCAAGCGTGGGGCGGATATTGTGCTGTCGGCGCTGGCGCTGCTGGTGCTTAGCCCGCTGATGCTGCTGATTGCGCTCGCGATTCGCGTGGAGGACGGCGGAAACGTCATCTTCCGGCAGAAGCGGCTGACGGCGGACGGAAAGACCTTCACCATCTGCAAATTCCGCACGATGCGGCGGGGCAGCGGAGGCGCGTCCGCACGGGATGCGGATAATCGCGTGACGCTTGTCGGGCGTTTCCTGCGCCGGTGGCGGCTGGATGAGCTGCCGCAGTTCTGGAACATTCTGCGCGGGGATATGTCGCTGGTTGGCCCTCGCCCGGAAATGCTGGAAAACATCACACGCTATAAGCGTGACCTGCCGGAATTCCAGTTCCGGGAACGCATGAAGGCGGGTTTGACCGGCTATGCGCAGATTGAAGGGCGCTACAATACCTCGCCGGAGGATAAACTCGCGCTCGACCTATTCTACATCGAGGGGTTCTCGCTCTGGACGGACATGAAGCTGCTTCTGCGGACAGTGACGGTCTTTTTCCGCCCCGACGCAACGCAGGGATTTCCGCCGGAGGATTCATCATTCATCCCCAAACACGACAAAACACAGGAGGAAGAGCAATGAAAACGACACTTTTGATTATGGCAGCAGGACTGGGCAGCCGTTACGGCGGCAACAAGCAGATTGACCACATCGGCCCGCACGGCGAAATTCTGCTGGAGTATTCCATCTATGACGCAATGGCGGCGGGATTTGATAAGGTAGTTTTCGTCATCAAGCGCAGCATGGCGGACACCTTCCGCGAGCTGATTGGCGACAAGATTGCCAAGAAGGTCGAGGTAGAATACGCCTATCAGGAATATGATTCCCTGCCGGACGGCTTTGTTCCGCCGGAAGGACGCACGAAGCCCTATGGCACGGTTCACGCCGTGCTGGTGGCGAAAGACCTGATTCACGAGCCGTTCGCCGTTATCAACGCCGACGACTACTACGGCAAGGACGCTTTCGCGACGATGGCGAAAAGCCTGAAGGAAATGCAGGGCAAGACGAACGTCGCGTCGATGGTGGCATACCGCTTGAAGAACACCGTGTCCGAGAACGGGCATGTGACCCGCGGCGTGTGCGCACGCGACGACAAGAATCATCTGGTGAAGGTGCAGGAGACGTACAAGATTAAACCCTTCCCGGACGGCACGATTCGCGACGTGAACTTCCGCGAAGAGGGGGATATCCTCGATCCGGAAGCGCTGGTTTCGATGAACTTCTGGGGGCTGACCCCGTGGTTCTTTGGCGCCGCGGCGCGTGATTTCGCTGCCTTCCTCCGCGCCGATAACGGCGATCCGATGAAGAAGGAGTTCGTCCTGCCGACCGAAATTGACGCGCTGATGCACTCCGACGGTCTGACGGTGGATGTGCTGAGCACGGACGCAGTGTGGTTCGGCGTGACGTATCGCGAGGACAAGCCGTATGTCATGGGCGAACTGAAGAAGCTGCATGACGCGGGGCAGTACCCCGAATCCCTGTAATTTTACAGAAAAGCGCCGTAAGCACTTGCCTACGGCGCGTTTTTGTCGTACAATAGGGATGGGGACAGTCTGTCCCTATCAGAAGGAAAGAGGAGAGCGATTCCCATGAAGATTTTGCTGACCGGCGGTGCCGGATTTATCGCGACGCACACCTGTGTGGAACTGATGGCAGCGGGGCACGATGTGGTTGTTGTCGATAATTATGTGAATTCTCAGCCCGAAGCGCTGCGCCGCGTGGAGGAAATCGCGGGCCGCCCGGTGAAGGCGTATGAAGCCGATGTATGCGATCGCGCCGCAATGGACAAGATTTTCAGTGAGAACCGCTTTGATGCCGTGATTCATTTCGCGGGGCTCAAGGCCGTGGGCGAATCCGTCCACAAGCCGCTGGAATACTACCGCAACAACCTTGACTCCACCCTGACGCTGTGCGAAACCATGCGCCGCCACGGCTGCAAGCGCATTGTGTTCTCGTCCTCTGCGACGGTCTACGGTGTGCCGGACGAAGTGCCGCTGCGGGAGGATATGTTCTGCAAGGGCTGCACGAATCCCTACGGCTGGACGAAGTACATGATTGAGAAAATCCTGCAGGGCATTGTAACCGCTGATCCGGAATGGTCGGTGGTGCTGCTGCGCTACTTTAACCCCATCGGCGCGCACGAATCCGGACGTATGGGCGAAAATCCCAACGGCATTCCGAACAACCTGATGCCCTACATCACCAAGGTCGCCGCTGGACAGCTCGATCACCTGACCGTGTTCGGCAATGATTACAACACGCCGGACGGCACGGGGGTGCGCGACTACATCCACGTCGTCGATTTGGCGAAGGGACATGTCGCCGCGTGTGACTACGCCGCGAAGCACAACGGCTGCGAAATTATCAACCTTGGTACGGGCGTTGGCTACTCGGTGCTGGATATTGTGAACACGTTCAGCCGCGTGAACAAGGTTCCCGTGCCATATGTGATTGGCCCGCGCCGCGACGGCGATGTGGATGCCTGCTATGCCGACCCGACGAAGGCGAAGAAGCTGCTCGGATGGACGGCAACCAAGACGCTGGAAGACATGTGCCGCGACTCGTGGCGCTGGCAGAAAGCGAACCCGAACGGCTATCAGGACAAATGAGCAATGGGGCGCGGCAGTTCCCGGAGACAGGGGACTTCGCGCCCTTTTGCGCGAATCGGTTCTGTGCCGATGGCTTATTCTACTTCCATGTGGAGCTGTTTCGCTGCGCAGGGGAATCGCCTCTGCGGAGGCGACCAAAGGGCATGAAAACAAACGAAGTTTGCGATCGTCCTTTGGAAACCTTCGGCGCGCACCCATGTTTCTGGGCTTTTATTGCGGCTTGAAAATGCGGCTCCATGCTTCTGGGGTTTTATCATAGCTTGGAAAATACGGTTCCATGTTTCTGAGCTTTGTTGCAGCTTGGAAGGATGTAAGGAACACTAACTAAAAAGCCGCGATAACAGCCAATAAACTTAGTTGGGGGGCGAAGCAGTCCAGAGGGCGACCGCAAAGCCCTCTGGTCGCCTCCGCAGAGGCGAAA
>OLVV01001074.1_pt1 | contig 11390 bp, 10 predicted proteins | sample 1673581 | NCBI WGS metagenome assembly OLVV01 (sample SAMEA103958116, study PRJEB25191) | human gut metagenome | biome: human-associated habitat [ENVO:00009003]; feature: intestine environment [ENVO:2100002]; material: feces | place: Germany | collected 2013/2015
ATAAAATTTTAATTTATATAAGAGAGATTTTCTTTAATTCCAATGAAGAAACCTTTTCCAAGGTTTTAAATCTTACATGAGCTGCTGGATTTCAGAGAGATTTCTCTTCTCTGTAGTACCATCCTTGTAAGTTACCATGAAGTAATCGTGAACAGACTTACCATTCTTGAACTGAACGACAGCCGCACCGCCTTCACGGAGCTGGAGAGTGAAGTAACCCTCACGCTTGCCATTGACATACTTGCCATGCCACTTCTCCTTACCATTCTTATAGTAGGTAGTAACCTCACCATTGAAGATAGTATTGCGATCGTTACCGAGGTCTACAAAGCTGTAGCCACCCTCAGCACGGAGATTACCATTCATATAGAAGTCTTGGAACACATCCTTCTTATTGACGCCTGTGCCAGTAGTCATCAGCAGTCTGTAATAACTAGCCTGCTCTGCACTTGCTACGTTACTCATATTTTCTGCATAGAAAATAGTGTCAGCTACTACTGTTGCATTCTCTACGTGCTTACGACCGAAAGCTGCTACAGTCATCAAAGCCATCAATGAGAATAATATAACTCGTTTCATATTCTTAATTTTTTAGATTGAATTTGTTGTTGTTTATTTTTTTTTCTGGTGCAAAGATACAATGAATTTCTCAATGTTGTATATTCTCTTAACGCAATTTTATTTTATTTTTTACCCCAGTTTTACTTTTTCCGTGAAAACGTACACAGAATTACAATTTGTTATTTTTGCACCTTCAATTACGCACTTTGAAAGTAGTTACAAGAAATAATACCCTATTTTACCCATCATCTCTTTACATATTGTAAACTCATTTATCATTTCATGTCGTATAAAAGAAACTTTTTTTTCATCAGAAACATAAACTTTTTCGCCCGTTTACTAGCTTATGTTCATTTTATTTTGTACTTTTGCAGAAAATATATCATAAATTATATCATATAATAAGGTACACGCATGAAACATTTTGCAATTTTCATCATCATATTGGCCACACTTGGGCTTTGGTCTTGCAAAGACTCAGAGGGAACCATCGGAGATTCACCCATCACTGCCAACGGACAGGATAGGGATAGTGACATCATTACGGGAGATGACTACATCTACCATCTCCCCGTCATATTCCATGTTTTCTACAAAGACAGCAAAAACCCGAAACAGTATATATCCAATGCCCGACTCAAGGAGCTGCTAGACAATGTCAACGAGCTATATCAAGGCAATGTATATAATATCAGTCTCGACACCATCGAGAGTGAGAACCTCCATATACAGTTCGAACTTGCCGAATACGACCTCAATGGAAAGAAACTGAAGACGCCAGGCGTAGAATACATCAAGATAGCAGAAGACTCCCTAAACTGTGAAGAGTTCATGCGCAGCAAGTCGAACGCCAAATACTCCTGGAACCAAAACGACTACATCAATGTGATGGTCTATACCTTCAAGAATACCGATGCAACGTCGACAACTCTTGGCATCAGCAATGTACCCTACAAGGTAGCCGGTTATCCTGATCTGGAAGGCTTGACCAACGGCAAGAATTATCCGCTCAGCAAGCCAAGCAGTTTCCCATACTGCGTATCCCTCAATGCCATCTATGTGGATAAGAAATACGAGGGTACCCGATATACGACCGACAAGAAACAGAAGAATTATCAGTATAACACAGCAGATCCGAATGCCACGCTGGCCCACGAACTGGGGCATTATCTGGGACTTTTCCACACATTCTCCGAAAAGCCAGACAAGAAAGACAAATCAGAGCCGGCTGATGACGATGATGATTCAGACTATTGCCAAGATACACCTAGCTACAACAGAATAGCGTATAACAAATGGCTCGTCAGCTACATGACAGAAGCCAAAAAGATCAAGCCAGATACGACATTCACGGTGAAACAACTTGCCAAACGCTCCAACAATCAGGGAAAAGAATGGCAGGCAGACAATCTGATGGATTACAGCATCTGCTACAGCATGCGGTTCACTCCAGATCAAGCCTATCGAATAAGACAGGTATTGTACTATTCGCCGCTCATTCCGGGTCCGAAGAAGGCAAGAACCACCACAAGAGCATGGAATGAGATGCCAGAAGAAGAATTCGACCTTCCGAATGTCCTGGTCAAGGGAAGAACCATCAGGCTGAAAGACATTCAGACCCGCACCTTCCATGGCAAATAAACAGATTCAATATCATCAAACAGCAGAATATAGAATATGAAATATACAATCAAGGCTCCAAGCCAACTCAACGCAAGCATCAACTTGCCTGCATCCAAAAGTATCAGCAACAGAGCGCTCGTCATCAGTGCGATGGCAGGAAGCAACATCCAGCCCGACAACCTGAGCGACTGTGATGATACAGAGGTGATTATTGCAGCCCTCAAGGATATGCCAGAGGTCATCAACATCAAAGCTGCAGGTACTGCCATGCGATTCATGACTGCTTACCTGGCTTCTACAGAAGGTGAACACACCATCACGGGTACCGAGCGCATGCAGAACCGCCCTATAGGCATTCTGGTAGACGCCCTTCGCTATCTGGGCGCAGACATCACCTATGAAAAGAAGGAAGGCTATCCCCCACTCCATATCAAGGGCAAGCCGCTGGAAGGAGGCCATCTGGAAATTGTGGGCAACATCAGTTCGCAATACATCTCAGCCCTCCTCATGATTGGTCCTATCCTCAAGAACGGAATGGAACTGAAACTGACAGGCGAAATTGCATCCCGACCATACATCGACCTGACGCTCTGGACGATGAGGGAATATGGCGCTGAAGCAGAATGGACTGATATGGATACCATCACCGTCAAACCGCAGCCATATAAAAGCACTCCTTATCAGATAGAAAACGACTGGAGCGCCTCTTCTTACTGGTATGAGATGATGGCCCTCAACAGCAATTCCAATTCCCTCATCAAGCTCGAAGGTCTGATGGACAGCTCCAAGCAGGGCGATTCGGTTGTGAAATACATCTTCAGTCTGCTGGGTGTAAAGAGCGAATTCGAAAGTCGCGACACCCTGAGCACTGTTACCTTGAAGGCGAATCGCTGCCTGTTGCCGAAATTCGAATATGATTTCACGGGCTCACCAGATTTGGCTCAGACCATCGTCGTAGCCTGCTGCGCCCTTGGTGTCAAGTTCAAGTTTACCGGTCTTGCCAGTTTGAAGATCAAGGAAACCGACCGTATCGAAGCATTGAAGACAGAACTAAAGAAGGTGGGTTATGTGATTCGCGATGAGAATGACAATACGCTCATCTGGGATGGTGAAACCTGCGAGCCTACGTTCGCTCCTATCGACACCTACGAAGACCATCGCATGGCAATGGCTTTCGCTCCTCTCGCCTTCAAGTTTCCACAGATAGAAATAAACAACCCGGAAGTTGTGAGCAAGTCTTACCCACAATACTGGGACGACCTCAAGAAAGTAGGGTTTGAAATAAGTGAAGAATGAAGAGTGAAGAGTGAAGAGTGAAGAGTGAAGAATTCAACAGCCTTTGCTAATCATAAAGTTCAAAGCTCAAAGTTCAAAGTTCAAAGTAAATAGTAAATGCTATATTTAGTTTTAGCCTTGGTGGTATTAGGTCTGATAAGCGCCCTGTTCGGTATCTTCTCTCATCGCAAGGGAGAAGACGAGGAACCTTTGCAGGAAGGAGTATCGTGCAACACCTGCAATGGGGAAAACTCTAAATGCGAACAGGAGTGCATGATGGAAGCAGCCACCAAGGAAATAGAATATTACGATGACGAAGACCTCGACCGGTTTGCTGGTCGCGAAGCCGATTCCTATACCGACGAAGAGGTGGAGGAATTCTCAGAGGTGCTCTATACGATGCAACCAGAAGAAGTAGCCGGCTGGAACAGAAGCCTCATCCTTCGGGGCATCAACCTTCCTAACCAGCTGAAAGATGAAGTCATCAACTTTTTAAGCTAGAATTTTACAGTTCAAACTTAAAAATTCAGCAGCTTCGCTAATTATAAAGTTCAAAGCTCAAAGTTCAAAGTAATGGATATACTGCAGTATACATTTTTCCAGAATGCGCTCATAGGAGCTTTCCTAGCCAGCATCCTATGCGGATTCATCGGAACCTATATAGTTACCCGCCGACTGGTTTTCATCAGCGGCGGCATCACCCATGCCTCTTTCGGTGGCATCGGAATCGGTGTATATGCGGGGCTCAACCCCATTTTCTCAGCCATGGCTTTTGCCATACTGAGTGCTTTTGGCGTACAATGGATTTCCAGGAAGAAAGACGTGCGCAAAGACTCTGCCATCGCCATGTTCTGGACATTGGGAATGAGCGTGGGCATCATCTGCTGTTTCCTTACACCCGGATTCATGCCCGATCTTCCCTCCTTCCTCTTTGGCAGCATCCTAGCCATCGATAGTGCTGACTTGTGGCTGCTGGGCGGTCTCACCCTCATCGTTGCGCTGCTCTTCACATTCCTGCTGCGCCCCATTCAGAACATTGCTTTCGACAGCACGTTTGCCAGGTCGCAGCACCTGCCCGTCACAGCCATAGAATATTTGATGATGACGCTCATCGCCATGACCATTGTAGCCACGCTGAAGATGGTGGGCATCGTACTCGCTATCAGCCTGCTTACCATTCCGCAGATGACCGCCAATCTCTTTACCAACAATTACAGGAACATGATTGCCGTCAGCATCCTGCTGGGATGGATAGACTGCCTGGTGGGATTATATGCCAGCTATCTGCTCAACGTGCCTTCAGGCGCCACCATCATATTCGTCAGCATCATCCTCTTTGCCCTCGCCAAGGGATATAAGATGCTCCGGCATTCATAAAGATAATATAATAAGGTGAAACAACAGAATACTTTTCATTACGCCCTAGGCTTTGTCTTCCTGACGATAGCCCTGATTCTTACCGGATGCTCTACGCAGAAGAATACAGCGCAGAGCAGATGGTGGCACGCCTTTAATGCAAAGTACAACACCTATTATAATGGTACACTCGCCTATATCGATGGTTCGCTGGAGAAAGAGACGGGAAACAAGGACAACTATACCGAGCAGATTCCACTCTATACCGTGAGCAACAAGAACAGCCGGGAAATCGGCAAAGCCAACTTCGACCGCGCCATCGAGAAATGCGAGAAGGCCATCCATCAGCACAGCATCAAGCGAAGACCGGAATGGACTAAAAACCGCCGCAAGACAGCCAAAGACATCGAATGGCTGAGTCGCCGGGAATACAACCCGTTCCTTTGGAAGGCATGGATGCTGATGAGCCGTTCGCAGTTCTATCAGGGAGATTTCGAGTCGGCAGCCGCCACCTTTTCCTATATGAGTCGCCTCTACGCCACCCAGCCCGCCATCTACGGCAAAGCCCGGGCCTGGCTCGCCAAATGCTATATCGAGCAAAACTGGAATTACGATGCCGAAGACGTGATTCGCAACATGCTTCGCGATTCCATCCACTGGCGTGCCCAGAAAGAATGGGATTATACCTTTGCCGATTACTATATCCACACCGGCAATGCCGAACAGGCCATTCCTTACCTCAGGAAAGTAATCAGCCACGAGATGCGCCGCAAACAGAAAGCACGCGAATGGTATCTGATGGGACAGCTTCAGGCATCCATCGGCAACAAGAAAGAAGCCTATAAAGCCTTCAGGCACGTGATTCGCCAGAATCCACCTTACGAACTCGCCTTCAACGCCCGCATTGCCATGACCGAAGTGATGGCGAAAGACAATGCCGGCAAGATGATCAGCAGGCTGAAACGAATGGCTGCCTCCGACAACAACAAAGAATATCAGGACCAGATATACTATGCCATCGGCAATATACACCTCAGCAGGAAAGATACCCTGCAAGCCATAACGGCATACGAGAAAGGCAATCAGAAATCTACCCGCAACGGCATAGAAAAAGGCGTCTTGCTGCTGCATCTGGGCGATTTGTACTGGACCAAGGAGAAATTCTCCGATGCACGCAGATGCTACGGAGAAGCCATCGGACTGCTGGATAAGGACAGAAAGGACTACCAGCAACTCGCCAACCGATCCAAGGTGCTCGATGAACTGGTGCCCTATACCGATGCCGTGCAGTTGCAAGACTCATTGCAGCAACTTGCCAGGATGAGCGAGAAAGAACGCAATGCTGCCATCGACAGGGTTATTGACGCCCTGAAAAAGAAGGAAAAGGAAGAAAGAAACAGAAAGGCGGAGGAAGAAGCGGAATCAACCCTCCGGCAGGACGGCGGCAACTTTGCCAACAACAACAACTTCGCCTCCAGCAACAGCCCGCAGAAAAGCAATGAGAATAGCGCCAACACCCCTGCCAACGGGCAATGGTATTTCTACTCTCCGCTGACCATAAGCCAGGGAAAGGCGCAATTCCAGAAACTCTGGGGCAAGCGAGATAACGTGGACAACTGGCAGCGCATCAACAAGACCGTTGTTGCCAACGTTGCCGGAGCTGAAGAGATGACAGATGAACAGAGAGACTCGCTGGCACAGGCTGCCGAACAGGAAGAATTACTCAAGCAGACTTCAGACAGTGCCGTCAACGATCCGCACAGACGCGAGTATTACCTGGCACAGATTCCGTTCACCCCAGAACAATTGGCTGAGAGCAACAAGCTGCTGGAAGACGGTCTGTATCATGCCGGAGTCATCTTCAAGGACAAGCTCGACAACCTGCCACTGAGCCGGAAATCCCTGCTGAGACTGGTCAACAACCATCCAGACTATGCACATCTGGATGACGCCTACTACCATCTGTATCTGCTCTATTCCAGAGAACGGAAACCGGAGATGGCACAGACCTATCTGCAGAAACTGAAGGCAGAATACCCGGAAAGCCAGTGGACTACCCTCCTTTCCGACCCATACTATGCAGAGAATGCCAAGCGGGGGGTGCAGATAGAAGATTCTCTCTATACGCTCACCTATCAGGCTTTCAGGGACGGGGAATATGACAAGGTGGAAAGGAACGCCCAGATATCCCGGAACCGCTTCCCTGATGGGGCAAACCGTGATAAATTCCTCTTCATCGGCGGCCTCAGCAAGCTGAACGACGGCGATATCAAGAGTTGCCTAGCAGACCTCAAGGAAGTGGTCAGCAAGTATCCCGACAGCCGTCTGAGCGAGATGGCAGGTATGATCATCAACGGCGTGGATGCCGGCAGACGACTCTATGGGGGCAAATTCGACCTCAACGACGTATGGACCCGCAGAAGCATAGAGCTCAACGACCGGGATTCCACCAGGCAGAAGGGATATAGCCCGGAACGCAATGCCAGCTTCGTGTTCCTCCTTGCCTACGATCCGGACAAGACCAACGAGAACCAGCTGCTCTTCGAGATGGCGAAGTACAACTTTACCTCCTACATGGCACGCTATTTCGATATCAATATCGAGGACTTGGAGGGACTGCATCGCATGCAGATTAGCGGTTTCAACAGTTACGACGAAGCCCGCCAGTACGCCAACGCCGTATACCAGCAGCCTGCCATCAAGCGTCTGCTGGGCAATGTACGTGCCTACGTCATCAGCGAGCCGAACCTGAAGCTCCTGGGTACCAGCCATACCTACGAGGAGTATGAGAAGTTCTACAGCAAGCATTTCGCCCCCCTCCCTGTCAGCAAGCTTCCATTGCTTCTCGAGCCTGCCGAAACAGCTCCAGCAGCAGAAGAAGAGCCTTCGACAGAAGAGACTACTTCAGAAGAATCGCCCAAAGCGGAACAATCACAAGAAGATAACACGCTGACAGTTCCAATAACCCCACAAGACGAACCGCTAAGCAGCGGAGAACTCGAAGTAGAAGGCAAGAAGGAAGAGATTCCGGAAAAGAAAGATGACGGAATCCTCGTGATTCCAAACCAGAAGGAAAAGAAAGACGACAGAACCCTCGTGATTCCAAACCAGAAGAAAGAGAAGAAGGAAGAAGATACCGGCATCTATTTTGATGACAGCAACTCTTCAGAAAGCATCGAACTGGAAGATGAATATTTCGAACTGGAAGGGTTCTAAAGAATTGCCCATAGCGCCTGATGCATAACCAATGCACAGCGCTATGGGCAAGTTTCGTTTACAGTGAACAGAAGAATGTCACCAGGAACGGTACGGAGAAATCCACACAGAAACCATGGAAGATGGAAACGATGATGAAGCTCTCGCCCGAACTGCGGGTGATGATGGGCAACGTGGTATCCATCGTGGTGGCGCCACCTACGCTGATAGGTGCCAGTTTGCCGAAATACCTAGCCAGCAGCGGAGCACACAGCAGGGTGAGAATCTCGCGGCAGATGTTGGCAAGAAGGGCGATGGTACCCAGTTCTGCACCACGATACTGGGTGATGAAGATACTAGACAGCGAGTAGTATCCGAAGCCCGAACCGATGGCAAGACAGTCGCTGAGCTGGCGATGCCCCAATACCAGGGAGGCAGCAGCACATCCGGCAAGAGTTCCCAGAATGGTCATCACCGGCAGCATCATCAGCCGGGGGTTCACCTTTCTGAAACTCTTCAATATAGAGGTATCGCAACCGATACTGATACCCACGCAGAACATCAGACAGCAGAGCGCATAATAGCTCACGTCGCTCGCCGGGAAGCTGGACGGAATCACATCACACAAACCCACGATGATGCCCAGCACGAAGAAACCCACGATGATCAGACTACCTTTCATTTCCCAGCCTCCTTTCTGCAGACGTATCTCCACAATGCCCAGGCAAAGATTGCACTACCCAGACTTCCGGCTATCGTCAGCACGATGGCCTCAAGACCCAGAGTCTGCAGACCATTGACGATACGCGGGTTAGCACCCACCTCGATACCGAGCAGGAACAGCAGCACCCATATCAGCGCCGTGATACCCCGGCCAATAAAACTCATTTTCCTGTTGCGAAGCAGATATCCCGTACCTATTCCGCACAACATAATCATTACAATCTTGAGCATTGTATTCTTCTTTCTTCGTTTATTTTTCGTTTATTCATTACTAAATAATAATAACGGATTCCCGGTCTTTATATTATATCCTAACCCAAGAATACAACACTTTCAGCCCTATTAACATACTTTAATAGCAAGAATCGTTCTCCATTCAAGAATTCTTTGTACTTTAGCACCTTAAAAAAAAGATGCATTTATGAGCAACGGATTATTACTTTGGGTAGACGACGAGATAGAGCTTCTCAAAGCCCATATCATCTTTCTGGAAAAGAAAGGATACGAGGTGGTGACGGTGAGCAACGGGGCCGATGCCATCGACCAATGCAGGCAGCAGACCTTCGACCTCATCCTCCTCGACGAGATGATGCCGGGACTGAGCGGACTGGAGACCTTGCAGCATATCAAGGACATCCAGCCAGCCACACCCGTTGTGATGTGTACAAAAAGTGAAGAAGAAAACATCATGGACCAGGCTATCGGCTCCAAGATAGCCGACTATCTCATCAAGCCCGTAAACCCGAACCAGATTCTCCTGTCGCTCAAGAAGAATATACACCGCAAGGACATCGTGACGGAGGTAACGCAGAGCGGATACCAGCAAGACTACCAGCAGATAGCCATGCAGATGATGGACTGCCGCAACTTTCAGGACTGGATGGAAGTATACCGCCGGCTGGTGAAATGGGAGCTGGAACTGAGCGATACCGACAGTTCGATGACCGAGATGCTCTCCATGCAGAAGGAGGAGGCTAACATCGGCTTTGCCAAATACATCGCCAGGAACTATATGGACTGGGTAGACCCGAAGAATCTGGGCAAGGTGGTGGAAGGCAGACCCGTGATGAGTCCGGACATCTTCAAGACCAAGCTCTTCCCGATGCTCGACAAGGACGAAAAGGTGTTCCTCATCGTGATAGACAACTTCCGCTACGACCAGTGGAAGATGCTGGCGAAAGACATCGGCGACATGTACGACATCGAGGAAGACATGTATATGAGCATCCTGCCCACAGCCACCCAGTATGCCCGGAATGCCATCTTCAGCGGACTGATGCCCAACAAGATAGCCGAAATGTTTCCGGAACTGTGGGTGGACGAAGACGAAGAGGAAGGCAAGAACCTCAACGAGAAGCCGCTCATCCAGACGCAGCTGGACAGATATCGCAAGCACTACAGCTTCAGCTATCACAAGGTGAACGATTCGGCTGGAGCCGACAAGTTCCTGGAGCATTACAATGAATGCAAGGGCAACGACCTGAATGTGCTCGTCATCAACTTCATCGACATGCTCTCGCATGCACGAACCGAATCCAAGATGGTAAGGGAGCTGGCGAATACGGAATCTGCCTACCGCAGCATCACCCGGAGCTGGCTGCGCCACTCGGTACTGGCAGAGCTGTTCAAGCGGCTTGCCCAGAGCGATTTCAAGGTAATCATCACCACCGACCATGGCAGTATCCGCGCATCGAAGCCCATCAAGATTGTAGGCGACCGCAATACGAACACCAACCTGCGCTACAAGCTGGGCAAGAACCTGGCGTATAATGCCAAGGAAGTATTCACCATCAAGGAGCCCCACAAGGCACAGCTGCCTGCTCCTAATCTGAGCACTGCGTATGTCTTCGCCTACGGTGATGCCTTCTTCGCCTATCCGAACAACTATAATTATTATGTGTCTTACTACAAGGACACCTTCCAGCATGGTGGCATCTCGATGGAGGAAATGCTCATTCCGCTCATCACGCTGACACCGAGAAAGAGATAAGCAAAGACTCCAGCAGCCTTAGCTAATCATAAAGTTCAATGTTCAAAATTCAAAGTTCAAAGTAAATATATGAAGATTAAGATTGATTCATTAGACAACATCCATGTAGCTGCCAGGGAATTTCTGGATAACATGGGCGACGGCAAGGTCTTTGCCTTCTATGGCAAGATGGGTGCCGGAAAAACAACATTTGTCAAAGCTATCTGCGAAGAGTTGGGAGTAGAGGATGTCATCACCTCTCCTACCTTTGCCATCGTCAACGAATATACCGCTGGTAATGGCGACCCTGTCTATCACTTCGATTTCTATCGCATCAAGAAGCTGGAAGAGGTATACGATATGGGCTATGAGGACTATTTCTACAGCGGAAACCTCTGCTTCCTGGAGTGGCCGGAGCTGATAGAAGACCTCCTGCCAGAAGACTGCACCAAGGTGACTATCACCGCCGAGGAGGATGGCAGCAGAAGCGTAGAATGGTAAGAAAAATACGTCCCGACGCAGACTTTACTACGTCCCGACGCAGTTCTCTGTACGTCCCGACGTAGCACAGTCTGCGTCGGGACGTATTTTCATACCCCTCGTGATGCAGTTGTCCGCCCCTCGCCGTGAAGCTACAGCCCCCTCGTAACGCTACCCAACGGGCATGCAAAAAGTGACAAAGTCACTC
>OLVV01001085.1_pt1 | contig 11273 bp, 9 predicted proteins | sample 1673581 | NCBI WGS metagenome assembly OLVV01 (sample SAMEA103958116, study PRJEB25191) | human gut metagenome | biome: human-associated habitat [ENVO:00009003]; feature: intestine environment [ENVO:2100002]; material: feces | place: Germany | collected 2013/2015
CTGTGCTCGAAAACGCCAGAATGTACTGGCTGTACGCAATAATTGCAACTGCGATTGTTGTGCTTCAGTGCTTTTCTTGCTTTTCATCAATCACCGGAATTCGCCACATATAAAAAAGCAAACAGGCGAGAATTACCAGCAACATGATGCGCACCCATGGCATCTGGACGAACCACAGAGAAAGTGCAAACGTGAGCAAAATAAGCAAAATCGCCCGCGGTTTGACGCCGCGCGGCATCGCATGATGTTTCTGCCAGAAACGTAGATAGCTGCCAAACCATGAGCGGTACAGCAACCAGGCGTGAAAGCGCGGGGAAGAACGGGCAAAGCACCAGGCCGCCAGCAGGATAAACGGCGTCGTCGGTAATACCGGTAATACCACGCCCAGCGTACCCAGCACTACCGCCAGCCAGCCAATGATGATTAAAATGATTCGTTGCATATTGAGTGTTGTCAGCTTACAGAGTTGCTACTTTAGCATAACAATTATCATTTTCATTGAGGTCTTATCGTGAAAACCGCCCTGCTGCTGGAAAAACTGGAAGGACAGCTCGCTACGCTGCGTCAGCGTTGTGCCCCGGTAGCGCAATTTGCCACGCTAAGCGCCCGTTTTGACAGGCATCTTTTTCAGACTCGTGCGACAACACTGCAGGCTTGTCTCGATGAGGCGGGCGATAATCTGGCTGCGCTTCGTCATGCGGTTGAGCAGCAACAGCTGCCGCAAGTGGCCTGGCTGGCAGAACATCTGGCGGCGCAACTGGAGGCTATAGCGCGTGAAGCCACAGCCTGGTTGCTACGCGAGTGGGACAGTGCGCCACCGAAAATTGCCCGCTGGCAGCGTAAACGTATTCAGCATCAGGATTTTGAGCGGCGGCTACGTGAGATGGTAGCCGAACGTCGAGCCCGCCTGGCGCGGGTGACCGATCTCGTGGAACAGCAAACGCTGCATCGTGAAGTGGAAGCCTATGAAGCGCGCCTGGCACGCTGCCGCCATGCGCTGGATAAAATCGAAAACAGGCTAGCGCGTTTAACCCGCTAGCAATGGAGAAAGTATGTCACTGGAAAATGCCCCTGACGATGTCAAACTGGCTGTCGATTTGATTGTGCTGCTGGAAGAAAATCAGATCCCAGCCCGCACCGTGCTGCGCGCGCTGGATATTGTGAAGCGTGATTATGAAAAGAAGTTACAGAGCGATGAGGCTTCGCAAAGCGAGTAAAAAATAAAGGGCGGCATCACTGTCGCCCTTTATTGTCCTTACCCTACCGCTGGTGTCGGATCGTCGCCTTTGTAGTCGCGTTTTACTTCCGTCACCTCATCGCCCTTCTCGTTGTGCAGATGCACTTCAAGCTGGTTAAAGGCAATGTTGATATCGTTTTCACGGCACAGCTGATCGATAGTACGGTTCAGCTCATCGACAGTACGGCTACGGTCACGCAGTTCACGCACATACAGACGCAGCTCATGATCCAACGTGCTGGCACCAAACGCCGTAAAGAAGACTTCCGGCATTGGTTCGTGCATCACCCTTGGGTGCTCAGTCGCCGCCTTCAGTAACACTTTACGCACTTTTTCCAGATCGGAGCCATAGGCCACGCCGAGACGGATCACCAGACGCGTAGTAGTGTCAGTCAACGACCAGTTGATCAGACGCTCGGTAACAAACGCTTTGTTCGGGATGATCACTTCTTTGCGATCGAAATCGGTAATCGTTGTCGCACGAATACGAATCTTACTTACCGTCCCCGAGAAGCTACCAATGGTTACCGTATCGCCAATGCGTACCGGACGTTCGAACAGAATGATCAAACCGGAGACGAAGTTACCGAAGATCTCTTGTAAACCAAAACCAAGACCTACGGATAATGCTGCCGCCAGCCACTGGAGTTTATCCCACGAGACGCCCAGCGATCCGAACACCGTCATCGCACCAACGGCAATAATGATGTAGTTAAGGATGGTAGTAATGGCATACGACGCGCCCTGGCGCATGTTCAGGCGCGAGAGCACCAACACTTCCAGCAAACCAGGCAGGTTGCGAATCAACGCCCAGGCCACCATTGAGGCGATAATCGCAAACAACAGACTGCCCATGGTGACGTTTTTCACCACCGCAGCACCAGCTTCAGTGCCGTTGTAATGCCAGAGCGTGATGCTGTCCAGATAGCTGAACACGGTGATCAAATCGGACCAAATTGCCCAGAACATGACACCGAACAGCGCAAACATCAGCAACATGGTAATACGCAGCGTCTGCTGGTTAACCTGCTCCAGTGCAATGGTGGGTTCTTCCGGCGGTTCAGCACCTTCTGCGCCCTCTTTCACCAGATTCTGCCGACGCGCCAGCGCACGACGCCAGGCGATACGCCGCGCCGCTACGCTTAAGCCGCGCAATACCGTCTGGTACAGCAGGTTCCAGATGATCACCAAATAAACGGTTTCAATCCAACGCCCGGAGAGGCGCAGCGTGGTGTAAAAATAACCCGTGGCGGTCAGCACCATCAACGCAATCGGGATAATCGACAGTACGGTAATGGTGACCAGTCGCATGGTGTGCGACTCTTTATCACGCCAGCTTTCGCGGCACATCGGCCACACCAGGAAGGCAATCAGCAGCAAGTTGAAGAAAATCATCGCCTGCCCCAGCACATCATCCATCAGATGCAGCGGGGAAAGTTCTGCCACCACAGACCAGAAATGGATAGGCAGCAACGCGAGACTGATGCGGACAATTTGCCGACGCCAGTGGCTGGTCTGCTGTTCCGGCATACCAAAGTGACGCACGGCAACACCGTTTTTCTCCAGTACCTTCCAGCACAGGCCAAACACCAGCCAGAAAATCGCCAGTTTTTTGCTGAACGACCATAGCAGTTCGCTGATGTTGAGCTGCATGGTCAACAGAATCAGGCCAACCGCGAGAATAATCAGGCACACCGGCAGCGCACGGATCAGGTCGATAAGGATCGCTTTTGGTGTGTTGAGCTGGCTGTCGTTACGCAGGGAACCCACAGCGGAAGCCAGTTTTTGTTGATACGCTTTCAGCCAGCCCAGACGCCAGTGGATCAGCCCGGCAATCAACAGCAGCGGCAAACCGGCGAGGAAAGCGATAAAAACGGCAGGCCAGGCTTTTTCCCAGTTCACCGTGATTTTCATCGACTTAAATTCATCTTTCAGGCTTTGCGGGAACGCTTTGATCCAGTCCCAGTCCATTGGACGGTTACTGTTCACCCAAAAGATTTGCTGAGTCAGGATGGATTTCAGGTTTTTCGACACACTCATTAACTGCTGCTGGTTGATTTGCAGGTTAATGGCCATCATCAGCTGGTTACCCAACTGTTTGTTGAGTTGATCCAGCAATTCACGACGCATATCAACCACTTGCAATAACGCATCGTGAACTTCGCTGTTGACTTCGTTGGCGTGACCTTCTTCCAGTTTGTTGACGAACGCATCGCTCTGGAAGAGTGCATCACGCTGCTGGTTGACTTCAAACTGTTCGAGACGCAAATCCGCGATGCGGTTGGTCATGTTTTCCAGTTCATCCGCCGAGGGCAGCGTTTGTTGTTGCTGGTAAAGGATACGAGACAACAGCAGGCTGCCCTTCAGGACGGCAATCTGCTCTTTAATATTGCGTTCCGATTGCAGCGCCCGCTCCAGCCAGTTTTTGACTTTAATGTTTTGCTGCATCAACTGATTACCGTTTTCAGTCGCGGTAATCAGACGCTGACTTAACTGCTGGTTAATTTCCAGTTCCTGCTTCACCAGCGGATTAGCCTGAATACGCGCGGCTTCATCCGGGGAGACGGCCTCCTGCGCCGTTTTTTCGGTTAAAGTCAGGCGCTTGCTGTTTACCGCTTCTTGCAACAGCTGCAACTGGTGCTCCAGACGGGCGCTGTTCGCCGTCACGTAATCACGTTGCTTTTGCAAGGTATCCTGCAAGACGGTGTTCCCTTCCAGGCTTTTACGCTGCTGGTCAATCTCCGCATTCAGCAACGCCTGCTGGGCCTGCATTAACACTTTCTGGCTGGGACGTAAGGCAGTCTCGCCGACATCAGTCCCATCCAGACGACTGCGAATTTGTTGCAGCTGCTGCGAAGCGTTATACATCGCATTTTGCACGCGTTCGGGCTGCGTCTGTAACGAAACCAGCTGGCTGTTATAAGACGCCAGATCGTTTTGTGCGTTTTGCAAATCGTCCAGCGCCTGGGCAACGCGAGTTTCCAGCTGGCGCAACGAAAGTGTGCTCAGAATTTTGCGCGTTTCTTCGTCATTATCGACATCACTAAGTGCAGTTAACGCCGCGGTCGCCTGGCGCATTTTTTCCGGCGCTTCAGCGACTTTTTGCCGTAGCTGAACTGTCTCTTCTTTTACGCGATCGATTTTATCGAGGGTAGCTAATGTATCTGTCAGATCCTGCTGCACCAGTTTGTCCTGAGCAGAAAGATCTTTTTGTTTATTTAGTGAGTCAAGTTGTGCCTGCAGGTCCGCTTTTGTCGGCAGATCACCATTCGATGACGCCCGCGCAAACGCCGTGTTCTGGCATAACAAGACAAAAACAAAAGCAATAAATGCTGAAAAAACAAAATGCCGTGATCGTTTGTAATACTGGAACATAGTCATGATGAATGAAGGTTTCTGAACCTGAAGAACGACCTGAAAAAGTCAAACCGCAAGAATATCACGACGCAGTGAACCAGAATAGCAACGACGAAAATGTCCAGGAAAAATCCTGGAGTCAGATTCAGGGTTATTCGGTAATGGCAGGGTTACGAAGCGTGGGACACAGGAGATACATCTCCAGTAAGATGGCGACGTAATCGCGGGCTTCTTTTTTAAGATCAAAAGATTGCGGGGCAAAGAGCCAGTTTTCCATCAGGCCGGAAATATAGCCGCGCATAATAATTGCTGCGCGACGCGTCATTAAATCCGCAGGCAACATTTTCGCTTCAATACAATGTTTTAACGTTTGTTCTATACGGTCATAACTTTCCAGACAGAGATTACGTTGTGCCTGTTGCACAACAGCCATTTCTCCGACAAATTCGCATTTGTGGAATATAATCTCCATCAATAATCGACGCCGTTCTTCTGTCACTGTGGATTCAAGAACATGAATTAATATCTCTCTTAATACTGAGAGTGGATCGCCAGGGAATTTTGCCTGATACTCAAGCTCTAGTTCACCAATATTGGATTCTGACAGTTCCCAGATCTCACTGAACAAATCCGACTTGTCTTTAAAATGCCAGTAGATTGCACCGCGCGTAACGCCAGCTGCTTTTGCAATCTCGCCCAGCGAGGTGGATGATACCCCCTGCTGTGAGAAAAGACGTAGAGCCACATCGAGGATGTGTTGGCGCGTTTCTTGCGCTTCTTGTTTGGTTTTTCGTGCCATATGTTCGTGAATTTACAGGCGTTAGATTTACATACATTTGTGAATGTATGTACCATAGCACGACGATAATATAAACGCAGCAATGGGTTTATTAACTTTTGACCATTGACCAATTTGAAATCGGACACTCGAGGTTTACATATGAACAAAAACAGAGGGTTTACGCCTCTGGCGGTCGTTCTGATGCTCTCAGGCAGCTTAGCCCTAACAGGATGTGACGACAAACAGGCCCAACAAGGTGGCCAGCAGATGCCCGCCGTTGGCGTAGTAACAGTCAAAACTGAACCTCTGCAGATCACAACCGAGCTTCCGGGTCGCACCAGTGCCTACCGGATCGCAGAAGTTCGTCCTCAAGTTAGCGGGATTATCCTGAAGCGTAATTTCAAAGAAGGTAGCGACATCGAAGCAGGTGTCTCTCTCTATCAGATTGATCCTGCGACCTATCAGGCGGCATACGACAGCGCGAAAGGCGATCTGGCGAAAGCCCAGGCTGCAGCCAATATCGCGCAATTGACGGTGAATCGTTATCAGAAATTGCTCGGTACTCAGTACATCAGTAAGCAAGAGTACGATCAGGCTCTGGCTGATGCGCAACAGGCGAATGCTGCGGTCACTGCGGCGAAAGCTGCCGTTGAAACTGCGCGGATCAATCTGGCTTACACCAAAGTCACCTCTCCGATTAGCGGTCGCATTGGTAAGTCGAACGTGACAGAAGGCGCATTGGTACAGAACGGTCAGGCGACTGCGCTGGCAACCGTGCAGCAACTTGATCCGATCTACGTTGATGTGACCCAGTCCAGCAACGACTTCCTGCGCCTGAAACAGGAGCTGGCAAATGGCACGCTGAAACAAGAGAACGGCAAAGCCAAAGTGTCGCTGATCACCAGTGACGGCATTAAGTTCCCGCAGGACGGTACGCTGGAATTCTCTGACGTTACCGTTGATCAGACCACCGGGTCTATCACCCTACGCGCTATCTTCCCGAACCCGGATCACACTCTGCTGCCGGGTATGTTCGTACGTGCACGTCTGGAAGAAGGGCTTAATCCAAACGCTATTTTAGTCCCGCAACAGGGCGTAACCCGTACGCCGCGTGGCGATGCCACCGTACTGGTGGTTGGCGCGGATGACAAAGTGGAAACCCGTCCGATCGTTGCAAGCCAGGCTATTGGCGATAAGTGGCTGGTGACAGAAGGTCTGAAAGCAGGCGATCGCGTAGTAATAAGTGGGCTGCAGAAAGTGCGTCCTGGTGTCCAGGTAAAAGCACAAGAAGTTACCGCTGATAATAACCAGCAAGCCGCAAGCGGTGCTCAGCCTGAACAGTCCAAGTCTTAACTTAAACAGGAGCCGTTAAGACATGCCTAATTTCTTTATCGATCGCCCGATTTTTGCGTGGGTGATCGCCATTATCATCATGTTGGCAGGGGGGCTGGCGATCCTCAAACTGCCGGTGGCGCAATATCCTACGATTGCACCGCCGGCAGTAACGATCTCCGCCTCCTACCCCGGCGCTGATGCGAAAACAGTGCAGGACACGGTGACACAGGTTATCGAACAGAATATGAACGGTATCGATAACCTGATGTACATGTCCTCTAACAGTGACTCCACGGGTACCGTGCAGATCACCCTGACCTTTGAGTCTGGTACTGATGCGGATATCGCGCAGGTTCAGGTGCAGAACAAACTGCAGCTGGCGATGCCGTTGCTGCCGCAAGAAGTACAGCAGCAAGGGGTGAGCGTTGAGAAATCATCCAGCAGCTTCCTGATGGTTGTCGGCGTTATCAACACCGATGGCACCATGACGCAGGAGGATATCTCTGACTACGTAGCGGCGAATATGAAAGATGCCATCAGCCGTACGTCGGGCGTGGGTGACGTTCAGTTGTTCGGTTCACAGTACGCGATGCGTATCTGGATGAACCCGAATGAACTGAACAAATTCCAGCTAACACCGGTTGATGTCATTACCGCCATCAAAGCGCAGAACGCCCAGGTTGCGGCGGGTCAGCTCGGTGGTACGCCGCCGGTGAAAGGCCAACAGCTTAACGCCTCTATTATTGCTCAGACGCGTCTGACCTCTACTGAAGAGTTCGGCAAAATCCTGCTGAAAGTGAATCAGGATGGTTCCCGCGTGCTGCTGCGTGATGTGGCGAAGATTGAGCTGGGTGGTGAGAACTACGACATCATCGCAGAGTTTAACGGCCAACCGGCTTCCGGTCTGGGGATCAAGCTGGCAACCGGCGCGAACGCGCTGGATACCGCTGCGGCAATCCGTGCTGAACTGGCGAAGATGGAACCGTTCTTCCCGTCGGGTCTGAAAATTGTTTACCCGTACGACACCACGCCGTTCGTGAAAATCTCTATTCACGAAGTGGTTAAAACGCTGGTCGAAGCGATCATCCTCGTGTTCCTGGTTATGTATCTGTTCCTGCAGAACTTCCGCGCGACGTTGATTCCGACCATTGCCGTACCGGTGGTATTGCTGGGGACCTTTGCCGTCCTTGCCGCCTTTGGCTTCTCGATAAACACGCTAACAATGTTCGGGATGGTGCTCGCCATCGGCCTGTTGGTGGATGACGCCATCGTTGTGGTAGAAAACGTTGAGCGTGTTATGGCGGAAGAAGGTTTGCCGCCAAAAGAAGCTACCCGTAAGTCGATGGGGCAGATTCAGGGCGCTCTGGTCGGTATCGCGATGGTACTGTCGGCGGTATTCGTTCCGATGGCCTTCTTTGGCGGTTCTACTGGTGCTATCTATCGCCAGTTCTCTATTACCATTGTTTCAGCAATGGCGCTGTCAGTACTGGTGGCGTTGATCCTGACTCCGGCTCTTTGTGCCACCATGCTGAAACCGATTGCCAAAGGCGATCACGGGGAAGGTAAAAAAGGCTTCTTCGGCTGGTTTAACCGCATGTTCGAGAAGAGCACGCACCACTACACCGACAGCGTAGGCGGTATTCTGCGCAGTACAGGGCGTTACCTGGTGCTGTATCTGATCATCGTGGTCGGCATGGCCTATCTGTTCGTGCGTCTGCCAAGCTCCTTCTTGCCAGATGAAGACCAGGGCGTATTTATGACCATGGTTCAGCTGCCAGCAGGTGCAACGCAGGAACGTACGCAGAAAGTGCTCAATGAGGTAACGAATTACTATCTGACCAAAGAAAAGAACAACGTTGAGTCGGTGTTCGCCGTTAACGGCTTCGGCTTTGCGGGACGTGGTCAGAATACCGGTATTGCGTTCGTTTCCTTGAAGGACTGGGCCGATCGTCCGGGTGAAGAAAACAAAGTTGAAGCGATTACCATGCGTGCAACACGCGCTTTCTCGCAAATCAAAGATGCGATGGTTTTCGCCTTTAACCTGCCCGCAATCGTGGAACTGGGTACTGCAACCGGCTTTGACTTTGAGCTGATTGACCAGGCTGGCCTTGGTCACGAAAAACTGACTCAGGCGCGTAACCAGCTGCTTGCAGAAGCAGCGAAGCACCCTGATATGTTGACCAGCGTACGTCCAAACGGTCTGGAAGATACCCCGCAGTTTAAGATTGATATCGACCAGGAAAAAGCGCAGGCGCTGGGTGTTTCTATCAACGACATTAACACCACTCTGGGCGCTGCATGGGGCGGTAGCTATGTGAACGACTTTATCGACCGCGGTCGTGTGAAGAAAGTTTACGTCATGTCAGAAGCGAAATACCGTATGCTGCCGGATGATATCGGCGACTGGTATGTTCGTGCTGCTGATGGTCAGATGGTGCCGTTCTCGGCGTTCTCCTCTTCTCGTTGGGAGTACGGTTCGCCGCGTCTGGAACGTTACAACGGCCTGCCATCCATGGAAATCTTAGGCCAGGCGGCACCGGGTAAAAGTACCGGTGAAGCAATGGAGCTGATGGAACAACTGGCGAGCAAACTGCCTACCGGTGTTGGCTATGACTGGACGGGGATGTCCTATCAGGAACGTCTCTCCGGCAACCAGGCACCTTCACTGTACGCGATTTCGTTGATTGTCGTGTTCCTGTGTCTGGCGGCGCTGTATGAAAGCTGGTCGATTCCGTTCTCCGTTATGCTGGTCGTTCCGCTGGGGGTTATCGGTGCGTTGCTGGCTGCCACCTTCCGTGGCCTGACCAATGACGTTTACTTCCAGGTAGGCCTGCTCACAACCATTGGGTTGTCGGCGAAGAACGCGATACTTATCGTCGAATTCGCCAAAGACTTGATGGATAAAGAAGGTAAAGGTCTGATTGAAGCGACGCTTGATGCGGTGCGGATGCGTTTACGTCCGATCCTGATGACCTCGCTGGCGTTTATCCTCGGCGTTATGCCGCTGGTTATCAGTACTGGTGCTGGTTCCGGCGCGCAGAACGCAGTAGGTACCGGTGTAATGGGCGGGATGGTGACCGCAACGGTACTGGCAATCTTCTTCGTTCCGGTATTCTTTGTGGTGGTTCGCCGCCGCTTTAGCCGCAAGAATGAAGATATCGAGCACAGCCATACTGTCGATCATCATTGATACAACGTGTAATCACTAAGGCCGCGCAAGCGGCCTTTTTTATGCATAACCGACGAACATTAAGGAGTCATTGAACCACCAACTCAGGATCTCATACGAAAACCAGTATTAAACACGTATAAAATTCATAAAAAATACTGATTGTTAGTTAATTTATATTAAGTAGCGCTAATAGATTTAATAATCCATAATCATTTAGAGGCTATTCTTAATTATTTGCGGTAATTCTTTATTCATTCCTCGGTTATTACGTCATATTCAGAGCAATCCTGGTATTAGTGTTACCAATTTCATCTGGCGATAATCCTGAAATGTTATGAACAGTTCGAGCAAACTGCTTTTACCTGCTGCGAGTTAGTGCTAGTATGAAAAAGTAAGTCCTGTCCCGCTTCCTTCCTAATTGTAATTTTTCGTAATAATGCGATGAAAACCTGCAAAGAGTGACTTATAGTTAAGCTAACAAACGAGAGGGCAAGTCCAGGTCAGTAAGTTTTTTCCATCCCGAAAGGTGTCCGTTAGTTCAACCACTAAGAAGGGGACGCGTTATGGATGAATACTCACCCAAAAGACATGATATCGCACAGCTTAAGTTTCTCTGTGAAACCCTGTATCATGACTGTCTTGCAAACCTTGAAGAAAGCAATCATGGCTGGGTTAACGACCCAACCTCGGCGATCAACCTCCAGTTGAATGAACTGATTGAGCATATTGCGACCTTCGCACTTAATTACAAAATTAAGTATAATGAAGACAATAAGCTCATTGAGCAGATCGACGAATATCTGGATGACACCTTTATGTTGTTCAGCAGTTATGGTATTAATATGCAGGATCTTCAGAAATGGCGGAAGTCAGGTAATCGACTATTCCGTTGTTTTGTCAATGCGACGAAAGAGAATCCTGCGAGTTTATCTTGTTAGAATTATTACAACCATGGGTAGAAGTATGTCCGAAAAACCTTTAACAAAAACCGATTATTTAATGCGTTTACGTCGTTGCCAGACAATTGACACGCTGGAGCGTGTTATCGAGAAAAATAAATACGAATTATCAGATAATGAACTGGCGGTATTTTACTCAGCCGCAGATCACCGCCTCGCCGAATTGACCATGAATAAACTGTACGACAAGATCCCTTCCTCAGTATGGAAATTTATTCGCTAATAAATAATTCGCTTTCGGAGCTATAACCGGCTGTTTATTAAGAATTTTATACTTTTTCGCCATGAAGACGTACCCTATGTGATCTTTATCACACAGATGTAATGGGAACGTTCTCTTCACTGACTTTTCGTCTTACTGTGTTGCCGCATTTTCAGCAACCGGAGGTCAGTAATGAGCACAGAAAAAGAAAAGATGATTGCTGGTGAGTT
>OLVV01001122.1_pt1 | contig 10969 bp, 14 predicted proteins | sample 1673581 | NCBI WGS metagenome assembly OLVV01 (sample SAMEA103958116, study PRJEB25191) | human gut metagenome | biome: human-associated habitat [ENVO:00009003]; feature: intestine environment [ENVO:2100002]; material: feces | place: Germany | collected 2013/2015
CTTCCTTTCCAAACCGCAAACTGAATTTGCGGTTTGGGTTTTATCGCAAATCTGCAGCAGCAATCCCTCAGGCGCTTCGCGCCAGCTCCCTTTACACAAGGGAGCCTTGGGTGCTATGGAGATTTTTCAGAAGATCGTCACCGCCTTTGCGCGGTCCGGGGTGCCGTAGCGCCAGAGGTCGAGATGGCCTTCGGTCCGGGTGTAGACCAGCGCCTGCGGCGGCAGCGCTTCGAGTGGATGCAGGACGGTCAGCTTGATCCGGAGCGTCTCAGGCAGGATGGCCCGGATGAACACGCAGACCGCCTGCCCCGGCCGCAGCCGCCCGTCCGTCTCCGCCAGCCCGCACAGGTTCGGCGTCAGCGCGATGAACGCCCCGTAGTCCGTCACCGTGCGGACGACCCCCGTCACCGTCTGCCCGGCCCGGAAGCGCGCGGCGTTTTCCTGCCACGTACCGAGCAGCTCGCGCATCGTGAGCGTCACGCGCCGCTGCACCGGGTCGAGCGTGCGGACCGCGGTGAAGATCCGCTGGCCCACCCGCAGGCAGTCCGCCGCGTGCGCCGGACGTGACATGCAGATGCGTCTCGTGCCGAGCAGCCCCAGCGCCCCGCAGCCGATGTCGCAGAACGCGCCGAACTCCGCCAGCCCCGTCACGACGGCGGGCAGGATATCTCCCGGCCGCTGCCGGAGCAGCAGATCCAGCGCCTGCTCCTGCGCGCTGCGGCGCGACAGCCGCGCCCGCCCGTCCGGGAAAAATCCCAGCACATGAAAGCACACCGGCCGCCCGACGCAGGAAAGAATGGCAAGATCCCGCGTCTGCCCGCCGGCAATGCCGCGCGCGCCCTCCGCGCGCTCGATCACACCCTCGCAGCAGCCGAGCGGCACATGCAGCGCGTGACGCTCATCACACAGCACGGCCCGCGCCTGCAGGACCCTGCGCTGCTGCATGGCGAGCAGCAGCTCCTCTCTGGTATAGCCATTCGGCTGCGGATGCAGCCCTTCCGGAAGCATATGATTCATAAGATCCCCCCAATTCCTGCTCCAATATATGCAGGCAGGGGAAGAAAAGGAGATACGCCATGGACGTACAGGTCAACGATATCCTCGTCATGAAAAAAGAGCACCCCTGCGGCGCGAAGCAGTGGCTGGTGCTGCGCAGCGGCATGGATTTCCGCCTGCGCTGCACGGGCTGCGGGCATGAGCTGATGATCCCGCGCAGCAAGGCGGAAAAAAGCATCCGCCAGATTCTGCGCGGCGGGAAGCCGATCTGACAATACAAGGAAAACCTGACGAACGAAAGGCCGCAATTCCGCTTGGAATTGCGACCGCTTTTTTTGCCTCCGCGCGCTAAGCTGGACTGGCCGGGACAAACAGGGGGAGGCGATGGAGATGACGGTGTACGCCGACGAGGCGTTCCTGCTCAACGGAGCAGTGGACTATCTGCTGCTCGTCTGCGCGGCAAAGCTTGGCGGCGGGCGCATCCTGCGGCTGCGGCTGACGCTGGCGGCGGCGTTCGGCGGCGTGTACGCCGCGGCGGCGCTGTTCCCGGCGCTGGCGTTTCTGCGGCAGCTGCCGGTGAAGCTGGCGAGCCTTGCGGCCATGCTGCTCATCGCGTTCGGTGCCGGACGCGGGACGCTGCGCACGGGCGCGCTGTTCTTCGCGGCCGTCTGCGCCTTCGGCGGCGCGGCGGTCGCGGCGGCGCAGCTGTTCGGCACAGGCGTGCTCGTGCTGCCGGGCGGAACGTTTTACGCGGTGAGCGGGCTGGGACTGCTGCTTCTGGCGGGGATTTTGTACGCGCTTTGCTACACGGTCTTTGCCTGCACGGTGCAGCACGGCGGCGAGATCCGCACGCTGCGGCTGCGCCTGGGCGGGCGGAGCGTGCAGGTCCGGGCGCTGCACGATACCGGCTGCACGCTCCGCGACCCGATGACCGGCGAGCGCGTACTCGTCGCCGAGGCGGGCGTGCTGCAGGCGCTTTTGCCGGAGGCAGACGTCACGCCGCAGGCCCTGGCCGACCCGGCGGCGCTGCTGCTGCGGCTCAAAACGCGCGACCCCGCGCTTCCTGCGCGCCTTTTGAGCTACCGGAGCGTCGGCACGCAGGCGGGGCTGCTGCTCTGCCTGCGCTGCGAAGCACAGGACGGGCCGGGGGAAATGAAGCGCTGCCTTGCAGCCTTTTCCCCGACGCCCGTGTCGGACGGAGGAAGCTATCATGCATTGATCGGAGGAGAGATCGGATGAAACTGGAACTTGTTCTGCAGAAGCTCGGCCTCATACAGCCGGGGAAGATCATGTACATCGGCGGCAGCGACGTCCTGCCCGCGCCGCTTAGGCCCGAGGACGAGCGCCACGCGATCGAGGCCCTTGCCGCCGGGGACGAGACGGCGCGGCAGACGCTCATCGAGCACAATCTGCGCCTGGTCGTGTATATCGCGCGGCGGTTTGAAAATACGGGTGTCAATCTCGAGGACCTCATTTCCATCGGCACCATCGGGCTCATCAAGGCCGTCAATACCTTCAGGCCCGACCGGAATATCAAGCTCGCGACCTATTCCTCGCGGTGCATCGAAAACGAGATCCTCATGCACATCCGCAAGATCGCCAACCAGAAGACGGAGGTCTCGCTCGACGAACCCATCAACACCGACTGGGACGGCAACGAGCTGCTCTTGTCGGACGTGCTGGGCACGGACGGGGATATCGTCATGCGCCCGCTGGAGGACGACGTGGACCATCAGCTGCTGCGGCAGGCGCTCGGCCGGCTGCCGGAGCGGGAGAAGCAGATCGTCTCCATGCGCTTCGGCCTCGGCGGCCGCCGGGAGAAAACGCAGAAGGAGGTCGCAGACCTCATGGGGATCTCACAGTCGTATATCTCGCGTCTGGAAAAGCGCATCATGCTGCGCCTGCGGCGGGAGATCTCACGCCAGATCTGCAGTTAAGGCGCCTTGGCTGGGGGGTTGCAAAAACCGCGCGCGTGTGGTATAAATTTATCGATACAAAATTCGTTTATCGATATCAGCAAAAGGAAGCGGCCATATGGAAAAAGAGATCTCCAAAGCAACACTCAAGCGTCTGCCGACGTATCTTGCCTACCTCAAAAGTCTGCCGGAGGGCAGCAGCGTCAATATCTCTGCCACGGCGCTGGCAGCGGGGCTGCATATGGGCGAGGTGCAGGTGCGCAAGGATCTGGCGCTCGTCTCCTCCGGCGGCCGCCCGAAGATCGGGTATAACCGCGCCGCGCTCATCGCGGATATCGAGCAGTTCCTCGGCTACGGCAACACGAACGACGCCGTGCTCATCGGTGCGGGCAAGCTGGGCCGGGCCCTGCTCGGCTACTCGGGCTTCGCGGAATACGGCCTGAATATCGTCGCCGCCTTTGACGAGAACGACGCCATCATCGGCACCTCCAAGAGCGGCAAGCCCATCATGCACCTGTCGCGCCTCGGCGAGATCTGCCGCCGCGAGCAGATCAAGATCGGCATCATCACCGTCCCGGCCGAGCAGGCGCAGGGCGTGTGCGATCTGCTCATCAGCAACGGCATCCTCGCCATCTGGAATTTTGCGCCCAAGCACCTGAACGTGCCCGACCATATCCTCGTCCAGAACGAAAACATGGCTGCCTCGCTCGCCCTGCTCTGCAAACACCTCAACGAGCAGATGAAAGCGGAGGAATAACGCGGTTTCCGGAAATTTTTTCTTGAATTTCCGTGCGCCATGCTGTATAATTACCGACAGCAACGCCGGTGTGATGGAATTGGTAGACGTAGTGGACTCAAAATCCACCGCCAGCGATGGCGTGCCGGTTCGAGTCCGGCCACCGGCACCATGATTGCCGAACACTATAGATGAAATGGCAAAAAAGCCAGTCATCTCAATGGGTTCGGCAATTTTTTATTCTCAAAATTCTTAGGTAACTCCATAGATGAAATCGCAGCTTGCAGAGGTTCAAACAGGATTTGAACCTCTGTTTTTCCATATTCAAGCGGATTTTCAGTGGCAGCGCCCTTTTTCAGAGGGCAGAGACGACAGATTTTCGGAAAAAACAAAGAAAAATCTTTCACAAAGTTATGGGCGCTGGATTGTTGGTTTTCACGAACCAAGTCCAGCGCCTTTTTTGCGCTCAAAAAGGGCGCTACAGATTGGAGGTATGATATGAACGAAGAACTCACGCCGCAGAAGGAAAGATTTCTGCGTGAGGTTGAACAACAGCTCCTGCGCAGAGATCTGGATGCAAAGCTGCTGGAAAACGGTCTGCTCCACGTCAGTTGGAACGAGAAACCGCTCTGCTCGGTCGACAGAGACGGTATCGTCCGCTTCAGACCGGCAGATATCACAGGGCCGGAAGTAGATCGGCAGCTTCGGACGGTAATACAGGCGGCTGGACAGGTCAAGGAGTATATGCGGATCTTTGAACGCGCGCCTGCGCTGAAAGCTGTTGGCCTGGAAGATACCTACAAGGTACTTGCGGATTTTGGTGACGCGGTGCTGGCTGGGCAGCTCGGCAAAAAGGGCGCTCGGTTCGTGACGTGGGAATGGGACTTTGACCGGCAGGGCGTCCACGCTGGGCATTATTTCATGGAAAACTACGAAGCGGCAAAGCAGGACTTCGCTGTCCGCGCCGGTCTGGTGGAGAGACAGCGCCTCTTTTCAGACGAGCAGCTTGCCGTGATCCGGAATGCGTGTGCGTTTGCGCTGGAGGATGACGCGACGCTCTCGTATGCCGAAGAAAAGCAGCTCCAAAGTGTGCAGGAGCAAATCGAACTTCTTTTGCCGCAGCAGACGCAGGAGCAGCGCCCAACAATGGAACAGACAATGTAATATTTGCAAAGAGCCGAGATTTCGTTTGGAAGTCTCGGCTTTTTTGCGTTCAGGGAGGAATTTCATGAAACACAGTCAAGAAGAATATTGGCGGCCGCGTTTCCACGCGCCGCCGCTGCGGTCGCACCCAGATCCGCCGCCAACGATACAGTGCAGCTGGTATCCGCACGAGGGCCAGTGTCCGTATATGCGCCTGGCTCTGATTTGCTGGCGCAGCAATGGCGAGTGTACCTTCACGGATATGCAGAAAATTGAAAAGCGAGGTGAAAAACGTGTTTGAAGCAAAACTGAAAAGCCACAGTCAGCCGAAGTTAGGGGCGCTGGCAGTCACGTTTCCAATCCCAGAGGAACGCTATGAAAATGTGATCCTCGCTTTGCAGAATCTCCAAATTGGTGACGTAAGAAAGCAGGACTGCCGCATCGAAAGCATTCGCGCCCCTGACTGCCCTGCTCTGCTCAGAATGACAAACACGATGGCAAACGTGGATGAACTGGATTGGCTCGGAAAGCAGTTGGAGAGCTTCGACCGATATGAACTGCTGCAATTTAATGCAGCGGTGGAGCGATTCGGATTATCCGCAGCGGACGAGCTGATCGATCTTTCTTTCTGCGCCAGAGAGGTGACGGTTATTTCGGATTTCAGCGATTTGGAGCTGGTCGGGAAACGGCACTATCTGACCGTCCACGGTGCCTGTGATTCGGAAGAACTGGAAAATCTGGACGGCAAGGAGACGGCTTTGGCGCTGATCTCCGGGCAGCCGGGGTATGTGACACGATTTGGTGTCGTGTACGACAACGGCATCAAGCTGGAGCAGGCGTATGACCGCAAGCATCTGCCCCCAATCTGGATGCCAGAAAGCTGTATCATGGAGCTGAAGCTCCGAGCCACAGGTGAAGATGATCCAAAGAAACAGGAGTGGGTACAGCTCCCGGCAAGCCGGATGAAGCTGGAACGCGCGATGCTTCGTGCCGGGATTCCATCCTGCGGCGAGATGCAGATGCTGGTTTCAGACAGCCGCTTCCCGGATGAGGTCGACTGCGCATTGGATTTTGAACACGAATCACTTTTTGAACTGAACCGGATGTGCCAGGCGTGTTCAAATTTCAAGGAACAGGATTTCGTGAAGCTCGGCGCGGTCTGTCAGATGGCGAAACCGGCGTGTGCAGCAAATATCCGCCAGCTGGCAGAAAACCTCGATCAATTTGATTTCGCACCAAATGTCCACACGCCGGAGGAACTCGGAAAATACATGATCCAGCAGTCCGGTCATTATGAATACGACGAGAACCTTGAAGATTTCTATAACTATGGCGACTACGGTGTCAAGCGAATACTTAAGGATGACGGTGTATTTGTGGATTGTGGCTATGTTTCCTACCACGGAACATTGACGCTGGCCGAGCTGATGCAGGACGATCCGGCAGAGAAGTATCAGCAGGAGCAGGAAGCAAAAATGGAGGGAATGGCATGGTGACGCTGTTTTTAAGGCAGGGCGAAAATGGGAAGCAGGTGCTTCTCTCCTTCCCTGCGACAACTCTGACAGAAAAAGCGGACGTGGCTGCAACGCTGGAAACCTTGAAATCTATGTCCAAAACGGTCACGATCCATGGCGCGGCAAGCGAGGTCATGAATTTAGGGCTGTATCTGAGCGGCGTAGATCTTGCCACGGATGGAGAGGTTGATCGCATAAACCAGCTTGCCGAGCGGCTGGAGCATATGTCGGAGGTCGATTGTGACAAATTCGTGGGGATGCTGGATGCAAACAAAATCTCCGGCACAAAGGACATTTTGCAGTTGACAGAGCATCTGGACGATTACGTTATTCTGCCCGGATGCAGCAGTGTGCAGTCCATCGGAAAGTATCTGTTTGGCTGCGGCGCGTTCCCTGTCCCGGAAAAGCTGATTGGGTACATCAATTATGAAGCCGTCGGGACCGAATTTCAGGATGCGCATGGCGGCGCAGCGTGCAGCCGTGGATTCGTTGTGCGCAAGGAGGGCTTGCCGCAGGAGCTTCTGGATGAGCTGCACGACCAAAAGCAGACACAAGAAATGGCATTATAGAATGGAGGATTGAAATGAGAAAAGCAATTGTAATTACACTTGGCGTGATCATTGGCGTGACCGGTGTTCTTGCCATCTGCGCACATCTGGCAGATGCCGCAAGGCTGGCGCTGTATGTGCCGGAGGATGAAGATGACGAAGACATCTACTGACGCGCAAATTGTTGGAAGTGTCAGCTTTATCAACAGCGATGCACGGCAGTTTACAGACAGTAAAGAATATCTGGACTGCATTCGTGAGGAACTGCCATACCGAGCAACGAGCGGCTTTTCTTTTCGTACAGTCACGCAGGACCCGGCGATCCGCAAGGCAGTGGATGATATCGTGTTTGATCTTTATGGCGAGGAAAACCCATGCTGCGAAGAAGATTATAATTTGGTCCCATCTAAAGAAATGCAGATGGGCGGAATGTGAATGGAGGAATAATATTGAAAACAGAAGCAAAAAAGAAAACCAGACTGAGCACTGTACCGGAAGCGGCGCTGGAAGAAGCAGGACTGGCGAAGGAAACAATTCTTGCTGCCATTCCAATAGACGGCGTGGTGCTGGTGACGAAGGACAGCATGCCCATTGTGGAGCTGCTGCAGATGCTGGACAGACTGAATCTGTACGCGGCGGAAATGCTGACGGCGGTCGCTGCGGAATGCGGGCCGTGTGAGAAAGCGGACGAGGCGCTCACCGTCGAGGAAGTGCTGGAGGAATGCGAGGTCACGATCCCCGCATGGGCGCGGGAGCAGGCCGGTATCCCGGAAAATGCAAAGCTGGCGTGCTTCGTGGATGATGGCGATGTCATCGTCGGGGAGGCAGAAGCCTGCACGCCGGATCTGGCGGATGTACCGCGGTATGTGCTGAAATTCTTTGTGGACAACCATCTCAATCTGCGGGCGCTGGACGATATGTTGGGCGTGTGGATCACGCCGGTTCCCTGTTCGTGTGAGGTCGTCGGCGATGCAGAGTAAAATCCCGGTTTATCCCTACAACGCCAAAACCGCACAGGAGCGCGGCGAGATCGAAAAATGGCGTGAAAGCTTCCGCGAGAATTGCGCCTGTGCGGGCGGGATCGATATTCTCATCCGGGAAAACTTCGATGGGATGCATCTGAAAAAGGGTGCGGTAGAAAAGATCGTCGAGCTTTACGGCTATAAGCGCGTGGAACACGTTTTAGCGAACACCGTGCAGGAGCGGCGCGGCGATGGACGCTTCCGTCCGGACAACCGAGCTTGGGCGGAAAGCCATTACATTCCGGAGGATGAAATGCATAATTACTGCTTTGCAGCCCGAAGTCATTCTGCCATTCTGGATGGCTTCGTTTCAAACTACAGAAAGCTCGTCATGAATCTCGGAATGTTCGATCAGAAGCAGTGCGAACCGGATTCGAGCGACCTGGACTACACCAGAAAGGTGCTTGTCCTCTCACTCAACACACTGAAAGAGGAATACTGGTCGCCTGAGAATCAACTCTGGCTGGCACAAAGCGGCTTTGGGTGCAGCCCGACCGCACGCGGGCGCTCCATTCTTTGCACCTGCCTTGGCGACGGCGAACAGACACGCTGGAACCGAAATGATTTTATCGGCGTGCTGAAAGATGAGTTCCTGCCGGATTGGGCAAAAGAAAGTCTGAAGCAGTATCAGCGGGCAGAGCAGACAGAAAAACAGGAAATGCAGATGGGAGGAATGTGATATGCCATTTATGAAACCCTATATGGTAAAGCTTCTGCATGAGCAGTTTCCACCGGGAACGCGCGTTCGGCTGGAGTCTGAGATGAATGATCCGCAGCCAATCCCGAAAGGCATGACCGGAACGGTGCAGGGCATTGACGATGCTGGTCAGCTTTTAATGGAATGGGATAATGGGCGCGGGCTTTCTCTCGTCCCCGGTGAGGATGACTTTACTGTGGTAAAGCCGCAGAAATTAAAGCTTTACATGCCGTTGGCGCTCGGTTATTATGAAAAAAATGACTGGGGCGATTATGAGGATGAGGAACTCACGCTTTCCGACGACGACGCTGTTGGCTATGCGGATACCATCACCGGTGCATTGGAACGTGAATCAAAGTTTCTGGACACGCCGCGCGGCTTCATGGAATACTATAACCGAAGCGACGGCGTTGACGCAAAGGTGCAGTCGCTCCATTTCAAAGCTGAAGCCAGAAACGGCAAGCTCTGGGGCGTGGCCGAGTGTATGATCTCTGGCGAATTGACCGGCGAGGAACTAGACAATCTGAAGCTCTTTGTAGGTGGACAAGCCAGTGACGGGTTTGGAGAGAGCGTGGAGCAGCATGAGATCCGTGTTGGCAATATGGAACTGTATGCCCATCTCTGGCAGCCAGTCGATTGGCGCATTCAAACCGAGCAGGAATGCTTCGCTCCAAAGTTGGCAAAAGGTCTGCCAGAACTCTGTTTTTCCACGCTGCCCAGTACCGGCGCACTGATCTGCATCAAACGCGGCGAAAGCGGTTACTATCCAAGTGACTGGAACACGCCGGATCGCGCACAGAACCGTCAGATCGCAGACGAGCAGAATCAGCGCCTCGGTGTGACACCGGCGCAGGAGGAAGCTATGGTTTGCGGGAGTATGCACGGATGGACAGTGCCCGGCGCGGACCCGGCTTTCGTGGAAGAAATGCAGAAGAAGCAGGAGCAGACAGGAGGTATGACCCTTGCGCAAAGTATGTGAGGTCTATCTGGTAAGCAGCAGTGCATCAGACGAACGCGGCGTGGAGCTGACGTTTCCTGTCAGCCAGTACGAGATGATGGACGCCTTCGAGCAGATTCGCACGAAGTCACCGGGGGATGTCTACTGGCAGGTGGAAGAATTCTACTGCTTTGACTATCTTGCGCCCCATCTGGACGAGAGTATGTCGATCTTCGAGTTCAACTCCCTGACCGAGCAACTTTCCAAGCTGGATGCGCGTCAGGAAATTGCAATGGAAGGACTTCTCGATATGGCAGTGCAAAAACACATGCAGGAGAACAGCGGTCCCATCATGGTGCAAGAGCTGATGATGCTGGCTTCCAATGTGGATCGCTGCCATGTGCTTGCAGACGTTCATTCGAATGAAGATCTCGGAAAATTCTATGTAGAAAACGGCTTTCGAGAGGATCTGGATGCTCTGCCGGACAGCGCCTATGCTCTCTTGGATTACGCCAAAATCGGCAAACAGATGCGTGAAAGCGAGGCGGGCACATTCACCCCGCACGGCTATGTTGTCCGCACGGAGGAATTGGAGCCGCTGCCGGAGCATGAGCCGCAGCGGGAAATCTCCTATATGATCCGCCTGACGCTCATGAACCACGAGAACGAACAGAAAACAGCCGTTCTGGACTTGCCTGCGACGGAAGAAAGGATGCAGGAAGTCCAAGCAGAACTCGACGCACCGGAATGGTTCGATGCGCAGTTCATATCCTGTGATGCCATCGTGCCGCAGCTGAACACCATGCTGACCGATGTAGAGGATCTTCCGAGGATCAACGAACTGGCGCACTCCCTTCTGAAACTGAAAGCCAACGGGCAGCTCACAAAATTTAAGGCTGTGGTCGGCGCGACGCAATGTGAATCACTGGACGATGTCTTCGACCGGCTTGAAAAGCTGCCGCAGTATTGCTTTGAAGCGAAGATCCGTGACAAGGACGCATTGGTGCGTGATGAACTGGAATTTGTTCTCGGCGGCAAGGACGCAGACCTGATCTATAAGCACTTGAACTGCGAAGCCTATGCAGAAGATGTCCTCAAGCAGTACGGCGCGGAAATCACGCCCTACGGCATGGTCAACCGCGAAGACTTCGGCCCGCTGCACGAGCCAATTCCGGAACAGAAGCAGGAACAGACGCAGGAGCCGCAGATGGGGATGTAAAAAGCGCCTGCCGCTGGCAGACGCCCTTCTCATTTCCGTATTTCCATCAGCCGTTCCACCGGAACGCCGAGAACCTCCGACACATCCAGAAGCAGACCGACCGTCGGCTTGCAGACGGCGGTTTCGACGCGCTGCAAATGATTGCGCGAATAGCCCGCCATCTCGGAAAGCTGATCCTGTGTCAGTCCCTGCTCCTTGCGGTACCGCATGATATTCAACCCGATCTGGATGTAATCCTTGT
>OLVV01001125.1_pt1 | contig 10906 bp, 7 predicted proteins | sample 1673581 | NCBI WGS metagenome assembly OLVV01 (sample SAMEA103958116, study PRJEB25191) | human gut metagenome | biome: human-associated habitat [ENVO:00009003]; feature: intestine environment [ENVO:2100002]; material: feces | place: Germany | collected 2013/2015
CTCTGGACTCCGCAAGGGGCAATTGCCCCTTGACCCCTTCTCGCGATTGAGTTGGTGACAACTGCATAATTTACCCGCGTGTTTATTGGAGGAACGAAGAGCATTGCTCATTGCTCATTGCTCATTCGTTTCATCCTCTTGCGCAGCTTCTTCCGAAACGTTTCGCGGTCGAACAGCAGGAAGCCAATCGTCCGCTTCACCAGCCCGGTCTGCTCCGGGATGAAGCCAATCATGCGGCTCGGCGCGTCCGCCGCGCCCATCTCGTGCGCCGCAAGCGCCGCTTCCGCCGACTGGTCGCGCACCAGCGTCCGCAAATCCAGCGCGTTCTCTCCCGCGAACACCACATCCTCGAACGGGATGTTCCGCAGCAGCTCCGCGTCCGCTTCGGGCAGCTGCCGCAGCGCCCCCTCGAAGGGCAGCGACATCGCCAGCTGCACGCCGGGATTGTCAAGCGACTGCATCACGCCCGTTCCGGCGAAGGTATCGTGGAAGTCGCGCACAAATTGCAGCGCGTGATGCTGGACGCAGGTTGACAGGAAGTGTGCGGCTTCATTGCGCCCCTCCTGCGCGTACACCGGGACGACACGCGCATTCTGCCGCTCGAAGCCCACGCAGGGCGCTTCGTCGGAGGACAGCAGGAACTCGCGGAACGCGCCGGACATAGCAGGCGGCATCGGATAGAAGCAGTGTACGGGGAAATCATAGGCAGCAGACAAACGCTCGCTGTTCCGCCCGTCCGCATGAACGTAGTAGACCGGAACCGCGCGCTGCGTCAGCTGGCAGAGTGCCGCCTGCAAGCGCCCGCTGTACCCCATATCAAAGCACGCTGAACCTTCCGGCAGCTTTTCCTCATAATACGCCCGCGCCGCGCTGTATGCCGCCTGATGACGGCAGCCGTCGTAGAGCTTGTCGCGGAAGAAGCGCAGAAACGATTCCCAGCGCGTTTTCTCCTGAAACGGCAATTGCCACGGGAAACCCGCCGCCTCCGCCTGATGGCGCAGTTCGCTTTCCGGCGCGTCAAGCGTGCAGAAGGACAGCAGCTTCAGCGCCTTTTCGGGCGTGTAGACCGTCCAGCGCACCGGCAGCGCCGCCCAGTCGGTCGGATTCGCCATCAGCGCGGGCAGTAAGCACCGCCGCGACGCGGGAATGTAGTCTGTTTCGACAGCATCCGCGTCCGTGCGCAGCAGCTCGACTGCCTGCCGCAGCAGCGCGCCATCCCGCGCGAGGAACACCAGCCGCTTTACGCCATCCGCCCGACAGCGGCACAGCAGCCACTTCGCCAGTGCCAGCAGGTGTGTGCCGACGGCGTAGTACCCCAGCCGGGACGGATACGCCGCAAACGCGGAATCCGCCGTCGCGGGGGCATAGCCGTCGTCAAAGAAGCGGTTGGCCGCCAGCCCTTGTGCGCACCTGAGCGCCAGCGGCTGCATCGCGTCCGCCGTCGTGAAGCCCGCCAGACACCCGTGTCCCAGATTCGCCATCTGCGTGCAGTCCGCATCCATGAAAACGTCCGCCGGGCGCGGCAGCAGCAGAGCGTGCAAACCCGCTTTTTTCGCGGCTTCCACGTCGATTTTCGCATTGTCGCCGATGTGCAGCACGTTATCCGGCTTCACGCCCAATTGCGCCGTCATCTTCCGATAGAGCGCGCCGTTCCATTTCAGCACGTTCTGCTCGTTCGAGAGGAAGAAGCCGTCCCAGCCGCGGACGCCGCATTTTTCCAGCATCCGCCGAATCGTGTCCGCGTCAAGGTACATGTCCGACGTCAGCACGACGCGTTTTCCCGCCGCTTTCGCCAGATTGAACAGCTGCACGCCGGTTTTGCGCGGGCGGCAGAAATGCACCTCCGCCTCCCGCTCGTTGTAGGTCATTTGCCCCACGCAGTCGTCCGACACGCCCAGATTCTGCATCATGGCGCTGTAAATGTTCCACATCGTCACGTCGGCTTGCGTTTCGGGCAGCCACGCGCGCGCGCAGCTTTCCGCCTCTATCCGCGCCTGTGCGAAGGAGGTCATGTTCCGCCGCGCCGCCCGCTGCCATTTGCCTTCCAGCGTGTGGAAGAGGTCAGTCGGTGTGCGGAAGGGGCGCAGAATCAGCGTATCGAACACATCCAGCGAAATCACCGGGCAGTCGATGCCGTCCAGCCCCAGAATCGCGCGCTTGATGCGCTCCGTCCCGTCCCGCCACGGGGTCATCGGCTGGTCGAACCAGAAAATTTCCGGCAGATTCGCGTCCTCATCCGGCGAAAAATCCGGGCAGAGCGCCGCCGTCAAGTGGCTGATTTCCGGCTGATTCGCCGCCTTCCGCGCCTGCTCCGCCCACATCCGCGCATACCACTTTCGCGCCTTTTGCAGCTGCTGACGCGCTTGATTCGCCCCCTGCTGATGCAGAAATTCATCCGCAAAGGCAAACACCTGCGCAATATCGGCGTAATTTTTGCGGAATTTTGCCGGATTCCCCGCCGCCCCCGTCGAGGACGACGGATGTTCACAGTAGAACACGCCGTCGCCGCGGTGCCGCCCGAAACCCTGCGCAAAGAAATACAGCACGACGGAAAACGCAATGTCCTCCGTCATCACAATGTGCTTTTTCGCCAGCGGCGCGTAGTAGGGCGCGCACCGCAGCCACAAATCGCGTCGAATCACCTTGTTCCAAATGGTGTGGAAGCTGTAGCACGTCATCGCCTGCTGAAAAAACGCATCCCGCACCGCATTGCCGCGCAGCTCGTCCTCCAGCACACAGTCCGCATGAACCGGGCGCACGAAGCGGTCGCCGTTTTCGCGCTGCCAGACCGTGTCGCCCATCACGAGGTCAAAGTCGTTTTCTTCCGCCAGCGCGACGGCGGCACGGTAAAAATCCACCGACACAAAATCGTCGCTGTCCAGAAAAGCGAGGTACTTGCCCGTCGCCGCGTCCGCGCCGGTCATCCGCGCCGCGAAAAGCCCGCGGTTCTGCGAATGCGTCAGCACCCGAAAGCGGCTGTCGCGCCGGGCATACTCCGCCAGCACCGCGCCCGCGCCATCCGGCGAGGCATCATCCACCAGCAGGAACTCCGCGTCCCGCAGCGACTGCGTGCGCAGCGACTCCAGACACGCGGGCAAATCCCGCTTCGTCCCATATACCGGAACGACCACAGACAGCGTTGCAGCCACCGCGCTTCTCCTTTCTGCCCATCCGAAAACGAGTGATACTTGCCGATTTTGACATGTACATTCTACCATATTCCCGCCCGATTAGCAAGCCTTTCGGGGGATTTTTGCACGCCCCAAAAACGCGGTCAGACAGCTTTTTTCGCCATCTGACCGCAGGATGCCCTATTTTGCGGAAAATCCGCTTACCAAGTAATATCCTCGCCCGTCAGCGCCTTCCACGCCTTGCGGATATCCTTCTGATGGCGCACGCCGTTCTTCGGGTCGAGCTTCGCGGTTTCCTCCATCGTGCGCGGGAAATGGACGCACAAATGCCCGTCGAAGTCGTTATCCTTGATGCTGCCGGAGAGGTGGGGCATACAGTGCATGGAGGCCAGCACCCATGTGCCGCTGGGCAGCAGGACATACACCGGCTTCTCGTCCCACGAGAACTTGCCGCCCCACGCCGCCTTCATAATCGCGGTATCCTGCGCCGTCAGCGGCTCGGAGTCCGCGTGGCGACCCAAGGAGTAGAAGCGCAGACGGAAGGAGGAACCGCTTCTCGGCTCATAGACCAGCACCGTCTGCCCGCTCTTGATGGTCGGCTTGATTTCCGTGTACCACATCTGCAGCTTAATTTGGCTCTTTGCCGGGCCATTGCCGAAGGACGCGCCGTTGTTGCCCGTGCCGCCGTTTTGATTTTCGTCCGGCAGCGCAGTGTCGCCGGTCACGCAGTCGCCCGTGTACAGCTTCGTCTGCGTGTTCACGCCCGCAATGCCGTCCGGGGCAAGCCCGTTGCGCTTCTGGAACGCCAGCACCGCCGCGCGGGTCGTCTCGTCATAAGTGCCGTTGATGGTCACGGTATAGCGCAGGTTGCTCAGCGCCTGCTGGAGGCGCAGCACCGCGTCGCCCGTCGCGCCGACTTTCAGGTTGGTGTACACCGTCGGCGTGTTGGAATCAACCTGCTTGCCTTCCGCCGTAATCGCGTTGACGGAGTAGAGGATGGTGTACGTCGCCGTATCGCCGTTGCCGGAGCCGGTCAAGCCGTTGCGCAGCTGGAACGCGCGCATGGCGGCGACGGTGTTCGCGCCGTACTTGCCGTCTACCTTGTCCGTCAGGTAGCCCAAATCCTTCAGGCGTTGCTGGACGCTCTTCACGTCGTCGCCCGTGCAGCCGGAATAGAGCAGGCGGGTCGGACGCGTCACGCCCGTGGTCGGGGTGGACGTCGGCGTGCTGATGGCAGCAAGCGCATCCGAAGAATACAGCTTCTTGTAGGTGCGCTTGCCCGCCACACCGTCCGCGCTCAAATTGTTGCGCAGCTGGAACGACGCAACTGCCGCCATCGTGCCCGTGCCGTAGTTGCCATCCACCGTGCCCGTGTAGTAGCCCAGCGCCTTCAAGCGGCTCTGCACGCTCTTCACGTCATCGCCGGACGAACCTTCGCGGAGGGTGCGCGTGGGCACGATGCCGAAGGACTGCGTGGGGGTCGGCGTAGGCGTCGCCGCGGACGGATCAGCCGCAATTGCATTGCTCGAATAGAGGATTTTGACCGTGTTCGCGCCGACTTTGCCGTCCGCCGTCAAGCCGTTGCGCGCTTGGAACGCCTGAACCGCCGCCACCGTCGCCGCGCCATAGATGCCATCCAGCGCGCCGGAGTAGTAGCCGAACTTGTCCAGTCGGCTCTGCACGCTCTTCACGTCGTCGCCGGACATGCCGGGGCGCAGAATGCGTGTGGGTGCGCTTTCATCCACCGGCTTGGGCGAGGGCGTGACGGAGCTGCCCGCGTCAATCGCGGTGCTGCTGTACAGCGCCTTGACCGTGTCCTCGCCGCAGATGCCGTCGGACGTAAGCCCGTTGCGCGTCTGGAAGCGGCGAATCGCGCTTTCCGTCGCCGTGCCGTACACGCCATCCGCCTTGCCCGTCAAATAGCCCAGCGCAATCAGCTTCGTCTGCACGCTCTTCACGTCGTCGCCCTTCATGCCCAGCGTCAGCTTGCGCTCGCCCACGCCGTCGGGCTGCGACGTTTCCTTCGCGCCGATTGCGCCTTCGGAGAACAGGCGCTTGCGGGTGTTTGTGCCCAGCACGCCGTCAGCGGACAAGCCGTTCTTCTTCTGGAAGGCAAGAACCGCCGCCTTCGTCGCCGCGCCGTACTGCCCGTCGGAGATGCCGGTCAGGTAGCCCAGCGCCGCCAGACGGTCCTGCGTGTACAGCACATCCTGCCCGCCCATGCCCTCGCGGAGCGTGCGGGTCGGGATGCCATAGGCGATGTTGTCCAAATCCGCGGTGGGCTTGGGCGTAATCATCGGCTGCGTGACGTTGCCATTGCTGTCGAAGTAGCTTTCCAGCTTGACGAGCGTGTTCTTGCCCGCCTTGCCATCCACCGTCAGCCCGGTCGCCTTCTGGAACGCCATGACCGCCTCAAACGTGGACTGCCCGAACACGCCGTCCACCTTGGAGATGGTGAAGCCCAAGTCCTTCAGTGCCTGCTGCAATACCCGCACGCGCGAGCCGCTGGAGGTGTACTGCAATTTGCTGTAATCGCCCTTAAACAGCCCCGTCGCGGTCGAAGAGGAGGACGACGAATTGCCGTCAATGTCAATACCCGTCTGCTTTTCCAGCAGAGCAATCGTCGCGGAACCGGCGATACCGTCCACCGTCAGGCTGTTCGCCTGCTGGAACGCGGTCACCGCCGCCTTCGTGCCGCTGCCGAAGCTGCCGTCCACCGTGCCGGAGTAGTAGCCCAATTGCGTCAAGGCCTGCTGCAAGCGGCGCACACTGTCGCTCTTGTCGTTCTTCTGCAGCTTCAAGGCTGCCGCGCTGCTTGTGATGACCAGCGTCAGCATCAGCACCAGCGCCAGCACACGCACGATGCTCTTTTTCATAGCATTCCCCTCCAAATGTTCCAAAGTACCTGCGGCTATTGTATCAGAAAATCACGCAATTGTAAAGAACTATTACGCATTTGTTACAAGTTGAATTTCTCCAACAGCTCCATCGGGTGGGCGATCAGCACCTTCGCGCCATTGTCCAGCAGCTCCTGCGCCGTGCGGAAGCCCCACAGCACGCCCACTGGATTCATGCCAGCGCTGCACGCACAGGTCATATCCACCTTCGTGTCGCCCAGATAGAGGAAATCCGCCGGGGCAATGCCGAGCTGCTCCGCCACCAGCAGCGCGCCCGCCTTGTCCGGCTTCACCGGCACGCCCTCCACCTGCCCGCGCACGACGCTGAACGGTACATCCGGGAAGAAGTGGCTGATGACGTTCTTCGTATCCGCGTCGGGCTTATTGGAGAGCACCGCCAGCTTCAAGCCGCGCTCCGCCAAGGCGTGCAGCAGCTCCGGAATGCCGTCGTAGGGCTGCGTTTTCACCTGCGTATGCTTCTCGTAGTACGCCTGATACTCCGCCCGCACCGCGTCCGCCAAGTCCTGCCGGTCGCGAACCGCCCGCTGCGCCAGAATCTTCGCGCCGTTGCCGACGAGGTAGCAGTATTCCTTCGTCTCCCAGCCGGGCAGTCCGTGCAGGCGCAAGGCACGGTTCATCGCCGTGGCAATGTCGTCAATCGTGTTCGTCAGCGTACCGTCCAAATCAAACAAAACCGCCTGAATCATCAAAAAAATCTCCTTTATGTGATGAATGGATTTCGCGCCGCGCTGCCATGCTAAGGCAGAAAGGAGCGATGAACATGGACAAAAAACGCAAGGATTCCGTCATTCGCGCAACCGTCGACCGTGCCGCCCTGCTGCGCGGGGTGCTGATGCTGACGGCGCTCGCCCTGCTGCTCTGCTTCGGCTTGAAGCCCAGCCGCGCCGCCGCGCCCGACGCCGAGGACGGCGCACTGACCGCCTCCGACGCCTCCGCCCGCCTGAGCGCCGAGTGTGAGCTGCTCCAGCGCGTCACCTTTTCCCCCTGCGGGCACGAAATGACGCGCCGCCAGCGCCTGCCAGCCGAACTTGCCGGCATGACGAAGGACGAACTCGCCGCGAAGTACGACCAGTGGGTCATCACGTCGTTTTCGCCCGCGCAGGTGAGCATGGAACGCGCGCTTGCCCTCTACTGCCCGGAGCATGTTGTGCTGATGCCGGACGAAAGCGGGCAGCTGTGCATCTTCCGCAACCGTTACGGCGACGCGCTGGCGCTGGTGCGCGAACTCGGCGTGCCGCTGAGCGACTTGCCGGACGATGTGCAGGAGGAGGTTCGTCCCGGGCTGGGGTTCGATGACGAGGTCACGCTGGAGAAGTGGCTGGAAAGCGTGCAGTCGTAAATCCCCACCCCATTGTACGCCGATTCGCGCCGCTTGTCCAGCGGATTTCGCGGTTTTGTTTGCTTCCAGCGAAGAAGTATGCTATAATGATAGCGAACTTTCGCGATAGAGGTGAGCGCATGGCACGAATCGGCATCATGACCTTCCTGCACAATGACAATTACGGGTCGATTCTTCAGGCGTGGGCGCTGCAAAACGCCGTCCGTTCCTTGGGGTATGACGCGGAGCATATTGACTATGTTCCCTCGCAGACGGAAAAGATGAAGAATCTGCTGTGCAGCGGCAATTCGCCCCGCCTGATTTTGGACGGCATGAAAAAGCGCAGCGCGGCGCGCGGGCTGAACGAGGGCTTTGATGAGTTCCGGCAGACGCAGATGATTTTGTCGCCCATCTGCCGCGACCAGAGCGCGCTGGCGCATCAGGCGCTGTCATACGACGCGCTGATTTGCGGGTCAGACCAGATTTGGTCGCCGACGTGGCTCAATCCGGCGTATTTCCTGAATTTCACGAAGAAGCCGAAAGTCGCCTACGCGCCGTCGCTGGGCGTATCGACGATGACGGACAGCGCGAAAGGGCGCAAAATCACCGCATTGATACGGGGGTTCGCCGCCATCTCCGTCCGGGAGGAAGAGGGTGCGGCGCTCCTGCAATCCCTCATCGGCAAGAAGCCCGCCGTCATGCCCGACCCCGTGATGCTCCTGCCGCGCGAAAAGTGGCTGGAACTTATCGGCGGCGACATCCCGATGGGCAATGATATTCTGTGCTTCTTCCTGGCGGACAATCCCGCGTACTGGACGCAGGTGGAGCAGATTCGGCAGAAAACAGGTCTGGGCGTGCGCGTCATTCCGCGGACGGAATCAGCCCTCCAGTCCGCGTATCCGCTGGCGAAGGGCGTGACCCCCGCGCAGTGGCTTCGGCTGATTGCGGGCGCGAGCATGGTGCTGACGGACAGCTTCCACGCCGCCGCGTTTTCCCTCCTGCTGCACACGCCCTGCACAATTCTCCGCCGCTACCGCGAGGACGACCCCGAAAGCCGCAACAGCCGCGTTGACCAGCTGCTGCGCACGCTGCAAGTCGCCGACCCCACACATCCGGATTTCGCCGTGGTGGACGCGCAGCTTGCCATCCAGCGGAAGCGGGGTTTGGACTTCCTGCAATCCGCCATCAGTCAAGCAGTATCGCAAGCGACGCCGGCAAAGGCGAGGTAAGCGACAGCCAATCCCCCGTCATCGGGTGATGGAGCGTCAAGGCGCTGGCGTGCAGCGCAAACCGCCCCGGCAATTGCGGAATTTCCGTGCCGTAGAGGAAATCCCCGACGACCGGACAGCCGATAGACGCCATGTGTACGCGGATTTGGTGCGTGCGCCCGGTTTCAAGCACCAATTCCACCAGCGTGCGCGTTTTCCCGCGTTTCAGCACGCGATAGTGCGTCACCGACGGCTTGCCGGATGCGGTCACGATACGGCGGATGCTGGCGGCGTCCTCCTTGCCGATGGGCGCGTCAATCACGCCGCAGTCGTCAGCAGGGCAGCCCTCCACCACCGCCTGATACGTCCGGATGAACGCCGGCGTATGCAGCAGCGCCTGCAAACGGTGCTGAACGTGCGCGTCCTTGGCGACAATCATCAGCCCGCTTGTGCCCTTATCCAGCCGATTCACCGGACGGTAGACGAAATCCGTCGGACAGCGTAAATGAGCGTACAGCGCGTTTTCCAGCGTGTCGTCCGGGTGCAGGGCGCTGGACTGGCTCGCCAGCGGGGCGGGCTTGTCAATCACGAACAGCCAGTCATCCTCATGCGCAATGGTCAGCGGCAGGTCATACGGCTTGACCGCGTACGCCGGGGCGTTCTCCCGGAAGCGGATTGCCACCACCTGCCCGGCGCGGACGAAGGCATCCACCGGGGTCACGTCGCCGTCCACCGTAATGCCGCCGTTCCACTTGGCGGACTTCATCGCCGTGTAGCTCACGCCCATCACGCGGCGCAGCACATCGCGCAGGCGCATTCCGTCCTGCTCCGGCAAAACCATATATTCCAACAAAAGCACCTCTTTTCAGGAGATGAAACCGATGAATGACATTCTTGCAATCCTCTCCGGCGGCGATTATGTCTCCGGCGAAAAAATCAGTCAGGAACTGGGCATCAGCCGCGCCGCCGTGTGGAAGCGCATTGCCCAGCTGCGCGAAGAGGGCTGGCAGATTGAAGCCGCCGGCCGCCGCGGCTACCGCCTCATCCCCGGCGACAGCCTCGACCCCATTTTCTGGGTGAATCAGCTGACGACCAAGACGCTTGGACGTGCCATCAACCACTACGAGCACACCATCACGTCCTCCAACACGCTGGTGAAGCAGATGGCGGTGCAGGGCGCGCCGAGCGGGAGCCTGTGCCTGTGCGAATGCCAGACAGCGGGCAAAGGGCGGCTGGGGCGCACATGGTCAGCCCCCGCGGGGCAGGCGATCCTGATGAGCGTCCTCCTGCGGCCGAAGCTCCCGCCGAAAAACGCGCCGCTGATTACCCTCGCGACCGCGATGGCAATGGCGCACGCCGTCCGCGAAGTGACGGGCATTGACGCGCAGATTAAATGGCCCAACGACCTCGTGTTCTCCGGCAAAAAGCTGTGCGGCATTTTGCTGGAAATCAGCGCTGACCTCGACCAGATTGAGTACGTTGTCGTCGGCACGGGGCTGAACGTGCTGCGCGGGGCATATCCGCCGGAGCTGTCTGACCGCGCTGCCGCCTTGGAGGAATTCGCCGAGCCACCCGTGCGCCGGGAGATTGTCGTGCACTACCTAAAGGCGCTGGAGGACAACATGACGCTGCTGGAGGAGCACGGCTTCCCCGGCATACAGGAAGCGTACCGCCGCCACTGCTGCACGCTGGGCAGCCGGGTGCACGTCATCGGCACAGAGATTGACTTCATCGGCACGGCGGAGGATATTGACGAGACGGGTGCGCTGCTGGTGCGCGACGAAAGCGGCGTATTGCAGCGCGTGCTGTCCGGCGACGTATCCGTGCGCGGGGTCATGGGCTATGTCTGAGCTGCGCGGCATCGGGCTGGATATCTGCGGCATCGACCGCATGGCACAGCAGCTTGACAACACGCATTTCCTCCAGCGCATCCTGACGAAAGAGGAAATCGCGTACCTGCGCAGCCGCGGCGCGTCGGCGGCGGACACGCTGGCGGGGCTGTACGCGGCGAAGGAAGCCATCGTCAAGGCGCTCGGCTGCGGCATTGCCTTTCCACTGACGGAGATTGCCATCTCGCACACGGCGCAGGGGCAGCCGACGGCGGCGCTATCCGGCGGCGCGGCATTGCGCTATCCGGGGCATCTGCTGCTGACGATTACGCACGACGCGGGCGTCGCGGCGGCATCAGCACTCTATTTAGAATGAAGGAAAGCCTGCTCATGCGGTGATTGGCGTGGGCAGGCGGTTTTTTATCTTGGTGGAAAAAGCAGCTTGGAGGCGCGTCTGCGGACGCGCAAAGTTACTGCGCAGGGACGCTTCGCTGCCTGCGAC
>OLVV01001130.1_pt1 | contig 10853 bp, 9 predicted proteins | sample 1673581 | NCBI WGS metagenome assembly OLVV01 (sample SAMEA103958116, study PRJEB25191) | human gut metagenome | biome: human-associated habitat [ENVO:00009003]; feature: intestine environment [ENVO:2100002]; material: feces | place: Germany | collected 2013/2015
CCGCCAAAGGGTCTTCGACCCTCTGGACTCCCTTTTTCGCGATTGAGTTGGTGACGCTTGCATACTATGCCCGCGTGTTTATTTAGGGAACGGACTTACCCCTTCAGGATTTCCTTCCCATACTTGCTCACCAAGCGGTCGCGGTCGGCATTCGCAAGCACCACCGTCAGTTCAAGCCCCGTATCCGTGTATTCCTCATTGATCACGCGTCCCAGCGGGCGAATCTGCCCCACCAAGCCGAAGCGGTCAAACGGCAGCACGAACGTTACGGGCGCGTAGGTCTTTTGCAGCTGCTCCGCAATGCGCGCGTGCAGCTCCGCGATGCCCTCGCCCGTTTTTGCGCTCAACCGTACCGCGCCCGGAATCAGCATCGGCGCGCCCGCCTCATCGGTGTACAGGTCGCACTTGTTGATGACCTCAATGCGCGGCTGCTCCGTCGCGCCGAGGTCGGACAGCACTTGCAGCACCGTGTCGTGCTGCTGCGTGATTTCCTCCGATGCGCCGTCGTTGACGATGACCAGCACATCCGCCAGCACAGCTTCTTCCAGCGTCGAGCGGAAGGCGCTGACCAGCGCGTGGGGCAGCTTGCGGATGAACCCAACCGTGTCCACCAGCAGGAACGGCGTGTGCTCCGCCGTCTCGATGCGGCGGCTGACTGCGTCCAGCGTCGCGAACAGTTGGTCTTGCACATACACATTGCTGCCCGTCATCTGGTTCAGCAGTGTCGATTTGCCCGCATTGGTGTAGCCGACCAGCGCGACGACGGGGATTTCGTTCTTCTCGCGGCTCTTGCGGCGCAGTTCGCGCTGCTTCTCCACCGCATCCAAGCGGCGGCGGAGTTCCGTCATGCGCTCGCGGATGTGGCGGCGGTTCATCTCCAGCTTCGATTCGCCCGGCCCGCGCGTGCCGATGCCGCCCGCCAGCCGCGACAGCACCAAGCCCTGCCCAATCAGGCGGCTGGACTGGTATTGCAGCTGCGCCAGTTCGACTTGCAGCTTGCCCTCGGCGGACGATGCGCGCTGAGCAAAAATGTCCAGGATCAGCGTCGTGCGGTCAACCACCTTCACGCGCAGAATCTCCTCCAGATTGCGCGCCTGAATGCCCGTCAGTTCCTCGTCAAAAATGCACAAATCAGCTTCCAGCGCCTGACACTGCCGGCACAATTCATCCGCGCGCCCGCGCCCGATGAACAGCGCCGTATCCGGCTTATCCTTCTTTTGCAGGAATTGCCCCACGACCTCCGCCCCGGCGGTATCCGCCAGGCGCGCCAGCTCATCCAGCGATTCCAGGCTCTCAATGCCCATCAGCACGGCGCGTTCCTTGACATGCGTGCCCTTCTCGTCCGCCTCCCAGCCGACAATGCGGTCACTCTCGGTGATTTGCCGCATCCAGTCGCCATCGGGCGTCTTGTACCAGCGGACGGGCTCGTCCATCAGCAGATTCTGCTTTTCCACCAAAAACGCGCTCTGCACAAACGTCGGCTCGCCCTTCAGGCAGCCGATGGCGACCATTGCGTCATAGCGGAACGACCGCAGCGCCGACAAATCCACATCGGAGAGGCGACCGTCGCCATTGGGATGGGTGTGGATGCAGCGGACGCAGCTCAGGCGCTGGGTGTTGCGGCGCAGGCGGTAGTCGCGCAGCTCCACGTCCCGATCAGTGCCGATGGAAACATCCACCACTTCACCGTCGCGCGTGATGTAAACCGCGATTTCCCGGTTCAACACGCCCGTAAAGCGTGCCAGCACCTGCATCAGCTCGCGCGGGAGGAACGTGTCCTCATCCACCTCATAATCGTATAATTGACCGAGCGCTTCTATCAGCGTATCGCGCACGCCGGTCACATTGCCATGCACCTGCTGTTTCATGATTGCTCCTTTGTCTGTCCCTTTTTCTCATGCCGAATCGGCTTCACGCGCTTGCGCAGGCTGGTGAAGATAGAGTCCGCGCAGCCCACAAGCAGGCACAAATAATAGGTAATAAACCGCCATACCAGCAGCGCGACGGACACCGTGCCGCCGGTAAAAACGCTGCCGAAGTAAACGAGAAATCCGCCCTCCTGCGCGCCGGACGCACCCGGCAGCGGCGTGTAGCTGGCGGACACGAACAGCAGGAACGAAACCGTCAGCACATGATACCACGGCGTGTCGGTCAAGCCCATGGCACGGTACACCAGCAGCGGCACGACCATCAGGCACGACATTTCCACCACCGAAATCACAAGCTGCGCCAGCAGGTGCATCGGGTGATGCACCAAATCCATCAGCGAACCGTGGAAATGCTCAATCGTCGTTTCGGCGGATGCCTGCCATTGCTCCGGCTTCTTGCAGATGTGGATTTTCGTCAGGAAGCGGATGCCCCACTGCACAATTTTCTCCACCCACGAGCGGTGGAACGTCACCAGCAGAATCGACGGCACACAGAAGGAATTCACCACGCAGCCCAGGATAATCAGCGGGATGACATTGCCCAAGTGCTCTGCCACATACACGCGGTTGCTCAGCCACAGCAGCAGCGTCATCACCACCAATGTCAGCTGATTGAAGAAATACCGCGCCGTCAGCGCCGATGTGGCCACGCCCGCGGGAATCGAGCGCTGGCTCATCAGGTAAATCTGCATCGGCTGACCACCGGATGAGCCGGGCGTGACATTCGCATAATAAATGCCCGCGAAGGAGAAATGCGTCGCCGTATTCAGGCTAACTTTGTACCCCTCCATCCGCAGGAAGGTGCACAGCCCCGCGCCCTCGGCGTACACATAGCCGACCATCGCCAGCAGGCACAGCAGCAGCCACCGCTTGTCCAGCGTGAAAAGCACGTCCCATGCGTTCATCAGCTCTGGGTTGTTGAACGCAATCAGTACCACAATCAGCATCGACAGGAGGATAAAGCCAATGCTGAGAATCCTGCCCCATTTCTTTTTCTTCAAGGAAGGAGCCCCTTTCGTCGTAATCCCCGCCTATTGTACCACAAACCCGCGCCTTTCGTAAAGGGCAGGAAATGTCATTTTCGGCGGAGCAGGTGGGCATTTTCATGAGAATTTCATGAGAATGTTATAACCTCCGGCGGATGGATTGCGGGTCATGCGCCAGCCGAATCGCCGCGCGCTGCAATTTTCGCATCCACTTGGGCAAAGGATGACGCGCCTGCTCCGCGTCCGTCTGCATCAGGCGCCACTGCACCCGCGTCGTGTCCCCGCCCGCCTGACCATCCAGAAAAGCGTTTTCCACCTCTGCGCCTGCCCGAAGCGCCCCTGTGTGCAGGAAGTGCTCAAACGCCGCGCAGCCATCCTGCGGGCGGAAGTGCATATCCATCAGCCGCGCCCCAAACGTATCCGCCATATCCGCAACGAACCCCATCGCGTCCGCCTGCATTTGCTGCACTGCCCTGCTCGGCGTATCCGCCTGCCCCAGCACCGCGCCGTGCGCGTCGTAGCCAATCGTCGCCGCGCCTCTTTCCAGCAGAAACTGCTCCCGCGCCACCCATGACACATACGGCGACGTGCCATACAGCGTCCGGAACGGCACGCCCCGGCGCATTGGCAAATCGCTGTCAATGTGGGTGATGTACGCCGTCATGTCCGCCCCTGTCAGCCGCTGAATCACCGCTTCCGACCGCAGATTGTACCCTACGTCGAACGTCGCGCATTTGCCCGCGAACATCGGCAGCAAATACGCCTTCGCATTCTTTTCGTACTGCTGATATTTTTCCGCGTCATACCCTTTTTCGCGGAAGATGCGCACGAAGTTCCACTGTGTCCGCGCATCCATCCGCTGATTCATCGGCAGTTCCGCCGCCAGCGCCGCCCGCGCGTTTTCCGTCGCAATGGGATGCAGAAGCGTCAGCAGCGAATCCGGCGTGTGGGCGGTCATGTCGATGAGCAGCGGCAGGGAAAGCAGGTCGATTGCCTTGGGAAATTGCAGGGGCAGCGCCGCCTGACGCGAAATGCGCACATAGCCCGTTTCCACCGGCAGGCGCAGCACTTCATTCAGCCGCTCGAACGCCGCCTTGACGAAATACCCGTCCCGCGCCAGAAAATTCACCCGCGCATAGCCGTTTTGCCGCGTCTCCCACGCCAGCCACATCGCCTGACTAAACAGGTACGCTCCCAGTGCGGCATACCCCGGCGTCATGTTTCGCAGCTGCATCGCCTGAATCGCGCGCAGTCCCAGAAATCGCTCAGCTTCATACGCGCCCGTGAAGGTCGTCAGGTGCGCGTAATTTTCCCGCAAAAACCATTTTTGCCGATGGTTCAGCGGCTGTTCGCTGTCCGCCGGAATCCGCATTTTCTGCCGCAATTGCTGTTCCGTCTCGCACAGCGGCATGAGGTCAGCGCCCGCGATTTCGGACAATTTTCGATAGATTTCCGGCAGATTCTCCCCGTGAAACTGCCCCCGCAGCGCCGGGAAATCCACCTCGTCGGACAGCGCCAGCCGTTTCCGCACGTCCGGCTGCATCAGCGCATAGAGGTCGCTTTCACAGAAAAGGGCGCTATTTTGATGGGATTGCTTCATCTCATATACCTCTCAGTCGCCGCTGTGTTCGTCCATCATGCCGACAAATTCGCCCGCTGCCGTCCAGCGTGTCAGGGGCATTCCCGTGCCGGAGCGGAGCGGTTCGGGGTTCGGCAGTGCCGTCACGGGCAGCGCGCCGCGGCGTTCCGGGCGATTCTGCACGCGCAGGAGCGCATCCGCCGGGCAATCAGCCACGAAATACCGCACGCCCTCGCGGTAAAGCCTCCGGCACAGCAGCCGAAGCGTCTTTTCGTCCGCCGCAGGGACGGGCGTTTCCAGCATCCGCCCCGGCATCAGCACGTCGCCGCGCAGGTCGGTTTCGGCTTCGTACAGCCCCTTCACAAGCGCCGCGCCCATCTCCCACACGCAGCCGTTCATCACGCGCACATCCATGCAGGTGCGCTCCGTCGCGCTCATTTGCAGCGTCGCATTGCGAATCAGCATGATTTTCTGCCCTCCACGCTTTTCTTGCACCGTACAATTCGCCGCGCAGACGGCGTTTTCCTGCATAAAAACTCCGCCGGATGTTGAATCCAGCGGAGAAGAAACATTATTTTCCCCACAGCACAAACGCGCTGTTTTCGGGCCAAATCTGGGCGGTTTGGTTCGGGTTGTGGGACTGCGCCATCACTTTTGCGTAGACGTACGCTTCGTAAAGCGTCACCTTGCTGTCCTTGTTCAGGTCGGCGTTCAGGGACGAAATCGCCGAATTTCGGGCGAGGTTCCAGCCGTTGCCGTAGCACAAGCCGTAGGTGAACAGACCAAAGTAGCGGTCGATTTTGCCGTCACCGTTGCTGTCGTAGCCGGTGCTGACGCTCTTTTCCTCGGAGCGGCACGCGGTAATGACGTAGTAGCCGCTCTTGGCGAAATTCGTTTCCCCAGCGCGGTCGATGAAGGCGGGCGCTTCCTCGCTGAGCAGTTCGCTGCCGTCCGCCGCCAGCACGACCGCTGTGCGGTTGACATCGCCGGAAAGCTGGTCATCATTGGCGAAGAGGTTGACCACCTGACTGTTGAACGCGGAGGAGGATACCTGCGTCACCGCGCCGTCGCGCGCAATGAACTGCCCGGAGTGGCACGCGTCGATGATGATGACCTTCTTGCCGGGAATCTTGTCCAGCTCGGTTTTGAGGCGCGCAATCGAGACATACGTCTGGAACGTGCCGACCAGCGCGGCGTGGTAGCTCGTCGGATTGCCGTCCGCGCCGACGCTGTTCGCGCCGTGGCCGGAGTAGTAGAAGAGCGACACGTCGTTGTAGCTGGCATTCCCGAACGTCGAGGAAATGCTGGAGAGAATCTCCTCGGCGCGGATGTTCTTCTTCACCGTCACGCTGTACGGTGTCGCGGTCATGCGGCCGAGCATGGTGCGCATCCCGTCCACATCGTTGTCGCAGCCGGGCAGTTCGTTCGATTCGCCGGTATAGGTGTTGCCAATCAGCAGCGCGCGGTATGTGCCGACGGTCTCCTGATGCGTGTACGCCAGCTCATCCGACCAGTCGCCCACGCTTACATCGCCATTGGAGAAAATGCGCACCGGGCGCACGCGGTAATAGTACGTTCTGCCCAGCACAGCGCTGTTATGGTAGCCGTAGGCGTTGCTGACGCGCCCGTTCGCCTTGGGCGTGCCGCCGGGCGTGGTGGAAATGTACACGTCATACTTATTCGCGCCCTCAGTCGCCGCCCACGAAATGCGGACGCTGTTTTCCTGCGCGGACACTGCCGTCAGCCCGGTTGTCTTGGGCAGCCAGACGCCCATGCCAATGTCGCCCTTGAGCGAGAAGCAGCGCCATCCCTGCGGCTGGGCGAGGCGGAAGGAGTAAACGAAGTAGTAGTACACTTCGCCGGGCTTCATCGTGGTGTCGATGTAGGTGGTCGCGGTGTCCTCGGAGACCATCAGCTTGTGGTAGCCCGTTTCGTGGAAGCCGCGGCGGTAGATGACGTAGCCCATCGCGCCGGGAATGGCATCCCACGTCAGCTTGAGGCCCGTTTCCGTCCACTCGTAGCCTGTAAACGACGGCGTTTCCATCGGGCTGCCGACCATGCGGTTGCTCGACGGCAGACCCGTAATCACATCGCCGCTGTTGAGCTTGCGCTTGGGGATAACAAGGAAGTCATACGTCTCGTTGAAGGAAATATCGCGGATGTCGCACAGGCTGCCCGTGAGGTCGGTGCGGACAATCTTGTAATCATCCGCGTCGTGCAGGGACATGGCAACATCGTAGTGCGTCGCGCCCGCAACGGGTGTCCAGTTCAGGCGGATGGTGGAGGTATCCTTGCCGCGCGGGTCAGCAATCACAACGTCGCCCAGCGCGATATACGGGAAGGACAGCGACTGCGCGCCCTGACTGACCTGCTGTCCGCCCACGACATACAGCGCCTGAATGCGGTAGTAGTAGACCGTGCCCATGCGCGGAGTGGTGGTGGAATAGGTTGTGCCGCTGCTCTGCCCAAGGAGCGAATATTCGCTGCCCCACGCGGGCTTGTAGTAGATGGCGTAGGCATTCGCGCCCTCTACCGCCGTCCACTTGAGGGTAATGCGGCCACTGCGCTCGTAGGAGGCGGAAATGCCCGTCGGCTGCTCCAATGCACGCCCAATGATGAGGTCATCAAGTTCATCCGGCGCAATGGAAATCGTCGGTTCGGGGATTTCGGTGGCATTCGCATCCGTCGGGGCGGGGGTAGCGGTCGGCGCGTCCGTCGCGGGGACGGGGGTGTAGTCCGAAATGATTTCGTCCGTCGGCGCTTCGGTCGGATGTTCGGTGATTTCCGGCGGATTCGTCGGGGCATCCGTCACTTCGGGAACATCGGTCGGGGCTTCGGTCGGAACGTCCGTCGGCGCGTCCGTCACTTCCGGCGGATTGGTAACTTCCGGCGTGGCGGTCGGTTCTTCCGTCGGCTGTTCCGTCGACGCGGGCGTTTCTTTCTGCTCCGGATGCACTGGAATCGGCGCAAGCAAGTGCCCGTGCGCCGCCATCAGGTCGTCCTCCGGCTTGCGGGGAATCGCGTCATATGCAGCGGTCTGCTCGTCCGTCAGCATTTCGGTGCTGCTGGTCTTGACCCACGCCGTGCGCACAATCGCCCCATCATAGAAAGCAATCCGCACCGCGCGTTTGCTGTCCGTGCGCGCCTCGGCGTAGACCGTGCCGGACACTTCGGTCACGTCCGCGTCGCCCGTCAGCTGCTGATTCGCGTAGAGCTTCGCGCCGCTGCGGAGGGTCGCCAGTCCCGGCACAAACACATCCTCGTCCGGCGCTTCGGTCGGGGCTTCGGTGGGAACGTCGGTCGGAATTGGCGTCTCCGTCGGCGCTTCGGTGGGGACTTCCGTCGGAATTGCCGTATTCGTCGGTTCTTCCGTGGGAATTTCGGTCAGAATTGGCGTTTCCGTCGGCGCTTCGGTGGGGATTCCCGTCGGATTCGGCGTATTCGTCGGCGCTTCGGTGGGGATCTCCGTCGGAATCGCCGTCGGGGCTTCCGTCACAGCCGGCTCTTCCCCGATAATCTCCTCTATCTGCGTGCCGTCTGCCGCACTCGGCGCATCCTCCGCCAAGGCGGGGGCAGCCGTCATCAGCATCAGCAGCGCCAGCATCAGCGCCCCTGCGCGGCGAAATTGCTTCTTCATCAGCAAACCTCCTCGTTCAAAATCGTGGTTTATTCCTTTTTATTATATAGCAGCCGCTTCCAAAGGTCAAGCAATGCAGCATGAATGTTACAATTCGCAGAAAAATCGTGAAAAAGTCCGCAGAAAAATTCGCCCTGTCAGGCAAAACCCCTTGACAGGCGCTGCAAAATCGTGTATCATATATCGGTGTCAACGGAAAATGCTTGACAGCAAGGAGCGCTGACATGGCACAGGACGAAATCAGCAAGAAAGTCGAGCTGAATTGGCTTTCCGCGTTCTATGGCGGATTGCTGACCGACAAGCAGCGTCAGATGCTCACCCTGCACTGCGAGGAGGATCTGTCGCTGACGGAAATCGCGCAGGAGGTCGGCATCAGCCGTCAGGGCGTGCATGAACTGCTCACCCGCGCGGCGCGGAAGATGTTCGAGATGGAGGAAAAGCTCCATGTTGCCGCCCGGTTTCAGCGTGTGGAGAACGGGCTGGAGAAATGCCGGACGATGATGCGCGAGGGCCGCTACGACGACGCGGAACGCATGATTGACGCGCTGATTCGCTTTGATCAGGAGGAAAACAATGGCCTTTGAGGGCTTGACAGAGAAATTGCAGGGCGCGCTGCGCAAATTGAGCAGCAAAGGCAAGCTGACGGAGGATAATGTCAAGGAGGGTATGCGCGAGGTGCGCATGGCGCTGCTTGAAGCGGACGTCAACTACGCCGTCGCCAAGGACTTCATCAAGAAGGTCACGGCGCGCTGCGTCGGCACGGAAATCACCGGCACGCTGAGCGCCTCCCAGCAGGTCATCAAAATCGTCAACGAGGAAATGACCCAGCTGATGGGCGGCGAAAACGCACGCCTGACATGGTCGTCTGGGCCGCTGACGGTCTACATGCTCTGCGGCCTGCAGGGCGCGGGCAAAACCACGATGGCAGCCAAGCTCGCCAACTATCTGGCAAAGCAGGGCAAGAAGCCGATGCTCGCCGCGTGCGACATCTACCGCCCCGCCGCCATCAACCAGCTGCAGGTTGTCGGCAAGCAGGTCAATGTGCCGGTGTATGAACACGGCACGCAGGACCCGGTCAAGACTGCGCTGGAAGCCGTCGAACGCGCCCGGTATCTGGGCCGCGACGTGCTGATTATCGACACTGCCGGCCGCCTGCACATCGACCAGGAGCTGATGGACGAGCTCGTCCGCATCAAGGAAAATGTGCATCCGCAGGAAATCCTGCTGGTGGTTGACGCCATGACGGGTCAGGACGCGGTCAACGTCGCCCAGACCTTTAACGAGAAGCTGGACATCGACGGCGTAATTCTGACCAAGCTGGACGGCGACACCCGCGGCGGCGCGGCATTGTCCGTCCGCGCGGTGACAGGCAAGCCCATCAAGTTCAGCGGCACGGGCGAAAAGCTCTCGGAAATCGAGCCTTTCCACCCCGACCGCATGGCAAGCCGAATCCTGGGCATGGGCGACGTGCTGACGCTGATTGACAAAGCCTCCGAAGCCTTCGATCAGGAGGACGCGGAGAAGCTCGCCAAGAAAGCCCGCACCGCTGATTTGACGCTGGATGACTTCCTCGACCAGATGCAATCCATGAAGAAGATGGGCGGCATCAAGTCGATGCTGGAAATGCTGCCGGGCATGTCCGGCAAGGACATCGACGTGGACGAAAACGCCATGAAGAAGCCCGAAGCCATCATCCGCTCCATGACGCCGAAAGAGCGCCGCAATCCCGGTGTCCTGAACGCCAGCCGCCGCAAGCGCATCGCCGCCGGCTCCGGCACGACCGTGCAGGACGTCAATCAGCTGATTCGTCAGTTTGATCAGGCGAAGCAGATGATGAAGCAGGTAACGCAAATGAAGGGCAAAGGCCGCATGAGAATGCGCTTCCCCGGAATGCGGTAAAGCCTGCGCACTCCCCTACTGCGTGGTATCATATAAATTGCTTATATGATTTCCATATAAATAACTTTCCTGAACATATTGAGGAGGAACAAACCAATGTCCGTGAAGATTCGTCTGAAGAGAATGGGTATGAAGAAGAAGCCCTTCTACCGTGTCGTCGTTGCCGACATCCACTCTCCCCGTGATGGCCGTTTCATCGAAGAAATCGGCTACTACAATCCCATGGTGCACCCCGCGGAGGTGAAGGTGGACGGCGAGCGCGCGAAGTACTGGCTTACCTGCGGCGCTCAGCCCACGGATACCGTGCGCGTGCTGCTGAAGAAGACCGGCGTCATCGAGAAGTAAGGGACTCCCTCTGCAAGATGGATCGGTGCGGTTTTGCCGCATCTGACAGCCGACAGGCAGAAAGGACGCCCTATGCGCGAATTGCTCACCTTTGTGGCGCAGTCTCTGGTCGATCATCCCGATCAGGTCGTCGTCCGCGAAACGGAAGGCCCGGAAGCCGTCATTCTTGAGCTGAGCGTGGCTGAAGATGACATGGGCAAGGTCATCGGCAAGCAGGGACGCATCGCGAAGGCCATCCGCACGGTGGTCTCCGCTGCGACTGCCAAGAACAGCAAGCCTGTTTTTGTCGAAATTCATAAGCCGGAAGACGACGAAGCTCAGAACTGAACGTAGGCGTGGGAGCAGTGATGTTTCCACGCCTCTTTTAGATTTCGCCGCTGCGGTGCCCCCTGCATAAACACGCGAGAACTGTATGCAATCGCGCACAACTCAATCGCGCGAAAGGGTCAAGGGAGGAACTCCCTTGCGGAGTCCAGAGG
>OLVV01001133.1_pt1 | contig 10829 bp, 9 predicted proteins | sample 1673581 | NCBI WGS metagenome assembly OLVV01 (sample SAMEA103958116, study PRJEB25191) | human gut metagenome | biome: human-associated habitat [ENVO:00009003]; feature: intestine environment [ENVO:2100002]; material: feces | place: Germany | collected 2013/2015
TATGATTACAGGAGAAATCAAAAACAAGATAGACCAGATATGGGACACCTTCTTTGTAGCAGGTATTACCAACCCTATCACCGTATTGGAACAGATGACCTATATCTTCTTCATGAAGATGCTCGACGACAAGCAGCTCCAGGAAGAGGAAAACGCACGCGACTTTGACGGCGAAGTGCAGAACCCTACCTTCCCCGAAGGACAACTGTGGATTAACCCCGACGCCACCACCGACGAGGAGAAGGCTGGAATCCCTTACGAAAGCCTGCGCTGGCACGTGTTCAAGAACCTGGGCGCCGACAATATGTTCAAGGTGGTAAGGCAGCACGTGTTCGAATTCATCAAGCACATCGGCACGGGCGAAGAGAGCGCCTACAGCCGCTACATGAAGTCGGCTATCTTCCTGATTCCCAACGCCCGAACCCTTACCAAGGTAATCGACGGCGTGGATTCTCTCGATATGAACAACCGTGACGCGATGGGCGACGTCTATGAATACATCCTCGGCAAGATGGCGGCAAGCGGCACCAACGGACAGTTCCGCACCCCCCGACACATCATCCGTATGATCGTGGAGATGATGCAGCCTACACCGGAGGATTACATCTGCGACCCAGCCATGGGATCGGCAGGATTCCTCGTAGAAGCCGTGAAATACATCAAGGAGAATTACGAGACCATCCTCTATGCCGGAGAACAGGTGAAACACATGAAGACCTCGATGATCAATGGCTACGATACCGACCAGACCATGCTGCGCATCGGAGCCATGAACCTGCTGCTGCACGACATTACTGCCCCGGAACTTGCCTGGCGCGATTCACTCTCTGAGCAGAACGAAGACCAGAACTGCTACTCGCTCATCATGGCGAACCCGCCGTTTGCCGGCAGTCTCGACAAGGGCAATGTAAACAAGAAGATTCTTGCCTACGCCAACACCAGCAAGACCGAGCTGCTGTTCCTGGCTCAGTTTGTCCGCTCCCTGGAGTTGGGCGGCCGCTGCGCCAGCATCGTTCCTGATGGAGTGCTCTTCGGAACTTCAAGGGCGCACGTGGCTATCCGCAAGGAGATAGTTGACAACCAACAGTTGCGTGCCGTCATTTCCATGCCGAGTGGCGTGTTCAAGCCATACGCCGGAGTTTCTACCGCCGTTCTTGTATTCAGCAAGACCAACTGTGGTGGAACGGACAAGGTATGGTTTTATGACATGAAGGCGGATGGATATTCGCTCGATGACAAGCGTGCGCCAATAGCCGACAATGATATTCCGGATGTGGTAAACCGCTTCCTGCATCCTGAGTCTGAGGGTTCCCGCACCCGCAAGGACCAGAGCTTCTTCGTACCCGTAGAGGAAATCCGCCAGAACGATTACGACCTCTCTATTAATAAGTATAAGGAGATAGAGCGTGAGAAGGTGGAATACGAGCCAGTAAAAGATATTCTAGTAAGACTGGAAGAGAATGAAGGCGAGTTTCTGAAGGGATATAGAGATTTGTGCAAGATGCTGGAAGAAGATGAAAAGAAGGAGGAAATGGTATGAGAAAGGGATGGGAATATAAGAAGTTGGGGGATTGCTTTTCATATATAAAAAATGGAGCAAATATTAAACAGAAAAAAGATGCAGACGGCTTCCCTATAACAAGAATTGAAACCCTATCTGGCGGTGTTTTCAATAGAGATAGAATGGGATATGCAGGAATACATGATTTGTCTAAATATGCAGATTATGTATTAGAGTCTAAGGACTTACTGATGTCACATATAAATAGTAAGACTTATATTGGAAGAACAGTAGAGTATAAAGGGAATAATGAAGAAACCATTATTCATGGAATGAATTTGCTTAGATTAAAAGCGATTCATGAATTAATTGATTCAACATTCTTTGCCTACTATACTCAAAGTGGAGACTTCAAAAGTAAGATTGCAAGAATCAGGAAGGATGCTGTTAATCAATCAAGTTTTGCTATTTCTGACTTGAAACGATTCGACATTCCTCTCCCACCCAAATCCACTCAGCTTGCAATAGTTGCCGAACTTGACAAGATAAACGAGTTGATTCGTTTGAAGAAGGAGCAACTTAAAGATTTCGACAATCTCGTTCAAAGCCTCTTCTATGAAATGTTTGGAGACCCAGTGGAGAATGAAAAGGGATGGAAAGTGAAGAAGCTGGGAGATGTAAGTATCTATCCAAATAAAAGGATTCAAGTTTCAGAACTTAATCCTCAAGACTACGTTGGAGTTGAAAACTTGCAAAAAAACAGAGCAGGTATTGTGTTTTCAGATAAAATACCTAACACAGACTCCGCTATAGCTTTCTCGCCAAATGACATATTGATTGGTAATATACGACCATATCTAAAAAAAATCTGGTTAGCAGATAAAAGTGGCGGGGCAAGTGGAGATGTTGTTATCATAAGAATATGCACCAAGGATCTACAGCCAATGTACTTATACAAGGTTTTAGCGTCTGACCAATTCTTTGAATACGACAACACTTACACAAAAGGTGCAAAAATGCCTCGCGGAGATAGAAAAGCTATTGCAAAATTCATGGTTCCTCTCCCACCCCTCTCCCTCCAGCGTCTCTTTGCCCAGCGCATAGAGCAAATCGAGCGAGAGAAATCGGAGGTTCAGAAGTCCATCCAGGGTCTCGAAACCCTGCTGGCTTCCCGCATGCAATACTGGTTCGAATAGAAGTTGAAGTTGGCTTTGTATATTGCCCGGTATTTGAAGGCCTTTGCCCACAAAAAATATAACAATAACAATTAAAAAATAAAACGACAATGAAGAATTTTGACTTTATCAAAAAGCTGGCAGAGGAGATTCCTGCCTTCCACCAGCTCCACGCATACTGCGATAAGGCAGAAATCTTTCAGAAGGCATTCCCCGAAGAGAGTGCCGCCAATGCACGCAAGGCACTGGAATGGCTCGTAAAAAACCATCTGGCGATGGCTAACGTTACCCTCGCCCCGCACGAAACCTTGAACAATATGCTTAAACGCCCACAGATAGATGCTTTCATCAACGAAGACTGGGAGTTTGAACAGAATATGCGCATGGTAAAGAAAATAGGCAACTATGCTGCTCATACCGGAGCCCAGCAGGTAAAGGCAAACGATGCTTTCATCTGTCTGAGAGCCCTCTTCTATGTGGCAACCGGTTTCCTCTACCGCTGGCAGGCAATCCGCAAAATGCTTGCCTTCGATGCTACGCTCATCCCGCAGGACTTTACCCAGATTCATGCATCAGACAATTCCGAGCCAACCGTATCTCCCGACCTCACAGACCATGTTTCTTCCGAGGCCATCAATCACCCGGAACCTCCAAAATCGCAGCCTTCAGAATCGCTTGAAAGCGAAGCCATTACCCGCCAATGCCTCATCGACTACATGCTGAACGAGGCAGGTTGGGAAATCCTCCACGTAAAGGGCGACATCCAGGGCGGGAAGGCTGCCATCGAGGTAAAGATAGGGGGAATGAACAAGCAATTCCACCCTTCGGGCACCGGCTACGCCGACTACGTGCTCTTCAGCAAGGGCAGCAAACCGCTGGCGGTGATAGAAGCCAAAAGCACCATCCACAGCCCGGAAACCGGACGCAAGCAGGCAATAGAGTATGCAGATTGCCTGGAGAAGAAGTATGGTGTAAGACCGGTAATTTATTACACCAACGGATACACTACCAAGGTGATTGACGGCATGGACTATCCCGACCGGGAGGTCATCTCCTTCCATAGCCACGACGACCTGGAACAACTGATTCAGAAACGGGGTCGTGCCGACATTACCAAACTGACGATAGACGACGAAATCACCAACCGCCCCTATCAGAAAACAGCCATCAAGAGTCTGGTAGAATGGCTCAACAGGAAGCATCGCCGCGGACTGCTCGTGCTGGCTACCGGTACGGGCAAGACGCGCGTGAGCATCTCGCTCTGCAAACTGCTGGACAACAACAACTGGATCAAGAGAGTACTCTTCCTTGCCGACCGCACGGAACTGGTGAAGCAGGCACGCAAGAACTTTGAAAAATTCTTACCTAGCCAGACCATGACCAGTCTCTCGGACGAAACAGAACCCAACAAGTCTGCCCGCTTCGTATTCTCCACCTATCAGACGATGATCAACTACATCAACGCCGAGCCAGTGGAGTTCTCCATCGGTCATTTCGACCTCATCATCATCGACGAGGCGCATCGCAGCGTGTTCGGCAAATACGGCGCCATCTTCCAGTATTTCGACTCCCTGCTCATCGGTCTCACCGCCACCCCGAGAGCCGAGATAGACAAGAACACCTTCCAGCTGCTGGAACTGGAGAATGAGCCTAACTTTGAATACACCTATGATGAAGCCATCGCCGACGGCTATCTCTGTCCGTACCGACTGAAGAAATGCAACTCGAAGATGATCAACCGGGGCATCAAATACGACGATCTGAGCCCGGAGCAGCGGGAGCAGCTGGAGAAGGTATGGGAGTATGAGAAGGCTATGAAGGGCATTCCGGAGGACGAGGAATATCATCGGGATATTCAGGGCAACGAGATCTTCAACTATCTGATCAACGACGACACCATCGACAACGTGCTGTCAGAACTGATGACAAACGGACAGAAGGTACATAGTGGCGAGGACGTGGGCAAGACCATCATCTTTGCCTACAACCACAGGCATGCGGAGCGCATCGTGGAGCGTTTCCGCCATCTCTATCCCGAGCGTGGCGCTGACTACTGCCAGCTGATAGACAACCAGGTGAAGAACCATTCTGCCATCATCGCCGACTTCGAGGTAGAAGACAAGATGCCGCAGATAGCCGTATCGGTGGACATGCTCGACACGGGAATCGATGTGCCTGAGATTCTGAACCTTGTATTCTTCAAGATCATCAAGTCGAAGATAAAATTTGAGCAGATGATAGGCAGAGGAACCCGTCTCTGCAAGGACCTTTTCGGTCCAGGCGAAGACAAGAAGGAATTCTACATCTTCGACTGGTGCGGCAATTTCGATTTCTTCTCAAAGCAGGGCGACGACATTCATCCATCCGACAGCAAATCGCTCACCGACCGGCTCTTCTGCCTGCGCCTGGATATTGCCAGGGAGCTGCAGAGCGCCGAGCATCAGGAGAAGGAATTTGACAAGCAGCTGCATGATGAGCTGAAGACCCTGCTCCATCAGCAGGTGGCAGCCATCGGCAAGGAGCGCAAGGAGGCTCGCCCATGGCTGAACATCATTGAGCCTTACAGAAATAAGGAGAAATGGACCTGCCTGTCGGAGATAGAAGTGCAGCAGCTCAAGGAGATAGGCAATCTGATTAAAGTGGATAAGGATGACGAGGAAGCCAAGCGTTTCGACATCGTGATGCTACACATCATGCTTTCGCATATCGATACGACCAAGCGTGCAGGCCAGATGCGCAAGGCGGTAACGGTTATTGCTTCCATCCTGGAGAAGAAGGCTTCCATTCCGGCTGTGATGGAGCACATCGACACCATACGTGAGGTTCAGAAGCCAGTGTTCTGGGAAAACGAATCGCTGGATGCGCTGGAGCATGTGCGCAGGGAACTGAGAGGACTGGTTCATCTGCTGAAGGAGCAGCGCGGCGGAAAGAAGTTTATCATCGACATAGAAGACACCTACACCAAAGTGGAAGGTGGCGAGGATGAGGTGATCAAGACCAGCTACAAGCAGCGTGTCATCGACTATCTGGCAGAGAACAGCAACAACGCTACGCTGCGCAAGATTCAGCATTTCGAGCAGCTGACCTCTGCCGACATAGAGGAGCTGGAGCGCATCTTCTTCGAGGAGCTGGGCACCCGGAATGAGTACGACGAGCTTACCGAGGGCCATCCGTACAAGAACAATGTGGCTGCGTTTATCCGTGTAATCAACGGCATAGACCGCAAGAAGGCGCTTCAGATCTATCAGCAGTTCATAGAGGGTTACAACCTCACCTCAGACCAGGAGATCTATCTGAAGAACATCCTGGATTACATCAGCATGAACGGCGACATAGAAACCCGCAACTTCCTGGAGTATCCGCTGAAAGATCTGAAATGGCGCGAAACCTTCGGCGACACGTTTGTGAATCTCAAGGATTTCATCAAGCAGATGCACCGGGTGATTATTGCGTAAGGGCAGGAATCTGGTCATTAAGGTCAAGGTCATTAAGGTCATTAAGGATTTCGGAAAACAAAGGTTCCTCAAGATGGGCCAAAGATAAATGAAAAAATATATAGATGGAAAAGAATATTATAAATATAGATGCACATGTCATAGATGATATCAGAACCATCATCACAAGGGCAAGAAACAGGGCGTATCAATCTATCAACGAAACCCTGATACGCTCAAACTGGGAAATTGGCAAACGTATTGTTGAAGAAGAGCAGCTTGGCAAGCAGCGTGCTGATTATGGAATACAGCTCATCAAGTCCATATCTCAGCAGTTGACGACTGAATTCGGCTCCGGCTATGGTGTTCGTAACCTTGCCTATTTCAAGCAATTATACCAATATTTCCCTGATTGGGAGATTTTGCACACGCGTGTGCAAAATCTTTCGTGGTCACATTTAAGATGCATTTTAAGGGTGCCATCATCACCCATCTTCAGAAGTTTCTGATGGAGATGGGCAAAGGCTATGCCTTCGTAGAGCGACAGCAGCACATCATCACCGATACCCAGGACTACTACATAGACCTGGTATTCTACAATTACCTGATGAAATGTTTTGTACTGATCGACCTGAAGACGACCAAGATCACCCATCAGGACGTAGGCCAAATGGATATGTATGTAAGAATGTATGATGAACTGAAGCGCACGGAAGGCGACAATCCGACCATCGGCATACTTCTTTGTTCGGAAACCAGCCAGGACATTGCAAGATTTTCCATCCTGCACGACAGCAAGCAATTATTTGCTTCAAAATATCTCACCTATCTTCCTACAGAACAGCAACTTAAGGAAGAAATAGAAAAGCAGAAAGAAATATTTAGATTACAACATATAAGATAAGCTAGTACCCCCAAATATCTCTGCTACAAGATAATAGACACAAAGTAAACAAGACATTGAAGATTAGAGCATGAAGAAGATATTATTCCTACACGGATTCTTCGCCACGGGAAGTTGTCCGATGGCGAGAGCCTTGAAAGAGGCGTTTGAGGGGACGGCGGTGGTGCTGACTCCCGACCTGCCATTGCACCCCAAGGAGGCACTGAAGGAGATTCGCTCCATCATCGACCGGGAACAGCCCGACTTGCTTCTGGGCAACAGTTGCGGCTCTTTCCTCGCCCAGATGCTGGCTCCGGTGGTGGGCATTCCTGCCCTGCTCGGCAATCCGTATTTCATGATGACGGAGTTTCTGAAAGAGCGCATCGGCGAGCATGAATACAAGGCACCGAGAAGGGACGGTAATCAGCGGCTGGTGATTGACGAGGCGCTGATTGAGGAGTTTGCGGAACTGGAAGCCGTGCAGTTTGACCATTGCAACCCCTATTATAAGGATCGTGTGTGGGGACTTTTTGGTGAGCAGGACACCCTGGCTCACTTCTCCCCTCTCTTCCTGCAGCATTACAACCAAGCCTTCCATTTCCCAGGCGGTCATACGCCTACAGAGCAGGAGGTGAAGACCTGGTACGCTCCCCTCGCCCAGAAAATGCTGATGGAATTTTCGGCAAAGGAAGAAAGATATTTCCAACACTTTAAGGGCGGCAAATACAAATTCATCCATTCTGCCTTCGACTCCGAGACTCAGGAGCGCATGGTGGTTTATCAGGCTCTCTATGGAGACCAAGCCTATTGGGTAAGACCGGAAGATATGTTCTTCGGGAAAGTAACGAGGGACGGCAGAACTTTTAATCGTTTCACGGAAATAGACAGATAATTATATAAAAGGTGTTGCAAAAATATTAGCGACGAGAAAATACGCAAAAAATGGCAAAGAAATTTGAAATAAGAAATAGTACCGCTGAATTTCTTATCTTCATGGCTGAGGGTAAGGAGCAAGGCATTCAAGTGCTATATAAGAAAGAAACAATATGGGCAACACAGAAGGCAATGGCAACGCTTTTTGACTGCTCTGCTGACAACATAGGATTGCATCTGAAGAACATATACGATGCTAAGGAATTGGACAAGAATGCAACTACCGAGAAAATCTCGGTAGTTCAACAGGAAGGAACGAGAGAGGTACGACGCAACACTTTGTTCTACAATCTTGATGCTATCATTTCAGTAGGCTATCGCGTCAACTCCCGCCGAGCCACTCAGTTCCGCCAATGGTGCACTTATGTTCTCCGACAGTATGCTATCCGTGGCTATGTGATTGACAAGAAGCGTATGGAAAATGGCTCATTCATAGGTGTAGACTATTTCGAACAACTCTTGGAGGAGATTCGAGAGATTCGTCTATCGGAACGCAATTTCTATCAGAAACTGACCGACATCTACGCCACAGCCATCGACTACAACCGTGATGCTCCAACAACACGCGAGTTCTTCAAGAAGGTACAGAACAAGATGCATTATGCTGTTCATGGACATACTGCCGCAGAACTGATAGTGGATCGTGCTGATGCAGAAAAAGAGCACATGGGGCTCACTACATGGGCAAAGGCTCCTAATGGGAAAATCATAAAGTCCGACGTAAGTATAGCCAAGAACTATCTGAAGGAAAATGAGTTGCAAGCCCTTGGACGATTGGTGAATGCCTATCTTGATATGGCAAAGGATATGGCAGAGCGCCATATTCCTATGACTATGGAGGATTGGGCTAAACGCATCGACAAATTCCTCGATGCAACCGACAGAGAAATTCTGCAAGACGCAGGGCACATTACTGCCGAGTATGCAAAGGAATATGCCGAAAGCGAGTTTGAGAAATATAGAGTGATACAGGACCGTCTGTTTCGCTCTGATTTCGACAAGTTTGACGGCGAAGACCCACAATTACCTTTGGATATTGAATAATGAGTTGCCTCGCCTACTATCTCCTTGCCATCAATGCAGTTGCATTCATCATATACGGCATTGATAAATACAAGGCCAAGAAAGCCAAGTGGCGCATTTCGGAAGCCACGCTTTTGTTGCTGGCTGTACTTGGAGGAAGCATCGGGGCATGGATGGGGATGAAAGTCTGGCACCATAAGACGATGCACAAGAAATTCAAATACGGCATTCCTGCCATTCTGCTGATACAGATTGCGCTGATGACGTATTTACTCATGTAATGGCAAGAAGATTCTCATTCTCGCGGCAAGACTCAGCCGAAGATTATGGGAGAGGATAAACTGAATAAATTGATTAATTAAACAACATAAATGATTAAGAAAGAAGAAGTTATATCTTTTGTATGGCAGCATATTCTGCTGCTCGTTTCGCTCTATGTAATGACTTTCGGAGTTGCTGCATGTGTGCGAAGTCAGTTAGGTTCAAGCGTTATTTCCACCATCCCTTACGTGATGGCTTCGGCAGGTAAGATGCTTGATTACATCCCAGGATGGACTATCGGCGGCTACACCATCATGATGAACGCCATCTTCGTAGTGCTGCAGATTCTGATTCTGAGAAGAAACTTCGAGTGGGTGCAACTCTTCCAGCTCGCTATCGGCTTTATCTTCGGAATGTTCATAGACCTCAATATGGTGCTTACACAGTGGATGGTTTCAGAAAATATCCTGGTCAATGCCCTTGTGCAGATTGCCGGTTGCACCATCCTCGGTTTCGGAATTGCCATGGAGGTGAAGTGCGGCTCAGTAACCATGCCTGGCGAGGGCATTTCCATCGCCATTCACAAGGTTACCGGCTGGCCTTTCCCTAAAGCCAAAATTCGGGTGGACATCACGCTCGTGGTCTTGGCCGTCTTGTTCTGTTTCCTGCTTCTCGGTTCATGGAAATGGGAGATTGTGGGCATCGGAACGCTCTTCGCCATGGTCTATGTAGGAGTTACGGTTCGCCTATTCAACAAGCATCTTGCGTGGTTTGACCGCCTGCTCCACTATCGCCCAGGCTGCCGCAGATATGTTTACGGACTTGCCCGATACATAAAAAGACAGATATAACATCAAGATTATTTAAGTTCAACGGATAAAAAATAAATGAATATGAATTTTCCGGAAATATATTCAGCAACAGGCATGATGGAGCTGATTCAGCAGATCGGCTTCCTCCCCCTCCTCGATAGCGGCATTGAAGGATTCTCTGCCGAAGACATCGTAGCGGAAGACTGCGGTTACGTAAGACTTCCTGAAGGCGGTTGGGACTGGCCGCTTTGGAAATGGAAGGGCGAGATTGTGCAGGAAATGCCGTGTATGTACGGAAAGTTCTTTAACAAGAAAGCAGGATTCATCAGCCAAGAATGGTGGCCAGACTTCTGTAACTACAGAAGAAGCAAATACCCCCGTCCGGATGAAGAATCGATAGAAGGAGCCATTCTCAGCACGCTTCAATCTACCGGCAGTCTCATCACGAGAGAACTTCGGGCAGCCTGCGGTTTCACGGGCAAGGGAATGAGAAGCAAGTTTGACGGTTATCTCACCCGACTGGAAATGGCAACCTATATCGTGACCGAGGATTTCATCTACCCTCGTGACAAGCACAATCATGAATATGGCTGGGGATGGTCGCTGCTCAATACTCCCGAAGATCTCTATGGCAGGGAGGCTTGCCAATGCAACCGCACTCCCCAGGAATCTTATCAGAGTATTTTCGAACATCTGAAAGAAATCCTGCCTGATGCTTCGGATAAACAGATCGTTAAATTAATTGGATAAAAATGACTTCACTTCAAGAAAGACTGTTCGCCATGCAGGATAAGCAGTATGCTGCTT
>OLVV01001134.1_pt1 | contig 10815 bp, 11 predicted proteins | sample 1673581 | NCBI WGS metagenome assembly OLVV01 (sample SAMEA103958116, study PRJEB25191) | human gut metagenome | biome: human-associated habitat [ENVO:00009003]; feature: intestine environment [ENVO:2100002]; material: feces | place: Germany | collected 2013/2015
GAGCCGTCGCCTGCCACGTCGCAGCGGACGATAGTGAGCATATCTCCTCCGTGTATCCTTGGGTCTTTAAGGTCTCTCATTTTGCCCGATATTATTCTTCTTATATCTTCGGACATACGTCCTGCTCTGTAACCTGCCATAATATCTTTATCTCCTGCTTAAATATGCTCTTACGGGGCGGCTGTCCGTCCCGTAAGCATCATTATCAATCTCTGTATTCTTCCATATAGAACGCCTCGAAAATGTCGCCCTCCTTGATATCGGTGAACTTTTCAAGAGTGATACCGCACTCAAAGCCTGCGGCAACTTCCTTGGCGTCGTCCTTAAATCTCTTAAGGCTTGACATCTTATCCTCGGCGATAACGATACCGTCTCTTACGACTCTTATCTCGTTATTTCTGCCCACCTTACCGTCAAGAACGTAAGAACCTGCTACAGTACCAACATTGGATATCTTGTAGACCTGTCTTACTTCGATACGGGCTGTTTCCACCTCTCTGTACTTAGGAGCGAGCATACCCTTCATAGCGTCTGTTATTTCTTCTATTGCATCATAGATTATTCTGTAAAGTCTGATATCAACGCCACTCTGCTCTGCATTCTGCTTTGCAACAGGGTCAGGACGAACGTTAAATCCAACGATGATAGCGTTTGAAGCGTTTGCGAGCATAACGTCGCTTTCAGATACAGCGCCTACGCCGCCGTGGATGACCTTAACTCTGACCTCGTCATTTGAAAGCTTTTCAAGTGACTGCTTAACGGCTTCAACTGAGCCTTGAACGTCAGCCTTAACGATGATAGGAAGCTCTTTCATTTCTCCCTCAGCTATCTGGCTGAACAGGTTGTCGAGAGTTACCTTCTGATGCTGCTGGAACTGTTCTTCCTTAGCTTCATGCTTTCTCTGCTCAACAAGCTCTCTTGCAAGCTTTTCGTCTGCAACTGCGTTGAAAACATCGCCTGCACTTGGAACTTCGCCCAAACCTGTTATCTCAACAGGTGTTGACGGGCCGGCTTCCTTAATGCTTCTGCCCTTATCGTTTGTCATCGTTCTTATACGTCCGACAGAAGTGCCTGCGATTATAACGTCGCCTGACTTCAAAGTACCATTCTGAACGAGGAGTGTAGCAACAGGGCCTTTACCCTTATCAAGTCTGGCCTCGACAACAGTACCTCTTGCAAGTCTGTCAGGGTTAGCTTTAAGCTCCTTGACCTCTGCAACGAGGAGAATGTTTTCAAGAAGCTCGTCGATACCCATACCGGTCTTTGCGGAAACAGGAACTGCGATAACATCGCCGCCCCATTCCTCGACAACGAGGGACTGCTCTGTGAGCTGCTGCTTAACTCTGTCAGGGTCTGCGCCTTCTTTATCCATTTTATTGATAGCAACGATTATTGAAACGCCTGCTGCCTTTGCGTGGTTGATAGACTCGATAGTCTGCGGCATGATACCGTCATCAGCGGCAACAACGAGGATAGCGATATCTGTAACGTTCGCACCTCTTGCTCTCATGGCTGTGAAAGCCTCATGGCCCGGGGTATCCAGGAACGTTATCTTCTTGCCCTGATACTCTACCTGATAAGCACCGATATGCTGTGTGATACCGCCTGCCTCAGTGTCAGTAACGTGAGCGTTTCTTATTCTGTCGAGGATAGATGTCTTACCATGGTCAACGTGACCCATAACGACAACGACAGGGCATCTTTCCTGCAGGCTCTCCTCTGGATCTTCGTCAGTTTCGATAAGTCTTTCTTCTATTGTAACGTGTACTTCCTTTTCAACCTTTGCGCCAAGCTCTTCTGCAACAAGTGCGGCGGTATCAAAGTCGACCACCTCATTGATAGAAGCCATTACGCCAAGACCCATAAGCTTTTTGATGACCTCGGTAGCTGTTACTTTAAGTCTGCTTGCAAGCTCTGAAACAACGATCTCGTCAGGTATCATGACCTTGAGCTGCTGCTTTCTTGCTCTTTCAAGCTCCAGTCTGCGGAGCTTTTCGCTCTCAGTTTCCTTCTTATGTGAGAACTGCTGTTTCTTTCTCTGCTGAGATTTCTGAGTGAGCTTCTGCTTCTTTGTGAAGTTATCCTTGCTCTTGTTCTGCTTTGAGTTTGCAAGGTTATCATACTTCTCGTTATACTTATCAAGCTCTATATAGCTTCCTCTTGTGTCGATAGTTCTCTGTGTGCCGAACGAATCGTTATCCTCAGAGATAGTATATCCGCCTGAAGCTTCTTTCTTATCAGAAAAACCGCCAAGCTGCTGACGAACGCCATGCTCTTTCTTCTTTGCAGGCTTCTGTGGAGCTGGCTGCTTTTTCTTCTGTTCAGGTGCAGGCTGTTTTGTTTCGGCCTTGACCTCCGGCTTCTTTTCCACCTTTGGCTCTGCCTTAGGCTCAGGCTTTGCTTCCGCCTTTGGAGCCGGCTTAGGCTCAGGCTTTGCTTCTGCCTTTGGAGTCGGCTTAGGCTCAGGCTTCTTTTCAGCCTTTTTCTCCTTTTTCTCAGCCTTTACAGGCTTCTTATCTGCCTTCTTTTCTTCCTTGGCAGGCTTTACGTTATTTGCATAGAAAGCATCAAAGCTGTCCACCTGATTGTTCTGTGTATAATACTCCAGAACATAAGAGATCTCATCAGGGGTAAGCACTGACTGTGTTTTCTTTGGCTCTCCGCCGAGCTTGCCAAGACACTCGATAAGGTCGTTATTTGTAACTTTCAGATCCTTAGCCATATCGCTAAGCTTATATTTAGTTGTTTTCATACTCATAGGCTATAAAATACCTCCTCAATAAATGCTAAATGCTATAAAACTCATTTTCGTCTATAGGGATCTCCTCAAGCCCTTTGGCGCAAGCCTTTGCGAAGCCTCCCTCGCAAATAGCGACAACGCCTGTTCTTTTGCCAAGACCAAAATGGATATCGTCCATTGTCATGCCAAGACTGTAAAGCTTTATCCCGTTTTTGTAGCAGTTGAACTTTATCTCTTTAAGAGATTTAGGTGAAAAATCCGTTGCCGCAAACACTGCGCAGGCTTTGCCTGTATTGCAGGCGTCCTTCACCATATCCATACCCATTACAAGCTTTCCTGCTTTTCTGCACATTGTAACAAGCCCTATTTTATTATTCATTTTCCCTAAGCTTGCCCTCCATGCTGTTATATATATCCTCGCTTATCATGCAGGAAAAGCTTCTTTCAAACTTTCTTGCCTTTCTTGCTTTTTCAAAGCATTCGACGCTTTTGCATATATAAGCGCCTCTGCCTGATTTTTTGCCTGTGAGGTCAAGGGAGATATCCCCCTCTTTTGACTTCACCACTCTGATAAGCTCTCTCTTGGGTTTCATTTCGCCGCACCCAAGACACATTCTCATTGGTATCTTCTTAGTTTTCATCATCAGCAGCCTCAGCCTTTGCAGAGCTTTCGGATACGATATCTATTTTATAGCCTGTCAGACCTGCGGCAAGCTTTGCGTTCTGACCCTTATTACCGATAGCAAGTGAGAGCTGGTTATCTGGAACAGTAACACGGCACTCTCTTACGCCCTCCTCTTCGCTGAGAACAACGTTTATTACCTCAGCCGGAGCAAGAGCCTTTGCGATAAACTGTGCAGGGTCTTCGCACCAATTGATAACGTCTATCTTCTCGCCCTTAAGCTCGTTCACAACAGAAGTTATTCTTGACTTTCTAGGACCGATACAAGCGCCTACGGCGTCAACATTAGGGTCCTTTGAATAAACCGCTATCTTGCTTCTTGCACCTGCAACTCTTGAAATAGCCTTTACTTCAACAGTGCCGTCTGCTATCTCAGGAACTTCAAGCTCAAAAAGTCTTTTAACAAGCTCTCTGTGAGTTCTTGATATCTTGATAGAAGGCTTTCTGTCAGGATTTGCGATACCCACAACATATACCTTGATGATATCTCCTGCCTTGAGTGTTTCGCCTGGTATCTGCTCGTTTCTTACAAGATAAACTTCGTTCTTGTCGATAGTAAGTATAGCGTTCTGAGTAGCAGGCTCGACCTTCTGAACTGTGGCAGAAACGCACTCATGCTCCTTATCGTGATACTGCTCGATAAGTCTTGCTCTTTCAAAATCCTTGATATCGTGCTTGATAGACTGCTTTGCATTCTGAGCGGCAACTCTGCCGAACTTTGCAGGGTCGAGAGGTATCTCCACCATATCGCCCACCTTGATGTTAGGGTCATAGACCTTTGCTTCGTCAAGGAAGATCTCATTGTCAGGGTCGTCAACATACATAACGTCCATAACTTCCTTGAGTATCCTTATATCGAGCTTTCCTGTAACAGGGTCGATATCCACTCTGATATTCTCACAGTAAGGATAATCCTTCTTGATAGCCTTTTCGATACCTGATTTTATTTTCTCAATAAGTATATCGCTGCCAATATTATTTTCCTTTTCCAAATCTGTCAGAGCTTCAAAAAATTTGCTGGTCATTTCCTTATTCATTTTCTGATCAATCCTTTCACACTTGATTCGGGCTTTGCCCATATTTATTAAATTTCTTCATTCAGAACAGGTCTGCGTCATCATTGAGCTTTACATAAGCACAATCTGCAAGCTTGAACTCTACATTCTCCACGCCGTTCATGTCCTCGTCCAGCTTCTGACAAAGTATCTTATCCTTGTCATATCCCACAAGACCCACAACGAACTCTTTTTCACCGTTTTTGTCAGGTCTTATGAGCCTTACTCTTATAACGTCGCCTATGCAGACCTCAAAATGCTCGGGTCTTCTAAGCTCTCTGCCAAGTCCGGGACTTCCGCACTCCAGCACATAGCTCTGAGCTATAGGGTCTGCCTCGTCAAGCACCTTGTTCATCGGTCTTGTGAAAGCCTCGCAATCGTCCATATCTATGCCGCCGTCCTTGTCGATAAGCACCCTGAGGTACCACGTTGCTCCCTCCTTTTCAAACCTTACGTCCCAAAGGAAAAAGCCAAGCTCGTCTGCGATAGGCTGTGCAAGCTCTCTTACTTTTTCTACCGTAGTTTTCTTTACTTCCATACAGCACCTCCGTTAATGCTTCCCAAAGCAAAGCCATTAGGCTTTGCCATGAAAAAAAGCCCCATACAAAACCAAAAGACCGGAAGTCAAGTTCCAGTCTTTCATTAAAAGCCTATTGTGATTATTATACCACACAAAACAATTTTTTGCAAGGACATTCAAAAGTTTTTAATGAAAAGAATTAAATATTATGTTAATAGTCTGTAAACATTTCGTCAACTGACGTTCTTTTCATTCTCCTCAGAGATATCCTTAGGTTTTGCTTTTTCTTTATCCACGGGTTTCTTCACTGTTCCCTCGACGAAATCCAGCGGAACGGTGAACATTATTCCCGTATTGGGCTGAGATAGATCGCCCACAGTATTATAAACTATCTTTCGTGCGGTATCGAGCTGATTATTTTTTATTACTGAGAGGATAGTTCTGTTATCCTCTTCACCGCTGAAAAGTCCTCGGATAGAGGCGCTGAGAAAGCTGCTGTCAAGTCTTGAAAGGGTCATTGCCATACCTGACGACTCGATTATAGTCGCACCCTTTATGCCTGCTGCTGAAAGTCCCTCCAGCAAATAGTCAAGCACGTCTGTTTTATTAAGGATTATGACCAGAAGTTTCACGTTATATCGCCCCCTGTTAAAATTTCAGCCTTTACGTTTTTACTTCTCCGCTGCTGACGGTGCAGTATCTTTGAGCATTGTCTGAACGCTCTCCTTGAACTTATCAGACACCTTAAAGTGAGAATCGTCCGTCCACTCGCCCTCTGGCACAAGAGCTTCCGCAGGAGTAAGGTTCTGATCCAGCATATCCTTGAGATACAACTTTTCTTCCTTATACTGTGCACTTGTCCAATCGGTATCGCTGTTTGCGGTGAATATGTTATAGAAGTTATCAAGATTATCCTTAGTGATATTCGTCTGCTGGAAAGCGTTGTTTATAAGCATTGTCACCGCAGTTCCAAGAAACTTCATATTACCGTTCCTGCCCTCTTTGAAAACAGGATACTGACAGATAAGTCTTATCTGATGACCGCTGAGGTTAGTCAGATCGCCGCTTGGGATAGCGATATCGTTCTCGTCATTATCCTGAGAGAGATAGTAAAGCTCCTCATCAGGAGTATATGTAATTCCGCCCACAATATCCGCCGCATTCTCGAATGCGTCATTTGTGAGAGAAACGTAATTGTCTATAGTGATACCGAAAGTGTCTGCAACGGCTGCTTCAAGCTTCACCATGCCGCCCTCTTCGTGTATCTCACGCATTGTCTGGCTTCCGCTCACTGTGAACGCTGAAACAGGCATTATGATTATCTTCTTTGCGTCCGGTGCAACTCTTATGACTGTTGCGTCTGCAAGAACACCCTTGCTGTTCACTCTTGCAAAAAGGGTATTATAAACCGGGCTTTTTATGCCTGCGTCGCTGTCGCTGTCATCATTGCCGATAACACCAAACTCTCTTAGGGCATACAGTGCAAGCATGCCGATAACAAAGAGGAATATTATCATCGTTATGAAGTAGACCAGAGCGATAGGAGCCTGAGATCTTCTTTTTTTCTTGTGAGCTTTCGTCTGAGCCATGTTATTGATCTCCTTACTTTCAAATATATACAGGCAGGCATACTGTCCGCCATATTTTCATATATAAACTTTTTCGGAAAAATTCTCGAAAACTATTGAACAATTTGCAATTTAGGTGTAAACTAAATAGGACGGCTGTCTGAGTCTGAGTCGATATAAAAAACAGGATTATCGTCAAGGCATATGATGTTCAGCGTAAGGCCTGCACGCTTTGCCATGTTTATGGTCTGCAAAGTGCCTGAGCCTTTGGCTTTCTCTTTTATGACCCCGATCACACGAGAGGAATGTTCAACCATAAAGCTGTTTCGCTTTTTATAACAGCCGCTTTCATACTTAGGGCTTGTTATCACGACCGCACTGCAAGAGTTCAGAATAAGCGAATATGTATAGCTGTCCAAGGGTGTTTTCATCTCTGTACGCTGGCCTGCATAGGGCAGAACGCACACGAGCTTCATATCCTTATATTCGGGCTGAGCCGAAAGGCTGTGGACTATCTCAGCACAGCGCAGGTCGATACCTTTTGACATACCTGATATAAAAGTACGGCAGCCTTCGCTATATGCTTCCTTTATCATAAGGACGAGCATACTCAGGAGATTTTTCATACCCTGCTTATGGACATCGCCGCCGAAAGGCAGATCCCTGTCCCTATGACCTGTAAAGCAGCAAGAGGTATCTCGGTTGCAGAAAAATTCTTCTGCGGGGACGATATTACTCACATCAAAGCCTCCTGAAAGATTTGGCGACACAATGCCCATGATAAGAACATTATAACACATTGATTTATCTTTTTCAATAGAAAATGACAAATATTTTGTGCAAAGGCACAATTATAAAACCGAAAGGGAAGAAAAATAAAATGGATTTTTTGAAGAGAGCATGGGCTGAGGTAGATCTTGACAGCATTGAATACAATCTGAAAGAATACCGCAGGCTCATAGGGGAAAAAACAGAGATAATGTGCGTTGTAAAGGCGAGCTGCTACGGACATTTTGACAACGGGGTAGTTCCGTTTCTTGAAAACGAAATGGACATTCGCTGGTTTGCGGTATCCAACATACACGAAGCCCACAGGCTCAGGGATATGGGCATAAAGGGCGAGATACTCATTTTGGGCTACACACCTCCTGAGAATGCTAAGTGGCTCACAAAGCTTGACATCATTCAGGCTTGCACAGAGCTTTCATATGCTAAAGCACTTTCAGAAAACGCTGACGGCAAGGTACGCATACACGCCGCTATAGACACGGGCATGACGAGGATAGGTCTTCACGGGGAAACCGACAAGATATACGGCGAGCTTAAAGAGATATCAAAGCTTGAAAACATTTCGCTGGAGGGCATTTTCACCCACTATGCGGTGGCTGACAGCCTGAGAGAGCAGGACGAGGAATACACAAAGGCGCAGACGGAGAAGATACTTGCCGTTGCTGACAAATGCGAAGCAGAGGGGCTTCACCTTGAAAAAGTGCATTTTCTCAACTCAGCCGGCGGAGTATACTATTATAATGAGAGAAGCTCTCTTGCAAGGCTTGGAATAATACTTTACGGACTTTATCCTGACCCTGCAAAGGCTCTGCCTTTTGAGCCAAAGCCTGCTATGGAATTTAAGGCGGCTGTTGCGCAGGTAAAATACATAGACAATGGCACTGACGTAAGCTACGGCAGGACTTACACTGCAAACGGCAAAGTAAAGCTCGCAACTGTTACGGCAGGCTATGCAGACGGATATCCCAGGGCGCTTTCAAACAAGGGATATGTGCTTATCAACGGAAAGAAATGCCCTATCACAGGCAGGATATGTATGGATCAGTTCATGTGTGATGTAACTGAGGTAGAGGACGTAAAGGCTGGTGACGAGGCTGTCCTCATAGGCGCACAGGGAAATGAAAAGATAACCGCTGACGATATCGGCAAAATGACAGGAACGATAGGCTACGAGATAGTTTGCGGAATATCTGCAAGAGTTCCGAGAGTTATCTCACGCCACGGAGAGCAGACGGCTGTTCTTGAAATAGAGTAAGGGAGGATAAAGAGCCATGATAAGATTTTTCGGCGGCAGGGTAATGACCCTTGCCAACGGCATAGAAACGCAGGATATAGAGGTCTGGACGGAAGGTTCAAAGATAGTTTTCGTTGGCAAGCCTAAGGCTGAGGAGCTTGACGGAAAGGTTTTGAACGTGAATATGACCTCAAGGGAAATCTCCTTATGCCGTCATTCAAAAATGCGCACACTCACTCGGCAATGACTTTTCTGCGATCATATGCTGACGATATGCCTTTGCAGGACTGGCTTTTCAAGCAGATCTTTCCAATGGAAGCAAAGCTGGACGGTGAGAAAGTTTACTGGCTCACGAAGCTTGCTATACTTGAATATCTCACAACAGGCTGTACGGCGGCATTTGATATGTACTTTGAGCTTGACGATTATGTAAAAGCCTGCACGGAAAGCGGCTTCCGCTCTGTGCTTTGCGGTGCGGTGAGCGGTGACAAGTCTAATCTTGAAAGGCTTGAAAACAACTATCTGAAATACAACAATGTTGACCCTCTTATAAGATTTATGCTTGGCTTCCATGCAGAATACACCTGCGAAAAGGAGCTTATGGAGGGTGTTGGCAAGCTTGCGGCAAAATACAAAGCGCCTGTTGCAATGCACAACTCGGAAACCGCAAAAGAAGTCAGAGAGTGCATAGAGAAATACGGCATGACGCCAACTGAGCTTTTTGACAGCTTTGGAATTTTCGACTTTGGCGGTGCAGGCTTCCACTGCGTTCACATGAGCGACAAGGATCTTGAGATATTCAAAAACAAGGGCGTATGGGCTGTTCACTGTGCAGGCTCTAACGTAAAGCTTGCAAGCGGCATTGCGCCTATCGTAAAAATGCAGGATATGGGCATAAACATTGCTATAGGTACTGACGGCCCTGCAAGCAACAACTGTCTTGATATGTTCAGAGAAATGTTCCTTATGACAGGCTTGCAGAAGATAGCTTGCGATGATGCTTCTGCCTGCCCTGCTGACTCGGTGCTGAAAGCGGCAACCGTAGGCTCTGCAAGGGCAATGGGGCTTTCTGACTGCGACATTATCGCAGAGGGCAAGCAGGCTGACCTTATCGTTATCGACCTTTTTCAGCCTAATATGCAGCCTCTCAACAACATAGGCAAAAACCTTGTTTACAGCGGTTCAAAGCAGAATGTAAAGCTCACGATGTGCGCTGGTAAAGTGCTTTACGAGGACGGCGAGTTCAGGATAGGCGAAGAGCCTGCTGTCATTTACAAGAAAGCTAACGAGATAATCGAGAGCATGAAAGATTAAATGTAGGGGCGACCTTGGGTCGCCTTTATCTTTTACGCAAACACTGTGTTGACACACAAAAAAGGGACGCTTTGAAACGTCCCTTTTTACATTATATTCTATTCTTCAAAGAAAAATGCTTCGTTTGCAGGATAGTCTGTTTCGTCCGTGAGAGTTATCACTGCACAGTCATTTGAGCTTTCGTCCTTTTTGCCGAATATCTGATCTCTGAAAAGCCAGAAAACGTCAACGCAGATAACAGCAAGTATAAGAATGATAAGTATTATCGGCACAAGTGCGCCTGCACCCTTTCCAGGTGTAACGCCGTTCATTTGATTCATCTGATTTGGCTGGATAGGCTGTCCGCCCTGATTCATCTGTGGCATTGCATTGTTCACAGGCTGAGCAGGCTGCTGATAGCCCTCTGGTGTAAGAACTCTTTCAGGCTGCTGAGGCTGTGGTGCAACGTTTGGAGTTTCAGCAACTGTTGGCGTCTGAGGTATTTCCACAGTTCTTGAAGCCATTGCAACTTCCTCGGCTGTCGGCTGTGCAGGCTGAACAGGCTTTGCAGGCTCTTGTCCTGGCAGATAAACGCTGTCCATAGTCGGCATATCAGGAGTCGTTGGCGGAATAGTCTGATTTTGCACAGGAGTATCGTCAAAATGCAGCTCAGGCACTTCGATAGACTCCATTTCAGGATTTCTCTCGTCCACTACAGGCTCGTCGGCAGGCGTTTCGTCCTGCGGCACGGCTGTTCCGCAGACGTTGCAGAACTTAGCCCCCGCATTAAGTGTATTTCCGCACACTGAGCAGACCTTGCTCTTTATAAGCTTCTGCGGCATTCTTGTTCCGCAGGCAGCGCAGAACTTTGCACCGTCGGCAACAGGCAGACCGCATTTTGGACAATTTTCCATATTAATACCCTCTTTTTATA
>OLVV01001141.1_pt1 | contig 10794 bp, 10 predicted proteins | sample 1673581 | NCBI WGS metagenome assembly OLVV01 (sample SAMEA103958116, study PRJEB25191) | human gut metagenome | biome: human-associated habitat [ENVO:00009003]; feature: intestine environment [ENVO:2100002]; material: feces | place: Germany | collected 2013/2015
AGCAGCATGCGGTTCTGCAGCACGCCGTTGCACAGCCGGGTAGCCAGCGCCGCCTCGCGGCGGTCCATGCCGCGCAGCGCGTCCTTCAGGGCGCTCTCCGGCCATGCGCCGTCGCGGCGGAAGGCGATGAGCGCCCGCAGCGCCGCGTCTCTTGCGCCCGCCATCTCAGAGTGCGATGGGGTGGCCGCGGAAATAATCCGGTGCAGCCATGCGCTTTCCGCCGGGAGCCTGCAGCTGCGTCAGCAGCACGAGCTCCCCGTTTCCGCAGGCGACGGTCAGGCCCTGCTTCGTGAGGGCGACCGGTGTGCCGGGGGCCTTGTCCGTATGACCGGGCGCGGGCTGCGCCCCGTATATCTTGAAATGCGTGCCGTTCAGGTCCGCCGTGGCTACGGGCCACGGATCAAGGCCGCGCACCTGATCGACGATATATCTTGCGGGCTGGTCCCAGTCAATGGGGCTCTCGTCCTTGCTGAGCATGGGGGCGTAGGTCGCGCGGGCATTGTCCTGCGGGATGCGCTTTGCGGTCCCGTTTTCGATGGCGCGGACGGTATCGGCGCAGAGCGGCGCAGCGATCGCGGCCAGGCGGGCCATGAGCTCCTCCGAGGTCTCCAGCGGCTGGATGACGGTCTTCCGGATCTCGATGATATCGCCCTCGTCCATCCCCGCGGACAGATACATGGCGGTGACGCCCGCCTCGTCGCAGTGGTTCAGGATCGAGCGCTGCACCGGGGCGGAGCCGCGCAGCTCCGGCAGGATACTGCCGTGCATGTTGATCGCGCCGTGGGTCGGGATATCGAGCACAGCCTGCGGCAGAATCTTGCCGTAGGCGACGACGACCAGCAGGTCGGGCTTCAGCTCCCGCAGCTGCTGCACCGTCTGCTCCTCCCGGAACGACTGCGGCTGATAAACCGGCAGCCCCACAGCCTCGGCATACGCCTTGACCGGGGACGGCAGCAGCTTCATGCCGCGGTTTTTGGGCGTATCGACCTTGGTGTAGACGCCCACGATGTCAAAGCCCTCGGTGTGCAGGGTTTCCAGACAGGCCCGGGCAAAGTCGGGCGTGCCCATGAAGACGAGTCTCATCAGCCTTCGTCCTCCTCGTTGTCCGCTTCCTGCTGTTCCAGCGCCGCAAGCTCCTCGGGCGTGAGCATCTTTTCGGCGATCTCGGTGTACATATGGCCGTCGAGATGGTCGATCTCGTGCAGGAAGCAGCGGGCAAGGATCTCGTCGCCCTCGTACTCGTACCAGTCGCCGTTGCGGTCCTGTGCGCGGACGACGACATGCTCCGGCCGGGTGACGATGCCGTATTTGCCGGGCAGACTCAGACAGCCCTCCAGCCCGGTCTGTGTTTCCTCGCTGACCTCGACAACCTCGGGGTTCACGAGCTCGATATCCTCGTCGCCCGCGTCGACGACGACCACGCGGCGCAGGATGCCGACCTGCGGCCCGGCCAGACCGACGCCGTTGGCGTCGTGCATGGTCTCGATCATATCCTCGATCAGGATGGCCAGCTTCTGGTCAAATTTTGTGACAGGGCGGCAGACCTTGGTCAGGATCGGGTCGCCGACGGTAACGATCTTTCTGAGTGCCATGGTAAAAACTCCTTAGTTATACGAATTGATATCGATCAGGGCGGTCAGGCCCCTGTTTTGCCGGTCTTTGGAGAACTCCGCGAGCACAAAGGCGAGCAGACGGCGGATGGGCGCGGTATTTCTGCACACGAGCGTCAGCTGGTAGCGGTAGGAATAGTTGACGCGGGCGACCGGCGCGGGGGCCGGGCCGAGCAGCTGCGCCGGTTCCCGGCAGTAGGGCTCGCGCTGCAGATTTGCCGCCAGCGCGTCGCGCAGGCGGACGCTGGCCTGGATGAGGCCGCGCTCTTCCAGCCCGGCGACGGTGATGGTGAACAGGTCCGAGAACGGCGGGCAGCTGCGGAGCTTGCGCATCTGCAGCTCCATGTCGTAGAACGCGTCGTAGTCCTGCCGGGCGGCCAGCTGCAGCACGGGATGCTCCGGCGTCATGGTCTGGATCATGGCGCAGCCGCTATCCGCGCCGCGGCCGGAGCGGCCGACGACCTGCGTGATGAGGGAGAACGTGGTCTCCGCCGCGCGGAAGTTGTCGACGTAGAGGCTCATATCCGCGTCCAGCACGCCGACGAGCGTGACGGACGGAAAATCGAGGCCCTTGGCGACCATCTGCGTGCCGAGCAGGATCGGGATCTGCTCGTCGCGGAAGCGGCGCAGCATCGCCTCGTGGCCGCCGGAGGCGGCGACGGTATCCGCGTCCATGCGCAGAACTGCCGTATCCGGGAACAGAGCCTTCAGCTCCTGCTCGACCTTCTGCGTGCCGCTGCCGACGGCCTTCATCGCGCCGCCGCACTTTGCACAGCGCGCGTGCGCGGGCTCGGAGTAGCCGCAGTAGTGGCACATCAGGCGGCGGCCCGCCGAATGGTAGGTCAAGTGGACGCTGCAGCGCGGGCACTGCGGCACGTCGCCGCAGTCCATGCAGACGAGGAAGCGGCTGTTGCCGCGGCGGTTGAGGAAGAGAATGGACTGCTTGCCGTCCAGGATGGCGTCGCGGACGCCCTCTTCGAGCTCACGGCTGAGATCCAGATCGTTCCCGGCGCGCAGCTCCTGCTTCATATCGATGAGGCGCGCAGCCGGAAGGGCGCGGCCATTATAGCGGGTTTTCAGCGTGTAGAGGGTATAGACGCCGGTCTTCGCGAGATACATGGTCTCGATCGACGGCGTGGCGGAGCCGAACAGGACGAGCGCGCCCGCCTTGGCCCCGCGGTAAAGGGCGATCTCCCGCGCGTGATAGCGCGGGGCGTTTTCGGATTTATAGGTGTGCTCCTGCTCCTCATCGAGGACGAGAAGCCCGGGCGACTGCAGGGGCGCAAAGACCGCCGAGCGCGTGCCGACCACGACTCTGGCCTCGCCCCGGGCGATGCGCCGCCACTCGTCGTAGCGTTCGCCGACGCGCAGGCTCGAGTGGAGCACGGCGACGGTCTTGCCGAAGTGCGCGGTCATGCGGCCGAGCAGCTGCGGGGTCAGGGCGATCTCAGGCACCAGGAGCATGGCGGAGCGGCCCTCGTCCAGCGCTTTCTGGATGAGCGCGACGTAGACGGCGGTCTTGCCGCTGCCGGTCACGCCGTAGAGCAGGGCCGCGCCGGGCTTTTCGCGCTCCATCTGGGCAGATAAGCCGTCAAAGGCGGTCTGCTGCTCGTCCGTGAGCGTGACGGGCTCCGCGGGGGGCGGCAGCTCCTGCTTCGGGCTGCGCAGCACCTCGCGCTCCTGCTGCTCGAGAAGGCCAAGCTTGCAGAGCCGGGTGACAGTCTGCATGCTCGCGCCGGTCAGGGCGCAGATCTCGCGGCAGGGGCCCGCGCCGATGGCGCACAGCAGCCGCAGCACGGCCGCCTGCAGCGGCGCGGAGGTCTGCTTTTTGGCGGCGAACTGCTCCGCCTCCTCCGCGCTGACGGCGAGGGCGGCGATCTTGACGGTCTTGCCGCCGGTCTTCTGCGTCAGCTCAGCGTCCGAGCGCAGGAGCTTCCGCCTGAGCAGCTGCTGCACCGCCGTGTCAAAGACCTGCGGGGACGAAAACTGCTGGCGGAGCGTGCACTCCGGCGCGCTGCCGCCGAATTCCTGCAGCAGCTGCACGAGCCGGGCCGCGTCGGAATTGGCCATGCCGGGCGGCAGCTTGTCCTGCGCGCCGGGCGCGAGCGTCAGGGTCTTCTTCTCCGCAAACCAGAAGCCCGCGGGCAGGATGGCCTTGACGGCCTCATAAAACGTGCAGAAATAGCGCTCCTTCATGAACGCGGCCAGCTGCAGCTGTGCCTGCGAGAGGATGGGCGCGTCGTCCAGCGCGCGCTCGATGACCTTGAGGTCCCACTGCGCGGTATCCTGCAGCGCGAGCACGACGGCCTCCGACCGGCGGTTGCCGCGCCCGAACGGCACGAGCACCCGCAGCCCCGGCTGCACCTGCATGCCCTCCGGCACGCGGTAGGAATAGGGCTTATCGATGGCATAGACCGCCGCTGCGACCGCGAGTTGTGCGATCATGGCCATTCTCCTTTCCGGTGAGCTGATCGTCATGGCTTTTCCTATAAGGGGAAGCCTTGGGCGGTGCGCACTCCAAAGCCTCCCCTTGCGGGGGAGGTGGCTCGGCGCAGCCGAGACGGAGAGGTCGTATCAAATCTTCGGCAACCTCTCAGTCAGCCTGCGGCTGACAGCATCCCTACCCCTTTTGTCCCTTCGGGACATTTCCCCCTGATAGGGGGAATCGGCCCCTGGAAGGGGAGCCTTTCTTTTGCAACGAATGAAGGCGCAGGGGGCGGGCCTGCGCCTTTGGATCAATGTCTGTATTTGTCGTCGAGCGTGGCCTTGAGCGAGCCGGCGGCGACCTCGCGGATGGCGAGCGTCACGGGCTTCTCCTCGAGCGGCTCATGCGTGAGCTCGGATTCGATCGACAGCTGCCGGGCGCGGTGCGCCACGACGTTGACGAGCAGATAACGGCTGTCCACATTCTTGAGAAGTTCCGACATTGCGGGGTAAAGCATTAGAGTTCCTCCTTTATGCAATGGATGCGATCCATCATTTTACACTTTTCTGCGGTCATGATCGCCAGCAGCTCCGCTGCGGCATGGCCGACCGTATCGTTGACGACGAGATAGTCGTACTGGTATGCCTGGCTGTATTCCCATTTTGCCCGTTCCATGCGCTTTTCCATCGCCTCGGGGCTCACGTCGCCGCGTTTTTCGAGCCTGCGGCGGATCTCGGCGAGCGATGGGGCCGTCAGGAAAACGAGCACAGCCTCGGGCAGGCGTTTTTTGATGTTCAGCGCGCCGACGACATCGACGTCCATGACGACGTCGGTCCCGGCCTCGAGCGCCTCGCGGATGGGGGCCAGCGGGGTGCCGTAGTAGTTGCCGACGTACTCCGCGTGCTCGAGCAGCTCGCCGTTTTCGATCATGGTCTCAAACTGGGCGCGGGTCACGAAGTAATAGCTCTTGCCGTCGACCTCGCCCGGGCGCATGGGCCGGGAGGTCGCGGATATGGAATACTGCACCCGCTCGCGCTGCTGCACGACGCTGTTCAGGACGGTATTTTTTCCGACGCCCGAGGGGCCGGACACCGCAAACAGTTTTCCCTTCATGGCTGTACGCTCGTCTCCTCTGCATTCTTTTCTTCCATGCGCGCGGCAATGGTCTCCGGCGTGACGGACGAGAGGATGACATGATCCGTGTCCATCAGCAGAACGGATTTCGTCCTGCGGCCGAACGACGCGTCGAGCAGCATCCCGCGCTCGCGCGCCTCCTGCACGACGCGCTTGATGGGGGCCGAGTCCGGGCTGACGACAGCCAAAATCCGCCCCGCCGCGACGGCGTTGCCGAAGCCGATCGAGATCAGTTTCATAGCTTCCTCCGCTTACTCGATGTTCTGCGTCTGCTCGCGGATCTTTTCCAGCTCCGCCTTGAGCTCGACGACGGTCCGGGCCTGCTCGAGATCGTTGCCCTTGGAACCGATGGTGTTCGATTCGCGGTTGAATTCCTGCAGCAGGAAATCGAGCTTGCGGCCGATGGGGCCGCCGGATGTCAGCATCTGCTCGAGCTGATCGAGATGGCTGCGCAGGCGGACGGTCTCCTCATCCACGGCGATCTTGTCGGCGTAGATGGCAGCCTCCTGCAGGATGCGGCCTTCGTCGATATTCGTCTGGCCGAGGACCTCCTGCATCTTCTCCGTCAGCCGCGCGCGGTACTCCGCGAGCGTGACGGGGCTTCTGGCCTCGACCTTCTCGACGAGGGACAAAACGGTCTTCGCGCGGCTGCGGAGGTCTGCCTCCATGGCCGCGCCCTCTTTTTCGCGCATGGCGTTGAACTTCGCCAGCGCCTCTTTGACGACGGACAGAATATCGTCCGTCAGCTTCTGCTCGTCCTCCTCCTGCTTCTCCACGACGAAGACGTCGGGCATGCGGGACAGGGCGGTGACGGAAATATCATCGCGCACGCCGTAATCGGCGGCGATGGACTTGAGTGCGGCGAGATACCCTTCGAGCACGGGCTTATTGAGCGAGATCTGCAGGCTGGTGTCGGCCGTCACGTTGACGGTGATGAACAGATCCAGCTTGCCGCGGTTCACGTTTGCCTTGATGAGGGACTTGACCGCGTCCTCGGCAAAGCCGTAGACGCGCGGGAGCTTGACGTTCAGATCCAGATAGCGGTTGTTGACCGCCCGCATCTCGACGGTGATCTCCCGGCCGTCGATGGTTTTTTCCGCGCGGCCGTAGCCGGTCATACTTCTGATCACGTTGCGTTCCTTCCTTTCTATTCTTCCGCTGTGGCCGGTGCGAGGTTGGCGGCGATGGAATACTGGCCGATGGCGCCCGCGGAGTCATAGCCGTCGACATACACGCTGACCGGCACCTGATAGGTGCCCTCCTGCGTGTAGCCGCTCATATCCGCGACGATGCGGATATTGCCCGCGAGGATCTTCTGCGCGTCCGCAGCGTCGGCACGGATGGTGACCTGCACCTGCTGGGAAAGGCTCGTGGCCTTGAATTTTTCTTCGTTGACGCCGATGAAGACGATGTTGGTCGTCCGCAGCGTCTTGATCTGCTTGCCGTGGATGATGACGTGGATGGAGACCTCCTCCTGCCCGGAGACGTTCTTCACGTCGTTGGGGATGAGGATGGTGCGCGTGATGGTCTCGTCGTTGCTCGAGAGGGTGGAAAGGTCGATGGGTTCGAGCTGGATGGAGTTGAGCCCGTCGAGCACGGTCACGTCGCCAGAGAGCGTGACAGCCTGGATGTCCGCCGTGTAGGTCACGTCGGTCTCGGCCTTTGCGCCGCCGCCGTCGATGAACTCCACCTCGAGCGGCACGACCTTGTACTTGACGATCTTCATCGTCACCTCGACCGCGTCGGCGCTGAGCGTCAGCTCAGAGGTGTCGACCTGATTGCCGTCCTTGTCGAGCAGGACGTAGGAGACGGTCTCGGTGATGGTCTTATCGACGTTGCTGCGGTCGAGCGTGACCTGGGCGCAGTCGATGGTACCCACGATGGATTCCGGGCCTTCGACGGTGATGGAGTCATAGTCGAAGCTCGTGCTGTCGAGCATGAAGCCCTCGGCGATGCGGACGTTGGAGAAATCGCCCTTGACCTCGACCGATTTGCGGATCTGCCGCTCGACGGTGAAGGTGATGCTGGTGGGGGTCTTGTCCGCCCGGGTGATGGAGGAGGCGGAGACGGCGCTGGGGAGCGTGATGTCGTAGGTCATGGTGTATTCCTTGGTGCTGCGCACCTTGGACACGTCGACGACGGCCTTGATCTCGTCCTTGTGCTGGTCGAGCGTCTTGAGATCGGCGTTTTTGCCGTAGAAATGCACGGAGACGAACTCCTGATAATCCCCCGTGATGACCAGCCCGTGGTCCTCCTGCAGAACCTCCGCGCCGGAGAACGTCACGGGGATGTTGCCGATGACAAGATCGACGTCCGGATTGACGACGGTCATGACGTAGACCCACAGGCACATGGCCGCAAGGACAGAGACGATCAGGGAGAAGAGTTTGCTTTTCATTTGGGACCGTCCTTCCTTGTGAGGCTTGCTGCGAGCTTTTTGAAGAGAGACTTCTTCTCGGTCTCATCCGCGATCAGCTCGTTGGACAGCAGCTTCTGCAGCGTCTGGGGGGCCAGATGGCGCTTGAGCATGCCGCCGATGGCGACGGAGATCGTGCCGTTTTCCTCCGACACGATGACGACCACGGCGTCAGAGACCTCGCTGGTGCCGACGCCCGCGCGGTGGCGCGTGCCGAGGTCGCCGGGCAGGTGCGGATTGTCGCTCAGGGGCATCACGCAGCCCGCGGCCGCGACGCGGCCGCCGCGGACGATGACCGCGCCGTCATGCAGGGGGGAATTTTTGAAAAACAGGTTGCGCAGCAGCTGCTCGGACAGCTGCGCGTCGACGATGGTGCCGGTTTTAAAGTATTCGTCGAGCGGCGTCTCGCGTTCGAACACGAGCAGCACGCCGACGCGCTCGCGCGACATGATCTCGCAGGCCTGCACGGTGGCGTTGACGGCGCTCTGCTCGATCGAGGCGGCGGATTCGGTGGAAAGCAGGTGGAAATGCAGCTGTGCGCCGACCCGCTCGAGCGCGCGGCGCAGCTCGGGCTGGAAGACGATGATGAGGGCGATCGCGCCGACCTCAAGGATCTTGTTGAGCAGCCAATTTAATGTATAGAGATTCAGAACGTCTGTCAGCAGCGTGATGGCGAGCAGAAGCAGGATCGCGCGGGCCACGCGGGCCGCGCTGGTCGAGCGGATCAGACGCAGGAGCGAATAGAAGATGATAGAAACGACCAGGATATCGACAATATCTGTGATCCCGATCGCCGGGACCTGATACAGAAGATTCTGGAAGAATTCTTGGATCGTAGCCATAGGGTCATTCTCCCACTGATACTTATAGATAGTCTAAATTATACTCCATCTTCTCCCCCGGCGCAAGCCCGGGACGGAAGAAAGTTTTGGGGAAGTTTGGCGGCGGGCCGGCGTGAAAAAATAATCCCACGATTTTTCAGAAAAGGCTTGCTATTTGGCCGGATATCTGATATGCTTGGCACAAGAGCCAAGCAATTGGCATGCAAGCTTATCTGCAATGGGGTACCCCATTGCACCGGGAGGGGACCTCCCGGTGCGATCCCCGTCCGTCTGCCCGCCGGGTACGGGATACAGACGCAGGAGGAAACCGCATGAAAAGACGACTCTTCGCGCTCGCCCTCGCCCTGCTGCTGGCAGTCTCCCTGCCGGTCTCGGCGCTGGCCGCGACCTGGTATCTGGAGGATGGCAATATCACTGTCAGTGCCACGGAAAACGGTCAGTACGTATCGCAGGGCGACAAACAGAACGTAAAAGACGACGATACTACTATCACGCAGAAAGACAGCGAAACGGCAACCGACAAAACGGTCAAAATCAAGACCACTGGCGGCGCAACGGCAGATGTGACCATTGAGGATGTGAACATCCGCAGCGACGGCGACGCCATCGACGTCGGCAGCTCCAGCGCAAACATAACGCTGAAGGGAAACAACAAGCTCTACTCCGAATCCAAATCCGCCCTGCATGTCTCCAGCGGCGACGTGACCATTGACGGCGACGGCTCGCTGGAGGCTGCAACCGATAGTAACAGCAAAAATGCTCAAATCGGCAGCCATGAGAACGAGGAAATGTCTGGCATCATCCACATTACAGGCAACGCGACTGTTACCACACAGGATGATAATGCACGGGCGGATGATCATATCGGCGGTGCCGGTATCGGCTCTGGTGATGGCGGCGACATGTCCGGCAGCATTACCATTGACCAAAACGCAGTTGTCAATGCTTCCAGTAATGAGGACGGGGCTGGCATCGGCTCCGGCTGCAAGGGCAACATGTCCGGCGACATCACCATTGGCGGCAGCGCACAGGTAACGGCCAGAAGCTCCTGGGACGGCGCTGGTATCGGCGCTGGTGATGACGGCGAGATGTCCGGCAATATCACCATCGGTGACAGCGCGCAGGTGACCGCATGGAGTGATTTCGGTGGTGCCGGTATCGGCTCCGGTGAGGGTAGGGATGTATCCGGCACCATCACCATCGGCGGCAGCGCGCAGGTGACTGCCGGAAGCGATGACGAAAGTGCAGGCATTGGCGCTGGAAGTGACGGTTCCATCACCTCCAACGGCAAAATCATTATCCGCGACAGCGCAAAGGTGACGGCGATCGGCGAGGATGAGGGCGCGGGCATCGGCACCGGTGAAGATAAAAAGATGGAAGGTACGATCATCATTCAGGACAACGCGCAGGTCACTGCCATTGCAGGTGATAGTGCCGCTGCCATCGGCAGCGATGATCCGAACGGAATGACCGGAACCATTTTCATTCTCGGGAATGCTCGTGTTACTACGGGTATTCTCGACGATGACGACGTCTGGTTTGATTATAGGACAAATGAAATCAAATACACGTTGGATGAGAATGCCATCGGCTACATCGGCGATGGGCAGGATTCCAACCATGAGAGCAGCGAAGGTCATTACGTGATCGGGCCGGACGTGACAATCAACGGCATCAGCGGCAGTAACATTGAGGCGCTGAAAGACTACATCAACATGCGCCTGAGCGGCGAAAACCATGACGGCGAGCCGGAAAACCTGACCAAGCTGGAGATCCGCAGTGAAAACGGCGAATTTACCGTGACGGCGGACGGCGAGGGAACCGTCGAAAAGATCCTCTACGACGGCAGCGAGACCGTCCCCACCGCGCCGGGCACCTATCCCGTCACCTGCGTGGTCCGGCTGGGCGACAAGACGTTCGAATTCCAGATCGGCACACTCATCGTCCCCGAGCCGCCCGCGGAAGCCGCGCAGCCCGCGCCCGTCTACCATGTGACGGACAAGGACGGGAATCAGATCTCTTATACCGCGGCCCGGGAGGGCGGCGTGCTGACCATCCGGGTGGACGCGGCCTATGCGCGGCTGACGCTCACGGCGGCCGAAGCGCAGGCGCTGACGGCGCAGGGCGTGGAGAAAGTCATCTTCGTGACGACCGGCGCCACCTCCGCCTTCCGCCCCGCCGACCTCGCCGCATACGCGTCCGAAGCCCCGTTCGTGCTGACCCACGACGGCAAAACGGTCACCTTCACCGCGGGCGAGACCGACCTCGCGTCCCTGCTGCTGCAGGCGTGACATTTTAATAGACAAAAGCCTTCCCCGGATGGGGAAGGCTTTTGCTTTGGCGGCGCACACCCAAAGCCTCCCCTTC
>OLVV01001145.1_pt1 | contig 10761 bp, 7 predicted proteins | sample 1673581 | NCBI WGS metagenome assembly OLVV01 (sample SAMEA103958116, study PRJEB25191) | human gut metagenome | biome: human-associated habitat [ENVO:00009003]; feature: intestine environment [ENVO:2100002]; material: feces | place: Germany | collected 2013/2015
GTGGAGGTACAGGCTGCGGTAATCCAGGTTGGCGGTACCCACCATGGCTGCCTCGTCATCGCACAGGCACATTTTGGCGTGGATGAAGCCAGGCTGATACTCATAGATCTTGACGCCGCTTTGGATGAGGGTCTGGTAATAGGAGCGGCTGACCATGTGGACATACCATTTATCCGGGTGGGAGGGGGTGATGATGCGGACATCCACGCCGCTTTCCGCCGTGGTTTTCAGGGTGGTGACAAATTCATTATCTAGGATGAGGTAGGGTGTGGTGATATAGACATAATGGTCCGCCCGCTGGATGAGGTGCAGATAGGCATTCTCCGCCACATTAAAGTGATCCAGGGGGGAATCGGGGTAGGGCTGCACATAGCCCTGCGCCGGGAGCGCCCGCGCGGTGAGGTATTCTTCCTCGGGACGATCGAGGGTATCGCTGCCGGCGTTCAAGGTCCACTGCTGGAGGAACATACGGGTAAGGCTGCGCACCGCGGCGCCACGCAGCAGCACGGAGGTATCCTTCCAGTGGCCGAAACGCTCCACCTTATTGATGTATTCATCGGCCAGATTGATGCCGCCGGTGAAGCCTACCTGGCCATCGATGACACAGATCTTGCGGTGGTCGCGGTAATTAAGGCTGGGATCCATGCTGGGGCGCATGGGGTTATACGGAACAGCCTTGATATTGAAGCTGGCCAGTTCCTTGGGATAGCTGGCGGAAAGCCGCTGAATGCAGCCGAAGTCATCGTAGATGACGCAGACCTCCACCCCGGCGGCGGCCCGCTCCCGCAGAATTTCCAGGACGGAATCCCACATCAGGCCTTTTTCGAGGATGAAATACTCGAGGAAGATGAATTTCTTGGCCTTGGGCAACTCCCGCATCAGCTGGCGGAAGAAATCCTCGCCCAGAGGGGCGTATTCCACCTGGGTGCCGCCATAGGCCGGAAAGCCGGAGATATTGCGGATATAATCGGTGAGGACGCGGTGGTGGGGGTATTGCTCCAGCAGGGCGACACGTTCCGGCATTTCATCGAAAACGTCCTCCGGAATATAGCGGCTTCCGGTTCTTGGGTAGGACATCACTTTCTTTTCATACAGGCTTTGCGCTATGGAAAGCGTCTTGTCAGCCGAGAAGTTCAGCTTCGTGTTCGCTTCCTTTTGCAGCGTGGTAAGGTCGTACAAAAGCGGCGGTTCTTGGCAGGCTTCTTTCCTCTCAACGGATTTAACCACAAGTTGCCCGGCATCCTTTACCCGTTGCAGGGCGGCTATGGCTTCGGGCTGCTGTTCCCACTTGGCGGTCGATTGGGCGGTAAAATTTATTCCCCCGCTGGCAGTCGCCGCTTTGAGTTGCCAAAACTTGGCGGGTACGAAATTCTTGTTCTCCAAATAGCGGCTGCATATCATCACGAGCGTGGGTGTCTGCACCCTGCCCAGCGAGAACACCCCCTGCCCGGCGGCAACGCTCAACGCTTGGGTGGCGTTTATCCCTATCAGCCAGTCCGCTTCGCTGCGGGACTTGGCAGAGAAATAGAGGTTATCGTAACGCTCTCCCGGCTGCAAGTTATCCAGCCCCTCACGGATTGCCTTGTCGGTAAGGCTGCTTATCCACAGGCGCACAAATGGTTTCCGGCAGTTCAGGTAATGGAAGATATAGCGGAAGATTAACTCACCCTCACGCCCGGCATCGGTGGCGACAATAATCCGGTCGCACTGGTCGAACACTTCCTTTATCACTTTCAACTGTTTCAGCACGCCGGGGTCTGCCTTGTAACCTTTCTCCGCTTTCACCTGACGGGGGATTAATTGAAAATCGGGCGGCAGTATGGGCAGGCTCTCCCTGCGGAAGTTCGCCACGCCGTAGGCTTCCGGCATGGCAAGCTGGATTAAGTGGCCGAACGCCCATGTCACCATATACCCGTTACCGGAAAGATAACCGTCATTACGCCCGGTCGCCCCGATGATGCGGGCGATGTCCTTTGCCACGCTGGGCTTCTCTGCTATCAATGCAATCATAATTCTTTACTTTTTAATGGTGGATATTACATTTTCATTCCTCTGGACTTCTTGGGCTTGTCAGCTTTCAGGCTCTTGTCCTGCGCTTTCTCCTGCTTCTCTTTCTGCTTGGCGGTGGGCTTGTCCTGACCCTGTTTCAACGGCTCTTTGCCCTGCTTGGTGGCTTCGTTGGTCTTGCCCTCTGTATTGACCGCTACCTGTGTCCGGCTCTCGGCAGCGGGGGTAACGTCTTTCGGCTGCACCTTGTCGGGTGATTTGCCCTGTGCGCCGGGCTGCACATGACCGTTGAACTCCACGCCCTTGCCGTCCTTTAGCCCGGCTACCTGCTGCTGTCCCTGCTGCAAGAACTGGACGGCGGCACGGGGCAGGAACTCCAAGCCACGCTCCACCGCACTAACTTGTAAATAGGCACTGCGCTTCGTGCCGTCCCTGAATTGCAGGTTTTCCATTTTGACCGCTTGCCCGGCTTCAAAGGCGGCTTTCTGTTCCGGGCTGACTTGCACGTTACAGATTGTATCGGGGCATTTCCACTTGTCAGCCCGCATGTACTCCAGTTCGTGTGTGTACCTGTCCCGGCTGACGAACACGGGGATTTGTTCGCCGCTTTTCGGGTCTTTGATTTCAGCGATGCCGCCCAAGTTGCCAGTGCCTTGCAAGTTGCCCTGTTCCTGCTTGGTGAACTCGTGTCCGTTATACGGGCGTTGCAACAGTTTCTCGTCCTGCTGTACACCGTGCAGCTTGGGTACTACCGTACCGTCCTTTGCCTGATAGAAAGAGAGCTTGACATCGGTAGGTTTCAGGTAGAAGCCGCCTACCGTCCCCGAAACGGTGTAGGTGTTGCGGGACTTGTAGCCACGCATCACCCGGTCGAAGTCTTTCGTGTTTTTCAGGGTGTCGGCGGTGATGCCGACTTTTTTCAGGTTCTCCCAGTCGATTTTTGACGGGTCGAAGCGGTAGCCCTGCTTGAACTCGTGGAAGTCGGGCTTCGGCACTCGAAGCATTTCAGCCCGCTTGTCGCCCTCCGGTGTAGGGTTGCGGTGGTTGTCCTCGATTGCCTTTGCCTGCTGTTCCGCTTCGGATGCCTTTACGCTGAAAAGTTCCAGCCCGGAAGTGTCCTGATACTTGCGGTAGAAGTTGGAAATGAAGTTGCTGAACACATCGCTGTTCTTGTCCACCTGCATGAACTCGCCGCCGTGTGTCGGCGATACGGTCTGCAAATTGCCCTCCTTGTCGATACCCTTGACGGCACTCACCTTGCCCTGCTGTTTATCCAAGACCAGCAGCACGTCTTTTTCCTGCCCCTCTGCGGGCGGGGTCATTCTGTTTGCCATAAATAATTGGAATTTTAGTGGTTACGGGAATAGTCCCGCCCAAAGATAGCCACTAAATATGCTATATTTGGATAGGCAGAAAAGAGTGTCCGCATTTGTCCTGCGCTGTCCCGATTTGTCCGGGTGGATGAAATTCTGCGGTTAATGGTTGCAGAATAGGAAACGGGCATAAAAAAGAGAGTGAAGTTAATCACTCTCTTTAGATGAGCCATTTGTGAAACGTTTATGAAGCGTTTGTGATTTTAGCAAACGCCTTATAATAAGCTATATATATAAATCAAAGCTAAAAAACAGCTTATTTTTGGAGCGTTTGTGAAGCGTTTGGTAAACCTTTGATTGTATAATATGTGTTTTTGCCAGTAACGCCCTGCATTTCCAACCACGTTTCCATTTGTTGCAACAAACGGTAAGCGGTGGTTCTATTGGTATTCAATATTCTTTGAACGTCCGAATTGGTAACACTTCCATTTTGGGCTGCATATTCGATAATAGGTATATACCTTTCATCCACCCGCTGCGCCAATAGCTGCGAACGTATATCGGTATAATAGGTAATCATCAGACCGCTTAACATTTCAAGTTTGGGCGGCAACAGCTTGTATGCGCTGACCGCTTCCAAGATGCGCTTATAGCCACGTCCCCAACTTTCAATGTCCCCGCTTCTGAAAAAGGCGTTGGCGATTAGCGGATTATAGGGAGTGGACGGGTGGCTTTCAAAAAGTTTCTCGGTTGTCCAGTTCTCCGGCAACTGCCCGGCGTTCCAGAAAGTGATGTGGTCGGGGAACACGCTAATCTGAATGGGTACGGCACTGGCATAGTCTTTATGTGCCACACAATTCATCAGTGATTCCCTGACAGCTTCCACCGGGAACTGCGGTGTTTCACGCCGGGAAATACCCTCGTATGAAATGTGATAGATTAGGTATTTGGTCTTTATCAAATCCATAGCCTTATCCACCTGTTCCATTAAAGAGCCGTGAACCTCGTCCTGAAACTCCAAGTTACCTTTATCGTCCCGGAAGAAACCTATCTTGATATACGCCCCGGTCACAAAGCGTTCCGGGTCAGGGTGGAACAACAGCAAGGCGGCACGGGTCGGGCATTTGGTTTGGGCATCTATCAGCCGCAAATCGTGCAACAGGTTTTCGGCTGTATCTTTCAACACATTTTCATCCACACGTCCGCTTCTCGCCGCTTCCTTGCGGAAACGGTCTAATGCGCTGGTGGAAAGTTCCTCTATGCCTGCCCACTCTACGGGAAATTCATCCCAATGCCTGCCAGTACGTTGCAGGATAAAGCGGTTCAATGCCGCACCTTTCAACTCCTGTTTCGTGCTGCCGCTGCGGTAATGGTACTGACCTTTGTAATTGATAGGGTTTGAATAAGGCGGCACGTCAATCTCGACATATTTCAGCCCGTTTTCTTCCAGCAGGTTCACGTCCACGATGATGCCCAGCACGTCACGCACTTTGTTCGGTATGTCTTCCAGCAGTTTGTCAGCATCGGCAACGCCGACTACCTTACCGCTGTCATTCATACCTATATATATCTTGCCCCCTGTGGCGTTGGCAAAGCCGCATATCCATTTCAGATACTCGTCACGCCAGCTTTCTTTCCATTCTATATTTTGGTTTTCATTCATAATCATTTATTTGTCTGCAAAATTAGTAAAAATACTGTGGGTCAGGAAAGAATATCGGTTATTCTTCTTCCTCCCTTATCAAATGGCACAGTTCCGGGTCGTTCTTGATACGGGTTATCTCGTCCTCGACTATCTGCCGGACTTCCTGCCGGATGCGGTCGTAGTTGGCTTGTATCTCTTCCTGCATCCGGTCGTTTCCGTCCTTGTCGGTGAAGTCGATTATTTGCGGAAGTTTCACGTAGCGGGCGGTTTCCCGCTTCACCTTTTCATTGTCCACCACGATTTCACAGTGGAAAATCTTCTGCTCTATCCGTTCATCGAAGTTGTCCGCCACAGCACCCACGAACATGCCTTGCGTGAGGTTGGATATTTTACTGGCGGGTATCAGGCTGTCCATTTGGGTACTTATCGAGGTGGACTTCTCCCGTTGGTTTATCGTCATGCTCTGCCGTTTCTGCAACACCTTTCCGAAACGCTCTGACAATATTTTTGCCGTTTCGCCGACTACCTGACCGCTAAACACGTTGCCCACAGTATTTTGGATTACTTTGCTTTCCTTGTCCCCGTAGTCACGGGTAAGCTGGCTGTAATCCTGAAAGCCCAACAAAACCGCCACTTTATTGCTTCGGGCGGTCGCAATCAGATTGTCAAGCCCCCGAAAGTATATGGTCGGTAGTTCATCTATTATCACCGAACTTTTAAGCTGCCCTTTCTTGTTTATCAACTTCACGATACGGGAATTATACAGTCCCAGTGCCGCCGAATAGATATTCTGACGGTCAGGGTTGTTACCGACAACCAAGATTTTAGGCTCTTTCGGGTTGTTTATGTCCAGTGAAAAATCATCGCCCGTCATTACCCAATAGAGTGCCGGGCTTATCATCCTTGAAAGCGGGATTTTCGCACTCGCAATCTGCCCCTGCAACTGTTCATTAGCTTCAGATTCCCAAGCGTCTACGAATGGGGAAAGGTAGTTTTCCAGTTCGGGATAACTGCGCAAAATCGTGAAAACATCGGCGTATTTCTTGTTCAACAGTTCTATGGCATGGGGAAACGTGCAATACTTACCGCCCTGATAGATGCGCAAATACCAAATTATAGCCGCCAAAAGGATAATCGGACTTTCCACGAAAAAGTCACCCTGCTTGCTTATCCAAGAGCGGTTCAAGTTGAGCATAATCGTGTAGCTGGCTTCGTAGGCATCCGCAATGTCCGACATGAAGCTGGCGTTTATCGGGTTGCATCGGTGGCTCTTGCGTGGGTCGTCAAAATTGATAATGTAAAACTTCGGTTTTACCTTGTAACCGTCCAAGTGATTAAGTAGGTGATTGTAAGCAATTTCCGAAAGGTCGGGAAACTTATAATCATACAGGTAGAGTGCGAAACCTTTCTCGATTTGCTGTTTTATGTAATTATTTACCACCGCATAGGATTTCCCGCTGCCCGGAGTTCCTAACACGATGCTCGCACGAAAAACATTTACAACGTTAATATAGCCGTTGTTCCATTTCTTTTTATAGTAAAACCGGGTCGGCAAATTTACGGAATACTCGTTTTCGATAAGCCTTGTTTCCTGCATGAAACTTTCGTTCTCGGTATTAAATACATCATCCATTAAATTGTTTTTCAATAATCGGGACATCCACGTACCTGCCATAAGCATACAGATGTAACCTGCCGACAGCGTGGTGATGTAAAACACCGTACCAGCCGTATGTGGCAGGGGAAGTTCCAGCATCCACCAGTTCAGGAAAAACAGCACCACACCCGCCGCAAGGCTGCAATGTATCTTCGTCCATGTTATCTTTTCCTCTTTCACGCCCTTAGTGCCGATACACGACAGGGCGAGGAACACCACCGAAAATAGTTTTGTCCATAAGATAGACGAGAACAGCCCGGTAGTGCGCTGGAAGTTCCAAAGTATCTTGTCTATCACTTCAAAGGTCACTCCCCACTCTTTCAGGGTGGAGTAACAGAACCAGTACACGTTTATTCCCACGAATAGAATACTGACAGCCCGCATAAAGTCCATGACCCTTGCAAGCCCTCTCAAATCATCTTCTTGTTGCATGATTGTAATGTTTTTTAGTTAGTCGATGCGCCTTGTGCGCTTCTTTTTCTTCTTTCTCTTTTGGCGGGCGGTGTCCTGCGGCTCGTCACCGCCTGATGCACCGCCGCCCAGCAAACCGCCGAAAGCACCCAGCACGGAAGCCATGCCCGAAACGATGTCGGCTTTCGGCGTGAAGCCCGGCTGTTCCTGATGCGTGGGCTGGTCTTGCTGCGGTGCTGACACTTCGGGCTGGTGCATCTTTCCGGTTTCGCCCGAAAAACGTTCGTTGAACACGTTCGCCGAATACTCCTTGCCCAAGCGTGAACCGTTCAGCACCACCCGGCTGTCATAACCGATGAACGTAACGCCATAGATGCGCCCGCTGTCGTTCTGACGGAATACCACGTCAATGCCCCGCTTCCTTAGCTGCTGTTCCAGTTCCTTGCGGCTGCGGGCGGTCTGCATGGCAGTGGCTACAATCTTCCGGGTGCGCTCTTTCAGCTTTCCGTTCTTAATCAGCTCGCCCGATTTCTCCATTCTGCGCTGCACTGCTTCATAGCCCACCGACTTGCCGATGCGGGAAGCCTTTACCGGGTTGCCCACCTTTTCGCCCTTGTCATTCATGGCGGAATAGACAATGCCCTGATAGGGCTTGCCGTTCACTTCACCCTTGACTTCCTCGGCGCACACGTTGTAAGCGGCAAGCAAAGCCTTGTACTCCCCGAACGACTGGAAGCGGTAGCCGTAGCAAGCCGCTTTCACGGTATTGCCGATTTGGTGCTTCACGTCCCCGGCGGTGTAGTCCACCTTTTTAAGTTCCGGGCGTTCCGTCCTCGTTTTCCTCTCTGCCGGATGCAGGTTATATTTCTGCTCCAATTCACGGGTGATTTGCTTGCTGCGCCGATGCTCGAACTTGTCATTCAGCGGTCTGCCGTTCTCGTCCACCCGCAACCCTACGATGTGGATATGGTGGCGGTCGATGTCTGTGTGCTTGTACACCAAATAAGGCTGGTCGCCGTAGCCCAACTTCTGCATATACTCTTTGGCAATGTCGGAAAGCTGCTGGTCGGTCAGCACGTCTTCCGGGTGCGGGTTTATGGAAATATGCAGTATCGGCTTCTTGGTGGATAGCTGGACGGGCATCTGCATTTCAAAGCTGCGCATACACTCGCCGATGCTGAAATGCCCGTCCTCGCTTAACAGCATCCTGTTGGAGAAAAGCACCTTTGCTTCCTCGCTGTCCACCTTGTTTTGGTTGTATGCCAGTGCGCCGAACATATTGCCGCCCGTGCTTATTTTGGCAACCATAGTTCCTTACACTCGTTTGTCAGGTCGATAACCTGACGGTTCAACATAGCCAGTTCAGTGGTCGCTTTCTCCAGTTTATAGAGAAAAGCCAATGCTTTTTTCTCCGAAAAGTTACTATGCAACGCCTTTACCACTTGGTTGTAATTGACCGCTACCGCCCGGAACTGGGCGTAAAATTCGGTCAGCCGGGCGCAGTATTCTACCGCCGACTTGTCCACTTTCACCACTCGGAACGGTTCGCCGAACAGCCGGGCGGCGATGAAACGGGACTTGCTCGTAACGCCCGACTGCTCCCACTGCGAGAGGAAGCGGGCGTTCTCCCGGTCATTCAGGTAAAGGACATGGCGGTGCTTCGCCGGGTCTGCGAGGGCGGGACGACCGCCCTTGTTAGGTTTCCTTGTTTCCATACTTCTTTGGATTAAAAAATTACGACTTCGGAGTGATTTTTACCCCCGCAAGGGGCAAGGCGTTTTCAGGCACGGAAAACGGTTTTGTAGCATACAAAACACACCTTGCTATTTTCTGACGAAAATCGAAATCCGTCACGGACGGATTGGGGTTAGCGTGGAACGGTAAGCCCAGCCATTCACCAGCCCTGTTTTACACCTGCGCCCCCTGCGGTTCGTTACTCCGCTGCAAAGTAACGGTGATTTATAATGCTGTAAAATAGGCGATTGGTGGACAAAAAAGGACATCGCAGGACAAATCGGGACACATCTGAAAACGGACGTTTTTTCTCCTTTTATTTGCTGAAGATTTCAAGATTGAAAGAAATATTTCAGTCAGGAAAGAATGATTGAAAACATGATTTCAAGAAAACATGATTGCAGGATTTCAATCTTTCAAGAAAGAATGAAAGCAAGAAAACAAGATTGAAATAAAACAGCCTTTCAATATTTCAAGAAAGCTATATGGCTGGATTGATTGAAAGTTGCCAATAATGAATGATTGAAAGCAATAAACAAATCTATCAACCAATAATGAAAGAAAGCGATATGGAAAACGAGAAAACACCCCTTTATGTCGCCTTTTCCACCCAAAAGGGCGGGGTCGGCAAAACCACCTTTACCGTGCTGGCGGCGAGCTACCTCTACTACCTCAAAGGCTACGATGTGGCGGTAGTGGATTGCGATTACCCCCAACACTCCATTGCCGGAATGCGTAAGCGGGATGCCGAGCAGGTCGGGGCGGATGAAGATTACAAACGCATGGCGTATGAACAGTTCACCCGGCTGGGAAAGAAAGCCTACCCGGTGCTGTGCAGTTCACCCGAAAAGGCGATAGTCACGGCTGACGAGTATGTAGCCACAGCCGGACACGTGCCGGATATTGTGTTTTTCGACCTGCCCGGCACGGTGAACAGCGAGGGCGTTATCAACTCCCTTGCGGGCATGGACTACATTTTCACTCCAATTTCAGCCGACAAGGTGGTGCTGGAAAGCAGCCTGTCGTTCGCAATGGCTATTCAAAAGCTGCTGGTGAAGAATGAAGCCTGCCGACTTGCCGGGCTGTACCTCTTTTGGAACATGGTGGACGGTAGGGAGAAAACAGACCTTTACACCGCCTACGACAAGACCATTAAGGAACTGGAACTGCCGCTGATGAAAACCTTTATCCCCGATACCAAACGCTACAAAAAGGAACTGGTGGCGGATAAAAAGGCGGTGTTCCGCTCCACGCTCTTTCCCGCCAGCCGCCCGCTGGTGAGGGGAAGCAACTTGGAAGAACTGATAACGGAAATAGTGTATTACATCAAATTACAGTGATATGGCAAAGCAAAGCGGCGGTATGCCGAAGATAGACGAAGATTTCATGAAAGAACTTATCTCGCAGGGCGTACCAGCCAAGCGGGAGAACCTGCCGGATGATGCGCCACTGCCCGGTGGAGAAAAGGTTATTACCCAAGAGGGACAACAAGAGGAAGTGGTACGGGTGGAGAAACCGACACCCCGCAGGCGCAAGGGCGGCACGGGCGACTACCGGGAAACCTACTTTCAGAAAGTGGAACTGGCAGACCGACAGCCCTTGTACGTGAGCCGCACCACGCACGAGAAGCTGATGCGTATCGTGACGGTGATAGGCGGGCGAAAGGTAACGGTAAGCAGCTACGTGGAGAACATTCTACTGCGCCACTTCGAGCAGTACCAAGACGAGATAAACACCCTGTACGAAAGCCACTTCCAAAAGCCTGTCTGATTATGGTAATCCATTGCATACTTACCGGGCTGGCGGTGTACTATATCGCCCTGTGGCTGTGGTATCGCTACACGGACAGCCGGACATCACCGGGCAAAACGGATGATGCGCCGCTTCCACGAAACGGGGTTTCAGGCTACACGCTGATAGGTGAAAGCCGATACAAAGGTGGACTAATCGGGACAGCGCAGGACAAATCGGGACAGCTCCCGCAAGCGGCTGAA
>OLVV01001147.1_pt1 | contig 10752 bp, 7 predicted proteins | sample 1673581 | NCBI WGS metagenome assembly OLVV01 (sample SAMEA103958116, study PRJEB25191) | human gut metagenome | biome: human-associated habitat [ENVO:00009003]; feature: intestine environment [ENVO:2100002]; material: feces | place: Germany | collected 2013/2015
CTGATGGAAAGATGTATTTAACCGATGTGGCAGATACTCAGCAGCTTCTCCGTTTGATTCAGTCTATTCCATCGCCCAAAGCAGAACCGTTCAAGCAATGGATGGCACAAGTGGCGACTGAACGTCTTAACCAAATGCAAGACCCCGAACTCTCTATCAATCAAGCGCTGGTGGACTATAAGCGGTTGGGGTATTCGGATAATTGGATTAATCAGCGTCTCAAATCCATAGAGATTCGTAAAGACCTCACGGATGAATGGAAGCGGCACGGATTGCAAGAGGGGGTACAGTTTGCTACGCTGACCGATATTATTTATCAGACTTGGAGTGACATGACCGCCAAGGAATATAAGCAGTTCAAAGGTCTGAAAAAAGAGAACTTACGTGACAATATGACCAATAAGGAATTGGTGCTAAATATGTTGGCGGAACTTTCCACCAAAGAAATATCTGAAAGTAAAAATCCGGAGACATTTCGGGAACACATGGATGTGGCGGAAGCCGGTGGTGAGATTGCCCGCAATGCCCGTATGGAGTTGGAAGCCAAGACGGGCAAGGCGGTCATCAGTCCGCTGAACGCCAAGACAGGCATTGCGCTCAATTCATCTCCGGAAGAAGAAGACACAAAAGAATAATCCTATAAAGTGAATCAATATCATGGAGACAACATTGCATACAGAATGGACTGTCGAAGACATCTGTAAAGGATTTACCTACAACGAATTGGAAGGTAAAGGTCTGTTTGGATTGGACGGGCGGCTCACTATCCAACCCGAGTATCAACGCCATTACATCTACAACGATGGGAAACGTGATGTAGCGGTGATAGAATCCCTGCTGAAAGGTTATCCCATCGGACTAATCTATTTCAACCGGACTGTGGACGGACGATTTGAAGTACTTGACGGGCAGCAACGCATCACTTCTATCGGTCGGTTCGTTACAGGAAAATTCGCCATCAAGGATGAAGCGGATAACGTACAGTATTTCTCGGGATTGCCCGAAGAGCAGCAACAAAAGATTATGCAATCCTCTCTGCTGGTATATGAATGCGAGGGTGAAGAAAAGGAAATAAAGGAGTGGTTCAAGACCATCAATATTGTAGGCATTCCGCTCAAGGAGCAGGAATTGCTCAATGCCATCTATTCGGGCGAGTTCGTAAATGCAGCCAAGCGGGTGTTCAGTAATTCCCAAAATGCGGAAATACAGAAATGGAGTCATTATATCAAGGGAGATGTGAAACGGCAGGATTATCTGTCGGAAGCCCTCCGATGGATTTGCGACAGTAAGGGGATGAGCATTGATGCCTATATGAGCATACACCGTCACGAGCCTTCCACGGGAGAATTGGAAAGTTATTTCCGTTCTGTGATTGACTGGGTATCGGCTACCTTTACTATGGTAGAGCGTGACATGTGCGGCTTGGAATGGGGACGGCTGTATGAAACGTACCATGCCACCCCTTATAGCACCGTCCATGTCGCGGAACGGGTAAAAGCCTTGCAAGCGGATGAAAGTGTGCGGTGTCCCCGAAATATTTACGAATATGTACTGGGTGGAGAAGAGGATAAGAAACTGCTTGACATCCGTATCTTTGAAGAATCAACCAAGCGGGCTGCTTACAAGCGTCAGACCGAAGCGGCTGAGAAACAGGGAATTTCCAATTGCCCGCTCTGTGCGTTGGGGAATAATGCCAACAAGACCCGTATTTACAAACTTTCGGAAATGGATGCCGACCATGTGACTGCATGGAGCAAGGGAGGGGCAACCAGCATGGAAAATTGTGAGATGCTTTGTAAAACCCATAATCGTTCAAAGGGAAATCGGTGAAAGTGTGTTATTTTGAGAGAGTTAAATCAATTAATTCTCTCAAAATATGAACAATAAAAAAACATTTCACGAAGTTTCCGAGATTTGGTGTGATGCAAAGCGTCCGATAGTGAAGCATTCCACCCTATGTGCTTATCAGCTTACGTTACAAACACACCTATTGCCACGATTTGGCGCTGCGGAAAATATAACAGAGAAGGATGTCCAGCAGTTTGTGATAGACAAATGTACTTCCGGATTAGCAAGAAAAACAGTCCGGGATATAGTGGCAGTGCTCAAATCTGTTATCAAATACGGGAATAAGCACGGGATTTTCCATTTTGAAGAATGGGAAATCGAATATCCTACCCAAACAGAAAACAAACTGCCGCCCACATTGTCATTAAATCATCAGCGTATATTGATGCGTCACTTGCTGGAACAGCCCACTCCACAAAATATAGGTGTACTGTTGGCTCTCTGTACCGGAATGAGAATCGGTGAGGTTTGTGCTTTGAAATGGGAAGATGTGGATTTTGCACAAAAGACAATCATCGTGAAGCATACTGTAGGCAGAATATATAACTGTGAGTTGAAATCTACAGAAAGGGTTCACTCTTCCCCAAAAACCAAGAATTCCTATCGTGAGATTCCTATATCCAAACAGCTTCTCCAAGCGTTGAAAATGGTAAGGAAACAATCTCAATCCCCATACGTGGTAGGCACTTCCACACAATCTAAAGAGCCCCGTTCTTATCGTGATTATTTTGGCAGGTTGCTAAAACGATTGGATATTCCCCACTTGGTCTTTCATGGACTTAGGCATACATTTGCGACCCGATGTATTGAAAGCCAGTGTGATTATAAAACTGTCAGTGTCATACTCGGTCACTCAAATGTGGCAACGACACTTAATCTGTACGTTCATCCTAATCTCAATCAAAAGAAACGGTGTATTGACCGTATGAGTAATTTCTTGGGAATAACATGAGTTAGTCTTGGACTCTATATATACATGGGGGACAAAAAATGTCCTCCATGTATGTGATGCGCATGATTGACTATAGCTTGAAGCCTTTATTCTTTTTCTGAATAGGCTTCAAGCCGACATTCTGTTGTAATCGTTCAAATTGTTTCTTGAACCATTCCCCGATATGCAGTCCGTCAATGGCAAGTATCAGCTTTCCATTGTTTGTACCAACTTTGGCAGTAACATCATTCGTCTTGAACTTACGCCTATGCTCATCGGAATAGAGTTCGCCGTTGTACGGCAATGGCTTGCCTGTCATTAAATGGGCGGTCTGTTCATGGGTAAAACCGACAGCAAGGCACAATTTCTCAATACGGAGCATAGCACGAAACCAAGGAAACCATTCTGTGGCTTTTATCAACAAGGCGTTAAGCCTTGATACTTCCGTTTGATGTTTTGTTACCGTCTCGTTCTTTTCCAGCAAGTGCCGTTGCTGCATTTCCAGCACTTGGCGGCTGTGGTCTGCCCGTATGGTCTGTATCTCGGCTTGCAGGGCTTCGATGGTCTCCTCGTGTGTGGCTACCTTCCTATGCAGGGCGGTGTTCTCCCTCTCCAGTGTCTTGACCTTGTTGCTCCCGAAAAGAGAACCGACACTCTCGGCGATGTTGGCGGCTGCGGTCGTGGCTGCCCCTTTCAGCCGTTCGGTCTGTATCTCTTTTTTCGCCCGTTCAAGCTCTTCCCGTGCCGTTTCTTTCCGTTCCTGCAATTCCATCACTTCCGTTTTCAGTTCCTCTGTTTGTCGCTTTATGTCACGGTAATATTGCTGCGTGGAAACGTGCCTCGCTTCCGAACCGTCCACGCCCCGTTGTAAACCGTATTTTTTCATCGCAACAGCGTAGCTGTCTTGATAGGCTTTCAGTTTCAAGCGGCTCATGATGTCATCGGCGCACAGCCTCACGGTGTCGGTCGGCTTCTTGCGGTAGCGTTTCTTCGCCTGCTCCTCCCTTTTCTTCCGCTTGCGTTCCCCCTTGACTATCGGCACAAGTGTGACGTGCATGTGCGGTGTTTTCTCGTCCAAGTGCAGGTGAGCCGCCACGATGTTCTCCTTTCCGAACGTATCGGCGAAGTATTTCAGATTGTCGGCGCACCACTCGTCCAAACGCCCCTCTTCCTCTATCCGCTTCATATCCTCGTGCGTTCCCGACACGTTGATGCGGATAGCCCGTACTTGGTTGCTTCCGATTTTGCGTGTCAGCCCCGCTTCTTCTAATCTCTGCTGTATAGCCGCCGAACGGTCTTTCACCCCGTCGGGGTATTCGATGAGCCTGCGGTTTAGGTGTGTGCGTGTGGGGTCGGCGTTCTTCGGTATGATGAAACGCTCGATATGTGCGGTCGTTCCGCTGTCGCTGCCGTGCGCCTTTTCCATGTGTAAAACTACGAAACCCATATATTCTTCCTTTCTTTTTTGGCTTGTGAAACAATGATTTTTTGTATCTTCGGGGGCGGCAAATGCCGTCCCCGATGGGGTGTGCAGAGGGGCTTGCCCCTTGCCTTATTGGGGAATTTTCAGCGATACGTAGTATTGCGGCTCGGAAAATTCCCTAATAAGCTACGGTATTTTCTCCGTAAATACCCTGCGGCGTACCGTCCGTCTGCCTTTCTGCGGTGGCTATCCCTGCCGTCTGCTTACCCATATAACCCCACCCTTATTTTTTTCCTTTCGGTCGGTGGGTGGCGGGGCGGTCGTTTCCGTTTTCAAAGGCTCTTTTGCATGGGGCGGTCGGATACAAGGTTTTCCCGATAAATACGCTCGCAGCGAAGCGAGAGGAAGATTTATCGGGAAACGGCGCAGCCGCCTGACCTTTTAGCCGACATAAAGCCCCGTGCTTGCTTTGCCTTTGTAAACGGAAATGATTGCTCCGCTTTCCTCTGAAAAGAGGAATAGAACCTGCAATATATATCACCATAGTGATATGTTTGCATGTTGGTATGTTGATATATCATCATGCTTTCCAACGGCTGTTGGGCTTGCCGTCCGAAACAACCGACACGAATACCTTCGTTTTCTCTTTTCGCCCGTGTATAATCCTTTCCAACAACACTTTGCGGACTTTCGCCGCCCCGAACGATTCAACACGGAAAGCGAGGGCGGCTATCGTTTCGAGGTTGTAAACCTCCGCGCTGTATTTGTCCGATATGCGGATAATGCGCTTTATGTCATATATACTCAAAACTCCGCTTTTGCAGAGTGCCTTTATCCCTGCCCGAACCGTCGGGGCGATAACCCCGAACAGTTCGCAGATTTCCCGCTCGGTCATGGCGGTTGCACCTATATCGCTCGGCAGGAAGATATTGCCCTGCCCGTCCATCGTGATAATATTCCTTTCTTCTTTCATCGGTATTCTGTTTTTAATTAGATGGCTCGGCAGATATTCTTCTCCATATCCTCCAACTTGTGCGACAAGGTTTCCATGTCTTGGCTTATCTTCTGGGCGGTGATTTTGGCGTAAATTTGGGTGGTCTTTATGTTGGTATGCCCTAAAAGACGGCTCACCGTTTCGATGGGTACACCGTGCGATAAAAGTACGGTCGTAGCGTTCGTGTGGCGTGCCACATGGTAGGTCAAACGTACCTTGAAACCACATTGTCTGCCTATCTCTTTAAGTATCTTGTTGCAACTTCCGTTACTCGGAACGGGGAAAACATGACCGTCCCTTGCCAGTCCCTTGTACTTTTCGATGATACGTTTGGGAACGTCCAAAAGGCGGATGTTCGATTCGGTGTTGGTCTTCTTTCTTCGGGTGATTATCCACAGGTTGCCGTCGAAGAATGTTTGCAGGCGGTCGACGGTGAGGTTCTTCACGTCCGAATACGCCAAACCCGTGAAAACAGAAAAGACGAACAAGTCCCGTACAAGCTCGTGGGTGGCGTTCTTCATCGGTGCGTCCATGAGCGTCTGTATCTCCGTTTGGGTGAGGTAGCCCCTATCCACGCTTTCGGGAGAGTTGATATATCCGGCAAAGGGATTGAACGGCAAACGCCCGTTGTTCCTTGCAATGGAAACGATGTGTTTCAACACAATCATGTAGCCCCACACGGTATTGGTGCGGCATTTCTTCTCCGTGCGCAGAAAATACTCGAAATCGTTGATGAACGTGAGGTTGAGTTCCTTTAACGGAATATCCTCACGCCTGTAGGTATGGGGCAAAAACTCCCGAATATGGTTGCAGACCGTCCGATAACGGGTAAATGTACCCTGCGCCCTGCTGTGCCCGACTTTCTTCTCAAACTCGGCGTTGTGCTGCTCGAACAGTTTCAGCAAAGTTTCCTGCTTGACGCCGATACCGAGATAGGCGTCTTTGAGTTTGGCGGCGGTAACATAACCGTCCGTCTGCATTAACTCTTGATAGCGGCGGTTTACCTCCACACGGATTTTATCTACTGCAAGGTTGATTCTCTGCGCTTCGACGCTCTTGCCCGAAGCACGGCTGTTCTTCACGTCCCACAAGCGTGGGGGAACGTCCATCTTGCAACTGAACTGTTTAATCTCGCCGTCCACCGTGATACGGCACATTAAAGGCAGGTTGCCGTTCGGCTTCTCGCTGCCTTTCTTCACGTAAAATAATACCTTGAATGTACTACGCATAACTCACTCCTTTTTTTGGTTACAAAATTAGTTATTAGTGAGTTACCGACAGCTATGTAAATCTACGCAAAACGCAGAAACAGAACTTTTTAGCAAGAAATCTGCACCCGTTACGGGAGTAACGAGGTGGTAACTGAACTTCTGCACCGTTTGGCTTCGAGGTGGTATTTCGTTGGCTCTGCCCCATAGAAAAACAAAGCGTAACGAACGCTCTATCAGCCAATTCGCTACGCTTTGCTCTAATTTACTTTTTCGCTATGTGTTTATTTTAAACTTATCCTACGCTGCCTTCCAGCGAAATAGCCAACAACTTCTGAGCCTCTACCGCAAACTCCATAGGCAGCTTATTAAGCACTTCCTTAGCATAACCGTTCACTATCAGCCCTACAGCATCCTCCGTAGAAATGCCACGTTGGTTGCAATAGAATATCTGGTCTTCATTAATCTTGCTGGTAGTCGCTTCATGCTCCACAACTGCCGTCTCATTATGGATATCCATATACGGGAAGGTATGCGCACCGCACTTATCACCTAGCAACAAAGAGTCACACTGACTATAGTTACGCGCATTATCCGCCTTTTGAGCTACACGCACCAGGCCACGGTAAGAGTTCTCACTATGTCCGGCAGAAATACCCTTGCTGACAATCGTACTGCTAGTATTCTTACCCAGATGAATCATCTTCGTACCCGTATCCGCCTGTTGGTAGTTATTCGTCACCGCCACACTGTAGAATTCAGCCGAAGAGTTATCTCCCGTCAAAATACAAGAAGGGTATTTCCACGTAATAGCCGAACCTGTCTCCACCTGTGTCCAGGAAAGTTTACTGTTCGCACCTTTACAGTTACCACGTTTCGTAACAAAGTTATAGACACCGCCTTTACCTTCGGCATCACCCGGATACCAGTTCTGTACAGTGCTGTACTTCACTTCCGCACGTTCATGCACCACAATCTCCACGATAGCAGCATGCAACTGATTCTCATCGCGCATCGGAGCCGTACAACCTTCCAGATAGGAAACATACGAATCATCATCCGCCACAATCAGCGTCCGCTCAAACTGACCTGTATTACGCGCATTGATACGGAAATACGTGGACAACTCCATCGGGCAACGTACCCCTTTCGGGATATATACAAACGAACCATCGGAGAATACCGCTGAGTTCAGTGCAGCAAAAAAGTTGTCACGGTATCCCACAACGGAACCAAGATACTTCTGTACCAAATCCGGATGTTCACGTACAGCTTCACTGATGGAACAGAAAATAATTCCTTTCTCCATCAACGTTTCCTTAAACGTAGTTTTCACAGATACGGAGTCCATCACGGCATCCACTGCCATGCCACTCAACGCCATCTGTTCTTCCAAGGGAATGCCCAGCTTATTGAAGGTTTTTATCAACTCAGGATCTACCTCGTCCATACTCTTCGGAGTATCTTTTTTCTTCGCCAACGGATCGGCATAGTAGGAAATAGCCTGATAATCTATCTCAGGAATACGGAGATGTGCCCATGTAGGCATCTCCATCGTCAACCAGTGACGATATGCTTTCAGACGGAACTCCAACAGCCATTCCGGCTCGTTCTTTTTCGCAGAGATCAGCCTTACAACGTCTTCATTCAGCCCACGCTCAATGACTTCCGTATGCACATCGGTGGTGAAGCCGTATTTGTACTTCTCCTGCGTTAGTTCCTTTACATATTTATTGGGTTCTTCGGGTTGCATTATGTATTAAGTATATATTGTTCTGTAACTTCTTTTGCAGCCGGGAAAAACATTCCCGCAAACGACTCTATAGGATAATATAACACGGATTCCTCCTTCATTGTTCTATTGATCATCGTATTATCCGAGTCGATAAACTCGACAACACAGATAAGCAGGCTCACCAGTAGCAGGAATTTCAATGCCCCCAATCCGGCACCCAGCCAGCGGTTCAGCCAACCGAGAGAAATTGCTTCCATCGCCTTCGTCAACAAAGATGCCACCAGTAAAAACAATAACGGCACCACTACCCAGATCACAACAAATGCCAATATCTGTGCAAATGTCATAGAGTCCGTTATCCTAGAAAAGACTCTCTCCGCTACCGACACATACAGCGCTTTCGCAGCCAGCAACCCAACAATCAATCCAAGGATAGATGCCAGTTGTCTAATGAAACCTTTTATAAAACCGATGACTGCTCCCGCGCCAATCACCACCAATAGGATGATATCTATTATTGTCATAACTATATCTAAAAAAGACACGGATTACACGGATAAGCACGGTTTTTCTTTTAAACCAATCCGTGAAATCCGTGTAATCCGTGTCTAAAAGATTATTTCGCTTACAGAGTCTGTTTTACTTCTATTTCTTCGTAAGATTCGATAATATCGCCTACCTTGATATCGTTGCAGTTCGTCAGGCTGATACCACACTCAAAGTTGGTACCTACTTCCTTCACGTCATCCTTGAAACGTTTCAACGCATTGATAGAACCGGTAAAGATTACGATACCGTCACGGATCAAACGAGCCTTGTCGCTTCGCTTCACTTTTCCGGTCTTCACTACCGCACCGGCTACAAGACCTACCTTGGTAATATTGAACACTTCGCGTACCTCAATAGTTGCGGTTACCTGCTCCTTCACTTCCGGTGCCAACATACCTTCCATAGCAGCCTTCACCTCTTCGATAGCATCGTAGATCACTGAGTACTTGCGGATATCCACACCTTCGTTCTCTGCCATCTTCGCGGCGGCATTCGACGGACGTACCTGGAAACCGATGATAATGGCATCCGAAGCGGCAGCCAATGATACATCGGACTCGGAGATAGCTCCAACACCTTTATGAATTACATTCACCTGTACCTGTTCGGTAGACAGTTTGATCAGTGAGTCGCTCAACGCCTCAACAGAACCGTCCACGTCACCCTTAACGATAATATTCAGTTCGTGGAAGTCACCCAATGCCAGACGGCGGCCAACTTCGTCCAAAGTAAGCATCTTCTGAGTACGCAGACCCTGCTCACGTTGCAACTGTTCACGCTTGTTAGCAATTTCACGTGCTTCCTGTTCCGTATCGATTACGTGGAATGTATCACCTGCAGCAGGTGCACCGTTCAATCCCAGAATCAATACCGGTTCAGAAGGTCCGGCCTCTTTCAGGCGCTGGTTACGTTCGTTGAACATAGCTTTCACTTTACCATACGCTGTACCTGCCAGTACGATATCGCCTACGCGCAGCGTACCGTTCGATACCAGCATGGTAGCTACATAACCACGTCCCTTGTCCAATGAAGACTCGATGATGGAACCTGTAGCCTTACGGTTCGGATTTGCTTTCAGATCCAGCATTTCTGCTTCCAGCAATACCTTTTCCAACAGTTCGTTCACACCCAGACCTTTCTTGGCTGAGATATCTTGTGACTGATACTTACCGCCCCATTCTTCAACGAGGTAGTTCATAGATGCCAGTTCTTCCTTGATCTTGTCAGCATTGGCAGTCGGTTTATCAATCTTATTAATAGCGAATACGATAGGTACACCGGCAGCCATAGCATGGTTGATAGCTTCCTTCGTTTGCGGCATCACGTTATCATCGGCAGCAACGATAATGATAACTACGTCCGTCACCTTCGCACCACGGGCACGCATAGCGGTAAATGCTTCGTGACCCGGAGTATCGAGGAACGTTATCTTACGTCCGTCTTCCAGTTTCACGTTGTAAGCACCGATGTGCTGCGTGATACCACCGGCTTCACCGGCAATTACGTTCGCCTTACGAATATAGTCGAGCAATGATGTTTTACCGTGGTCTACGTGACCCATGACGGTAACAATCGGCGCACGCGGTTCCAGATCTTCTTCGGCATCTTCTTCCTCTACAATGGCCTGTGCCACTTCCGCACTGACATATTCAGTCTTGTATCCGAATTCTTCCGCCACCAGATTAATGGTTTCAGCATCCAGACGCTGATTGATAGACACCATGATACCGATACTCATACAAGTAGCAATAACCTGCGTTACGGAAACATCCATCATGCTTGCCAATTCGTTGGCAGTCACAAATTCCGTTATCTTCAGTACTTTGCTATCCGCCATTTCGCGGTCTTCCTGTTCCTGCATACGGCTGTTCGCCATTTCGCGCTTGTCCTTACGGTATTTGGAAGTCTTGCTCTTACCTTTGGAAGTGAGGCGTGCCAAGGTTTCTTTTACCTGCTTAGCTACATCTTCCTCACTAACCTCCTGCTTGATGATCGGTTTCTTGAAGCGATCCTTGTTATTGTTGTTACGGTTGTTGTTCTTGTTGCCACCCTGATGGTTATTAC
>OLVV01001158.1_pt1 | contig 10682 bp, 8 predicted proteins | sample 1673581 | NCBI WGS metagenome assembly OLVV01 (sample SAMEA103958116, study PRJEB25191) | human gut metagenome | biome: human-associated habitat [ENVO:00009003]; feature: intestine environment [ENVO:2100002]; material: feces | place: Germany | collected 2013/2015
CGCTGTCGTTCTCGTCAAACTCCTCCTGGAGATCATTGATGCCGCAGACCGCCTCATCCAGCGTTTCCTGTATTACTTCAGTGTCGGTTTCGCCGCTCTCAAGCAGGTCGATGACCTTCTGGAGTTCGTCCTTTACCTTGTCTACCAAAAAAGCAGGATAGTAATCGTCCTGATACATCTCGTCCAACAGTTTGTAATTCGGGTCAAATGCTTTCATAGGGATTGCTCCTTTCTCATTCAAACATCAGGCCGTATGATTCGGTCAGGCTGCCATCATCCTCATGGAACATACACTGATACAGAGGCTGGCGCTGTGTTGCTTTGCGGAATCGCTCCAGAACCGGTTCCCCCGGCTGAGCCGCACCGCTACCCTCATCATCCTGGCCGTACTGTGCCTTGGCTTCGGCATCGGTATGGAGACCATCTCCCAATGGGGGCCGTGGATGGATCTTGTTTCCATCTATATCATCCCCATCGGCGCTACGCTGGGCGCTGTTTCCTGGTTCTATGTAATGAAAAAGGACGAGCTGCTTTCGGCCATCAATACCGGCAGCGGGAAGACCCGCGGCCGCCTGTGGTATGGCATCGGCCGGTACCTTTATGTTCCGCTGGCTGTTATCCTGTGCTGCGTTGCCCTGTTTATGAAGGTCGCGTTCTGATCCAATAAAATACTGCCTCCCGCCGGAGAGCCCGGCCGGGGGCATTCCTTTTGCGAAAAAAGGGAGGTACCCACACCGGTATCTCCCTTTATGTATTACGGCTTACAGCACTACCCGCAGTACAAAGCGGTCATCCACCACCGAGAACTGGCAATTGCCATGCAGCTTTTCCGCCACATAACGGATGCTTTGGCTGCCAAAGCCGTGGCCTTCCTCCTTGGCTACCGGCAGGCCGTCCCGCAGCTCCGGGGCTTCGGCAAAGGTATTCTTGATGGAAATGAGCAGCTTGTTTTCCTTCATGCGCAGGTCCAGCTCGATATAGCGTTTTTCCGGCGGCAGCTTTTTGACCGCGTGGATAGCATTTTCCAGCGCGTTGGAGAGAATGGCGGTCAGATCCACCTCGGAATAGGGCAATTCCTCCGGTATCTGCACCGAGTATTTGAACTCGATGCCGCAGGCTTTGATCTTTTCCTCGTAGGAGGAGAGGATCAGATTGACTACCTCATTTTTGCTGTAACACTGGGTGGCGGTATTATCGGTGGCGGTGATGACCTCGCGGATGAATTCCTGCGCCTTTTCGGTCTCGCCATTTTCGATGTAGCCGAAAATATTGGTGAGGAAGTGGCGCATATCATGCCGCAGGATGGAAATTTCATATTGGGAGCGTTTGATTGCCTCGATCTCTTTTTCGGACTGAGTACGCTTCATTTCCATCAGCTGGTTGCGCAGCTCCGCTTCCCGTTTTTCCTCATACTGCTTAAAGTACATGAACAGGAACAGGATGTAGGCGATGCACAGCACAAAGCCCAAAAATTCCGTTACGACCTCCCGGCCGGAATACAGCAGCGTGGTATATACGCCGGTGATATAATCAAACACATAGTAGACTAGGGGCATTAGGCCCAAGATGAGGAGGGACCGAGTGGGCTTTTGCAACAGCTGCGCGGTAGCATCGGAGACAAACCGTATAAGGATAATGAAGGTGATGACTGTGACGGTGATGCGTACCGCGTAGTAGATCCACATCTGGGGCATGGCAGCATAGGCCACCAGGCCCACCCACTTGCTGATCTGGCAGCAAAGATAGGCAGTAAGCACCGAAAGGACGGAAAGCGCCGGTTTGTACTTATAGTAGCGGGAAAGGAACAGCACCAGCGGCAGGTGGATAATAAGAGGATAGATTTTTTCGGTACCCTCGGTGCCCAGGCCCAGGTAAGCAGCGATATAGATGATTCCCACCGCGCCGGAAAAAATGAGCAGAGTAAAGACATTGTGGCGGTTCATGCGAACGCCCAGGAAGGCTGCAGATATGTAAACGCCAAACAGAAGCGTAGTAGCATTATGCAGCACAGCCAATATGCTTTCCAGCATGGAGGTCCCTTCTTTCTTTATTCCTCTTGGAACATATGCGCGAAATAAGCCTCCTGAAAGGCTTTGCCGTAGCCCCTCGCGATGGGAATGCTGCGGCCGGATTTGGTAAAGATCTCGTTATTATTAAAGTGATCGACATTGGGCAGGTACACCAGGTAGCTGCGGTGGCACTTGAAGAACTCGCTGCTGACGGTCAGGCGCTCCTCAAAAGAACGCAGCGGTTCGGAGGTTTCCACCACCTTATCTCCGCGCAGATAGAATACCACCCGTTTATTCTGGGCTTCAGCGTATTCGATGTCGTGGAAATAGAGCTTCTGGAAGCCGAAGGAGGTCTTCAGCACCATGTTTTTCGGCTCCGCCTCAAAGAGATGGCTGCAATCCTCCAGGGCCCGCCGCAGCCGCTCGTAGGTGATGGGCTTGAGCAGGTAATCCTGTGCCCTTACCTCGTAGGATTCCAAAGCGAATTCCGGAGAGGAGGTCAAAAAGATGATCTTTACCGCGGTATCCTGCGCGCGCAGCTCCCGCGCGGTATCCATACCGTTCAGCAGCGGCATCACAATATCCAGCAGGATGATATCCATGCGGAAGGCCGCGTTTTTGGCGATGAGCTCGTCCCCATTATCAAAGGGATACAGCTCGGTGGGGATCCCGCTGTGATCCGACCAGATGCGGATCATCTGCACCAAGCGCTGCCGGAATTCCTTATCGTCATCACATACGCCAATGCGCAGCATGCCCCTCACCTCCTCTTGTCGTTAGTCTTATTCTATTTTATCCATGTCGATTTTGCAACTATATCGCGCTGCATTTCACACCGATTTTTTCGCATTTCGCACTTGGGCCATTTCCACTTGCTTTCCCATGCTACAATGAAGACAATTAAATAGTGTACTCTTGTCGCAATTATTCATTTTACCCAATCAACATGGAGGAACTACCCTTGAAAAAAAGAATACTGAGTTCTTTGCTGGCGCTCTTTCTGGTGCTGGCCTTTGGTGCGTGTGGAGAAGATATCTCCACGCCCGAGCCCAACGCCGAGGCCGGCACCTGGGCCATCTACTGGTACCTGTGCGGCAGCGACCTAGAATCGAACGGCGGCTTTGCCACCAGCGACCTGATGGAAATGATGGAGGTAGCCCTGCCTGAGAATGTCCGTGTCGTCATCCAAACCGGCGGCGCCAAGACCTGGCAGAACAATGTTGTTGATGCCAATATCCTGCAGCGCTATGTGTATGATAGCGAGGGGCTTACCCTGGTGGATGAGCTGCCCCCCGCCAGCATGGGCGATGCCGCCACGCTGACGGATTTTCTGCGCTACTGCAAGCAAAATTACCCGGCTGAAAAAACCGCTGTTCTCTTTTGGAATCACGGGGGCGGCTCGGTAAGCGGAGCGGCCTTTGATGAACGCTACAGCTATGACTCCCTAACCCTGGATGAGATGCATACTGCCTTTGGCCGGGTGTGGGAAGCCGATGAAAACAATCCGCCCCTGGAGCTGGTAGGCTTTGATACCTGCCTGATGGCCACGGTGGATGTGGCGGGCACCTTTGCCGGTACCGCGCACTATCTGGTGGCCTCCGAGGAAGTGGAGCCCGCCAACGGATGGGACTATACCGGCTGGCTGGGCGCCCTGGCCGCCGATCCCGCCATGGACGGCGCCGCACTGGGTGAGGTCATCTGTGATGCCTACTACGCCGGCTGCCAGGCGGTGGGCACCCACAGCAACGCCACCCTTTCCCTGACCGACCTGACCCGCACCGGCCCGCTGCTGGAGGCCTATGAGGCCTTTGGCGCTGAAGCGCTGGCCGCTGCCTGCGAGGATCCCGGGTTCTTCTCCCGGTTTGCCCGCGTTGCCGCACAAAGCGAAAACTACGGCGGCAACACCCGTGAGCAGGGCTACACCAACATGGTGGATCTGGGCCACATGGCCCGGCAGAGCACCGGCCTGCTGCAAACCGCCGGAGATGTGCTGAAAGCCCTGGAGGACTGTGTGCTGTATCGGGTCAGCGGGCCCTACCGCGCCGAATCCACCGGCCTTTCCTGCTACTATTCCTACAATGGCGACCTGAACGATCTGTATGGCTACACCAATGTAGGCGCCGGCCAGGCGTTCAAATATTTCTACTCCTACGAACTGACCGGCCAGCTGGACGACGCCGGGATGGAGTATATCTCCGGCATGAACTACGAGGAGCTGCCGCAGATACAGAGCCTGGCCGCTATGGGTTGGGACGGTATGCCGCTGCAGGTGGATGAGGACGGTGTTTCCCATCTCGCCCTGGGGCCGGAAGCCGACAGCATTCTGGCGGGCATCGGCTTTTCGCTGTACTATTTTGATGAAGAAAACGATATCATGCTGCTTCTTGGTACCGATAACGATATGAACGCTGACTGGGAAAACGGTGTCTTCTCCGATAACTTCCGCGGCGTATGGGGCGGCATTGATGGGCATATGGTCTACATGGAGCTATGCTTTGAGGGTGAGGATTATAACCTTTACTCCGTGCCGGTGCTGCTGAACGGCGAGCCCTACAACCTGCAGGTCGCCTACGACTTTACCACGGAAGAGTGGAGCATCCTGGGGGCCCGCCAAGGCATTGGCGAGGCCGGTATGTCCGATAAGGAGCTGCGCCTGCTGCAGCCCGGCGATGCCCTCACCACCATCTGGTATCTCTCCTCCTATTCCGGGGAGGATGGCCTGGAGGCCTATGCCGTGGAGGAGCTGACCGTGACCGCAGACACCGCCTTTGCCGAAATGGAGCTGCCGAACGGCCGCTACGGCATGGTATTTGAGATGCGCGACGCCATGGATAATTACGCCTATTCCGATAGCGTATTCTTCCTGTGCGAGGACGGAAAGATCTCTACCCTGATCTACGAATGACCCACTATCCCGTTATAGACCGCATCCCGCGGTTTATATAAAAAAGAAAAAGTATTTGGAGGAACGAACTGTGCCACTCAAGCCTGTTTTTGATAAAGCGCCGCTGACGATGCTGACCAGTCAGCCCCTGCGCGCCGGTCAGGTGCGCGTGAACCTGCCTGCCTTGACGCGTCTGTATGCGCAAGTGGAGAGCCGCCGTGAGCCACTGCTGCTGGAAGGCGCGTTCCGTCTGGCGTGCCTTGTGAAGGCGGATGCCATGCAGTCGCCCGCCGTCACGGCGATTCGGGAAGCCGCCGCCGCTCAGCGGGAGGATGGCTCTTTTGCGCTGACGATTGAGGATTCGGTGTATGTCCTGCGCGCGGTGTGGGCGCTGTATGAAGCGGAGGCGAAGAAGGAAGATTTGACGGTGCTGCTGCGCTGGTTCCAGTGGGCGGCGAAGCAGTGGGACGACATTGCGGCGGACGAGTACGTCCGCGCGTTCCCGGCGGATCTGCTCGAACTGCTGGAAAAGGTCTACCGCATCACGGGCATTCCTGCCATGCTCAAACTTGCCCGCACGCTGTCCGCCAGCACGATGAACTGGAGCGGCGTCCTGACCGCGACCCCGATTCAGACGCCCGTGAGCAAAGCTGTTTCAGCAGAAGAACTGGATGCAGGTCTGAAGAAGGAAAACGGTGATTTGGAGGGCTACTACACCCGTCTGGCACTGACGACGAATGCGGCGGCACTGGCGGATGGCGCTCGTGCGGCGCTGGCGCGCGGCTGGCTCAACGGCTCGGCGACGGAGATGAACGCCGCAAAGACAGGCTGGGAGAAAATCAGCCGCTATCACGGCGCAATTTGCGGTGGACTGACCGCAAATCCGATGCTTGCGGGCGGCAATCCCAGCACGGGCATTTTCAATGATACCTTGGGCGCATGGGCGGAAGCGTTTGTGTGCGCAGGCATGGGCGCGCACGCAGTTTGGGCGTGGGATGAGCTGGAACGGCTGGTGTTTAATGCGCTGCCGGCGTGCGTGGAGGAAACACGCGTGCAGCTGGTGCAGCGCGTCAACTCGCTGGCGGCGCAGGAGACTCAGCAGGGAAGTTTCGCCCTGACGCTCGGACGCCTTGCGCGCGGCTATGCGCTGGCGATTCAGTCCGCCGTGACCGCATGGGTGGACGGCTTCGCGGTCAATATGCTGATTCCCGGCAAATACGCCGTCTGCGACAATATGATGGTGCTGACTATCGAAGCGCAGGGCGAACGCTACGCCATCAAGATGCACATGAAGAACGATCAGAAAGCGTTTTTCCACATGCGGCTTCCGGCGTGGGCGTCGTCGTCCGAAATCCTCGTCAACGGTGCGCCGACGGCGGAATACCGCTTGGTGGACGGCTGCATCGGCATCGAGCGCGTTTGGCACGACGGGGACGAAATCGTCGCCGTGCTGGAACAGCCCGTCATGCGGCACAGCAGCGCTTATCATCAGGCAACGTACCTCACGCGTGGCCCGCAGGTGTTGGCGCTCTCGGCGGACGGCGACTGGGCATATGCGCTGTGCGGCAATGGCAAAGTGACCGAAAGCGGCGTGACCGCCCCATTTGCGCCGATTGCGTGGAGAAAAGGAAACAATGCCCCAGTGGATGTGCCGGTGCTGCCGGAACTGACGGGCGACATTCGTGCGCTGCCGCTGACGCCGTATGCGGATACGCCGGTGCGCATTGCGCTTTTCCCGCGGGGGGATAAGGCATGACGAGCATCCGCCTTGCCCCGATGGCAGGCATTACAGACTGGCCGTTCCGCGTTCTGTGCTTTGAGCAGGGCTGCGATGTGGCGACGACGGAGATGGTCAGCGCGATGGGCTACCTCTACGCGCCGCGCAACCATCCTGCGACCGTTTCCCTGATTGAGCGCCGGGACAGCGAGGGCAAGCTGCTTGTGCAGATTTTCGGCAAAGAGGCGGATTTGATGGCGCGCGCGGCGGAAGAGCTGTCCGCCATGGGGCGCTTCGACGGCGTGGACGTGAACATGGGCTGTCCGGCGCATAAGGTCGCCGCATCCGGCGAGGGAAGCGGGCTGATGCGCACACCGGAAAACGCGGAGAAAATCCTCCGTGCGGTCTGCAAGGCGAGCCATCTGCCTGTGTCGGTGAAGATGCGCCTTGGCTGGGACGACGAGCATATCAACGTCGTGGACATGGCGAAAATGGCGGAGGACTGCGGCGTGTGCGAAATTGCCGTACACGGTCGGACGCGGATGCAGCAGTACAGCGGTCACGCGGACTGGACGTATGTGCGCAAGGTAAAGGAAGCCGTGCATGTGCCGGTGATTGGCAACGGCGACATTTTCACGGCGGACGACGCCGCCCGCCACTTGGAGGAAAGCGGTGTGGACGGACTGCTGATTGGGCGCGGCGCGCTTGGCAATCCGTGGCTATTCCGTCAGGTGAAGCAGCGGCTTTCCGGCGAAAATGTGACCGAGCCGACCGTTCAGAAGCGCGTGGAAACCGCCCTGCGCCACTATGACATGCTGCTGCAATGGAAGCCGGAACGCGTGGCGGTGAATGAAATGCGCAAGCATGTCGGCTGGTACGTCAGCGGAATGCGCGGCGCGGCACAGCTGCGGGCATCTATCAATCTGGTTGAAGACCCGAACGAAGCAAAAGATATGCTCCGCGCCTTCGCGGAAAGCGCGGAATAATCACCCGCCGTAATGAAAGGAACGTGAAGATTCATGCGGAAACTGCACTCGCTGATATCGCTCCTGCTGGTGTTGCTGATGCTTGCACCCTGTGCACTGGCAGATGCGCCGCTGCTGCAAGCCGCGTCGGACTGGAATTTGGCGGATACGCCCCTGTCGGTTACGCTGTCCATCAGCCTTCAAGCACATGCGCCTTTTGATGAGACGCGCACGGCGATGCTTGACCGTGTACTTGCGCCGCTGTCGCTGAATTTGTATGCGGCGGACGGCGAAAGCGGCGTTTCCGTGCTGATGAACGGCAACGAGCTGCTGACGATGGCGCAGAAGGGCGACGCAGTGCAGTTCTCCTGTATGCCGAACGTTTCCTATGCGTCGCTGGACGGGAATGCGCTGGAACTGCTGCTCGGCACGTCTTCAAATTCCATCGACCTGCGCGCTGTTGACGGTACGTTTGAGAAGTGGATTGACGACGGCTGGGTGTTGTCAAACGCGATTTTAGAGCCTTTCGCGGAGTACGGGAAACGCAAGAGCGTCAAGACGACCATCAAGGACATGGGGCTGGCGCGCTCCTGCACGGATTACACCTTCTCCAAGTCGAAGCTGGAGGAAATGCAGCAGACGCTTTTGTCCCTCTGCCCGGAAGGCGATTTGCATGACCTGATTGCGTCGCTGACCTTCTCCGGCACGCAAAAGCTGCGCGTCTATCGCACAGAGGACGAAGTACCGCTGCGTGTGGAGTACAACGGCGTCTGCGGCGTGGATGGCAAGCTGCGCACGGTCAAGCTCGTCTGGCGCACAAAGCGAGAGAACGGCGAAACACGCGATGAAATCACGCTGACGTCCCCCGCAAAGAGCGGCACGGACAAGAACACGCTGGATTTTGAGCGTATTATGACCTTTTCCAGCGGCAAAATCACCATGCAAGGCACTTGCTCCTACAAGGTGACGGCGAGCAAACAGACGACGCAGACCGAGGTCACGTTTGACTTGACGAACCGCTTGGAGAATGACAGCGACAACGTGAGCGGCAGCGTGGCTATCAAGCGGCAGCTGCCGGGCGAAGATTACGCCACGAAGCGCACCATCACGCCGAATGTCGTCTTGTCCGGGAACGCAGAAGCGCCGGAAATCAGCGGGACAATCGGCTATCAGGAAGAAAAGCGCTACGGCACGACTGAAGAATGCGTGATTACGCTGCGTGCGGCACGCGCAAGCGAATCCCTGTGGAAGGACACCGCGGCGACGATGGAACTGTCCACGCTCAGCGCGGAGACGCTGCAAAACCTGCGCAGCCAGCTCAGCGGCGCAATTGCGACTGCTATCGTCCGCCCGCTGATTCAGGTTCTCAGCGCGGAGGACGCGGCGTTCTTCTTCTACGAAATGTCGGATGAGGACGTTCAGACCATTCGGCAGGCGGCAGAATCCGCCGTCGAAATCGAATGACACCCGATAAGGAGGGTAAACCCATGCTGAAACGAATCCTGTCTGTCCTGCTCTGCGCGGCGCTGCTGCTTGGCGGCACGGCGCTTGCTGCCAAAGAGGATGACTATACGCTGCCGGAACTGCTCTACCAGCAGTTTGCCGTGCAGGATTACCCCATTCGAGGCTCGGTTGCGGTCACGGCGTCCGGCACGGCGTCGTGGCTGGATTTCCTGCTGCCGTTGACGGCTTCGACGCTGCATGTGCGCCTGCTGAATCTGGAGGACAGCGACGATTTCCAGTATCAGGTGTTTTCGCAGGATGACAGCGGCAACCAGCAGGGATTGACGCAGCTGTACCGCGTGGGCGATACGCTGTACCTGCGCACGGATGTGCTGCCGGATGTGCTGCTGTCCATGCCGCTGGCGGAATCAGCGAAAAGCAATCCATCGTTCTACTCTGTGCTGGCGGAGATGATGGCGCAGCCTGACATTCTCTGGGAAAGCATGTGGCAGCCGGCGCTGGAGGAATATCTGAACGAACTGGAGCTGTGGCTGGCGGATTACGCCGCTGAACCTGACACGATGACTGAAAACGGCGAGCTTGTCATGCGCGTCAGCTATGTGATTCCAGCGGACGACGTGAAAGAACAAACGAAGCTGATGTGGAAGCAAGCGCTCTATGACGAGACGCTGCTGACGCTTTTGCGCCCGATGATGACGGAGGAGCAGCAGGCGGCCTACCTCAATCCCGCGCTGGGCTACTTCTACGATGCCTGCATTGATGCCCTGCCGCTGTCGGGCGATTTGCGCCTGTCACGCAAGTTTTCCGCGCGTGGCGATACGCTGTCCGTGGCAGTGGCGCTGCCCCTGCCGCAGAATGCGTGGGGCTACACGACGCTGACCTTCCGGCAGGAGGGCAGCACGACTGCGCTTGTGCTGAACAGCGCGACGCAGACGCTGACATTCAGCATGGCGTCGGCGGACGGCAACCAGAACGCAATTACGGGCAGCATCAGCAGTGTACCCGCCGCGTTCGTAACGGACGCAAAGACGCTGCAGGCGAAATTCACCCTGACCAGCCAGCATTCCGAAACGCAGGACAGCGACGGCACACGCCATGATGACAGCGCGTGGACGCTGACCATCGAGCCGGACACCGACGGCGCGGAAGCAGCGGATTTGGTGACGTTTGAGCCGATTACGGCGGAACTTTCCCTCCAATACAGCACTGAAAGCAGAGAAGGCGCGCCGATTCAGCTGCGTGTGATTGCCGCGCTGCACATGGCGGAAGCGGACGTCGGCGTGAAGATGGCACTGCGCACAACGAGCCGCTGGAACGCCCTGACCCTGCCGACGCAAGGCGCGGAGGACGTGACGCGCATGGATACCACGCGCGCTGTGCAGCTGCTGACGACGGCATCGGACAACCTGACGCGGCTGATTGCAGGCGGCAGTGCGCCGGCAGCTACGACCGCGCCGGAATTGCCCACACCCGAACCGAACACGACACCCATTCCGTCGATGACGGAAGAATAATCAGCAAAATCGCCGCAGTGCATCACAAACTGCGGCGATTTTTGTCGGAAAAGGAGGTTCTTCACGGAAAGTTAGGGAAGCAAACAAGGGCTTAGGCGAAGCACCAAAAAGCTGCACGCGGAAGGAGCA
>OLVV01001162.1_pt1 | contig 10642 bp, 11 predicted proteins | sample 1673581 | NCBI WGS metagenome assembly OLVV01 (sample SAMEA103958116, study PRJEB25191) | human gut metagenome | biome: human-associated habitat [ENVO:00009003]; feature: intestine environment [ENVO:2100002]; material: feces | place: Germany | collected 2013/2015
GCGCTGGCGCAAAGTATGTTTATCTCCGGTTCGGCACTATTCCTCTTTTTGACGGGTATTCAACATCTGATATCTCCAACACCGATGACAGATCCAGGCGTCGGGGTAATCGTGACAATTGTGGCGCTAATTTGTACGATTATCCTTGTCTCGTTTCAGCGGTGGGTGGTGCGCCGGACGCAAAGCCAGGCGGTGCGGGCTGATATGCTACATTACCAGTCTGATGTTATGATGAACGGCGCAATTCTGCTGGCGCTGGGGTTGTCCTGGTACGGCTGGCATCGCGCCGATGCTCTGTTTGCATTGGGAATCGGCATCTATATTTTATATAGCGCGTTACGCATGGGATATGAGGCGGTACAGTCATTACTGGATCGCGCATTGCCTGATGAAGAACGGCAAGAAATTATTGATATCGTGACTTCCTGGCCGGGTGTTAGCGGCGCTCACGATCTTCGCACGCGGCAGTCAGGGCCGACCCGCTTTATTCAGATTCATTTGGAAATGGAAGACTCTCTGCCTTTGGTTCAGGCACATATGGTGGCGGATCAGGTAGAGCAGGCTATTTTACGGCGTTTTCCGGGATCGGATGTGATTATCCATCAGGACCCCTGTTCCGTCGTACCCAGGGAGGGTAAACGGTCTATGCTTTCATAATCAGTATAAAAGAGAGCCAGACCCGCATTTTGTGTATAAAATACCGCCATTTGGCCTGACCTGAATCAATTCAGCAGGAAGTGATTGTTATACTATTTGCACATTCGTTGGATCACTTCGATGTGCAAGAAGACTTCCGGCAACAGATTTCATTTTGCATTCCAAAGTTCAGAGGTAGTCATGATTAAGAAAATCGGTGTGTTGACAAGCGGCGGTGATGCGCCAGGCATGAACGCCGCAATTCGCGGGGTTGTTCGTTCTGCGCTGACAGAAGGTCTGGAAGTAATGGGCATTTATGACGGCTATCTGGGTCTGTATGAAGACCGTATGGTACAGCTAGACCGTTACAGCGTGTCTGACATGATCAACCGTGGTGGTACGTTCCTCGGTTCTGCGCGTTTCCCGGAATTCCGCGACGAGAACATCCGCGCCGTGGCTATCGAAAACCTGAAAAAACGTGGTATCGACGCGCTGGTGGTTATCGGCGGTGACGGTTCCTACATGGGTGCAATGCGTCTGACCGAAATGGGCTTCCCGTGCATCGGTCTGCCGGGCACTATCGACAACGACATCAAAGGCACTGACTACACTATCGGTTTCTTCACTGCGCTGAGCACCGTTGTAGAAGCGATCGACCGTCTGCGTGACACCTCTTCTTCTCACCAGCGTATTTCCGTGGTGGAAGTGATGGGCCGTTATTGTGGCGATCTGACCCTGGCTGCGGCCATTGCCGGTGGCTGTGAATTCGTTGTAGTTCCGGAAGTTGAATTCAGCCGTGAAGACCTGGTAAACGAAATCAAAGCGGGTATCGCGAAAGGTAAAAAACACGCGATCGTGGCGATTACCGAACATATGTGTGATGTTGACGAACTGGCGCATTTCATCGAGAAAGAAACCGGTCGTGAAACCCGCGCAACTGTGCTGGGCCACATCCAGCGCGGTGGTTCTCCGGTGCCTTACGACCGTATTCTGGCTTCCCGTATGGGCGCTTACGCTATCGATCTGCTGCTGGCAGGTTACGGCGGTCGTTGCGTAGGTATCCAGAACGAACAGCTGGTTCACCACGACATCATCGACGCTATCGAAAACATGAAGCGTCCGTTCAAAGGCGACTGGCTGGACTGCGCGAAAAAACTGTATTAATGATTTCGGAAAAAGGCAGATTCCTTTAGCCTGAAACCGATGACAGAAGCAAAAATGCCTGATGCGCTTCGCTTATCAGGCCTACATGAATTCTGCAATTTATTGAATTTGCAAACTTTTGTAGGCCGGATAAGGCGTTCGCGCCGCATCCGGCATCGATAAAGCGCACTTTGTCAGCAATATGAGGCGGATTTCTTCCGCCTTTTTAATCCCTCAACATATACCCGCAAGTTATAGCAAATCTTTTTTTATTCTTTAATGTTTTGTTAACCTTCTGGCACGCTTTGCTCATCACAACACAACATAAGAGAGTCGGGCGATGAACAAGTGGGGCGTAGGGTTAACATTTTTGCTGGCGGCAACCAGCGTTATGGCAAAGGATATTCAGCTTCTTAACGTTTCATATGATCCAACGCGCGAATTGTACGAACAGTACAACAAGGCATTCAGCGCCCACTGGAAACAGCAAACTGGCGATAACGTGGTGATTCGTCAGTCACACGGTGGTTCAGGCAAACAAGCGACGTCGGTAATCAATGGTATTGAAGCTGATGTTGTCACTCTGGCTCTGGCCTATGACGTGGACGCGATTGCGGAACGCGGGCGGATTGATAAAGAGTGGATCAAACGTCTGCCGGATAACTCCGCACCGTACACTTCCACCATTGTTTTCCTGGTGCGTAAGGGCAATCCGAAGCAGATCCATGACTGGAACGATCTGATTAAACCGGGTGTTTCGGTGATCACGCCTAATCCGAAAAGCTCTGGTGGCGCGCGCTGGAACTACCTGGCAGCCTGGGGCTACGCGCTGCATCACAACAACAACGATCAGGCAAAAGCACAGGATTTTGTTCGGGCACTGTATAAAAACGTCGAAGTTCTGGATTCTGGCGCGCGCGGCTCCACTAACACCTTTGTCGAGCGCGGAATTGGCGATGTACTGATTGCCTGGGAAAACGAAGCTCTGCTGGCAGCGAATGAGCTGGGGAAAGATAAATTCGAAATCGTTACGCCGAGTGAGTCTATCCTCGCAGAGCCAACCGTGTCGGTGGTCGATAAAGTGGTCGAGAAAAAAGGCACCAAAGAGGTGGCGGAAGCCTACCTGAAATATCTCTACTCGCCAGAAGGTCAGGAAATTGCCGCGAAAAACTACTACCGTCCGCGCGATGCTGAGGTGGCGAAAAAGTACGAAAATGCGTTTCCAAAGCTGAAGTTATTCACCATTGATGAAGAGTTCGGCGGCTGGACGAAAGCGCAAAAAGAGCATTTTGCTAACGGCGGTACGTTCGATCAGATCAGCAAACGCTGATTTCCCCAGGATAATTATCAAACCCGGTGGTTTCTCGCGACCGGGTTTTTTATTTGTCACGATTTTGCGTTACCCTTGCATCTCTTTGAGGTACAGGGAAAAAAAGATGAAAAAAGCGGGTCTTCTTTTTTTGGTGATGATAGTTATCGCCGTTGTGGCTGCCGGTATTGGTTACTGGAAATTAACCGGTGAAGAGTCGGATACACTACGTAAGATTGTCCTTGAGGAATGTTTGCCCAATCAACAGCAAAATCAAAATCCTTCGCCATGTGCGGAAGTCAAACCCAATGCCGGATACGTGGTTTTAAAAGATCTTAATGGCCCACTGCAATATCTGTTGATGCCAACGTATCGTATTAACGGCACGGAAAGTCCTTTGTTGACCGATCCTTCAACGCCGAACTTCTTTTGGTTGGCCTGGCAGGCGCGTGATTTTATGAGCAAAAAATACGGCCAGCCGGTTCCCGATCGCGCGGTTTCTTTGGCGATCAACTCTCGCACCGGGCGTACGCAAAACCATTTTCATATTCATATCTCTTGTATTCGTCATGATGTGCGCGAACAGCTGGATAACAATCTGGCTAACATCAGCAGCCGCTGGTTGCCACTGCCAGGTGGTTTGCGTGGGCATGAGTACCTGGCGCGTCGGGTAACGGAAAGCGAACTGGTACAACGCAGCCCATTTATGATGCTTGCAGAGGAAGTGCCTGAGGCGCGGGAACATATGGGAAGCTACGGGCTGGCGATGGTGCGGCAGAGTGATAATTCGTTTGTTTTGCTGGCGACACAACGAAATCTACTGACGCTGAACCGTGCTTCAGCCGAGGAAATCCAGGATCATCAGTGTGAGATTTTGCGTTAAGGCGAGGAGTTAAGGAAAGTAAGTGCCGGATATGAAATCCGGCACCTGTCAGACTTAAGCCTGTTTAGCCGCTTCTGCAGCTTTAACGATCACTGCGAAAGCGTCAGCTTTCAGAGAAGCACCGCCAACCAGCGCGCCGTCGATGTCTGGCTGAGCAAACAGTTCTGCAGCGTTAGACGCGTTTACAGAGCCGCCGTACTGGATGATCACTTGTTCAGCGATGTTAGCGTCAACTTTAGCGATGTGGTCACGGATGAATTTGTGAACAGCCTGTGCCTGCGCCGGAGTTGCAGATTTGCCAGTACCGATTGCCCATACGGGTTCGTAAGCGATTACCGCACCTTCGAATGCTGCAGCACCCTGAGTTTTCAGTACCGCGTCGATCTGACGTGCGCAAACTTCTTCAGTTTTGCCCGCTTCGTTTTCAGCTTCGGTTTCACCGATGCACAGAACCGGAGTCAGACCCTGCTCTTTCAGCACCGCGAATTTTTTCGCGATCAGTTCGTCAGACTCTTTGTGGTAAGTACGACGTTCAGAGTGGCCGATGATGATGTACTGTGCGCCGATGTCTTTCAGCATAGCAGCAGAGGTTTCACCGGTGAATGCGCCGGACAGGTTCAGGTCCACGTTTTGCGCACCCAGCATGATGTGGCTGCCTTCAGCTTCACGCTTCGCCATATCGATGTACATTTCCGGTGGTGCGATTGCAACCGCACAGCCAGCAACACCTGCCAGCTCTTTACGCAGGTTAGAAACCAGCTCGTGAACCATGTGGCGGCTGCCGTTCAGTTTCCAGTTACCCATCACTAAAGGATGTCGCATTTTAATTCTCCACGCTTATAAGCGAATAAAGGAAGATGGCCGCCCCGCAGGGCAGCAGGTCTGTGAAACAGTATAGAGATTCATCGGCACAAAGGCTTTGCTTTTTGTCATTTATTCAAACCTTCAAGCGATTCAGATAGCGCCAGCTTAATCGGTTCAACAGCGAAGGTCAGCCCCTTTTCGCCGTTGTCCGCGACAACATAACGCAGTGCACCTTCTGTCTCGGTGTAATAACGTTTGTTTTTCCCCGCCGTTAGTAGCGACTGCAGTTTTTTCTGGCTTTGTGTTTTGGTCATTAATGGGGTGAGTGTGCGGATCACCGCTGCCATGTATTCCTGAGCTTTCGCTTTCGCGGCTTTTTGCTCTGGCCCCTGGATGGGTAGCCAGGTCATTTGAATGCTTTTGATTTTTAAGGTACCGCGCTCCAGCGCTGTAGAAGCATACAAGTTCTCATTAATTTTACTGGCAGCACGAGTGAGATTGGCTTTGTCGGGACTGCTGTCGATGGCACGAAATTCGTTCAGTGGCAGGCTGGGATTCTGGCTGTTAAAGTCTTCTCTAAACTGGCTGATGGAGAGATCGAAAGTAGGGGCTCCAGCCAGCAGATAAGGCGCGGTCGTTGCCGTATCTGGTGTTTGTGCATGCGCCGTTGTTGTAACGGTTAATGCAGAACATAAGAGAAAAAACAGCGTACACCCTGGCTTCATTGACAGTACCTTTTGTTATGACTGGCTCCGATTAAAACGATATCTGTCGCCCTTGTCAAAAGGGTAGAATCCTGGAAAAGACAACCATCAAGGAACTTACATGACCATACAGCAATGGTTATTCTCATTTAAAGGGCGTATTGGACGCCGTGATTTCTGGATTTGGATAGGCCTGTGGTTCGCAGGCATGCTGGTGCTTTTCTCACTGGCGGGTAAAAATTTACTCGATATTCAGACTGCGGCGTTTTGCCTTGTGTGCTTGCTCTGGCCAACAGCGGCAGTAACCGTTAAGCGCTTGCATGATCGCGGGCGTTCCGGCGCATGGGCATTTCTGATGATTGTGGCGTGGATGCTGCTGGTGGGTAACTGGGCGATTTTACCGGGTGTCTGGCAATGGGCGGTGGGGCGTTTTGTCCCGACGTTGATTCTGGTGATGATGCTTATCGATCTTGGTGCGTTTGTTGGCACACAAGGCGAAAATAAATATGGTAAAGATACCCAGGATGTGAAGTATAAAGCCGACAATAAATCAAGTAATTAACCTTTAATATATCTCTTACTGCTATTTTTTTCCGGGATTGTTATTTCCACGATGCAAATGACAATGCCCGGAAAATCCTTCTGAACTCTTCACCTTAAGCAATATCAAAAAAAATGGTAATCCATAAGATCATTACTTGTTTGTTCTTCCCTTAACGGCGCATTATTCTTAAGTCGTAATCGACAGAGAGGCGAATATACAGAGGTGCCCTATGAAAGATGTCGTAGATAAATGCAGTACTAAAGGATGTGCGATTGATATCGGTACGGTGATTGATAACGACAACTGTACCAGTAAGTTTTCGCGCTTTTTTGCCACCCGCGAAGAAGCAGAGTCCTTTATGACCAAACTGAAAGAGCTTGCCGCCGCTGCATCCTCTGCAGATGAAGGGGCCAGCGTGGCCTATAAGATTAAGGATCTGGAGGGGCAAGTTGAGCTTGATGCGGCCTTCACCTTCTCATGCCAGGCCGAGATGATTATTTTTGAGTTATCACTGCGTTCGTTAGCTTGATGGAGTTGCTTTAGAAGGAGTTAAACATGGCTTATAAACACATTGGCGTGGCAATTTCCGGGAATGAAGAAGATGCCTTACTGGTGAATAAAGCCCTGGAGCTCGCCAGACATAATGACGCTCACCTGACGTTAATTCATATTGATGATGGCTTAAGCGAGTTGTATCCGGGTATCTACTTCCCTGCAACAGAAGATATTCTTCAATTGTTGAAGAATAAGTCGGATAACAAGCTGTATAAACTGACGAAAAATATTCAATGGCCGAAGACAAAACTGCGTATTGAACGCGGAGAAATGCCGGAAACACTGCTGGAAATTATGCAAAAAGAGCAGTGCGACCTCCTTGTCTGTGGTCATCACCACTCATTTATCAACCGTTTGATGCCGGCATATCGCGGGATGATCAATAAGTTGAGTGCGGATTTGCTCATCGTGCCGTTTATCGATAAGTAACCGCTTACCAGTAATGCTCCGCTGTCATATGGCCCGGTCGGCGACGTAAATGTTTCGTCATCTGCCGGGTCTCTTTTAGCAACTGTTGTGTATCGCGCACCATCTGTGGATTGCCGCACAGCATCACATGGCTGGTTTCTTTATTCATCGGCAGGTCAATCGCGCTTTCCAGTTCACCACTTTCAATTAATGCCGGTATCCGTCCGGTGAGCGACCCCGCTGTCGTTTCCCGACTGACCACCGTCTGAATGCGCAGTTTGCCTTCGTAGCGTTTTTCCAGTTCTTGCATCAGTGGCAAATAGCTTAAGTCGGCGGCATAACGTGCGGCGTGAACCAGGACCAGATTTTTGAAGCGCTCTAAATCTTTGCCCAGTTGCAGAATCGATAAATAAGGGCCAATCGCTGTACCGGTTGCCAGCATCCATAGCGTTTCGCAATCTGGTACTTCATCCAGCACAAAGAAGCCAGCTGCTTCGCTAACCACCTGCACTTCATCGCCCGGTTTCAGTGCCGCCAGTCGTGGGCTTAATTTGCCATCGGGGACGGTGACCAGGTAAAACTCCAGATCGGGATTATCGGGCGAGTTAACATAGGAGTAGGCGCGCTGGACGCGTTCGCCGTCGATTTCAAGCCCAAGCTTGGTAAATTGCCCGGCGGTAAACGGAAGCACGGGGGCGTGAACGGTGAGACTAAACAGGGCGTCGGTCCAGTTCTGCACTTTAGTGACTTTGCCTGTTACCCAATCAGCCATGTTTTTCTCCTGTTTTGATTGACTTGCCTTATCTTCGTTCTCCGAACAAAAAAATTCCAGTCCCGAAGGACTGGAAGGCTCAATCGATCAAATCACTCAGAGAATGTGCACCTGCATTTCCGGGTCTTTGCGATCCAGATAGTGGATGGACTGAATGCGGCGAATAGTGCGTGACTTGCCGCGGATCAGCAGCGTTTCGGTAGTCGCGATATTGCCTTTGCGGCTAATACCTTCCAGCAGATCGCCTTTGGTAATACCGGTGGCAGAGAAGATGACGTTATCGCTGCGTGCCATATCGCCCAGACGCAATACTTTACCGGCTTCGATGCCCATCGCTTTGCAGCGTGCCAGCTCCTGCTCGCCAATGCGACGATTCTCTTCGTTGTCGCCTTTGACGTCATGACGCGCCAGCAGACGACCGTTCATGTCACCATCTAATGCGCGGATCACCGCTGCAGAAACCACGCCTTCCGGCGCGCCACCAATACCGTACAGCACGTCAACTTCGCTGTCTGGCATACAGGTGAGAATTGAGGCCGCAACGTCGCCGTCCGGAATAGCAAATACGCGTACGCCGAGTTGTTGCATTTCAGCGATAACGGCATCGTGGCGTGGTTTAGCCAGAATCGTTACCGTCAGTTCGCTTAACGGTTTGCCGAGCGCCGCCGCTACATTGCGCAGGTTATCCGCCAGCGGCAGGTTCAGATCAATGGTGCCTTTGGCTCCCGGTCCGACGATCAGCTTCTCCATATACATATCTGGCGCGTTGAGGAAACAGCCTTTATCGCCTACTGCCAGCACCGCCAGCGCGTTAGCCTGGCCCATCGCCGTCATGCGCGTGCCTTCAATCGGATCAACAGCAATATCTACCGCGTCGCCGCGACCAGTACCGACTTTTTCACCAATGTAGAGCATCGGTGCTTCGTCGATTTCACCTTCACCAATAACGATGGTGCCGTCAATGTTGACCTGGTTGAGCATAATACGCATGGCGTTTACCGCTGCGCCGTCCGCGGTGTTTTTATCGCCGCGTCCTAACCATTTGTAGCCAGCCAGCGCCGCAGATTCGGTGACGCGGGAAAATTCGATGGCAAGTTCTCGTCTCATAGCAAACTCTAAGCAGTAAGGAATGGCGCGAAGTGTAGCACAGGGGAAGGGCGGGATTATTGATGTGTGCGGGGTTGCCCCCGCACGATTCAGGACTACCGGATGCGGCATAAACGCTTCATCCGGCATTTACATTACTCGTCGTGTTCTTCCCACGCCATCGCGCGTTTGACCGCTTTTTTCCAGCCTGCGTAACGGTAATTACGCTCAGTGGTTTCGATGCCTGGACGGAACTCGCGTTCAATCACCGCTTTCTCTTGCAGCTCGTCGAGATTCTGCCAGAAGCCAACCGCCAGACCAGCAAGATAGGCCGCACCCAATGCGGTGACTTCGCGCACTTCCGGGCGCTCAACGCGCGTACCGAGAATATCGGACTGGAACTGCATCAGGAAATTGTTCGCTACTGCGCCGCCATCCACGCGCAGCGCGTGCAGACGAATACCGGAGTCGGCCTGCATTGCTTCCAGTACGTCACGCGTCTGATAAGCAATAGACTCCAGCGTCGCGCGTATAATGTGGTTAGCGTTCACTCCACGAGTCAGACCGAAAATCGCCCCGCGCGCATACGGATCCCAGTACGGCGCACCCAGCCCGGTAAACGCCGGAACCACATACACACCGTTGGTGTTTTGCACTTTGGTGGCAAAGTATTCGGAATCGTAGGCGTCGTTAATCAACTTCATCTCATCGCGCAGCCACTGAATGGATGCGCCCGCCATAAACACCGCACCTTCCAGCGCATAGTTCACTTCACCAGTCGGGCCGCAGGCGATGGTGGTCAGCAGGCCGTTTTCTGATTTCACCGCTTTCTCGCCGGTGTTCATCAGCATAAAGCAGCCAGTGCCGTAGGTATTCTTCGCCATCCCTTCTTTCACGCACAACTGACCAAACAGCGCGGCCTGCTGGTCACCGGCGATCCCGGAGATTGGAATACGCGTGCCGCCTTTGCCGCCAATGTTAGTCTGACCGTACACTTCGGAAGAACGACGCACTTCTGGCAGCATCTCGCGCGGAATATCCAGCACTTCCAGCATTTTGTCGTCCCAGTCCAGGGTATGGATGTTGAACAACATGGTACGAGAGGCGTTGGTGTAATCGGTCACATGGACACGGCCCTGAGTCATTTTCCAGATAAGCCACGTATCAACCGTACCAAACAGCAATTCACCACGACGCGCACGTTCGCGAGAGCCTTCCACATGGTCGAGGATCCACTTCACTTTGGTGCCAGAGAAGTACGGGTCAATCACCAGACCGGTATTGCTGCGGATATAATCTTCTAAACCGTCACGTTTTAAATGCTCGCAGATTTCTGCGGTACGACGGCACTGCCAGACAATGGCGTTATAGATAGGCTTGCCGGTTTCTTTTTCCCAGACAATAGTGGTTTCACGCTGGTTCGTAATACCGATAGCTGCAATTTGATCGGAACTGATATCGGCTTTCGCCAGCACTTCTACCAGCGTGGAGCTTTGGGTGGCCCAGATTTCCATTGGGTCGTGTTCTACCCAGCCTGGTTTTGGGTAGATTTGCTCAAATTCGCGCTGCGACACGCTAATGATATTGGCATCGTGATCCATTACGACCGCGCGGGAGCTGGTGGTGCCCTGGTCGAGCGCAACGATATATTTTTTTTCAGTCATGTTTAATTGTCCCGTAGTCATATTACAGCGAAGCTTTTTGTTCTGAAGGAGTTGTGGTCTCCTTTTCTTCCACAACACAGATATCGCAAGGCAAATGGCGACCAATCAGTTTGCGATAGGCAAATGCACCTACA
>OLVV01001167.1_pt1 | contig 10633 bp, 9 predicted proteins | sample 1673581 | NCBI WGS metagenome assembly OLVV01 (sample SAMEA103958116, study PRJEB25191) | human gut metagenome | biome: human-associated habitat [ENVO:00009003]; feature: intestine environment [ENVO:2100002]; material: feces | place: Germany | collected 2013/2015
TTTTGAAGTGTCTCTATAAGCTCTTTATCTTTATCTTCCTTTTTGTTCTGATATATATAATTATCCATTACAAATCTAATGCCATTCGCATGGACATAATTATTTAACTTTCTGTCCTCTCTCAACCACTTATCTACAAGAAAATTATCAAAAATATATTTGACCTTTTCATTATTACTTACCAAATATGATTTGTATTTTGATGTATCAAAAAATTGTTTTCTATCCTTATTGTTTTCTGAGCTTTCCAATACATTATAAATCCATTTTTCCATAGCTAGTTCTGCGTCTGTTTTTCTTTCACCTGAAACCAATATAGACACATCTAACTCTATCATTTTCATCATAGATTCCGAGTTTATGTTGAATTTTTCTGCTTCTTCATCCGTTAAACCATGTTTGTTCTGTATAACATTCAATACAAATAAATACTGCATTAAATCATCTCTACACTTCCGTAATAAAGTATACGCATCCGAATAGGCATCTCTATTACAACAAAAATCAATAGTCTCTAGGGTTTTACATATTGACATCATTGTCTCTCCGGATAACATATATGGTCCTTTTTTTCCATAAGATACATCTACAGACGAAAATGCTGAATCTGCTAAACAAAAGAATATATACCATATATTTTCAATATCTTGGGAATAAAACTTATAATTAGTGTCTTCTATATCATCCATACGTTCTCCTTCGCATCCATTCAAATTTTAATTTTGCCATTATCTTTTAAGTAATAATATGCTATTCTTGTTTCTATTGTCTTTGCTGCATGCTCATTCATTTCCACATGTGCTACTGGTCTATAGCCACTTTGAATAAATCCTTCTGAAAGTCCACCGGCACCAGCAAAGAGATCAATATAATTTAATCCATTTTCATTCATGGTTGTTCTACCTCATTATCTCACATTTACTGTCCCATTATCTGGACTTGTATTCTCATTATGGATTTTTTTCTTTACTTCAGCTAAATCAGTAAACTCCATAATATCAGATATATCACATTCCAATTCGGCACATATTTTTTCTAATACGGTCATAGCAACCATCTCTTCATTTGTCATTTTAGCCATATTACTACTGCTAATTTTTATCTTTTTACACAACTTGCTCTTATTTATTTTTTTATCGATCATTAATTTCCATAATTTATTGTATGATACAGCCATATTATCCTCCGTGCTTTTAGGAATATAATTTCACTATTTTATTATATATTATCTCAATTTCGTTGTAAAATACTTTATTTGATTTCTCGAACATTTTTTTCAAGTTTTGAAATAAGTCAGCAGAGGAATCATCTCCCTCTGCCCCTATTCCACATCTTATCTTCTGCTTTATCTTTACCAACATCTCTGCTAACTGCTTCATCATAAATCCTCTGAAACTCCTCATAAAGCTCATCCCCATCAAGCTTCATCCCCAGCCTTTTCATTACATCTGAGAACAACCTTATGCTTCCACTCACATCAGCAATATCGAATCCGAATACATCTGCCTTAACTGAATCACTGATATTTTCATAACCGCCAAGCTCTAATATTCTCCTGACAATCCAACCAACTTTGTCCACAGGCTCAGTTTCTTTAGTTTCCACAAATTCACTTTTACCTGTTACATCAGTTGTACTTTCGTCCAGTCTTGCCACATTCACATAAGACGAATTATGAACCTCTGGTATTCCTATACCCTCTAAACCAGTCTGTTGTTTTCTCGCACTATCTGTTTGCTCTTTCTGTCTGCCTATTTCATTCTGATTATTATTAAGATTCATTACCTCAACACTTGCATCAGGCTTAACAACTGCTGCCGCCACTTTCTCAACCTCAGTATTCTCTTCCATCCCCGGTATCTCAACATCCCTGTCAGCAACAATCTCCTCATTCCCCGACACCGCATAATAAACTGTATACAAATCTTCTTTCATAATGTCATCCGCAAGCTGTATCTGCCTCTTAATTTCCCTTTTCTCCTGCTTCAGTTCGTCCAGTTCTTCCTGCACTTCCACATGCCATATCTGATATTCCCGGTACTGCTCTTCATTCTTTATACTGCGTTTCCGACTAGAGCTTTCTCTGTATATCTCATGCTGTCTGTCCTCAATCTGCTGGATTTTTTCTTCCTGCTCACCTATGAAATCCACAAGATCCACAACACTTTTGATGTCATTATTTACAAGTAGCAGATATTCGTCCTGCAACCGATGAAACCTCTTCAAATCCTCTGTATACTTTGCTCCGCCGACTACAAAGCGCTTCTGCTCTACAATCCTTAACCTGTACAGCTTTGCCAGTTTATGATAATACCGAAATCCCGGTGCCTGCACCTCCATCCATGCGTCTTTCTTAAATACATATCCAAGTCTTTTCATCAGATATTTAAAATGCTCCACATTTCCGGCTGCATATGCACACATCTTGGCATCACGAAGAATTATTTCTTTCATGGACATTTCCTTTTCCCACTTGTCCCTTCTGATATTCTTTGGATTCTTGCTGTACTCTGCCGGCATTATGGAAAGTCCAAGTTCATCACAATATTTATTTGTGATAGGCTGGAGATGATTCTTCCAGTTGCTTTTCGGTGAATTGTATTTCTTGCCGGTTGTCATGCTGACACTGTTCCAGATAAGATGTCCATGCATATGCTCTCTGTCTGTGTGGACTGCATACACAGCCTCATAATCATCACTAAGCACATCCTTCGCAAAGTGCTCCAGCACATACATTGCCTGCTCTGCCGTCACTTTTTCTTCCGGTGAAAATGATATGATCACATGATACCCCTGCCTTTTACCCGTCTTATGAAAAATGTTCTTTGTCTCTTCCATCTGCTCAAATGCTGTATCCGGCAGGCAGTTAATACCGCCCACCAGTACACATTCTTCTGTCTTATCTGGATTCTGAATATATTCCAAAGCATTCTTTAGGTGTGATGCTGGATTTCTACCTTCCGATTCCATGATATTTAGGATCTTTGTAATCGCCATACTTCCATCACCTCCCCGAATGTTTTCTTTACCTCATCCATACTGCTCTGCAATTTATCAATATCGCTGTAATACAATCTTCCCTGTGAATTGCCAAGCTTAACCACCTGATTAATATTATTTGCAATACCTGCAATAACACGAATTATTTTTGCCCTGTCCTCTGGATAACTTGTATCAATGTTGCCTCCTGTCCGAATTAATTCTCTTATATAGGCACTTGCTGTCATTCCTGTTCGCTTAAGTGCCGCTTTCAGAATATCCATATCTTTCTCTGACAGCTTCACCGATATCTTATAATCTTTCCTGTCAGACTTGTATCTTCTCTTTCCATCTGCCATACGTTTTTCCCCTTTCGTAATTTCCAAATTCTGTATCAAACCAATCTCTTTTTATCTGTACCATTGCTTTTTTCATCCTTTCTAAAAGTTCTGCTTATAGGTTTTGCAAGATGCGGAAAAGGTCGGACCTTTTCCCGAAAAAATATAAACGCATCAGCGTTTACATAATTTTTCGTCTTGGCAGGAGCACCTGCACCCTGTATATGATATGTGGTGGTTAATGTACCACCACAATTACTGATATGGTGGTTGAAGTTCCACCTGATTTAAAAGTGGTGGCACTTTTTGCCATCACTTTGCTTATTTGGTGGCATTTTCCGCCACCGCTTTTCCATTTTGATGGCACTTTCCGCCACCATGACTTTTTTCTCGCTTATCTGAGTGGTGGCGCTTTTTGCCGTCACTTTGCTGTTTTGACGGCGCTTTTTGCCCCCACTTTTCCATTTTGACGGCACTTTTTGCCTCCACACTTTTTCGGCTCTGATTTGTGCGGGGGCGCTTTTTGCCCCCACTCGCTGGATTCACCTATTCAGTTGTCTCTTTCACCATTACATCTGCATCCAACATCACATTTTCTGCTATCTCAGCACCATCTTCCGACAATTCATTTGTTTCAGGCGGTATATCCACTTCATCCTGTTCACTTATCACAGAATCCCCAACTGCCGCTTCATAATCCATTTCTTCTGCAACCTTGCTTCGTTTACGCTGTGGCTCATAATCCAGATTGTAATAATCTTCGTAACCATAGATTTTCTGTTCAAAGTACTTCCTTGGACATTTACCCCGCATGGTGAAATAACCTTTTGCCTCAAGCTCTGCATTATATTCCTTTATAATTGCATATGCCTTCGTCATCCCGATACCAAGCATCTGGCTTATCTCACCTGCATCTATGAATGCTTCCTTTATACCCTTCATGCAGCTCCTCCTTTCATAAATCGTTATTTTAAATACGTGTTTTACAAAACAGCTATCCTGTTCTTCATTTAATCCGTATTTCTAATTCGTGTTTATTTTAATATCCTTTTCAAAATTTGTCAATAGAACTTTTTATAATTACGCACTTGCAATTCGTTTTTGTTTATGATAAAGTAATCGTACAATCATAAACAAGTCACTTACTGATACGTATTTCATTTAATATCAACCTAATACGTATCTTTACAACGGACTATTTCATATAAAGGAAGGTGAACAGAATGGCTTACTCTGATTCCATTAAACTTACTATGTCCTCTTCAGAAGAAATCGGAAAGGCAATACAGAAGCAGCGCAGAGCACAAAAGATCACGCAAAAGGAGTTTGCACAGCGTCTGGGAAAATCAGAACGTACTATCCAGAAATATGAATCTGGTGAAATACTGTTAAAGATAGATGTTTTAAAACAGATTGCTAATGAATTAAATGTTCCATGGCAGGAGCTTTTATTTGCAAAAGATACTAATACTCCAAAAGATAATACTACCGCTGAATATCCGGCATATGAATTCCACACTATGTCAGATGTAATCAATGCTCTCTTTGCCATAACTGAACTTACTGATTTTTCATTTGAGCTGACCAACACCAAACCTCCTGAAAGTCCTGAATGGACTGCCGGGATCAAGGTTAATGGCAAAGGCAATGGAAAATATGATGCAGACTTCTGTCTCTTTATGGAAAACTGGATAGAAAAGAAGAATATGCTTCAGACAGGAAAAATTTCAAAAGAAAAGTTTGATTCATGGAAATCAGATATGTTGGCATATTATAAGGATTCCAGACTGGATAATGAAGCCGATTCAAAAACTGAATAATTGCAGGCTTACACCTTTAGTAAAGAAAAAGCTCCGGCACACTCCTTCTCGCAAAAGGAATAACCGAAGCTATGTAAGTGATTGACCCGAAGGCTTTATAATCACCCTGAACAAGTAGATTATATCATAGCCTTTTGATGATTGCACAACAATTTTACAAAAAGGAGATGATATTCATGCCAGCTTACAAAGATGAAAAAACTGGTAAATGGTTCGCCAAGTTCTATTATACGAACTGGCAGGGAATCAAAAAACAGAAGTAGAAAAGAGGCTTTGCCACCAAAAAGGAAGCCTTAGGATTTGAAAGGGATTTTCTGGAAAAGCAGTCTGCCAATCCTGACATGACATTTCAAAACCTTTATGAAATTTATATGGAGGATACGGCTGCAAGACTTAAGCAGTCAACTCTTCTGACAAAAAAGGTGGTACTACAGACGCATATTCTTCCATTCTTCGGTAGCAAGCCGATAAATGAAATCAAAGCCTCTGATGTACGAAGATGGCAGGCGAAGCTTATGAGTTCGCCGAATAATTACTCCCAGACCTATCTGAAAAAGATTAACACGGAGCTTAACAGCATCATCAATTACGCCAAGCGTTTCTATGACCTTAACACCAATCCCTGCGGCAAGGCAGGCACCATTGGAAAAGCAAAGGCTGAGGAAATGGATTACTGGACTTACGATGAATATATTGCTTTCCGTGAGGGTGTAAAAGACAAGTCGCTATCGTATATATGCTTTGAAGTCCTGTACTGGACTGGTATGCGAGAAGGTGAACTGCTTGCTCTATCACCTGCTGATATTGACCTTGATAACAAGACAATATCCATCAACAGAACATATCAGCGGATAGAAGGAAAAGATGTATTTACATCACCTAAGACAAGAAAAAGTAAGCGAAAGATTCCGATTCCGGATTTTCTCTGCCAGGAGCTATCAGACTATATCCAGTCAAGGTATATGCCTGACGCAGATGAAAGGCTGTTCCCGGTAACAAAATCATATCTCTCACACGAGATGATAAGAGGTTGCAAAAACACAGATGTAAAGAAGATACGAATCCACGATATCAGGCATTCGCACGCCAGCTTACTTATTAATCAGGGCTGTGATGCGCTGATGTTAGCAGACAGGCTCGGACACGAGAAAGTATCCACAACACTTAACACATACTCTCATCTGTTTCCACATAAACAGCAGGAGCTTGTGCATAGTCTGGAATCATTGCAGGCAACAGATTCGCCAACACCTGAACCACCATCTGATAACCCTCTGCTTGAAGCAATAGGTATCACCTGTGAAGTATCTCATGCTCAGGACAACGGCTCAGATGTAACAATCCGACCTCAGTTTGGACCTGCGTTAGTACCACCAAATACCGCATCAGGGAAAATCATCCAGATGCCACAAAGAAAGATCATATAGAAGAAATCCAGCAGTCATCAGGGTTTCTTGCTATTAAAGTTAATAATAACCATATGAAGACGATAGAAAAAAGAGTAGTTGCTATTAGTAGCAAATTAGTAGCAGAGCAAAAGAAAAAGTCTCGGAATCCGCTTGTTTAGCGGATTCCAAGACTTGTGGCTCTTATTCAAACTCTATCGTTCCCGGCGGTTTACTCGTCAGATCATACATAACCCTGTTCACACCCCGAACCTCATTAATAATGCGGTTCATTACTTTATTCAGCACCTCATACGGAATCTCCGCAGACTCGGCTGTCATAAAGTCAATCGTTGTCACGGCACGAAGTGCCACTGCATAGTCGTAGGTTCTCTCGTCACCCATGCAGCCTACAGAGCGCATGTTTGTCAACGCTGCAAAGTATTGTCCGATATCTTTTGCCACGCCTGCTTTTTCCAGCTCCTCACGGTAGATTGCATCTGCATCTTGTACGATCTTCACTTTCTCCGCATTGACTTCTCCAATGATACGAACACCGAGTCCCGGTCCTGGGAATGGTTGTCTGAATACAAGGTATTCCGGAATTCCAAGTTCCAATCCGGCTTTACGCACTTCGTCTTTGAAGAGATCGCGAAGTGGTTCGATGATCTCTTTGAAATCTACGTAGTCAGGAAGTCCACCTACGTTGTGGTGAGATTTGATGACTGCTGATTCACCGCCAAGTCCGCTCTCTACGATATCCGGATAAATCGTTCCCTGTACAAGGAAATCTACTGCTCCGATTTTTTTCGCCTCTTCTTCAAATACACGAATGAACTCTTCTCCGATGATTTTACGTTTTGCTTCCGGATCTTCCACGCCTTTTAATTTTGCATAAAAACGCTCCTGTGCATTGACGCGGATAAAGTTCAACTCGTAGTTTCCTTCCGGTCCGAAAATCGCCTCTACTTCATCTCCTTCGTTTTTGCGGAGAAGTCCGTGATCTACGAACACACAGGTAAGCTGTGAGCCGACTGCCTTTGAAAGCATAACTGCTGCCACAGAGGAATCCACACCACCAGACAGTGCGCAGAGCACTTTTCCGTCTCCTACTTTCTCGCGGATTGCTTTGATTGAGTTTTCCACGAAAGAATCCATCTTCCAGTCACCTGAGCAGCCACATACATTATATACGAAGTTAGAAAGCATCTTCTTTCCTTCCTGTGTGTGAAGTACTTCCGGATGGAATTGTGTTGCATATAATTTTTTCTCTACGTTCTGTACTGCTGCCACCGGACAGTCTGCCGTGTGCGCAATGATATCAAATTCCGGTGCTGCTTTTGAAATATAGTCGTTATGGCTCATCCAACAGATTGTCTTCTCGGAAATATCTGTAAACAATTGGGATGTTGTATCCACTGTCACTTCAATCTTTCCATACTCGCGAACCGGAGCCTTCTCTACTGTTCCACCCAATAGGTGCATCATCAGCTGGGAACCGTAACAGATTCCAAGCACCGGTATTCCAAGCTCGAACAATTCTTTGTCGTATGTCGGTGAATCTGCCTCATACGCACTGTTAGGTCCGCCTGTCAAAATGATTCCTTTTGGATTCATCGCTTTAATTTCTTCCAGATTTTTCTTGTAAGAATATATTTCGCAATATACATTACATTCTCTGACACGTCTTGCAATTAATTGATTGTATTGTCCCCCAAAGTCAAGGACGATGACCGTTTCGTTCTTCACAAAAATATCCTCCTACTTTTTAATGAATAGATTTATTATATAAGAGCTTTGTTTGATTTACAAGTCCTTATCGGTTAATTCTTTCTATACTGTACTTCTTCCCTGTCGTTTACCACTAAAACAGCATTCCAATGTGATATACCACAAACGCCATGATCCATGCGATTACGCATTGTCCGATGGCCATAGCCACCGCCCATTTCCCGCCAAGTTCACGTTTTACAGATGCGATTGCAGCAACGCACGGTGTATAAAGCAGACAGAATACTAAGAGTGCAGCTGCGCCGACTGTCGTCAGGCTTCCCTGCAAAGTCACTGTGCTTCCAAACAACACCGTAAGCGATGAGACCACGCTTTCTTTAGCGAGAAATCCTGAGATCAACGCTGTCACAATTCTCCAGTCTCCAAATCCAACCGGAATAAAGATTGGAGCAAGTGCTCCTGCGACAAGAGCCAGAATACTATGTTGTGAATCGGATACCATGTTCAGCCCTGTATCAAAGTTCTGCAAAAACCATATGACGATCGTCGCAATGAATATAACCGTAAATGCTCTCTGCAAGAAGTCTTTTGCCTTATCCCATAACAAATGTCCCACATTCTTTGCTCCCGGCATACGATAGTTTGGAAGTTCCATGACGAACGGCACTGCCTCTCCTTTAAACGCTGTCTTTTTGAAAATCAGCGCCATAACGATTCCCATCACAATTCCAAACACGTACAGTGCAATCATCACCAAAGCTCCATGATCCGGGAAAAATGCTGCAGTAAAAAATGCATAGATTGGAAGCTTTGCCGTACAGCTCATAAACGGCGTCAGCAGAATCGTCATTTTACGGTCTCGCTCTGATGGCAATGTACGGCTCGCCATAACACCCGGGACCGTACACCCGAATCCAATCAGCATCGGCACAATACTTCTTCCGGAAAGACCAAGTTTTCGAAGTAATTTATCCATGATAAATGCCACACGTGCCATATATCCACTATCCTCCAGAATTGATAAGAAGAAAAAGAGTGTCACAATGATCGGCAGGAAGCTTAAGACTCCACCGACACCGCTAAAAATTCCGTCGATCACAAGAGAATGTACCACACTGTTGACATTTGCCGCCTGCATCGCCTTGTCCGCCAGATCTGTCAAAGCTGTGATTCCAGATTCTAAAAGCCCCTGTAAAAACGCGCCGATCACATTAAACGTGAGCCAGAACACAACTCCCATGATTCCGATAAATGCCGGAATTCCTGTATATTTCCCGGTCAGGAACTCATCTGCTTTTCTGCTTCTTACCCTCTCCTTGCTTTCCTTGGGTTTGATGACAGTCTCGCCGCAGATATCCTCGATATAATCAAAACGCATCTCGGCAACCGCAGCTGCACGGTCCATGCCAGTCTCTTCCTCTGTCTGTTTTGCAATCTCTTCCAAAAGATGCTGCTCATTTGCTGTCAGCTTCAGCTGTTCCAAAATTTTCGCGTCACCTTCCATCACCTTGCTCGCCGCAAAGCGCACTGGAATCCTCACTTTTTCCGCATGATCTTCAATCAGATGCATGACCGCATGGATTCCTCTGTGGATACCTTCCTCCCGCTTACAAAAGTCGGTCTCCAAAGGCTGTTCCTGATATTTTGCCACATGAATTGCGTGCCGAATCAGTTCTTCGATTCCTTCTCCTTTTGCCGCTGAAATCGGGATAACTGGAACCCCCAGCTCTTCCTCCATCTCATTGACAAGTACAGATCCATCATTTTCCCGCAGCTCATCCATCATGTTCAAGGCGACAACCATTGGGATCCCCAGTTCTAAAAGCTGCATGGTCAGATAAAGATTTCGCTCGATATTCGTCGCATCTACAATATTGATGATTCCCTTTGGCTTTTCATGGATAACAAACTCTCTTGTCACAATCTCCTCGCTGCTATATGGAGACATAGAGTAAATTCCCGGCAAGTCTGTAATCAGTGTATTGTCATGTCCTTTGATTACGCCATCTTTTCGATCCACCGTCACACCCGGGAAATTTCCGACATGTTGTTTGGCGCCGGTCAACTGATTGAACAATGTGGTCTTTCCACAGTTTTGATTTCCTACAAGGGCAAATGTGAGTGTCTCACTGTCCGAAAGAGGATTTTCGTGATTTCTATCATGGAATTTTCCTCCCTCACCATATCCCGGATGATGTTTCTCTGGCTTTGCCACTTTCTTTTTCGAGGTTTTTGGCTTATGAGGCTCACTGGTCTCGATATTTTCTGCATCTGCTAATCGAATCGTCAGTTCATAACCGTGGATACGCAATTCCACCGGATCTCCCATCGGTGCATATTTTACGACAGTGACCTCCGTTCCCTGTATCAGCCCCATGTC
>OLVV01001168.1_pt1 | contig 10631 bp, 9 predicted proteins | sample 1673581 | NCBI WGS metagenome assembly OLVV01 (sample SAMEA103958116, study PRJEB25191) | human gut metagenome | biome: human-associated habitat [ENVO:00009003]; feature: intestine environment [ENVO:2100002]; material: feces | place: Germany | collected 2013/2015
GCCTCAAGGCGCAAGGCGGATTTTACGCGCTTTGCGGCAGAAATTCAAGTTAATTTTTCGCGCCTGAGATGAGCAAAATTAATACGGCTATGAGTTTGCGGCATAACGGCGCTGCTGTGCAAAAAATGCACCGCAAAATTGGACAAACTGTGGCATATGTACTTCAATTCCTATCGTGGAAGTGGTATATTAATATCACACAACAGACATAGGAATTACGGAGGTGATATGATGAACGTGACCAGCAAGGGGCGCTATGCTCTGCGCATTATGATCGACCTTGCCCAGCACAGGGAGGATGGCTTCATATCGCTCAAGACCGTGTCAGAGCGCACGGAGCTTTCGATGAAGTATCTTGAAATGATAGTCGGAAATCTCAAAAAAGCCGAGCTTGTGCAGAGCTTTTTCAAAGTTCCCCTCACTTGGTAGGCAGCGAGAAGGCCAAAAAATTAACCCCCTTGAAAAATTCTTTTGTTTTGGCTCCAAATTGGAGCCATTTTCCTATGCAGGACTGCTCGTGGCTCCGAAATGGAGCCATTTTTCGTCTATGGCATCAAAATTGATACCATGTCCATTCCGGATTTCATCGGTGTGGCTGCAAAATTGATGCCATAAAAATAAGCGCCTGCCTCTTTTCGGAAGCAGACGCTCATTTCTCGTATTCAGTTTTTACCGTAGCAGCCGGATCAGCAGCTCATTGATATCCTCGGTGGGCTTGCCGCTTGCTACCAACTTGTTCCGAAAGGACAGCAGGGCCTTTACCAGCAGCCGCCGCTCGCCGGCGCAGAGTGCTAACACTCGATTTCTTCTATACTTGAACATCACCACGCCTCAGCAATAAACCAGCTCAGAAAAGACAACCTCCTCCGCGCGGCTGCGGATACTGTTCATCCGTCCGACCCATTCCATCTGATCCGCAGCCTTCAGCTGCTCGGTGACGCCTTCGGCCTTCTTCATTTGCTCCACGATCCGGTCGAGCATTGCCTGTGCCGACTCGCCGATCTCCTCCAGATGCGGCTCCAGAGTCCCCGTCAGCAGCATCCCTGTGTAGATCCCGTCCATGTGTGTGCGCAGATATCTCCTCCGCGCCGCAGCAAACCTGTTTTCCATACCGCGCCTCCTTCATATACGCATTGTTTCTGGTCTTCCTTCGCGTATATGATAGCCCGGCGCTACACTAGAGTCCAATGTGCAATAATCGGATTTGCAGTCTTGACAACGGGATATATTTATTTTGCACCGGCTATTGATTTGTGCGTTTTTATGAGTATAATAGATATTGAAATGTGTGTGTCACGAGATGTGCAACCAATTGAATTATGTGTTTTCCGGCGCGTTGACTATGCTGAAAAGTGCGGAGGTGCGCAATGTTATATCGAAAAATCCAGCCGTATATTGAAAGCTATCTGAAATCCGATTCCAATAAGGTGCTGATTATCGACGGGGCGCGGCAGATCGGAAAGACGTTTATTATACGCCACGTTGGGCAGCAGCTCTTTGAGAACTATATCGAGCTGAACTTTGCGGAGGATTACAACGGCCCCAGGCTGTTTGAGCAGGTCCGCACCGTCAAGGACTTTTATTTTCAGGTCAGCACGATCGCCGGCGAGAGAATGGGAGAGAAGAAAAACACGCTGATTTTCCTTGATGAGATCCAGGCGTATCCGCACCTGCTGACCATGCTCAAGTTTTTGAAGCAGGACGACAGGTACACCTATATTGCCAGCGGGTCGCTGCTGGGCGTGACCTTGAAGAAGACCACCTCGATCCCCATCGGGAGTATTGAGATCAAGCGCATGTTCCCGCTGGATTTTGAGGAGTTTCTGCTGGCAAACGGGTTTAATCGGTTTGCCATCGATATGATGCATGAGAAGTTCCTTACCGGTGAGAGTCTGGATGCCGCCATGCATGAGAAGGTAATGGATCTTTTCAAGAAGTATCTGCTGATCGGCGGGCTGCCCGATGCTGTAAACTCCTTTATTGCAGACACCAATATCGTCAAGGTGCGGACGATCCATCGGGATATCCGCGCGTTCTATGCTGATGACGCGTCAAAGTACGAGGCGGACAACAGCAGGAAGCTGAAGATCCGCAGGATCTACGATATGATCCCCTCCAATCTGGAGAGCAAGAAGAAACGAGTGGTCTTTCAGGACATCGAAGACAAGCGCGGCAAGCGTTTTTCCGACTATCAGGATGAGTTTGAATATCTGATCTCCGCTGGGATCGCCTTGGACGTCAACGCGATTACCACCTCCGTCTTTCCCCTTACGCAGTCCATCGGCAAAAACCTGCTCAAGCTCTATTTGAACGACGTAGGGCTTTTGACGGACGTTTTGTATGGCAGCAATATCCGTGCGATCCTGGACGATGAGACGGGGATCAATCTCGGCTCCGTGTATGAAAGCGTGGTGGCCCAGGAGCTGGTCGCGCACGGCTTCAAGCTGTTCTATTACGATAACCGCAGCAAGGGCGAGGTGGATTATCTGATCGACGATTACGACAGCCTATCCGCCGTTCCCATCGAGGTCAAGTCCGGTAAGGACTACACCGTCCACAGCGCCCTGAATACCTTCGTAAAGAACGACGATTATCATGTGAAAAAGGCCTATGTTCTGTCCAACGCCCGCGAGATCACGACGAACGGCAAGATCACGTATCTGCCGATTTATGATGTGATGTTTTTGGAAAATGTGCCAACGCAACAAGAAATGAATTAATACGCTACCAACATACAGAGAATTTTGGAGGAAGCAAATATGACTTACCTTGATAGGGCAATTAAAGATGGATATGCCATTATTACCGGCCCGGAAAATAAGCAGAAGATCATCTATGTCACGTCTGATAATCACACAGAAAACTATAACGATCCCGAGGAAAAAGTTCGGGCTGAATTCTGGGCGGAACTGATCTACGAATACGACTACCCAGCACATCGCATTAAGGTTGAGGTGACGATCCCGGATCGTGTACCGACGGACCGTGCGGATATTGTCATTTTCTCTGATGATGAATGCAAAAAACCGTATGCGGTTGTAGAGTGCAAACGAGATGGCGTTACAGATGCGGAGTTCTTGCAGGCAATTGAGCAGGGTGTAGGCAACGCAACGTGGGTAAAGCTTCGTGCAAGCTATGTGGTTATTATTGCTGGCGCTACTCGTCGGGTGTTGGATTTCTCGGACGATAGTACCGGCATTCTCGAACGAGAGAATAATATCATTGCTGATCTTCCAAAAGCCTATGGAAAACCGCAAGCATTCCGCTTTTACAGAGGTGGAGAATATACAGATGTAGACGGCAAGAAAAAGAAGGCCCCTGATATCCAGCCGGTTGCCAGAGAAGATTTGATTACTGCTATCAAGAAATGCCACAATACGCTTTGGGGCGGCGGCAGGCTGTCACCACCGACGGCCTTCGGTGAGCTTTGCAAACTGATATTTGTCAAAATTAGTGATGAGCAAAAGCCCCGGAAAAAAGGAGAACCGTATCAGTTCCAGATCAAAACGCACGAGCCTTCTTCCAAGCTGGCGGAACGTATCAACGCGCTTTACAATGAGCAGAAAGTCAAAGACCCGGAAGTATTCACGGATTCAATCAAGGTCGATGACCGCGTCCTCCGTACAGTCGTATCTCACCTTGAGTCTATAAACCTGAATAAAACCGACCTCGATGTGAAGGGTGTCGCCTTCGAGCAGTTTATGGACGGCTTTTTCAAGGGCGACTTTGGTCAGTATTTTACCCCTCGCCCCATTATCGAATTTGCGGTAAAAATGATGAAGCCGGAACATGATTGGGATGTGCTTGACCCTGCCTGTGGCTCCGGCGGATTTCTGCTGCACGCTCTGGACTATATGCGTTCGCAGGCCAGTGAGTATTATGATAAGGACACAGTTGATTACTTTAACTACTGGCACGACTTTGCCTCCAAACATCTGTACGGCATCGAGATCAATGACGAAATTGCCCGTGTCGCTAAGATGAACATGATTGTTCACGATGACGGGCACACCAACGTCATCAGCTTTGACGCGCTGGACAGCATTGACAAGATGCACGACCATAACCGCGGATTTGAAGCTGGAAAGTTCGATCTGATTCTGACCAATCCGCCGTTTGGTTCCACAATCACGAAGGCGGAAAAACCCTATTTGGCTAATTATGAATTAGGTAAAACAAAGGACGCTAAAGGAAAATATAAAGATCGTCCCAGACAGAGCTCCGAAATACTGTTTATTGAACGCATCTGGGAGTTTCTGAAGCCCGGAACCGGCAAGGCGGCAATCGTACTTCCCGACGGCGTTCTGACAAACAGCTCCGCGCAGTATGTACGCGATTTCATCTTGGAGAAGTTCCAACTGCTTGCAGTTGTGAGCTTGCCTCAGTGCGCCTTTGCCCATTTTGGTGCCGGTGTAAAGACGTCCATTATCTTTGTCCGCAAGCGTAAAGCCGATGAAAAACCGGACGAGAACGAAGCCATCTTCATGGCAGCGCCGGCGCTGATCGGCTATGATGCCACCGGACGCAAAACCGATTCTCAGCTCGATGAGATCATTCAGAAGTACGAAGAATTTCAAAAGGACGCAACACCTTTTTTCGCATGACCCCCGATGCGAATGACCTTTGCGTCTTCGCTGTCAAACGGGGGTATATAGAAAGTAAAGAAATATATTGTAATCCGCTGTATCCGACTTATCTCTCGCTTGTCGAAAAGTATCAGCACAGTCCATATGCAAATGGAATATTGAACAACCATGTTGCTGTTAACCCCAAAACAGATTGTTCATTATTGTCAGATAGTTCAGAAGTGAGTTTCGTACCGATGGCAAATGTTCAGGAAAAGACGAATGTTGTTTCCTATGACATGGTTGCGTATGAGACCGTAAAGAAAGGATTTACTGTATTCCAACGGGGCGATTTGATTTGGGCCAAAATTACTCCTTGCATGCAGAATGGGAAATCCTGCATTGTTGACAAAATGCCCACAGAGATCGGTTTCGGATCAACCGAGTTTCATGTTATTCGTAAACGCAACGAGAATGTATATATGCCGTTTATCTGGGCAATTCTGTCAAGTGACGATGTCTTGAAAGCAGCACAGGCTACATTTAGCGGATCTGCCGGGCAGCAGAGAGTGTCAGCGTCTTTTATTGAAAATTTCCCTGCTGTATTACCTGATTACCCGGTACAAGTCAGGTTGGTTGCGGAGTTGGAGGATAAACTAAATCTTCTGAATGGCAAGCTTCAACGGGCATATGAATTACTCCACAAAACCCCGATGTATCTCATTGATAGGTTGGGGCTGACGTTCGACTTTTCTGCAACGCAGAAAATCACCTATGCAACAACCGTAGCGAACATAGAAGGACGTATTGACGCTGACTACTATTCACCGAAGTTTTCTCATTTCAGATCACAGATTGAAGCTTTGCCATATCGTACAGTTAGCGTAGATGACATAAGTGAAAAAATCGTTTCCGGCTTTGCAGCAGGCAAACAGGATCAGGCCGACAATTTGCCGGAGGATCAGCGAGTTCCTCATCTTCGCCCATTCAGCATAACACCTGAAGGCGAGCTGTCGTTTGAAACAAAGAAGTATGTGCCTAAGAGCCGACTAAAATCCGAAGATTATTGCAAAAAAAACGAGGTTATCTTCAACAATACTAATTCTCCGGATCTTGTTGGCAAAACGACCGTATTTGATTCAGATGTTCTTTGCGCAGCATCTAATCACATGACAAGAATAACCGTAAAAGAGGGTGTAAATCCGTATTACGTTGCAGCATTCTTTAATGTACTGCTCAGCATTGGCTACTGGAAGCTGCTTTGCACGAATTTCAACAATCAAGCTGGTGTCAATACGGATACGCTGAAAAGGGTAAAGATCCCGCTCCCCCCGAAAGAAATACAGGATCAGATCGCAGCTGAATTGATGCAGCGTCGTAGTCAGGCTAATGTTCTTCGCAGACAGGCTATCAAGGAATGGGCAGATGCCAAAGCGCAGTTTGAGAAAGAGTTGTTGGGAGAATAGATAATGAATTCGTTATTCAAAAACATACAGATAAACCAGCTCTCGGGACGACTCCGACAGATTGCAGGTACTCCCAACGTACTGAGTATGCAGTTTTCGGCTGTTGATGTTGCCGGTATTCGTGAGAGCATCATCACAATCGCGAATAAGTGCAAGGCAGATGATCCTCAGATTGCCCGACAGCTGCTCGCAGCAAAGGATATCCTGTTCGCTGTTAACCAATTCGGACAAGCGTTTATTAATCCATACGCTATCGGGGAAATCCTCTTCGGACTGGATTATCTTGCGGCCAAAGGCCAGGCACCATCTGCAGAGAAGCAAACAACTGCTGAGATTTGGTCCTACATACATCCACTAATACAGAAATCTTCAAAGAAACTGTTTGAGGACGGTCATTTCGCAAACGCGGCAGAGGATGCCTTCATTGAATTAAACAGCAGAGCCAAGGCAATTTACAAAAAGCTCGTCCCCAGTGCTGCAACGGTTCCAGACGGAACAGATCTAATGCATAAGCTGTTTGGCAGCAATCCGCTTCTCTGCCCTGTTCGCGATACCGGCACAGAAAGCGGGAATAACTATCAGCAAGGATTTCATTTTATGACAGCTGGTGCCATGTCTGCTTTGCGCAATCCGAAAGCGCATTCAAATGATGAAGTATTGACAGCAGAAGAAGCCCTGAGAAGGCTGATGTTTGCCAGTATGCTGATGTACAAGCTTGATGAAGCGGGTTTGTAAGAAAGAAAATTGCGAGGGATAGAGAATGATTCAACTTTCCGGAATCTTCAGTGAGTCTTTGGGCGGGACTTGTACAATTCGAGGATACGCCAAGTACAATGAAATCGTTGAACTGTCGTATCCACACCCGGGATACCAGCGTCCAGCAGAGGATGAACACGTTGCCGAGATTAGCTCGTTTATTACATCCGGATCTAATAGTTTTAGTCCAGAAGTTGTCCTCGCATACACGGCAAAGTACAACTATTACGCACAAGGAGCATCTTCTGAGGTGGATGCTTTAGCTGATATTCGATCCGGAAAAGGTTTTACATCGAATGTTGATGGTATAGCATTCAAAAAGGAAAAGGCGGCAGGTAATGGCTTCTTGTACACCCTTTCCATCCCTGACAAAAAATACGATCGCATTGAGGATAAGCCTTTCCGTAGAGTTGATGGTAATCATAGACTTTTAGCCATCGAAAAACTCATCGCCGAAGGGCAGATGCGCAGCAATTATCTAATTCCCTTCTGCATTATCGTCTTCCCAGATAATGTAAGTATGAAAGATGAAAAGATCATCTTTCACAATATTAATTCAAAAGCTGTACCCATCCGTTCGGAACGATTGCTGGAAGGTATTATTGTAGACAGCAAAGATGAGCTCTCTTTTTCTGATAAAGAACTAGATGATAGCTTTGGGCATGAATACTTGCTCGCTAGGAAGGTGTTGAAAAACAAGCCTCTGGCAATACGAAAGCTAAAAGCTATTCCTTGGATTCGATCAGATCTAATAACTGCGCTTATAGACATAATAGAAAGCATCCAAAAGCGATTCGGCAATATCCAGACAGCAGAGCATGAAGAGGCTTTTGGAATTGCATTGAGCAATGCTCTCAATGATGCAAAGCTAGGAGAGAACGGAACACTTCTAATATCGTCTGGATTGTTGTTCCTGCTGGTGGCTTTGTATTACAATATCGAAATATCCTCTCCTTCTGCTGACGCTGTTCAATACAAGGATAGGCTCTTAACATGGTCAGAAAAATACCAGATTACTGATGCGCAGATAGACACTGAACAAAATGCTGCAAGCAACGCAGAATGTATTGAAGCCATCTTCAATCGGTATGTTCGCTCGACAGAACAGACAATTTTCATGTCAAGGTGTTTTTCGGCAGAATACAATGAGACCGAAAATGCAATTCGTCGTGCAATTAATGAAATAAACAACGAAAAAAAGACAGGTATTATGCTCATAAGGGTAGATGAGCATCATGAAGGTACGACTGGGCAGATTTCAGATCGGATTTTTCGAGACATTGAGAGCGCAGGGTTAGTCATAGCCGATCTTAGTAGTGGCAAGTTGAATGTCCCGCACGAGATTGGTTACGCAATGGGGTTAAAAAAAGATTTAATTCTTGTACATAACGGAACATCAGAAGAGGCTGAAAAACACATCCCGTCCAATATCAGAATGTTTGAGCAAATCCGCTTTAATGGAGATTACCAAACGCTTCAGAATGAGATAAAGCGCCGCCTAATTGATTATTATAAGTTGTGAGTATTCTCATATAATAATCGACTAACTATGTGAGAGCGAGGTGTCCAAGATGGATAAAACAGGCGTGATTTACATACTGACCAACCCGTCCTTCCCTGAATATGTGAAGATCGGGTATGCGGATGATATTGACAAGCGGCTGCAGCAGCTGAACCGGAGCGAGTGTATTCCCTTCGCCTTCCGCGTCTATGCGACATATGAGGTCAATTCCCGGCTCTCTGATCTGAAAATCCATAGCATTATCGATAAGCTGAATCCAAACCTGCGCTCCATCGAGAACTTCAACGGAAAGCAGCGCGTGCGTGAGTTCTACGCCATGTCGCCGGAGGACGCCTATTCCATCCTGGAGGCCATCGCAGAGATTCACGGCTGTGCGGACAAGCTGAAACGGATCGATATGGACGAGGCCCAGAAGCAGGCAGAGGAAACCGCCCAGGAGATCGACGCCGAGCACAAAGAGCGCCAGTCGCCCTTCCGCTTTTCTATGTGTAATATCCAGCCCGGCGAAGAGATCGAATACTGCAATAACCCAGAAATCAAGTGCACCGTCGTAGATGATAAGACAGTTAGCTATCAGGGGCAGAGCTATTCGCTTTCTTCTTTAGCCCAGCTTCTCACTGGCAGCAAATACTCCGTCGCCGGCCCCCGCTATTTCAAATACAAGGGCGAATGGCTGAACGATATCCGGCACCGGCTGGAAGGATAGTGTCAAGGCATTGAATTCTCATTGTCAATTATAAGGAGACACCGCTATGGACATGTTTGATGGATTTGTATTCTTGGAAGAAAAGAAAAAGTCTCTCATACCGATTCTGTGTCAATATGATTTTCTCTCCGCCTTGACAGCAGCATTCTCAATAACATCATGGCGGAAAAATCGAGGCGCTCAGGAAAGTTGCTTGGCGTTGAACTCCGCAATGGTAGAGAATACAGAATGGGGCCGCAAAACCATATTTACACCTAATGATTTGGAAGAGTTTTTTCAGTTACTATATCCTATTCTTAAGACAACACCATATGATGATCCAGTTCTCCCTGATTTTGGAGAGATTAAGTTAAACTATCGGTCAAAGTATTATTCAGTAATCACTGGAACCGGACATACAGCCCCTATCTTTTCAGCACTTCAGTTTTTGGAGAAAATCAGCGAGTCAGCATGCATGGATGCATATACCGATAGCCTACTCTGTTATAGCGATTACTGCATAGACTTTTTGAAAGCCAAAAACACTCCAATAAATGAAGATTTTTCATTACATCCTCAATTTGAATCACCAACTTTCGATTATTACGAAAATGTAAAGGACTTTATGACTGAAGAAAAGTGGACTGGACTGGGTACGCCATTGCTTTCAATGCTTGCTGCAGAAAGCAATGAGATTGTACGAAGTCATTTCTTCAGTTATAATGATCACTACTATCCGTTGTTTAATCCCTCGCTTGTGATCGATTACCAAACAAAAATTCTTCTGACTCGTCCAGATAGGGAGCTCCACAGTATTGTCATTTCATCTTTGGCGGATAAGCTGGCCTCTATTTATGATTCTCATGATATAAAGACGGACTATACTATTAGGAAGCCCTTGTTGCTTGACAATAAGCAACCACTTTTAGATAACAAAAAAAGTTTTGCATATTTGGAAGACAGCAACTTGATAGTTTTCCTTGATTGTGGCAATGAGCACAGAATTGAGGAAGAGATCTCGGCTATCTACAAGGCGCATACTGAGGATGGCTTAAGCATTGTAGATTTAGAAGCCAGAATACCAGGAAAAGGCTATAAAGCATATCATGTCGATAAAGAATGTAAGTTAAGCATCATTTGCTTCGATGAGCATATTAATGTCGATCAACCTAGAATTGTTTTGCGAGGGAGAGAGGAAAAGCGAATCTACACAGCTATTGATTTGATGTACATGCTCATGTTTTCTTCTGAAGTATCTCAGATTGCTGAGTTTGATTCAGATGAGAAGAATAGTGAATCCCAAGTTCTTTCTTGGGGAGGAGCCTCGGATTATTTTACTGTGTTTTTAAGTGAAAAAGGATTCATATCTAAGGGCGCTATAGAGTATAGTAATGTTTATTCTGAGGTAGACACATCCGCTGCCCATATTTTTTCGCATTATCTTGAGCTGGGAGGGGTGTTTCCATTTCACTTGTCCAGTACAATATTTGCTGATCCAGAATGCTGGAATGTCATATGTGATGAGCGGCTCGTTGTTGTCCTTGGCCGCAGCTTCGGGAGCGATGCGGCGAGCGGTCATCACGCGAAGCCGTATTTGATTTTGACACGCTCGAGCTTATCGAGCATCGGCTCGGCGA
>OLVV01001170.1_pt1 | contig 10625 bp, 9 predicted proteins | sample 1673581 | NCBI WGS metagenome assembly OLVV01 (sample SAMEA103958116, study PRJEB25191) | human gut metagenome | biome: human-associated habitat [ENVO:00009003]; feature: intestine environment [ENVO:2100002]; material: feces | place: Germany | collected 2013/2015
AACCGCCTGCGGCGGTTTGCCCTGCGGGCCGTCCCACCCCATCAAACCCTCCAAAGGAGACTCCCATGTCCAAAGACCGAGATTTTCTCCGAGCATTTTCCGGCGAAGACCGCATGACCGCCGCCCAGGTGGCGGATAAGCTGGAACAGTGCGCCCGTCAGAACCGCCTGACCCATACCATGTTTCTTACCACACACCAGCGCGGCATTGCCCAGCAGGTGGTAGTCTGCTGCGGCACGCCCCTGCATAGGATAATGGGGGGCCACCCCGATGCCGAGCGCTGCCTGTTTCTCTTTCTACCGGACTATATGGATGCGGATAACATCCCGGAAGAGGAGCTGCCCTTTGGAGCTATCCGGGTCAGCTGGGGCCATGGCGCGGCGCTTACCCATCGGGACATCCTGGGCAGCTTGATGGCACAGGGTGTCCGCAGGGAGGTGCTGGGCGACCTTTTAGTGGGAGAAAACGGCTACGATGTCATTGCCCTGCGGGAGTGCATTCCCTTCCTGCGGGATAACTGGCTGAGCGCCGGCCGCACCGGTCTGCACCCGGTGGAGATCCCCCTTTCGGAGCTGCGCATTCCAGCTGCCGATGGAAAGGCCATCCGGGATACCGTCGCTTCACTGCGGTTGGATGCCGTTCTTGGCAGCGGTTTTTCCCTCAGCCGGGGGAGAGCCGCGGAGCTCATCGCCGCCGGGCGGGTCAGCCTGAATGGCTGCGAGTGCCTGAAGCCTGACCGACAGCTTGCCGAAGGAGATATCCTTTCGGTGCGCGGGCAGGGCAGGCTTATTCTAAGGGAGATCGGAGGCCTTTCCAAGAAGGGCCGTTTCTATATCACCGTGGAACGCTTTGGCGGATAGAACAAAAAGCAAAATGAATACGAAAGAAAAGGACGCACACCGTACATGACTCGATAGGGGGCGTCCTTTTTTTGATGAAGCGGAAAGAGAGTGCACTGCGGCTGGGCTTTACATTTGCGGGCTGTTACCTGGGGGCGGGCTATGTCTCCGGCCAGGAGCTGTGGCAGTTTTTTGGCTGCTTTGGTTGGCAGGGGATAGCGGGCCTGCTGCTGGCGGTGGCACTCTCCTTTTTCTTTGGGGTATTGCTGCTGCGGCTGGTGCAGCACACCGGCTGTGACCAAACCGATGCCCTTGTGATTCGCCGCCCTATCCCGCTCCTGCGGGATGCCGTTGGGCTACTGCAGCTATTTTTCCTCTTCGGGATATTGGTCATCATGGCGGCCGGGGTGGGGGCGCTTTTCGCGCAGATACTGGGTGCCTCCGCCCTTTGGTGCAGTGCGGCGTTCTGCCTTTTGGTTTCGCTGCTTTCCCTTACCGGCACCTCCGGCATGGTAAATGTCTTTTCCACCGTGGTGCCGCTGCTGGTTATCTGCTCGGTGCTGGTCAGCGCGCTTACCCTGCGCCGCTGCGGCTGGCAGCTTACCATTGCTGCAGTCCCATCCGTCAGCCCACTGCTTTCCCACTGGGCTATTGCCGCCTGCTCTTTTGTCAGTTATAATCTTTTTTCCTCCATCGGTATTTTGGCCCCCGTCGGGAAAGAGTTGCGCTCCCGCCGCACAGTTTGGTGGGGAGTACTGCTTGGCTGCATTATTCTCATTTCCATCGCGCTGGGCATATTCCTCACCATGGAGACGCTTCCCACCGTGGTAGAGGCGCCGCTGCCCATGCTGGCCGCTGCCGGTGCGCTGGGCGGGGGCTGGTACTACCTCTATGGGGTGCTGCTGCTCTGTGCCATGCTCGGTACCGCGCTTTCCTGCGCCGTTGCTCTCCGCCATTACTGCATGGTTCGCTTTTCCACTATGGCGAACCGCCGCTTCAGCTTTGTCCTTCTGTTGGCTATCCCTGCATGGCTGTGCAGCCTTTTCGGCTTTGGGAAGCTCATCGGCACTGTTTACCCTATTTGCGGAGCACTGGGTGCACTGGCCCTGCTGGGGTTGCTGCACCATCGCTTCACCCTTCGCGCGCCAAAGTAGCTGCCACCGCCTTTTCCTGGGCTGAATTCATGCCATTTACTGGATACGGCCGCAGGCCCGGCGGCGCTCCGCACCGCCGCCACAGGCTTTGCCCGTGTGTTTCGCCCCAAGGGGCGAAACGGCCTGCGGCCGCACCTTCCTTCTGCGCCTCGCCCGTCTATTTCCCGCCATCCACCCATAAGATAAAAGGAGATACCGCAAAAGGGGAGGGGAGAGCCGCATATGCGCCGTGCCAAACAGCTCCTTTTGCATACCTCCGCCATGACTGCTACCAGCCTGCTGATGCGCACCATCGCCCTGGTGTTCCAGGTCTATGTCGCCGGCAAGATCGGTGCCGCGGGCATTGGGCTTTTTCAGCTGGTGATGTCGGTCTATACCCTTGCCACTACCGTGGCGGTCTCCGGTGTGCGGCTGGCCGCCACCCGGCTCATTGCCCAGCAGACCGGTCGCGGCGATGACGCCGCCATCCGCCGGGCCACCGGCTGCGCCATGGGATATGCCGCTTTTTTCGGCATGGCTGCCTTACTGCTGCTCTATTATCTGGCGCCTGCGGCGGCCGCCTGGGTTGGGGATGACCGCATTATCCTCTCCCTGCGGGTGCTGGCATTCGCCCTGCCCTTTGTTGCTGCGTCCGGTGCCATGGGCGGCTACTTCATTGCCATGCACCAGTCGGTCAAAATGTCCCTCGTTCAGCTTTCGGAGCAGTTCATCCGTATCGGCTGCACCGTTTTGGCGCTGCTGCGGCTGGGCGGCTACGGCCTGGAGTACGCCTGCGGCGCCCTTACTCTCGGTATGCTCGCCTCGGAGGTCTTTTCCTTTCTGGCGCTGCTGCTTTTGCTGCTTGCCTCCCTCCCTCGCCGGGAGGGCCGCTGCCGCACCCCTATGCTGCCGTCTCTTTTGCGTATTACGGTGCCGCTTTCCCTCAGCAGCTACGCACGGTCGGCACTCAGTACCGCCCAGCACCTGCTTGTCCCGCGGGGGCTTCGCCTTTTTGGCGGCGGGGCTCAGGCGGCGCTGGCCGCCTATGGCGTGATCCAAGGCATGTCCCTGCCCATTTTGCTGTTCCCGGCAGCGCTCATCGCCGTCATTGCGGATCTCATCGTTCCCGAGCTGACCGAAGCCCAGGTACAGGGCCGGCTGCGGGGTCTTGGCTACATGCTGGAGCGCCTTTACCGGTTGGGGCTTTTCTTTTCGATGGCCGTCGCTGGGGCCTGCTTTTTCTTCGCCCATCCCCTGGGCGAGCTCATCTATTCCGAGCCCGCCGCCGGGCAGTACATACGCCTTTTGGCGCCGCTGGTGCCTATCATGTATATGGATACCCTCGTGGATGGCATGCTGAAGGGGGTAGGGGAGTACCGCGCCAATATGCGGTACAATATCATCGATGCCGCCACCGGTCTGCTGCTCGTTTGGCTGCTGCTGCCCCGGTATGGGGTGGCCGGCTATCTTTTCTCCATCTCCGCCACCGAGCTCCTCAATTTCGCCCTCAGTGCCGCGCGGCTTACCCGGGTCACGGTGTTCTGCTGGCTGCTTACGGCGGCCGCGGCAGTTGGGGGCTGGTGGCTGCTGCGCCTGATCTTTGGTAGGCTGTTGTCCCGGACCGGGCAGCCGCTTATTCTCCTGTTGCTGGTGTTCCTCTACCTGGCCTGCTACGGGGCGGCGCTGCTGCTTTGCGGGGCACTGCGGCGGGAGGAGCTTTCCTGGCTTTTTTCGCTGCTGCGGGGAGAAAAATCCCCCAAAACATGAATTTAAGATATTTTGAGAAAAGCGGAGAAATCAGGAGTATTTCAAAGTTCATCATAAGCTCTGCCCAAAAGACGCAGAAATTTTCTGAAAAACTCTAATAAATCTTGAAATTTAGCATTGACATTACGACAAAATATGATATATTGATATCTGTCATTTTGACCATTCAATTCAATAAAAAGGCGGCTCGTATATGCCCATCTGAAAGAACCCCAATCTTCGGGGTATCCTAAAAACCTTTTGCGGGGACGGTGCAATAGCGGCTGCGGCAGGTGTGAGGGCCTGCAGATTTACCGCAAAAGGAGGATGTTGAAATGAACAAAAATGCTTTGATTAGCCTGCGCGGCATCAGAGTCGATTTTGATGACGAGCCGGTCCTCAAGGGGATCGACCTTGACATCATGGACAAGGAATTCATTACTTTTCTTGGGCCGTCCGGTTGTGGCAAGACAACTACCTTGCGCATCATCGGCGGATTTATCCAACCCAAGGAGGGTGATGTTTTTTTTGGTGGTGTCCGCATCAATGACCTGCCCCCCTACAAGCGTGAGGTGAATACGGTATTCCAGCGGTATGCGCTGTTCCCGCACCTCAATGTGTACGAAAATGTCGAATTCGGCCTGAAGATCGCCAAGGTGCCGGAAAAGGAACGCCGCCAGAGCGTCAAGGAAATGCTCAAGCTGGTCGGCCTTTCGGGATATGACAGACGCCATATCAATCAGCTTTCCGGCGGTCAGCAGCAGCGTGTGGCCATCGCCCGCGCGCTGGTCAATCGTCCCAAGGTCCTGCTTTTGGATGAACCCCTCGGCGCTTTGGATCTCAAGCTCCGCAAGGAAATGCAGATCGAGCTAAAGCGCATCCAGCAGGCATTGGAGATCACCTTCATCTATGTCACCCACGATCAGGAAGAAGCGCTCACCATGTCCGACCGCGTCGTCGTCATGCGGGATGGCAACATCCTTCAGATCGGTACCCCGCAGGATATCTACAATGAGCCCTGCAATGCCTTCGTGGCCGATTTCATCGGTGAAAGCAATATCATCGATGGCATCATGCATAAGGACTTCCTCGTGGAATTTGCGAATGACTATTTCGACTGCGTCGATAAGGGCTTCGAGCCCAAGGAGCGGGTACAGGTCGTTGTCCGTCCGGAGGACTTCAAGATCGTTCCCGCCGATAAGGGCAAAATTTCCGGCATTGTGGAATCCATCATCTTCAAGGGCGTCCACTACGAGATCATGGTAGACGCCATGGGATATAAATGGAAGATCCACACCACCCAGTATGTGGAGCCCGGTACCCTCATCGGCATGGATGTCGCGCCTATGGATATTCATATCATGAAGCGCACGGAGGAATAAAGCCATGAAATTTCGCTTTTCTTCCGTCCCCTATATTGTTTGGTCGGTGATTTTTGTCGTCGTACCGCTCATTCTGGTGGCGGTGTTCGGCCTTTCCACCAGTGATGGCCAGTTCACCTTCGCCAATGTCGCCAAGGTCTCGGATTACACCGCGGTGTTTGTCCGTTCCATCTGGCTTTCGCTGGTGGCCACTGCCATCTGCCTTGTCATCGCCTATCCTCTCGGCTTTATCATGAGCCGCTACAATGCCAATAACCAGCGCACGCTGGTTATGCTGGTCATGCTGCCGATGTGGACCAACTTCCTGCTGCGCACCTATGCGTGGATGACGCTGCTTGAAAATAACGGCATCATCAACAGCATTCTGGAGGTCTTTGGCATGGGCCCCTTCAAGATGATCTACACGCAGGGTGCTGTGGTGCTTGGCATGGTGTATAATTATCTGCCATTCATGGTCATTCCGCTCTATTCCATCATGACCAAAATAGAGCCCTACACGCTGGAGGCCGCCGGGGACCTCGGCGCCAACCCGTGGAACACCTTTACCCGTGTGGTGCTGCCCCTTTCGGTGCCCGGTATCACCACCGGCATCACCATGGTGTTTGTGCCGTCTGTTTCCACCTTCATCATTTCCCGTATGCTGGGCGGCGGCTCCAATATGATGGTCGGTGACCTCATCGAGACCCAGTTCCTCGGCAATGCCTACAATCCCAATCTCGGCTCCGCCATCTCGCTGGTATTGATGGTATTCATCCTGCTTGTTATGAGCCTCATGAACCAGTTTGAGGACAATGATGACAGAGGAGGGATGCTCATATGAAATGGTATGCCAAGCTTTATACCCGTCTGGTATTCATCTTCCTGTATCTGCCCATCATCGTGCTCATTGCGTTCAGCTTCAATGAATCCAAATCCCGCGCCAGCTGGACCGGCTTCTCCTTCCATTGGTATAAGGAGCTGTTCCACAATGAGCTGATCCTCTCCTCGCTGCGCAATACCTTGATCATCGCGCTGGCGGCGTCTGTCATCGCGCTGGTGCTGGGCACCATGGCGGCGGTCGGCATCTATGCCATGCGCCGTAAGTGGTTCAAATCACTGGTGATGAACATCACCTATCTGCCCATTCTCAATCCTGAGATCGTTACCGGTGTTTCCATGCTGCTTTTGTTCGTTTCCTTCGGCAATGGCATCCAGAAGTTCAATAACTGGATCGGCGGCACCGCGCTTTCGTTCCTTCAGCTGCCGGAAATGCAGCTCGGCTTCGTGACGCTCATCATCGCGCATGTCACCTTCTGCACGCCCTATGTCATCCTCAATGTCCTCCCGAAGCTCCGTCAGATGGATCGCTTCACCTTCGAGGCTGCGCAGGATCTGGGCTGCAGCCCCAAGCTGGCTTTCTACAAGGTCGTCATTCCGGAGATTATGCCCGGCATGGTATCCGGTTTCCTCATGGCGTTCACCTACTCGCTGGATGACTTCGTCATCAGCTACTTTGTGTCCAGCGCCTCCTCGCAGACTCTGCCCGTCACCATCTTCTCGATGGTCCGCAAGCGTGTCAGCCCGGAGATCAATGCCCTTACCGCCATCATTTTTGTGGTGGTGCTGGCGCTGCTGCTTCTCAGCAACTATTACTCTGCCCGCAAGGAAAAGCAGATGATGCGAAAGGAGGAACCTGCGGCATGAAAAAGCGTATCCTTTCCCTCCTTTTGGCGCTGATGATGGTTGTCCTTCTGCTTCCCGTTACCGCTTTGGCAGCGGAAACCGGCATTGATACCTCAGCTCTAGATATGGAGTACTACGGCCGCTACAGGGATAAGGGCTATTCCATCAGCGTCTACAATTGCGGCGAGTATATCTCCGACGGTGCCGATGGCGGGCTGGATGTCAACAAGGCCTTTGAGGAGGTCACCGGCATCCGGGTCATCTATTCCAATTACGATACCAATGAATCGATGTACGCCAAGCTGAAAACCGGCGGCGCCGTCTATGATATCGTCGTTCCCTCCGACTACATGATCTCCCGTATGATCGCCGAGGGGATGCTGCAAAAGCCGGATATGTCCAATATCCCCAACCTGAAAAACATCGATGAAAAGTACCTTTACCAGTCCTACGACCCCACCAATGAGTATTCGGTGCCCTATACCTGGGGCGTGCTGGGGATCATCTACAATACCAAAATGGTAGAGGACGAAGCGGTGGTGGCCAGCTGGGGCGCCCTGTGGAGCGAAGCCTATATGGATAATATCCTGATGATCAATAACTCCAAGGACGCCTTCGGCATCACCTTTGCCTATTTGGGGCTGCCCATTAATGCCGAAAGCACCGAGCAGGTGGATAAGGCTGTGGTGCTGCTGAAGGAGCAGAAAAAGGTCATTCAGGCCTATGTCGCCGATGAGGTGTTCGATAAAATGATCGGCGGGGAAGCGGCCATGGCGCCCTATTATAACGGCGATGCCGTCACCATGATAGCGGACAACCCTGATCTTGCCTTCTCCATTCCCATGGAGGGCAGCAATCTTTTCACCGATTGCCTGTGCATCCCCAAGGAGAGCCAGAAGCGGGAGCTGGCGGAAATGTATATCAACTTCATGCTGGAGCCGGAGGTCGGCCTTGCCAATACCGAGGCCATCGGCTATTCCACCCCCAATACGAAGGTGTACGAGCTGCTGGATGAGGAGACAAAATCCGACCCCACCGCCTACCCCGATGAGGAGTCCCTGGCCCACTGCGGCTACTACACCTATATCGGCCCGGAGCTGTCCCTTTACATCGACAGCAAGTGGGCCGAGGTGCTGACCGCCGATGAAAAGTACAGCGCCATGATCATGCCCATGTTCCTCGGCGCATGCGTGGCGGGCATCATTGCCCTCAATATCGTCCGTGCCACCCGCAAAAAGCGGGAGGAATGATTTTCCCAGCAGGGGTCCCTCACCGGGCCTCTGCTTTTTTGCATAAATTTCCCTCTTCGCTTTTGGCAACTTCTACAAAGATGAAAAAACTTCCACCGTTTTCTTGACTTTATTCGCTTGAATTGCTAAAATAACATTACCGGCATCCCCCATATGGGGGATTTCATGTTTGCGGGCAAACATGATTCATTTACTCGCGGGTATGATTCACCTGCCGGAAATAAAGAGGGGAAACCCCAAAAAGAAAGAGGTAATGTCTTATGAAAAAGCTCCTTAGCCTGGCGCTGGCCCTCCTCATGCTGGCCGTCATGCTGCCTGTCACCGCTATGGCGGCTACCGCTGCTCCCAGTTGGGAAGGCGGGGTCAACTTTGAAAATGTAACCACTGGAGTAAAATACACCAATAATCTTGGTGAAGTAATGACAAGCGATGAAACCACAACGAAAACCGCTTTAGTTGCTTATCAGAAAGATGGAATCATTGTATATGCGGCCGATGTGTGGGCTGCTATTAAAGAGGGCGCGACCGAAATCTATTGCAAAGCAGGTGAAACTGTTCCGATTCGTGACCGTGCGGTGGATACCCAAAGAACCCCTGATTTGACCAACAATCTTACTATCTACGGCAACGGCGCAACCTTTGGCTATGGCCAGATTTCCGTTAACATGACAGATTCTGGTAAATCTGCAAATATCACAGTAACTGTATATGATGCAAAAAATATTGAGATTTGGGGCTGCACTCCAAACAATGGCGTTACCCAGAATTTCAATATGATCAACTGCACCAACATTGGCACATCTGCAACAGGTAGTAGCGGTATTATGGTTTACATCACTGATGCCGGAACTGGAGTAGTTAATCCGGGCACCGTAAACTTAGTAGTAAAAGATTGTCATATCGAAAAGAATAGCAGTGGTATCTCCAATAGTGCAAACGGAACAATGACGGTAACTGGTACGACCTTTGTTGATTGTGCTGCAGGTATCAAGGTCAGTTATAAGGGCGAACAAACCCGCACCGACACTATTGAAAACTGCACCTTTACCAATTGTGGCTGCACCGAAGAAATGGCAGGCAACACGAATTGGCTGAAGGACGATAGTGCCGCTATCATCTACAAAAATGGCAGAACTGGAACCGCAGATGTAACCATCACCAATAATACTATCACCGATACCCTCACCAAAAATACCCTTGGCGACATTCGCGTAAAGAATGCAAATGCCACCATCACCCCCAATGGCACCACAACAACTGTGAATACTGGAATTAAAGACACTCCAGAGACCATTACCGGCAAGGTAACTGCTGACGCCAAGGGCAATATCACCCACGTCAAGGAGGAAGGCCCCACCACCATCGTCATCATCAGCCCTACCCAGGACACCCCCAAGACCGATGACCAGAAGAACCCCGCCACCGGCGCCAATGACCTCGTTGCTGTCGCCGTCGCCGCCGCGGCCCTCGCGCTCGCCGGCTCCGCCATCATTCTCCGCAAGGATTAAGATCTTTCTCAAGGAAAAAGTCCCCCCACCGGGGGGCTTTTTCTATGCACCATGCCCATTGTCAAGCCCCAAAATGGTAGAATTTTCGTTCATTCATACAAACTTTTGTTCGTCCCTTTACATCATCGAACATTTGTGCTACAATGAAAAACAGATAAGAACAACAGTTCGCATTTGGCCAAATTCAGGAGAGAAAACCTATGGATCAGCAAACCATGGGCTGGGTGCTGTTGGGGGCGGCCGTCCTCATCCTTGCTCTGCTCATCTACCTGCTTACGCAGGTCAAAAAGTCCTGCCAAAATGATATTTCCACCCAGCTCCAGCGCCTGCAAAGCGATCTGGAGCGTTCGGTGCAGGCCGATATTCTCACCCTCGGCAAGTACCTCATGCAGTCCCAGCAGTCCCAGTCGCAAAGCGAAAGCCGGGCCCTGCTGGAGCAGCTCACCCAGTTCGAGAACAGACTATCCACATTCTCCCAGCAGTCCACGCGCGCGCTGGAGGATGTGCGTGCGTCCATGGAACGCCAGCTTTCCACCATTCGCCAGGATAACAATGCCAAATTGGACGAAATGCGCCAAACCGTCGATGAAAAGCTGCAAAAAACCCTCAATGACCGCATGACCGAATCCTTCCGCCTGGTGAATGACCGGCTGGAGCAGGTTTACCGCGGTCTGGGTGAAATGCAGTCGCTGGCCCAGGGCGTCGGCGACCTCAAAAAGGTCCTCAGCAATGTGAAAACTCGTGGAATTCTGGGGGAAGTGCAGCTTGGCGCTATCCTGGAGGACATTCTCACTCCGGAGCAGTACTGCAAAAATGTGGCAACGGTTCCCGGCAGCCGCAATGTGGTGGAATACGCTGTCAAACTTCCTGCGGAGGATGGCAGCTTTATTTGGCTTCCCATCGATGCCAAATTCCCTGGGGATAGCTACGCTGCCCTCCGGGACGCCTATGATTCCGGTGACCAGGCGGCGATTCAAGCGGCGGTGCGGCAGCTGCTGCTTACCGTCCGGATGGAAGCCAAGGATATCCGCGAAAAGTACCTTTGCCCGCCCGAGACCACCGAATTCGGCATCCTTTTTTTGCCATTTGAGGGGCTGTATGCCGA
>OLVV01001173.1_pt1 | contig 10605 bp, 9 predicted proteins | sample 1673581 | NCBI WGS metagenome assembly OLVV01 (sample SAMEA103958116, study PRJEB25191) | human gut metagenome | biome: human-associated habitat [ENVO:00009003]; feature: intestine environment [ENVO:2100002]; material: feces | place: Germany | collected 2013/2015
AACGGCGTTGTAGCCATCAGATTCGACAGTCTTGGTCTGCACAACCGTGCAGGGGCCGGCCTTGATCACAGTGACCGGAACAAGACGGCCATCTTCGGTGAAGATCTGCGTCATGCCGATCTTCTTACCCACGATCGCTTTCTTCATTGTTTCGTCCTCCTGCCTTACAGCTTCATTTCAATTTCGACACCAGCAGGAAGTTCAAGCTTCGACATGGCGTCCACGGTCTTGGCGCTGGCGTTCATGATGTCGATCAGGCGCTTATGGGTACGGCGCTCGAACTGCTCGCGGCTGTCCTTGTACTTGTGGGTAGCGCGCAGGATGGTCACGATTTCCTTCTCCGTGGGGAGCGGAATCGGGCCCGACACGCGGGTGCCGGTGCGCTTGGCAGTCTCGACAATCCGCTCCGCGGACTGATCGATCAGGGTGTGCTCATAGCTCTTGAGCTTGATGCGGATTTTCTGGGTGGCCATTGATTTACCTCCTAATGTCGTCTCGTTGGCGCCGTCCGGCTTCCACTGCAGGTGCGGTCGCCGCTGCGCTTCGAGTCCGTCGCCCGATTGTCGGGCTGGTCCGCGCTAATTACCCGCCATGGCCTGGCGGCAACTTAGCACATCATCCCTGTACAGACAACACTCTGATTATATCAGATACACATGAAAATTGCAAGGGGTTTTGCGCAGTTTTTTCAGGAAAATTTTTGGCTTTTTTCACTTTCTCGACCCGCAAAACCCGCCCTGTGCCCGCATTTGCAATCTTTCGGCATATACACGCCGTCCAGTGTGTCCTGTTTTGGAGCGTGTTTGCCCCTTTTGCCCTTGTCATCCGTACTTTTTGCATTTTTCGTTCAGCAACGTGTTGATTTTCCTGCTCTTGCGTCAAGTTTTATTCACACTTATCCGTGTGTATCTATTTGTAATGTCGCTGACTTGCCGTTTTTTTGACGAACGTTCGGACTTCCATATATATCGCTGGATGTTCCCCTCTCCCCTTTTCCGCACAAAAAAAGCACCCGGTTTTCCGCCGGATGCCTGCCTGATTTGGCTGCTGCATTTGTCCATTATGGGATACGCTGATAATGTCCGCCCGCTTCGCACTGGTAGAAACCCAAGTATCCTTCCTCCGTCAGTGCCGCATGATAGCGCACATACGTCCCATTGCTGCTGCTGAAAACGAAGTCCTGCGCATACCCGTTTGTTCCGCCGACAATCTGCCATTGGAACATTCTGGCGCTTTCCGGATTCATATCCGCGGTGATGCCTTCGGTCAAGTAGCGCATACTTTCCGACGCTTCATCCGAAATCGCGTAGCAGACGCCCTGTCCGTCCGCCATCAGCGTGAACACCCAGCCCATCAGCTCCCCGCCGCCGCAGAAGCCCCACGTTCCGCTGATGTTCGCCATCGCTTCCACATCCACCGTGTCGTTCAGCTGTACGCTCATCAGCGGCACGAAGCCCCACAGCATCGTGCCGTCCCGCATTGTCGCGCGCGCATAGGCCCAGAACGGGTCATACTGCGCCAGCAGACGCACGTCTGTCAGCGTGTTCCCTTCCGCCGTGTGATACCAGCTTGTAGTGGGGTCGTCTGTCAGGAACGCGCCATCCTTGAGTGTCACGGGAATATCCGTGAGCATCACCGGCGCGCTGCCGAGCTGATTCGTATGCACCCAGCCGATACGCATCCGGCTGCTGTTGACTTCGTAGCGCACGAGCGACCAGTCGCCATATTGCATCAGAAGCGTCGCGCCTCCCGCCAGTGAAACGCTTGCCTTGCCGTTTGATGCGCGGTAGGAATTTTCGTCCGGCGCGGCATACACTGGCAGCACTTCCGTACCCGTGACTTTCTCCGACCAGAAGCCGGATGCGTCTTGCAGCGCCGCGTAAATGGCATTGCATTGCAGCAGCTCTTCGCGCGTCCGCGGCATCAGCAGCGGCTGATACGTCGCGAAGGGCAGTGCCCCCTCCGTTTTCCAGATGAGCCCATCTGCCGTGGCGTATGTATTCGTGTCTGCGTCGTAGCGCAGGGTGAGTTCGCCGGAACAAATGGCAGTATAGGTCTCCTGTCCATCCACCCAATCGACCAGCACCGTGCCGTCGGTGAGCGGTTCATCAGCGATTGCCGCGCCCAGCGGAAGCATTGCCGCCAGCAGCAGCGCGAAAATGCGTTTCTTCATAGAAAAACCTCCCTTTGCCTATATAACGGGCAGAGTGAGAGAGAAATTCCCGAAAGAATGGAAATAATGCGTCAGTCAACCGCCAGCCTGATTCCGCCCTTTCTTTCCGACGGCTGCACAATCACCGTCACAGGCTGGTTGCCGCCCCACTCGTAGGCATAGGATTCACCGGATGCCTGCCCGATGAGCGTTTTCCAGTTGATGTCCGTGCGAATCTGCGGGTCGCAGTTGTTGCCTTCCTGCCCCATCCAGCAGATAACCGCATCCGGGTCAACGGAAATCGTCGCGCGGGACTTGCGATTGTTCATCACCAGCGGGTTGCCGTCGGAGAGCACCGCCACAAACGCGCTGTCTCCGCGCCCGGTCAATGTAGAGGTCGCGATGCCCTTCTGCGACACCACGCCCATGCCCAGGAAGCGCACGTTGTAGTCGCAGTCGCCCGTGAACGCGAGGATGTTTTCTGCCTCCACAGACAGCACTTCGCCGCGCGCCAGCTGATAGGCTGTCACATGCTGTCCCGCGTTCGCGTAGTACGTCTGCGAATCGCCGCCGAAATTCACCTTCATCAGCGGCAGATTTTCGCCCGCCATGCGCCGGGTCAGCGCACCGAACGCCGCCTGCAGCAGCCCCTGCTGCGGGCCAAACAGAACCTTCTCAAACGTATAGTTCTTCCCGCCAGCACTCTCCCCCGCGATAAACGCGCCCGCCTTTGTGTACAGCACACCGCCGCCCTGACACGTCACCTTCAGCGCCAGCTCATTGACTGTCTCAAATCGAATCATCCGCTGTCCCTCCTCACGCGAGCGTCACGCCGTACAGTGCGCACTGCCCCGCCAAATCCATATGAACGCCGTTGCCGACGGGGTTGAATTTCCACTGTCCCTGATGCAGATAGAGTTCGCCCAGCGTCATGCTGGTCACGTTCTCGAACGCGTTTCCCAGCGGATAGCTGAGGATTTCCCGCCCGTCGCGGTCGTCCAGAATGCGCAGATACACGTTTTGCAGCATTCCGAAGTGCAGTTTCTGCGTCAGCGCTTCGTCAATCGTCAGCACAAAAACGATTTTGCGGATTCGCGGGTCAATTCGCGCAGTATCAACAGTAATCGTCTCCCGATCGTCCGCGCCGCTTGGCTGAAAGCGGACACTGCCGTCGCTTGACGTCTGCTGTCCGTAGAACACAAACCCTTCATCAGACAGCACACGCCCGTTTTCGCCCAGCAAAAACGCCGACGCATCCACATCGCATCGGGAATCGTTCGCATCCCACCCGAAACCGAACCGAATCCGCGCACACCCGCTCTCCTGCAAACGCAGCGCCGTTTTCTGCCCGCGCGCAACGGGCATAAGCATCGGCGGCATCCGGCGCGGGGTCGGCTGTACGGTTGGCTGTATCGGCTGACTGGACACTTGCAGCGTCGGCGCAGGCGTCCGATTCGGCATCGGCGGCTGCACCATGCGCATCGTCGGATGCTCCGGCATCGGCGGCCGCGGCGGTATCCGCTGCGCCTGATGATGCTGCGGCGCGCTCGTTGCCTCCGGCGCATTCAGCAGCCGATCGGACAGCGCGGGCATCACGCTCTCCCGCATGTCCGGCAGACTGTCCCGCGACAGCGCCGGGCGGATGCGGTTCAACTCCTCCGTCAGCATATTTCGGCTGAGCGGCGGATGGATTCGCTCTGCATAGGCCATGTTGCTCCTCCTGTGCGGCTGCGCCCGAAGAATGATTCACTCGAGGGGTGATTCACCCGCCGGAAACGCCTTCTCCATCAAAAAAGGGCAAAGCGGAGACAGACGCGCCGCCCGTTCCACTTTGCCACTTCCTATGTTGATTTTTATACTATTTCCAAATGAGAATGTGCCAAGATGCGAAGCAGATGGCGCAGTTGAATGCAGGAAATAGTATATTACACGTTCACGCCGTACGCCTTGCACAGCGCGTACAGACCGCCCTGATAGCCCGCGCCGACGGCGTTGAACTTCCACGTTGCGCCGCTGCGGTACAGTTCGCACACCACCAGCGCCGTCTCCACGGAGAAATCCTCGCCAAGGTCATAGCGCAGTTCTTCCGTGCCGACACTATCGTTCTCGCTGGAACGGCGCGCCAGACGCACATAGGCGTTCGACACCTGACCGAAGTTCTGTCCGCGCTCCTGCGCCTCGTAGATGGTCACGGTGATGGCGATGCGTTCCACGTCCGCCGGAACTTTCGTGAAGTCAATGTAGAGCACTTCGTCGTCGCCTTCACCCTCGCCGGTGCGGTTGTCGCCCGTGTGGGTGACGCTGCCGTCCGCGCTCTTCAGGTTGCCATAGAAGATGAAGTCCTCATCCTTGCGAACCTTGCCGTTCGCGCCCAGCAGGAACGCGGAAGCATCCAGGTCGAACTCCGCGCCGCCGCTGTAACGGTTCGTGTCCCAGCCCAGGCCAACCAGCGCCAGCGTCATGCCCTTGTCCAGAGAGATTTTCTGACCCTTAGAAAGATTCACAGCCATGCGAGTATTCCTCCTATCGTAATTTTGTATTGCTTACTGATACAGCCGCACCAGTTCCGCCAGTCGGCTCGCTTCGGTCACGCCCTGCCCGATGGCATTGAACTTCCATTCACCGTTGTGACGGTAAATTTCGCCCACAACAAGACCCGTCCGCCCGCTGTAATCATCGGAGAGGTTGAAGCGGCAGATTTCCTTCTGCGTGGACAAATCCACCAAGCGGATGAAGGCATTGCGAATCAGGCCGAAATGCTGATGGCGGACGTTCGCATCGTAGATGTTGACGACGAATACCAGCTTGTCGATGTTCGCGGGAATGTTGGGCAAGTCGACCATAATCTGCTCATCGTCGCCGTCGCCCGCGCCGGTCAGGTTATCGCCCTGATGGACGATTGCGCCGCTGGAATGCACGAGATTGCCGAAATAGACGCAGCAGGTCTTGATGTCATTGCTGATGATGCGCCCATCCGCGCCGCACAGGATGACCGATGCGTCGCAGTCAATGTCCTGCGGCTTGGGCGCGAACCAGCCGCGCTTCTGCTCGACCTCGTCCCAGCCCAGACCGACCATGATTCGCTTGAGCCCCGGTTCACCCGGCTTCACGAGCGAAATTTTCTGTCCCTTTTGCAGATTCACAGACATGCTATTCCCTCCCTTAATAATGATGCAGAAGTAAGAATCCACGGCTTTGCCCCAACCCCCAGCAGAGACGCTGCCCCTGCTGGGGAGTTACGCCCTTGAACCCTTCACGCCCTTGAGCGGTGCGCATTTACACAGTTGTCTTATGTGCAGCTTGATTTTTATCGTTCGTAATTTCATATTACTTTTTAGAAATAATCGCCTTACGAATGATATCAATCGGGATAATCAGGAACGCAATCAGCAGGCAGACCAGCCACGTCGTCCAGCTCAGCGGCTCAACGCTCAGCACCGCGCCGCCGAAGGTAACGAACAGGAACTGCAGCACCAGCAGCGCGCCGATGACCAGCAGGAAGTTCTTGTTCCGCCCCAGATGCTCAAACGGGTTCGTGTGCTCCGTGCGGGCATTGAAGCCGTTGAAGCTGATGGCCATCATGAACGTCGCAAACACGGCGGAGTTCAGCATGACACTTACTTCTTTAGCTAATGGTTCTCCGGGTACAGGGATAGCAAAACCATTCCATGTGGCGAACAAATTCTGAATCGCCGGCACAAAGCGGATGCACAGGCACATCGCCGTGATGTACAGGCCGCTGACAACGACCTGCGACATCATCTTGCCCGTCACAATCGACGCGTCACGCGCAATGGGCTTTTCCTTCATGTATTCCATCAGCGCGGGTTCGCTGCCGAAGGCGATTGCCGCCAGCGTGTCCATCGCCAGATTGACAACCAGCAGCTGGATAACGGTCAGGATTTCGTTTTCACCGAACAGGGGCGCGAGGAAGCAAGTCAGCACCGCCGCGACGTTGACCGTCAGCTGGAAGATGAGGAACTTGCGGATGGACTTGAACATCGTGCGGCCGTACAGGATTGCCTTTTCAATGGACAGGAAGTTGTCATCGAGGATGGTGATATCGCCCGCTTCCTTCGCGACTTCCGTGCCCGAACCCATCGCGAAGCCAACGTCCGCCTTCTTCAGCGCGGGCGAGTCGTTCACGCCGTCGCCGGTCATGCCGACAACCAGATTCAGTTCCTGTGCGCAGCGCACCAGACGGCTCTTGTCCGTCGGCAGCGCACGGGACACTACGCGCAGATTCGGCAGCACCTTCTTGAGTTCGTCGTCGCTCAGTTCCGCCAGCTCCGCGCTCGTCAGGGCGACGTCGGTATTATGCTTGAGCAGACCCGCTTCCTTCGCGATGGCGACGGCGGTTTCCTTGCGGTCGCCCGTAACCATCACGACCTGAATGCCCGCCTCCTGCACTTCGCGGATGGCGTCAACCGCTTCCTTGCGCACGTTGTCGCGAATTGCCAGCACGCACACCAGCGTCAGGCTGTCGCCGTCCGCCGTATCGCCGTCGCACTTCGCCACGCCCAGCAGACGCATCGAGCGTCCCGCCTGTTCGTCCATGTACGTCATGAGGAAATTGCGCTCAGTCAGGGGCTTCACCGCGCCGTTTTCATCCAGATACGTCTGGCAGCGGGCAATAATGCGTTCCGGCGCGCCCTTGATGTAGGTAACAACCTTGCCATTATGGTTGATGGTGACGGTCGAATACTTCTTCGCGGAGTCAAAGGCGTTGAAGTTGCGCACATCCTCACGCGCCACGTTTGCATCCACGCCCGCGTCAACCAGGAAGGACATCAGCGCGCGGTCGGTAGAGTTGCCGCCGATGATGCTGCCGTTGGAGTAGGAGGACGAGTTGTTCAGACCGATGCCGATCGTCACTTCGTCCTTGAGCGGCAGGGGAAGTTCCTTCATCGAGGAGAACTTGCGCACGTTGCCCGTCGCGACTTCCACGACGCTCAGCTTGCCCTCGGTAATCGTGCCGGTCTTGTCGGAGAAAAGCAGAGACAGCGAGCCGGCAGTTTCCAAACCGTTGATCTTGTGCACCAGCACGTTGTCTTTCGCCATGCGCATACTCTGATAGCTCAGCAGGATGCTGGTGAGCATCGGCAGCCCTTCCGGCACAGCGCAGACGATAATCGTTACGGCCACGGTAATGGCTTCAATGGACAGGTTCACCCATTCCATAAAGGTATTGGGGATATTGCCGCCCAGCAGCGTCCGGGCAAACACGCCCACGACGATGGCAATCGCGCCGATATAGCCGAAGGTCGAAATCTGCTTGGCGAGCTTGGCCAGCTTGACCTGCAGGGGCGTTTCACGCGTATCCTCCTGCACTTCCAGCGCCAATTCGCCAAACAGCGTCTTGTCGCCGACGACCTTGACTTCCATGTAGGCTTCGCCGCTGCACACCACCGTGCCGCGGTAGACATAGCAGCGGTTCAGCAGGTCCTTGGTGTTGTAGGCTTCGCCGCTTTCGTTGACGGTCTTGGTCGCTTCCTTGGTTTCGCCGTTGAGCGTCGCCTGGTCAACCTTCACAAGCCCCTCGACAATCTCGCCGTCTGCGGAGATTTTGTCGCCCGCCTGCAAATACACCAAATCGCCCACCACGACTTCGCTGACGTGGATTTCCATCAGCTTGCCGTCACGCAGCACCTTCGCAACTTCCTTGGCTTCTTCCTCCGCCTTCAGTGCGGATGCTTTGCCTTCCTGCTGATTTTCGCTGATGGCAGACACGCCGTTGGCAATCATGATAGCAATCAGAATGCCGACCGGCTCATACCAGTGCGCCTCGCCCATGAAGCACAGCACCACTTGGATGACCAGCGCCACGAGCAGAATCATAATCATCGGGTCTTTGAAGCCCTCAAGAATTTTCTTCCACAGCGGTTCCGGGGGAATTTGCGTGAGGGTATTCGCGCCGTGCTTTTGACGGCTTTCCTCCACTTGCTGTTTGTTCAGCCCCTGAAGATTCATTGTTCTTCCTCCACTTCGTCGGTTTCCGCACCCGATTGTGCGTTTTGTCAACCTTACATTTGCTATTTTACATCATATTTCCTTGCTTTGCAAGTCTCACCGGGTGCAAAAAAGCATCAAATACATCCAACTGTCGTTCTTTCCGTCGCAAAACCGCAAGCGGCTGCATCAATAATACACTTTTCGCGCCCCAAAGCGCGCGGGGGCTGCGGTCACGGGCGTGAAATCCCCTGCGTTCGGAAAAGAACAGCTATGGTCGCAAGCCCAGCATCGTGGTCGCGCCCATCTGGCGCGACACAGCATAGATGGTGGATAGAGCAGCTTGGGGGCGCGTCTGAGGACGCGCGAAGTTTGGGCGCGGGACGCTTCGCTGCCGCGACTTTGCTTGACTTCTTCCTTTGAGTAGGTTTGACGAGGAACAATTGGGGCGTTGCCCCAAACCCTACCAGAGGCGCTGCCTCTGGACTCCGCAAGGGGAAATTTTCCCCTTGACCCCTCCGCGCGATTGAGTGGACTTCGCTTTCATGCCCCTTCCGCGTGTTTATCCTCTTTTCTTACCTATTATAAATTATTCCTTCCGCTGTGACAACCGCATCCCAAAGTTTCGGCGCCTGCGGTTTTTTCCTCGCAATCGTCAGCGCCTTACGAATCGCTTTTTCCGCCTCCTCCGCCTCCGCTTCATTCCTCGCATACAGCGTCGCCAGCGGCGTATCCTCCGTCACTTCATCCCCCAGCCGCACATGCAGCACATACCCGACCGAGTAATCCAGCATATCCGACTTCTTCGCGCGGCCAGCCCCCATCCGCTGCGCCGCCATGCCCAGCGCCGTCGTGTCCATCGCGCTTAGATAACCTGCCGTCTCCGCCCGCATCACACGCTTGACCGCTGCCTGCGGCAAAAGCGACAAATCCTCCACCACGCGCGGATCGCCGCCCTGCGCGGCTATCATCTCCGCCAGCTTACGCAGCCCCGCGCCGGATGAAAGCGCGTTTTCCAGCATCGTCCGCGCTTCCGGCAAGGTTTTCGCCTTCTCTGCCAGCACCAGCATGTGGCTGCCTAACAGCAGCGAAATCTCCAGCAAATCCCCCTGCGTCCGCCCTGCCAGCACGTCGATGGCGTCCTTGACTTCCAGCGCGTTGCCGATGTGCGTTCCCAGCGGCTGCGCCATGCTCGTGATGACCGCCACAACCGGCTTGCCCGCCAGCTTGCCGATGTCTACCATCGTCTGCGCCAGCGCCAGCGCGTCCGGCAGTGTCTCCATCAGCGCACCCGAACCCGTCTTGACATCCAGCACAATGCCATCCGCGCCCGACGCGAGTTTCTTGCTCATGATGGACGCGGCAATCAGCGGCAGCGAATCAACGGTGGATGTTACATCGCGCAGGGCATAGAGCGTCTTATCCGCCGGGGCGAGCGCCGCCGTCTGCCCGATGACCGCAAGACCGATTTCCTGCACCTGCCGGATGAACCGCTCTTCTGTCTCCTCCACGGACAGACCGGGAATGGATTCGAGCTTATCCAGCGTACCGCCGGTGTGCCCCAGCCCGCGCCCGCTCATCTTCGCCACCGGCACGCCGCACGCCGCCACCAGCGGCGCCAGAATCAGCGTCGTCGTATCGCCCACGCCGCCGGTGGAGTGCTTGTCAATCTTCTTGCCCGGAATCGCAGACAGGTCGCACACGTCGCCGCTGTCGCGCATGGCAAGCGTCAGGTCAGTGGTTTCCTGCGCGGTCATGCCGTTCAAGCGAATCGCCATCAGCAGCGCCGCCAGCTGATAATCCGGAATGGTCTTGTCCGCCGCCCCGCGCGCGAAAAAGGTAATTTCCTCGCGTGTCAGCGGCTGACCGAGTTTCTTCTTGGTGATAATATCCAGAATCTGCATACGCATCCTCCCTCCAAGGGAATGTTACGTCTCCATTATAGCATAGCCGGGGAGGAAAGAAAAGCCACCGCAGAAAATCTTCATCTGATTCTCATCAAAAACACAGAAAAAGGACTTTTCTTTCCGCGCTTTGTTGTGTATAATAGATGATGAAATGCGATGGCACATCGTCCGCCCGATGCTACGCCGCCGCAGGAAGGAGGCTTCGCTGTGAGTCAATTTGAAACCACCAAGCTGCACCCCATTCAGGAATCCGGCAATGAAGCGCAGGACATCCTGCTGTATGTCTACAACGCCCTGCAGGCCAAGGGCTATGACCCGATTACTCAGCTCGTCGGCTATATTATTTCCGGCGATCCGACGTATATCACCAGCTACAATTCTGCCCGCAGCATGATTTGCCGACTGGAACGCGACGAAATTCTGGAAGAGCTTGTGCGCTTCTACCTTGCCGGTCATACGCCCAAGCAGTCCTGACCGCTGGTTTTCTCCGCGACCCTCGCGGAGGTGTATTTGTTGACGCCTTTTTTGCGGCACCGGATAGCAGCATACCCGAACGACAAAAACAGGGCTGGTCTTTTCCGCATAAGCGGATGAGAC
>OLVV01001177.1_pt1 | contig 10565 bp, 10 predicted proteins | sample 1673581 | NCBI WGS metagenome assembly OLVV01 (sample SAMEA103958116, study PRJEB25191) | human gut metagenome | biome: human-associated habitat [ENVO:00009003]; feature: intestine environment [ENVO:2100002]; material: feces | place: Germany | collected 2013/2015
AGACGCCGCCCCATTCAGGGCGGCGCCTTCCGCTTTTCAGTCAGGGGGTGACTCCCAGCGCCCCAGCCTCGTCCTGTGTCAAATACCGCCACTTTCCCGGCGGCAGATCGCCCAGCTCCAGAGCTCCCTCCCGGACCCGGCGCAGCCGCTTCACCGTCAGGCCGCACTGGGCACACATCCGGCGGACCTGCCGGTTCTTCCCCTCATGAATGGTCACTGCCAGCACCGCGGTTCCGGGAGTTTCCCGCAGCACCTCCACCCGGGCGGGGCGGATGGACTCCCCCTCCAGGTCGGTGACGGCTGCCAGCCGGGCCGCCACGCCGGCCACCGGTCCGAATACGGAGACGTGATACGTCTTTTCCACCTCGTGCTTTGGATGCAGCAGGTGCTGGGCCCAGGCACCGTCGTTGGTCAGCAGCAGCAGACCCTCGCTGTCGTAGTCCAGCCGCCCGACAGGGTACAGGCGCACCGGGTAATCGCGGAACTTGTCCATCACCGTCGGGCGGCCTTCGGGGTCGGCGACGGTCGTCACCTCGCCCATCGGCTTGTTGTACGCCAGATAGTGCTTTTCTTCCTGAATTTTGCAAACCTTGCCATCCACCGTCACCACGTCGGCGGATTCATCCACCTGCACGCCCATTTCGGTGATAACCTTCCCGTTTACCGCCACATGCCCGTCGGCAATCAGCTTTTCGGAGTTGCGGCGCGACGCCACGCCGGAGAGGGCAAGAAACTTCTGGAGACGCATCATAGTCAATAATTCACCTTTCTGTTTATCAAAATCTTGTTTTGTACTGCTCTGATGAAAGAATGTTCCCAAAGCGGCGCGCCGAAGGGGTGTCGGGGGCGATCGGAAAGCCCCCGACTCGCCTTCGCAGAGGCGAAACCCATGCAACCAAGACGCAATTCAAAGAAAAATCACGTCCAATGGACGACAATGCCGTCCGGCCGCCGGCGCAAAAGCGCTTTTTTCGGATTCACCAGCACCGCGCGGTTCACCAGCGCCATCATGTCCGCATCGGACGGGGAGTCGCCATAGGCGGAGGAACACTTCATGTCCAGCACGAAGCCGTTTTCCTTCAAATACTGCTCGATTCGGCGGACCTTCTCTTCACCCTTGCAGTTTTCGCCGACTTGCCCCGTGTAGCGCCCGTCGCCGCCGACCTCGCAGCGCGTGGACAGCACCGCGTCAATCGGCATGAACTCCGGCAGGGCGCGCATGTACACGTCCGGCGACGCGCTGACGACGACCAGCTTCATCCCCTGCGAGCGCAGACTCCACAGCTCCGTCAGCCCATCCTGATAAAAGCGCGGCAGGTATTCATCGCGGAAGAACGCGCGGGCGACATCGAGCATTTCGTCCGCCGAACGCCCCTTCAAAAACGACAGCGTGGCGGATTTCGCCCGCGACGCCCGCGACGGCCGCAGCTTCCAGTACAGGAACGCCCCCGCCGCCTTGATCAGCTGCCGGCGCGGCGCAATCCGCTTGCGGATGCAGTACAGCAGGAAGGGGAGGATGGAATCGCCGCGGGCAAGGGTATCGTCAAAATCAAAAAACGCAATGCCTTGTGTCATAGCGGGCAGTCCTCGTGCAGCACAAGGTGGGTGTACGCGCGCTGACCGGATTTCATCTCCGCCATCAGCTGCCCGTCGCCCAGCAATTTGTACTTGTAGGTCGTCAGACCGTCCAGCCCCATCGGGCCGCGCGCGTGCAGCTTGCCCGTCGCAATGCCAACTTCCGCGCCGAAGCCGTACACAAAGCCGTCCGCAAAGCGCGTTGACACATTGCGGTACACGCCGGCGGAATCCACACGGGTCAGGAACGCCTTCGCCGCCGCGTCATCGCGGGTGACGATGCAGTCCGTGTGGTGGCTGCCGTAGCGGTTGATGTGGGCAATCGCGGCTTCCAGCGAATCCACGACGCGGATGGACAGCACATAATCCAGATACTCCGTGCGCCAGTCCTCTTCCGTCGCGGCTTCAACGGGGATAATCGCGCGGGTCGCCTCGTCGCCCAGCAGCCGGACGTGCTTTTCCTGCATCGCGGGCAGGAGCTTGGGCAGAAAATCAGCGGCGATATCGCGGTGGACGAGCAGCGTCTCGCAGGCGTTGCAGACTGCCACATTCTGCGCTTTGCTGTCCACGGCAATCGAAACCGCCATCTCCAAATCGGCGGATTTATCCACATAAACGTGGCAGATGCCGTCGGAGTGCCCCAGCACGGGAATGCGGCTGTTGTCCATGATATAGCGGACGAATTCCTTGCTGCCGCGGGGGATGATGAGGTCGATGAGCGCGTCCTCCTTCAGCATGGCGGCGACGTCCTCGCGGGAATGCAGCAGCTGCGCGAAATCCGCCGGAAGCCCGACATCCGCCGCCGCTTCCCGGAGCGCATCACACAAGGCAGCGTTCGTCCGCTCCGCCTCGCGCCCGCCCTTGAGCAGCACGGCATTGCCGCTCTTGAGCGCCAGCGACGCAATCTGCACCAGCGCATCCGGGCGGCTCTCGAAAATCACGCCGATGACCCCAATCGGGCAGGTCACGCGGTACATTTTCAGCCCCGGCGTGATTTCGTGCGTCATCGTCGTCGCGCCGATGGGGTCGGGCAAAGCAGCCAGCGCGCGAAGCCCGTCCATCACGGCGCGCAGCTTCTCTTCGCGGAATTTCAGCCGGCCAAGCAGGGGCGCTGCCAGCCCGTCCGCCTGATGAATATCCGCCGCGTTCGCCGCAAAAATATCCGCCTGATGATTTTCCAGCACCTCCGCCATCCGCAGCAGCGCCGCGTTTCGCGTTTCCAGCGACGAAGCCGCCAGCGTCCAAGCCGCCTCCCGGCTGTTTGCCGCCATCTCGTGAAGATCGTTCATCCTGTCCTTCCTCCTGTACCACAGAAAATCTTCCTTTTTATTATAGCATGGAAGTTTGGGACTTGCAATAAAAAAACGAATATGCTATAATAGTTCCTGCTGAAACAGGCAGACGCGCAAGGGAGGCGAGGAACGTGCCGCATCAGAAGGGAATCAAGTCCGTGGCACAGAATCGCAAGGCGTGGCACGATTATTTCGTCGAGGAGAAATATGAGTGCGGGCTGGCGCTGTTCGGCACGGAGGTCAAAAGCATCCGGCAGGGACGCGTGAACCTGAAGGAGTCGTGGGCGCAGATTCGCGGCGGCGAAATCTGGGTCGAGGGGATGCACATCAGCCCCTACAACCAGGGCAACATCTTCAACCGCGACCCCATGCGCCCGAAAAAGCTGCTGATGCACAAGAGCGAAATCCGCAAGCTGGACGGGCTTGTTTCCCGGCAGGGCTACACGCTTGTGCCGTTGGAAATCTACCTGAAGGACGGGCGGATGAAGCTGCAATTGGGTCTTTGCCGCGGCAAAGCGGAACACGACAAGCGCGACACCATCGCCAAGCGCGACGCTGACCGCGACATCCGCCGCGCACTCAGGGAGCACAACAAGTGACCTCGGCACAACCTTTGCACATACGATACAAAATCGGGCAAACAAACTTCTTGCTGTAACTTTACCCCAAAAGCAGCATGGGAGTGTCCAGCCGAAGGTTTCCAAAGGGCGATCGGAAAGCCCTTTGGTCGCCACCGCAGTGGCGATTCCTTTTGCAACAAAAGAAAACCAGCAACAAATTACCATCAACCAATGGGCGGCGCTGCCCCAAAAGAAGCGCCATCTCATTCATGGGGATGATCCGGTTTCGACGGGGGTTGTCGAGGGCGGGATAAGCGAGCCGTGGCCCCTGACCACGATAAAACGGGGAACTTAAATGTAACTGACAATAATCAGTACGCTTTCGCTGCCTAATTAGGCGCGACGCTGGCCCGGTCTGCCCGCTTGACCGGTTCCCAGCGCCATTCAAGCGGGGAACGAGCGCATGTAAGCTTTGCCATGCGTCCGTAACATGAAGCTACCAATCGCTGAAGCCTGACTGCGGGCGTCATCGTGCGGGAATTTCAAATCACAGTCTGCGCTCGGAGAAGGTCCTGCAAGCGAGCCTTCGGACAGGGGTTCGACTCCCCTCATCTCCACTTCTTCACCGCGATTCCCAAGAGGAGTCGCGGCACTTTTTTTGTTTTGGGGTAAAATCGGGTGCGAATCAACTACCAATTTCAGCTGTATTGTGCAATAACGGCAGCGAGCCCTTGCGTGGCTGGTGTTGGATGTGCAGGGCGGCGATTGCCCCGGTGACGCTGGCGGATACGGCGGCGGATGGGAATCCGGAATGGCAGAATACGGATGCTGAACCGGCGGAAACGCACGTTTTCCTGCTCAGCTACGCGCAGGTGATGCAATATCTTCCGGAGCAGGAGCAGCGGAAAGTCAGCGGCACGGAATATGCCCGATCACGGGGGGCGAAGTTTCTGGGCTTCACCACTATCGGCATCGGCGAAACGGACTGGTGGCTGCGCTCGCCGGGCAAGGAAAGCTACGACGCGTGCTTTTTGGATGTCCGCGGCGTGGTCGGAACGAAGTGCGTGACGGAAAAACTGGGGGTTCGCCCGGCGCTGTGGATGGACTTGTCCGCCGACCGCAATGCGTTCCCGTATGAACAGCAGGTTCAGGCAAAGCAGTTTGCGGAGCAGGGGGATTATGCCGAAGCCACCGCCCTGCTGGACACGCTGGGCGACTATGCGGGCAGCGCGGCGCTGGCGAAGGAGTACCGCTATCAGCAGGCGCAGGTGGAAGCGGCAAGCGGAAATTACGATGCCGCGATTGCCCTCTACACGGAACTTGCGGGTTATGCGGACAGCGACGCGCTTTGCCGCGCAAGCCGCTATGAAAAGGCAGTAGCGGCACAGGAAGCGGGGGATTACGCGGGCACAATGGCGCTGTTTGCTGACGCGGGACAGTACGCCGACAGCATGGCGCGCCTGCGCGAATGCTGCAAGCAGCAGGGCATATCCATCTATTACTTCTCGGAAGATGCCGTAAATGCTGGGGTTGACACGGGCTATGCCAAGCAGGATACCATCAGCGGTGACGACAAGCACTTTGGCTGGCGGCTGGGAAGATTCTTCCTGACGGGCTTCACCCGCGTGACGGTGGACGAAAATCAGCAGCCTGTTTTCATCAAGACGCTGGGCGATTCTGTTACCCTGTGGTTTGATTTGGAGCAGGATATCGACGCGCTGAACGGCAACACGCAGCTTTCTCTCGCGGTGGATGCGAACGGCTATGACCAGCAGTTCGGCATCCCCAAAACGAACTTCGGGCGCGGCACGCTGATTGTCCGCCACACGGATTATCAGAATGCTAAAAATGAACCGGCGGTTTACACGGATTATCTGCTGGCGAAAGGCACAACGGGCGCGAATACGCGCATTGTGCTGCACGAAGAGGGCGACTACGAGGTGGCGCTGGATTACGAGGTGCAGGACAGCGAGTTGACGCACATCACCAGCAAATTTGGCAATTACCGGATTTTCCTGCGCTTCTCCATCCGCAACGGCAACTGCATGGTCTACCCGTTTGACCTGCTGACGGGCGCGGAGCTGCAGAACACATCGGTCGCGGAGGCTGGATTCTCGCTGGATTTGGCGCGCTCGCGGTATCTGGACATCAACGTTCGGCGCGCGGTGCTGGTGGAAACGGCGAACGGCGTCATCGAGGATGAGCGCTTCAACCGCCCCGCGAAGGACGGCGACCGCTACACGCAGGAGGGCATATACACCATTTCGGTCAGCAACCGATACACGGGCGAATCCACAACAAAAACGATTTTCGTCGGCTCGCAGGAGCTGCTGGAGACGTATGTGCGCAACGGCTTCTCGCTGGAGCGCCTGAAATGAGGGGGATGCGGATGAAAAAGCTATGTTCGCTGCTGCTGGCGCTGGTGCTGCTGGCGGGCTGCGCGCTGGGTGAAAGCGCACCGGAATTCCGCCGGATGGGGGATGCGGCGCTGCTGCCGTATCTGGAAAACAGCCTGTACGAACAGCTGGTGTCCGATTTGGACAGCAGCGACTATTTTGTGGAAAACGTACAGGCGGTGTATATCTCTCAGGAGTATCTGGACGAGCTGGCGTTCAACTCGCAGGAGAACGTCTACTTCGGCTATACGCTTTCCGAATTAAACGCGCAGTTTCAGGGCGAGAAGTACATCTTCACCCTTGGTGAAAACAACGAGACGGTCGCCGTGCCGTGGACGGACTACGATGATGCCTACGACCGGGTGATTCGCAACGTGGCAATCGGCACGGGCGTGATTTTGGTGTGCGTGACGGTTTCCGTTGTGTCGGCAGGCGTGGGCGCGCCGGCGGTCAGCATGATTTTCGCGATGGCAGCCAAAGACAGCGCTGTCCACGGTCTGCTTGGCGCGGCGAAATCGGGCGTGCCGGCGTTCATCGCGACGGCTGTCCGCACGGGCGACCTGCAGCAGGCGGCGCGCGAGGCAGCCTTGGCGGGCAGCGAGGACTTCAAGTGGGGTGCCATCAGCGGCAGTATTTCGGGCGGCGTGACGGAGGCGGTCGGGCTGAAGGGCGCGACGCTGAATGGCTTGTCCATGAACGAAGCGGCGCAGATTCAGCGCGAATCGGGCTATCCGCTGGACGTCATCAAAGGCTTCCGGACGATGGAGCAGTACGAGGTCTGCCAGAAAGCGGGGCTTGTACCGAAAATGGTGGATGGCAAGATGGCGCTCATCCGCCAAATTGACCTCGATTTCGTGGACGAAAAGGGGCAGACGAACTTGACGCGGATGCAGCAGGGTTTGGCGGCGCTTGACCCGGCGACGGGGGAGGCATATCAGCTGCACCACATCGGACAAAAGATGGATTCGACGCTGTCCATTTTGACGGAAGCGGAGCACATGCAGAACGGCAATAATCAAATTTGGCATTTGTTCGGAGAAGCATCGAAAATCGACCGCGGGGTGTTCGATAAGCAACGTGCAAGTTTCTGGAAGGACATGGCGGAACTGCTGCAAGGAGGATTCTAATGAAGACAATCGTTGACCTGCTTCGTGCGCAGCCGGCGTTTATTTCGGCAAAAGCCCCGACGGCGCAGGAGGTCACGCAGGCGGAGAAATCGCTGGGGGTGACGTTCGCGGCGGATTACCGCGATTATGTGGCGGCGCTGGGCGTGGCAAGCTATGAAGGGCATGAGCTGACGGGCGTGTGCCCCTTTCCGCGGCTGAGCGTCGTTTCGGTGACGCGGCAGGAGCGCACGGCGAACCCTGCAATCCCATCGGCATGGTATGTGCTGGAGCAGACAAACATCGACGACCTTGTGATTTGGCAGGACGCGTCGGGGGCGGTGTATCAGGCGATTCCGGGGCGTGCGCCGGAGAAAATCAGCACAACGATGGCGGCGTATATCGCGCAAAAAGATGAATAGGAAAAACGCGCGCAGTACGAAATGCCGGAAAAGTGATTGCAAAAGCGGCGTACATGCGATATAATGGGTGCAAATCCACAAAAGAAAGGGTGTGCTTTGCATGAAATGTCCACGCTGCCGCAGCCGTGACGTGCGGGTGGAGCTGGTTCGCGAACGCCGGGCTACGCGCCACAGTTTGGCGTGGTGGCTGCTGATTGGCTGGTGGATATGGCCGTTCAAGCTGCTGTTCCTGCCGGTGATTTGGTCGCAGGAGGCGGAGCGGAAGGGAAAGCGTCCGCCGCCCCAGCGCGACGAGATGGTGACAAGGAGCGTCGCGGTCTGCCAGCACTGCGGACACCATTGGCGGGTCTGGTGAAAAGGGGAGCACTTCCTGTTTTGAATAGCAAAAAACGCAGGGCATCGCCGTTTTGACGATGCCCTGCTTGTGTTTACTTCATCAGGTTCATGCCGATCTGACGGCCGGATGCCAGCGCGTAGCCGACACCGGAGCCGGAAGAGTAGGCGTAGGCGTACATCTCGCGGTTCGAGGTCTCGCCGCCAGCGTACAGGCCGTTAATGACCGAGCCGTCCTCGCGCAGGACTTGGAAGTCCAGATTCGTCTTTACGCCCGCAATCGTGCCGCCCGTGCAGACGTAGATGCGCACCGCGTAGTACGGCGCCGCGTCGATGGCGGTCAGGTTGGAGGCGTCCTTGCCGAATTCGGTGTCGTTGCCCGTCGCGCAGGCGGTGTTGTACGTTTCAACGCTCTTGACCAGCGTGTCCGCGTCCACGCCCATCAGCGCGGCAAGTTCTTCGATGGTGTCCGCCTTGACGACTTCGGTGCCGTCCACCGCCGCGTCCAGCAGCGCAGCGCCCGCGAACTTGCTGTCGCCCAGCGCCCACGCGATGCCGTCTTCCGTGCGGCTCAGCGCGACGGTCGCCTGATAAGGCATGTAGCCCTCGTTGAAGAAGCGCTGCGCCTTGCTGTTCACAACCATGCGCCCCCACAGGTTCACGGACATGCAGAAGCCCGCGATGCTGCCGTTGCGGCTGGTCGAGCCAAGGGTGATGACATAGGGGTCGTTGTAGAACACGCCGCCGACGTCAAGCGCCATCTGCATCCCGTCGCCAGTGTCGCCCGCGCCCGCGGTGGTCAGGTCAATCCAGTCGGCGAACTGCGGCAGGTACTCGCGCATCATGGGTTCGCTCGCCGCGAAGCCGCCGGTCGCCAGCACAACGCCGCGGGAGGCGTACACGTCGTAGGAGCCGCTTGCGTCCTGCACGGTCGCGCCGATGACATCGCCCGCGTCGTTGGTCAGCAGCTTCGTGCCGGTCGTGCTCAGGCGCAGGTCAGCGTCGTGATTTTTCAGCCAGTCCACCATGTGGTCAATCAGCATGTAGCCGCCTTCGGGGTCAGCCGCGCCGGTTTCGCTGTCGATGACGTAATCCGGCACCTGATAGCGCCCGTTGGGGAAGAAGGGGTACGTCACCCAGTGCGCAACGCCCTCGTCCTCCAGCCAGTTGATCGTTTCGCCAACCTGCGTGAAGTAGTTGCTCACGCGCTCGTAGGTCGGATAGCCGGGGTCTTTGCCCAGCACGCCGATGTCCGAATCGGAGGATGCTTTCCACTCCTCCAGCCAGACTTCGCTGTTCGGCTCCAAGCCGATGCTCTGCGTGTAGTAGGTGTTTTCCGCCGCGACGACCGCGCCGGATACGGACGTAGAGCCGCCGAAGCGCGACAGCTTCTCGACCACCATCACGTCCTTCGCGCCGCTGTCCATCGCGGACATGGCAGCCGCCAGACCCGTGCCGCCGCCGCCGATGACCAGCACCTCAACGTGCGCCGTGCGGTCGCCGACGTCCGCAGTGTTCTTTTCGACCGGCGTGCGCAGGGTATCCGGGTCAGCGCCCGCCTGCTTCACGCAGTCCTCGACCGCCGCCAGAATCGCCTTGCTGGTGATGGTCGCGCCCGTTACCGTGTCCAACGCCAGCGTCTGATGCGCCACGATGTCCGCCGGAATCTGCTCCAGCGCGCCGGACGCAATCGCGGGCGTTTCGGCCTGCTCCGTCACCTTCACATCGGTGATGGCGCTGTCCGAGAAGGTCACTTCAACCGTCACCGCGCCGTTCATGCCGTTGGCGGAGGCGGTGTACGTTCCCGCGTTGAAGGTCGCCGCGAATGCCGCCGGAATCAGGCACAGCAGCATCGTCAGCGCCACAAACAGGGAAATCAAACGCTTTTTCATAGGGAAAAATCCCTCCTTTCATGGCAATATCATAGTATATTGTGAAAGGAATGTCAAACAAGCGTTTTCTTTCTCGTCATAAGCGGAACTTATGGATGCCGCTCCGCCATGTCCGCCTGACGAAGCTGCTCGACGAATTGCAGGTGCAGCGGCGTCGTCTGGCGCATGACCGCCTCGGTGTGGTGGAGAATCGGCGTGTCGCTGACGATGGGAATCAGGCGGATGCCGACGGGGTAGCTGCCCTGCGGCATGAACGAAATGCCCTGATTCAGGTTGATCATCAGCAGCTGATCCTCGATGGTGTCCGCAAAGCGCAGCGCGTCCTTTGTCCACCCAAGCCCCATCAGCCAGCGGGCGATTTGGCTGCTCGCCCTGCGATTCGCGCCCGCCTGCAGGAGGATGACGGGAAAATGCGTCAGCTCCGGCAGGGTGACGGAATTTTTCCCCGCCAGCGGGTGCGATGACGCGACGGCGGCGCAGATGGGGCGCTCCATCACCGTGACGTGCTTCATCTGCTGCAAGGGAATTTCGCCCGGAATCGCCAGCGCAATGTCGCAGTCGCCCGCCTCCAGCGCTGTGCCGATTCGTGCCATCGACAGCTGCCGCACGCGCAGTTCAACCTCCGGGTGATGCGCCCGAAACGCCGGAATCGCCCGCAGAAGCAGCTGCTGCTCCATCGGCCCGGTGTAGGCAATCGTCAGCGTCCGCGGCTGATGGCGCTGCGCGTCCGCAAACGTCTCTATCGCCTGATAGCACTGAACCAGCCGCTCCGCCATCGGCACAAGCGCCTGCCCCGCCTCCGTCAGCGACGTGCCGGACTTGCTCCGCTTCAGCAGCGGCAGCCCCAATTCCGCCTCCAGCGCCGCCATCTGCTGGCTCATCGCGGTTTGGGTGATGAAGCTCTTCTGCGCGCCGAGGGTGATGCTGCCCGTCTGCGCGACGGCGAGGAAATACGCGATTCGGTCGGTGTTCATGCGAAAAGACCTCCACTG
>OLVV01001178.1_pt1 | contig 10560 bp, 5 predicted proteins | sample 1673581 | NCBI WGS metagenome assembly OLVV01 (sample SAMEA103958116, study PRJEB25191) | human gut metagenome | biome: human-associated habitat [ENVO:00009003]; feature: intestine environment [ENVO:2100002]; material: feces | place: Germany | collected 2013/2015
CAATCTGCACTTTGGTATTACTCAGCGCACGTTTTTCTACCAGAATATCAATGTTGCCATTCTCGGTGAATTTAATTGCATTCCCTACCAGGTTAGTGATGATTTGCTGTAATCGTAGTGGGTCGCCGATAACGTTATCAGGCACGTCGCTTTTAATATTGAGCGTCAGTTCCAGCCCTTTATCGTGAGAAGAATGTGCCAGCAGGGTAACGACTTCATCCAGCGTGCTGCGTAGTGGGAATGGAATACTTTCCAGAATCAGCTTACCTGCTTCCAGTTTCGAGAAGTCGAGAACATCATTAATAATTGCCAGCAAATTATTTGCCGAACGTTCAATCGTATTCAGGTGATCGCGCTGCGTTGGTGTTAATTCTGTTTTCAGCGTCAGGCGGGTAAAGCCAATAACACCATTCAGTGGTGTACGCAGTTCGTGTGACATATTTGCCAGAAACTCGGATTTAATACGCGCCGCTTCCTGGGCGCGCTTTTTCGCCAGATCCAACTCAACGTTCTGAATTTCCATCTGCTCCAGCGTTTCACGCAGATCGGACGTCGCCTGATCGATATTGTGCTGCATCTCTTCGTGATAAGCAGCCAGCGACATTGCCATCGAGTTGATACCGTTTTTCAGCATATCCAGCTCGCCGAGCATAAATCCTTCCACACGGCTGTCGAGTTGCCCGCGACGGATGCGGTCGACGGTATTCACCATATTGCGAATCGGACCGGTTACATCGCGCATTAAGCGCCAGCCAAAAATAAGCGCAATACCGATACAAAACAGCATCATCACGCTGGAAATAAAGATCTCTTTATATTGCTGCAAGCGAACCGATTTAAGATCCAGCTCAAGCGCAATATATCCCAACATATTTTGACTATTTTTGGCATCGCTACTGGGCGATTCGTCGGGGGAGTAACTCTCAGAAATAATCGGCGTGCGGAGGATCATAATATCGCCGTCACGAGTGACAGTGAGCTGGCGAGGAAACGGCACGTTGCTGCCGAGCTGCATTGATGAGGGATCAAGATGAAAATTGGAGGTGACAAAGAGTCGGTTATTTTCATCATAAACCGAAATCGCGCGAACAATATCGGAATGGCGACGATGCAGTACGCTTATTAACTGACCGATAGATTCGCGATTTTGCAGGCTCATGCCATATTCAGTAGAAACTGCAAGCGGCTCAATAATGCTGGCTCCGGCATCTTCCAGTTGACGCTGCAAGTCGTTATAGCGATGCACAACGAAAAAGATACTCAGCAATAAACCAATAAGGACGGTCGGTGCCAGGATCAGAATCATCATGCGTGCGCGCAGGCTGTAGTTGGTCATGGAGTTCCGTTATGGGACAATTAAGGTCACACTGTTAAATTGAGAAAGTCTCGCCAATGGCGCAATTCTACTCTGCAAAACGACGCACGACGACGCGTCAGATCATAACTGTTTCAGTCAACGACCTCGACTCTTTTGGTCAGGGCGTGGCACGACATAACGGCAAAGCGTTATTTATTCCTGGATTACTGCCACAGGAAAACGCGGAAGTTACTGTTACTGAAGATAAAAAACAGTACGCCCGCGCTAAAGTCGTGCGCCGGTTAAGCGATAGCCCGGAACGCGAAACGCCACTCTGCCCTCATTTTGGCGTATGCGGTGGCTGTCAGCAACAACACGCCAGCGTGGATTTACAGCAGCGAAGCAAAAGTGCGGCACTCGCCCGATTAATGAAACACGAAGTCTCTGAAGTGATCGCCGATGTTCCCTGGGGCTATCGCCGTCGCGCGCGTTTAAGTTTGAACTACTTACCGAAAACACAGCAACTTCAGATGGGCTTTCGCAAAGCGGGCTCCAGTGACATTGTCGACGTTAAACAATGCCCCATTTTAGTGCCCCAACTTGAAGCATTACTGCCCAAAGTCAGGGCATGCCTGGGCAGCTTACAAGCTATGCGCCATCTTGGTCATGTTGAACTGGTACAGGCAACCAGCGGCACGCTGATGATTTTGCGCCATACCGCACCGCTAAGTTCGGCTGATCGCGAAAAACTGGAACGCTTTTCGCATTCTGAAGGCCTGGATCTGTATCTCGCCCCCGATAGTGAGATACTCGAAACCGTCTCTGGTGAGATGCCCTGGTATGACTCAAACGGGTTGCGCTTAACTTTTAGCCCGCGCGATTTTATTCAGGTCAATGCGGGTGTGAACCAAAAAATGGTAGCGCGTGCGTTGGAATGGCTGGATGTACAACCTGAAGATCGCGTACTGGATCTGTTCTGCGGTATGGGCAATTTTACACTGCCATTGGCGACACAAGCTGCCAGTGTGGTGGGTGTAGAAGGTGTTCCGGCGCTGGTGGAAAAAGGCCAGCAGAATGCGCGTCTTAATGACTTACACAATGTGACGTTTTATCACGAAAATCTTGAAGAAGATGTCACAAAGCAGCCGTGGGCGAAAAACGGCTTCGATAAAGTGTTGCTGGACCCCGCGCGAGCAGGTGCCGCAGGTGTTATGCAGCAAATTATAAAACTGGAACCTATTCGTATAGTTTATGTATCCTGTAACCCTGCAACGCTGGCTCGGGATAGCGAAGCGTTATTAAAAGCAGGATATACCATTGCGCGACTGGCGATGCTGGATATGTTCCCACACACGGGACATCTGGAATCGATGGTACTTTTCTCGCGCGTTAAATAGTTACGATTTGCCGATTTCGGCAGGTCTGGTCCCTAAAGGAGAGGACGATGGTTGCGGTAAGAAGTGCACATATCAATAAGGCTGGTGAATTTGATCCGGAAAAATGGATCGCAAGTCTGGGTATTACCAGCCAGAAGTCGTGTGAGTGCTTAGCCGAAACCTGGGCGTATTGTCTGCAACAGACGCAGGGGCATCCGGATGCCAGTCTGTTATTGTGGCGTGGTGTTGAGATGGTGGAGATCCTCTCGACATTAAGTATGGACATTGACACGCTGCGGGCGGCGCTGCTGTTCCCTCTGGCGGATGCCAACGTAGTCAGCGAAGATGTGCTGCGTGAGAGCGTCGGTAAGTCGGTCGTTAACCTTATTCACGGCGTGCGTGATATGGCGGCGATCCGCCAGCTGAAAGCGACGCATACCGATTCTGTTTCCTCCGAACAGGTCGATAACGTTCGCCGGATGTTATTGGCGATGGTCGATGATTTCCGCTGCGTGGTCATCAAACTGGCAGAGCGTATTGCTCATCTGCGCGAAGTAAAAGACGCGCCGGAAGATGAACGCGTACTGGCGGCAAAAGAGTGCACCAATATCTACGCGCCGTTGGCGAACCGTCTTGGGATTGGACAACTGAAATGGGAGCTGGAAGATTACTGCTTCCGTTATCTCCACCCGACCGAATACAAACGCATCGCAAAACTGCTGCATGAACGCCGTCTCGACCGCGAACACTATATCGAAGAGTTTGTCGGCCATCTGCGCGCTGAGATGAAAGCTGAAGGCGTTAAAGCTGAAGTGTATGGTCGACCGAAACACATCTACAGCATCTGGCGCAAAATGCAGAAAAAGAACCTCGCCTTCGATGAGCTGTTTGATGTGCGTGCGGTACGTATTGTCGCCGAGCGTTTACAGGATTGTTATGCCGCACTGGGGATAGTGCACACTCACTATCGCCACCTGCCGGATGAGTTTGACGATTACGTCGCTAACCCGAAACCAAACGGTTATCAGTCTATTCATACCGTGGTTCTGGGGCCGGGTGGCAAAACCGTTGAGATCCAAATCCGCACCAAACAGATGCATGAAGATGCAGAGTTGGGTGTTGCTGCGCACTGGAAATATAAAGAGGGCGCGGCTGCTGGCGGCGCACGTTCGGGACATGAAGACCGGATTGCCTGGCTGCGTAAACTGATTGCGTGGCAGGAAGAGATGGCTGATTCCGGCGAAATGCTCGACGAAGTACGCAGCCAGGTCTTTGACGACCGGGTGTATGTCTTTACGCCGAAAGGTGATGTTGTTGATTTGCCTGCGGGATCAACGCCGCTGGACTTCGCTTACCACATCCACAGTGATGTCGGACACCGCTGCATCGGGGCAAAAATAGGCGGGCGCATTGTGCCGTTCACCTACCAGCTGCAGATGGGCGACCAGATTGAAATTATCACCCAGAAACAGCCGAACCCCAGCCGTGACTGGTTAAACCCAAACCTCGGTTACGTCACAACCAGCCGTGGGCGTTCGAAAATTCACGCTTGGTTCCGTAAACAGGACCGTGACAAAAACATTCTGGCTGGGCGGCAAATCCTTGACGACGAGCTGGAACATCTGGGGATCAGCCTGAAAGAAGCAGAAAAACATCTGCTGCCGCGTTACAACTTCAATGATGTCGACGAGTTGCTGGCGGCAATTGGTGGCGGGGATATCCGTCTCAATCAGATGGTGAACTTCCTGCAATCGCAATTTAATAAGCCGAGTGCCGAAGAGCAGGATGCCGCCGCGCTGAAGCAACTTCAGCAAAAAAGCTATACGCCGCAAAACCGCAGTAAAGATAACGGTCGTGTGGTGGTTGAAGGTGTCGGTAACCTGATGCACCACATCGCGCGCTGCTGCCAGCCGATTCCTGGAGATGAGATTGTCGGCTTCATTACCCAGGGACGCGGTATTTCAGTACACCGCGCCGATTGCGAACAACTGGCGGAACTGCGCTCCCATGCGCCAGAACGCATTGTTGACGCGGTATGGGGTGAGAGCTACTCCGCCGGATATTCGCTGGTGGTCCGCGTGGTGGCTAATGATCGTAGTGGGTTGTTACGTGATATCACGACCATTCTCGCCAATGAGAAAGTGAACGTGCTTGGCGTTGCCAGCCGTAGCGATACCAAACAGCAACTGGCGACCATCGACATGACCATTGAGATTTACAACCTGCAAGTGCTGGGGCGCGTGCTGGGTAAACTCAACCAGGTGCCGGATGTTATCGACGCGCGTCGGTTGCACGGGAGTTAGTCTTACATAGCTGGATATGGCGTCAGCCGTATCCAGCGATATCTTTTACTCGAAGGTATTACACCTGACAGACCCGCAATTTTCAGGACAATTCAATGAATCAAATCGACCGTTTGCTCACTATTATGCAGCGCCTGCGCGACCCGGAAAACGGCTGCCCGTGGGATAAAGAGCAGACATTTGCCACCATTGCGCCTTACACCCTTGAAGAAACCTACGAAGTGCTGGACGCCATCGCCCGTGAAGATTTTGACGATCTTCGCGGTGAACTGGGCGATCTGCTATTCCAGGTGGTGTTTTACGCGCAAATGGCTCAGGAAGAAGGGCGCTTTGACTTTAATGATATTTGCGCTGCTATTAGCGATAAATTAGAGCGTCGCCATCCGCATGTTTTTGCTGACAGTTCTGCCGAAAACAGTAGTGAAGTGCTTACCCGTTGGGAGCAAATCAAAACCGAAGAGCGCGCGCAGAAAGCGCAGCATTCAGCGCTGGACGATATTCCTCGTAGTTTACCGGCTTTAATGCGTGCGCAAAAAATCCAGAAACGTTGCGCCAACGTTGGTTTCGACTGGACGACGCTTGGTCCGGTAGTCGATAAAGTCTACGAAGAGATCGACGAGGTGATGTACGAGGCGCGGCAGGCTGTTATCGACCAGGCTAAACTGGAGGAGGAAATGGGTGACCTGCTGTTTGCCACGGTCAACATGGCACGCCATTTAGGGACAAAAGCAGAGATTGCACTACAAAAAGCCAATGAAAAATTCGAGCGCCGTTTTCGCGAAGTGGAGCGTATTGTTGCCGCGCGTGGACTGGAAATGACAGGTGTTGACCTCGAAACAATGGAAGAAGTCTGGCAACAGGTAAAACGGCAGGAAATTGATCTCTAAGGGAATTACGTGGTCAAGCGCGATTTGTGTCATTTTTTAAATGACAAGCGCTTGATTTGCGTCAAAAACATTTACCCCAAAGGGGCTATTTTCTCACTCCTGATTTCAATAGTGCGCTGGCGAAGAGGAGGGATAATGAAAGTTTGTGGCACAGGTCATGTTCGGGTATACTGCTTTCCCGTCCTGGTTATTCCATCGTCTTTTCAACCTAACTTCTCAGGTTCAGCATGACAACGAACTATATTTTTGTGACCGGCGGGGTCGTATCCTCTCTGGGTAAAGGCATTGCCGCAGCCTCCCTCGCAGCCATTCTTGAAGCCCGTGGCCTCAATGTGACCATCATGAAACTGGATCCGTACATCAACGTCGATCCAGGTACTATGAGCCCAATCCAACACGGGGAAGTGTTCGTTACTGAAGACGGCGCTGAAACCGACCTGGACCTGGGGCACTACGAGCGTTTCATTCGTACCAAAATGAGCCGCCGCAACAACTTCACCACGGGTCGTATCTACTCTGACGTTCTGCGTAAAGAACGCCGCGGCGACTACCTCGGCGCAACCGTACAGGTTATTCCGCACATCACTAACGCTATCAAAGAGCGCGTGCTGGAAGGCGGCGAAGGTCATGACGTGGTACTGGTAGAAATCGGCGGTACAGTAGGTGATATCGAATCCCTGCCGTTCCTCGAAGCGATTCGCCAGATGGCTGTTGAAATTGGCCGTGAGCACACTCTGTTTATGCACCTGACGCTGGTGCCGTATATGGCAGCGTCTGGTGAAGTCAAAACCAAACCGACTCAGCACTCTGCAAAAGAGCTGCTCTCCATCGGTATCCAGCCTGACATCCTGATTTGTCGTTCAGATCGCGCTGTTCCGGCGAACGAACGTGCGAAGATTGCATTGTTCTGTAATGTTCCGGAAAAAGCGGTTATTTCTCTGAAAGACGTCGATTCCATCTATAAAATTCCGGGCCTGTTGAAATCGCAGGGGCTGGACGATTATATTTGTAAACGATTCAGCTTAAACTGCCCGGAAGCGAATCTGTCTGAATGGGAACAGGTTATCTTCGAAGAAGCGAATCCGGTAAGTGAAGTCACCATTGGTATGGTCGGCAAGTACATTGAACTGCCGGACGCTTACAAATCCGTGATCGAAGCACTGAAACACGGTGGGCTGAAGAATCGTGTCAGCGTCAACATCAAACTGATCGATTCACAAGATGTTGAAACGCGCGGCGTTGAAATCCTTAAAGGTCTGGACGCAATCCTCGTACCTGGCGGTTTCGGCTATCGTGGCGTAGAAGGCATGATTACGACCGCGCGTTTTGCGCGTGAGAACAATATTCCGTATCTGGGCATTTGCCTGGGTATGCAGGTGGCGTTAATTGATTACGCTCGCCATGTTGCCAACATGGAGAACGCCAACTCTACGGAATTTGTGCCAGACTGTAAGTACCCGGTTGTGGCGCTGATTACCGAGTGGCGCGATGAAAACGGCAACGTTGAAGTTCGTAGCGAGAAGAGCGATCTCGGCGGTACCATGCGTCTCGGCGCACAGCAGTGCCAGTTGGTTGACGATAGCCTGGTTCGCCAGCTGTACAATGCGCCGACAATTGTTGAGCGTCATCGTCACCGTTACGAAGTCAACAACATGCTGTTGAAACAGATTGAAGATGCAGGTCTGCGCGTTGCGGGCCGTTCCGGGGATGATCAGTTGGTCGAGATCATCGAAGTTCCGAATCACCCGTGGTTCGTGGCTTGCCAGTTCCATCCGGAGTTTACTTCTACTCCACGTGATGGTCACCCGCTGTTTGCAGGCTTTGTGAAAGCCGCCAGCGAGTTCCAGAAACGTCAGGCGAAGTAAGTAAAAAAGTTAGAACGGGTACCCTGGGTACGCGTTGTTTGTCTGGAGTTTCAGTTTAACTAGTGACTTGAGGAAAACCTAATGTCCAAAATCGTAAAAATCATCGGTCGTGAAATCATCGACTCCCGTGGTAACCCGACTGTTGAAGCCGAAGTACATCTGGAGGGTGGTTTCGTCGGTATGGCAGCTGCTCCGTCAGGTGCTTCTACTGGTTCCCGTGAAGCTCTGGAACTGCGCGATGGCGACAAATCCCGTTTCCTGGGTAAAGGCGTAACCAAAGCTGTTGCTGCGGTAAACGGCCCGATCGCTCAGGCACTGATTGGCAAAGATGCCAAAGATCAGGCTGGCATTGACAAGATCATGATCGACCTGGACGGCACCGAAAACAAATCCAAATTCGGCGCGAACGCAATCCTGGCTGTATCTCTGGCTAACGCCAAAGCTGCTGCTGCCGCTAAAGGCATGCCGCTGTACGAGCACATCGCTGAACTGAACGGTACTCCGGGCAAATACTCCATGCCGGTTCCGATGATGAACATCATCAACGGTGGTGAGCACGCTGACAACAACGTTGATATCCAGGAATTCATGATTCAGCCGGTTGGCGCGAAAACTGTGAAAGAAGCCATCCGCATGGGTTCTGAAGTTTTCCATCACCTGGCAAAAGTTCTGAAAGCGAAAGGCATGAACACTGCTGTTGGTGACGAAGGTGGCTATGCGCCGAACCTGGGTTCCAACGCTGAAGCTCTGGCTGTTATCGCTGAAGCTGTTAAAGCTGCTGGTTATGAACTGGGCAAAGACATCACTCTGGCGATGGACTGCGCAGCTTCTGAATTCTACAAAGACGGTAAATACGTTCTGGCTGGCGAAGGCAACAAAGCTTTCACCTCTGAAGAATTCACTCACTTCCTGGAAGAACTGACCAAACAGTATCCGATCGTATCCATCGAAGACGGTCTGGACGAATCTGACTGGGACGGTTTCGCATACCAGACCAAAGTTCTGGGCGACAAAATCCAGCTGGTTGGTGACGACCTGTTCGTAACCAACACCAAGATCCTGAAAGAAGGTATCGAAAAAGGTATCGCTAACTCCATCCTGATCAAATTCAACCAGATCGGTTCTCTGACCGAAACTCTGGCTGCAATCAAGATGGCGAAAGACGCTGGCTACACTGCAGTAATCTCTCACCGTTCTGGCGAAACTGAAGATGCTACCATCGCTGACCTGGCTGTTGGTACTGCTGCAGGCCAGATCAAAACTGGTTCTATGAGCCGTTCTGACCGTGTTGCTAAATACAACCAGCTGATTCGTATCGAAGAAGCTCTGGGCGAAAAAGCACCGTACAACGGTCGTAAAGAGATCAAAGGCCAGGCATAAGTCTGACTTTATCTGATTTAAAAATGCCAGCCTTCGGGCTGGCATTTTTTATGGTTGAGTTACCAGCGACCGGACGCGCCGCCACCGCCAGAAGAACCGCCCCCGCCGCTAAATCCGCCGCCACTTGAGCCGCCACCGGAAGAGGATGAAGAAGAACCTTTTCTTGAAGCTCTTTCTTTACTGAGTTTTTTGTATTTGGCGCGTAGCTTTTTATTAACGATAAGCCAAAAAATAACCAGTGGTACGATAGCAAAAGGCGTGAGCATACCGCAGGCAACGATTAAATTCGTCCATGGTCCTGGCTCGGCAACATAGAGGAATACCATCCCATAAATTCCGCCAGTCAGTGCTATCCAGGGTAAATTCGACGGATCGGTAAAAACAATAAAATATGAAAGTACCGCCAGCAATATAATTACAGCAAGCGATAATGGAATAGGGGGATTGATACTGTAATAATCCCCCCTGTCTTCCGGTAATTCACCATTCAACAGAAGCGCTCCGATATTTTCGCTTGCCAGTGTTAACCCACCCATCAAGTCATCACTTTTGAAGGCTGGGATTAATATATTACGGATAATCTTCGCTGCTTGCAGATCGGTAACCACCCCTTCCAGCCCGTAGCCCACTTCTATACGGACAGCATGATCTTCCCAGGCAACCAGCAGTAAAATACCATCGTTTCGCTGCTTATCTCCCAGTTTCCAGCTATCAAAAACGCGTGTTGCATATTGTTCAATGGTATCGTCTCCGGTGGATGGCACTATTAATACGGCGACCTGGGCCCGTGTTTTTTGTGTGATATCCTGCAGCTGTTGTGTCAGTGATTGTTGTTCAGACGTGCTTAACGTACCAGTAATATCGGTCACCTGTTGGCGCAGCTCCGGCACAGCAATTTGCTGGGCAAGCCCAGGAAGGCACCATAAAGTAAGTAGAAAAAAGATTAAGCGCATAATGATTACCAGCGTCCGGATGAACCGCCGCCTCCTGAAGAACCACCACCACCGCGGAAAGAATTTCTCGACGAAGAGCGAGAATGAGCATTACGATTCCCCGTTTTCCTGTTGCTTTTTTCTCCTGACCCCAGTTTAAGATTGCCAGTAAATTTGGCCACAATGATCAGCAGAACTATGCCAGCAATGGTTATTGGGCCGATAAAATGATCAATTAGCCCAATAATTGTTGAGATGAATGCAATATCTTTATTACTGGCGAACACCAGGCACCATCCCACAATAATTATCAGCATCACGACAAACAATGAATTTCGTCCTGATTCACGAACCTGCGGAGTCTTCTTTTGTTTTTTCACTTTAGTGTTTTTATTTTTGGGGGCCAGCATCATAGGAAATGCGCGGCACATATTAAAAACTACCGCGAGACGCTGCCAGCAGGTTGTTGCGAACAATGCTGGAGATCGGAAGAGCGGTTCAGCAGGAATGCCGAGACCGA
>OLVV01001183.1_pt1 | contig 10538 bp, 7 predicted proteins | sample 1673581 | NCBI WGS metagenome assembly OLVV01 (sample SAMEA103958116, study PRJEB25191) | human gut metagenome | biome: human-associated habitat [ENVO:00009003]; feature: intestine environment [ENVO:2100002]; material: feces | place: Germany | collected 2013/2015
CACTGTTTATGTATATGCTCCGGGCGCATACCTATCTTGGAGATGACCCGGCTGCATGCGTGAATTGTCACATCATGACTCCTTACTATGCAACCTGGTTCCATAGTTCACATGCCCGGAATGCCACCTGCAATGATTGTCATGTGCCGCATGAAAATGCTGTGAAGAAATGGACCTTTAAAGGTATGGACGGTATGAAGCACGTGGCTGCATTTCTTACCAAAAGCGAGCCGCAGGTCATTCAGGCTCATGAAGCCAGTTCCGAAGTGATTATGAATAATTGCATCCGCTGTCATACACAACTCAATACAGAATTTGTGAAGACGGGGAAGATTGATTATATGATGTCACAGGTAGGAGAGGGGAAGGCTTGCTGGGATTGCCATCGTGATGTTCCTCATGGTGGAAAGAATTCCCTGTCCGGTACTCCGGGAGCGATTGTTCCTCTTCCGGAATCGCCTGTTCCCGAATGGCTCCGGAAGATGGTGAATCAGAAAGATAAATAAGAAATGAAATACGTAATAAAATAATAAAACCGATATACAATGGAAAAGAAATTAAAATCATGGCAAGGATGGCTGTTGTTCGGAGGTTCAATGGTCGTTGTATTTGTTTTGGGATTATGCGTTTCTGCGTTGATGGAACGGAGGGCGGAAGTTGCCAGCATTTTCAATAACCGTAAAAACGTTATCAAAGGGATTGAAGCACGAAATGAACTGTTTAAGAATGACTTTCCCCGTGAATACCAGACTTGGACGGAGACTGCAAAGACTGACTTTGAGAGTGAATTTAATGGAAATATTGCTGTAGATGCTTTGGAAAAACGTCCTGAAATGGTGATTCTATGGGCGGGATATGCTTTCTCAAAAGATTATTCCACTCCACGGGGACACATGCATGCCATTGAGGATATTACGGCATCTTTGCGTACCGGTTCGCCCATGAGCCCGACTGAAGGTCCTCAACCGTCTACCTGCTGGACTTGTAAGAGTCCGGATGTTCCCCGTATGATGGAGGCATTAGGTGTCGATTCTTTCTATAACAATAAATGGGGGGCTATGGGCGCTGAAATTGTGAATCCTATCGGATGCTCCGATTGCCATGATCCCGAAACAATGAATCTTCATATCAGTCGTCCCGCTTTGATAGAGGCTTTCCAACGTCAGGGTAAAGACATCACTAAAGCTACTCCGCAGGAGATGCGTTCATTGGTATGTGCACAATGTCATGTGGAATATTATTTCAAAGGGGATGGTAAATACCTGACTTTCCCCTGGGACAAAGGTTTTACGGTAGAAGATATGGAGGCTTATTATGATGAGGCCGGTTTTTATGATTATATTCATAAATTGAGCCGTACTCCGATTCTGAAAGCGCAGCATCCTGACTATGAGATTTGTCAGATGGGTATCCACGGACAGAGAGGTGTCTCTTGTGCCGATTGCCACATGCCGTATAAGAGTGAAGGTGGTGTGAAATTCAGCGATCATCATATTCAAAGCCCGCTGGCGATGATAGACCGCACTTGTCAGACTTGCCACCGCGAAAGTGAAGAAACATTGCGTAACAATGTGTACGAACGCCAACGTAAGGCTAACGAAATACGTAACCGTTTGGAACAGGAACTTGCCAAGGCTCATATCGAGGCTAAGTTTGCATGGGACAAGGGGGCTACGGAAGATCAGATGAAAAACGTACTTGCCCTGATCCGTCAGGCGCAGTGGCGTTGGGATTTCGGTGTGGCTTCTCACGGTGGTTCTTTCCATGCTCCGCAGGAAATCCAACGTATCCTTTCACATGGATTGGACAAGGCTATGCAGGCTCGTCTGGCTGTATCAAGAGTATTGGCTAAGCATGGCTTTACAGATGATGTGCCGATGCCGGATATTTCAACCAAAGAGAAAGCACAACAATACATTGGTCTCGACATGGATGCGGAAAGAGCTGCTAAAGAGAAATTCTTGAAAACAACTGTACCTGCGTGGCTGGAAAAAGCGAAAGCTAACGGTCGTCTGGCTCAGAAATAAAACAAAAATATGTGGATCAGACCGTGGGGATTTAAAGAAGGATGCCTGATAGGCGCAGGACTGTTGGTGACAGGATGGCTGCTACAGATTACAATCGGTGAAATAGATTGGAGTCTGTTTGCCTGTCCGGTGAACATCATAGTTCTGGTTTTATATATAGCCGGAATAGTTGCCATGCATTGCCTGCGCAAGCGTGTTTATATCTTTGGTTGGATGAGTCATTATACATCGGCTGTCTCTTCTCTTTTATGGGTGGCGGGCATTACGGTGGTGATGGGACTTATCCGTCAGGTCCCTTCCGGTCATCCGGCAGATATGCTTGGCTTTTCACGAATGCTTTCGGCATGGCCTTTTGTATTGCTTTATATCTGGATGATGACTGTACTGGGGTTGACTACGCTTCGTGCCGGATTTCCATTCAGATGGAAGAAGCTTGCTTTCCTTTTGAACCATGCCGGGCTGTTCATTGCCCTGATTACGGCAACTTTGGGAAATGCCGATATGCAGCGGCTGAAAATGACCACCCGGATAGATAATGCCGAATGGCGTGCAATGAATGAGCACGGTAAATTGATAGAACTTTCGCTGGCCATTGAACTGAAAGACTTCACGATTGACGAGTATCCTCCGAAACTGATGTTGATTGATAATGAAACTGGACGTACATTGCCAGAGAAAGCACCGGAACATTTGTTGCTGGAAGAAGGTGTTACGGATGGACGACTGGTCGATTGGTTGGTGACTATCCGGCAAACGATTCCCTGGGCGGCTTCTGTGGCTACGGAAGATACGGTGAAGTTTACCGAATTCCATTCGATGGGAGCCACGTACGCCGTTTATTTGCAGGCTATCAATCAAAAGACGAAAACTGCAAAGGAGGGGTGGGTAAGTTGCGGTAGTTTTATTTTCCCATATAAAGCATTGCGTCTGGATTCGTTGACAAGCCTTATTATGCCGGAACGCGAACCGCAGCGTTTTGCATCTACAGTGAAAGTTTACACGGAAGACGGCAAACAGGTGGAAGATACGATTGCAGTGAACCATCCCCTGAATGTGGCGGGATGGAATATTTATCAATTGAGTTATGATGATACGAAAGGGCGTTGGAGCGATATCAGTGTGTTCGAACTGGTACGTGATCCGTGGCTGCCTGCTGTCTATACAGGTATTATCATGATGGTTCTGGGAGCTATCTGTCTGTTTGTTAATGCACAAAAAAGAAAAGAGGAGGACGCTGAATGACGTGGGATTATTTTGTACCGTTTTCAATTGCCGCCCTGCACTTCTGGGGATTCGGTGCCTTTGCCGCTTGGCGCGGAAGAAAACCGTATGTTGTTGGTGGGCTTACCTTGATAGGGCTTGCTATCTTCTTCTGCTTTATTGTGGGAATATGGATTTCCCTGGAACGTCCGCCTATGCGGACCATGGGAGAGACGCGCCTGTGGTACTCTTTCTTTCTTCCACTGGCAGGACTCATCACATACAGTCGTTGGAGGTATAAGTGGATACTCAGTTTCAGTTTTATCCTGTCACTGGTATTTATCTGTATCAATATCTTCAAACCGGAAATACATAACAAAACTTTGATGCCGGCTTTGCAAAGTCCGTGGTTTACGCCGCATGTCATCGTATATATGTTTGCCTATGCTATGCTGGGTGCGGCTACCGTGATGGCTATTTACCTGCTCTGGTTCAAGAAGAAGCCGATTGACAGCCGGGAGATGGACCTATGCGATAATCTGACTTATGTAGGATTGGCATTCATGACATTAGGCATGCTTTCGGGGGCTGTATGGGCAAAAGAGGCGTGGGGACATTACTGGTCGTGGGACCCGAAAGAGACATGGGCGGCAGCTACGTGGTTTTCCTATCTGATTTATATACATTTCCGTCTTGGAAAACCTATGTTATACCGTAAGGCCTTAATTTTACTTCTGATATCATTTGTTTTGCTGCAAATGTGTTGGTATGGCATCAACTATCTGCCTTCTGCACAGGGAGTCAGCATTCATACGTATAATTTAAACTGATAATCATTATGAAAACTACTTATTGGGCAATGCTTCTCATGCTTTTGCCAAGCATGGCGTATACGCAAACTACAGAAAAAGAGAATGAATTTACAATGTCCATCCAGATCAGACCTCGTGCGGAATACCGTAACGGTGCTCTGATGCCCCGTAATGAAGGAGAGGAACCTGCGGGATTCATCAATAGCCGTGCACGCCTTTCTATGGAGTACAAGCGTTCTGATTTGCAAATGAAAATCTCGGCTCAGCATGTGGGGGTATGGGGACAAGATCCGCAGATTGACAAGAACGGCCGTTTCATCATGAATGAGGCATGGGCTAAACTGAATTTCGGTAAAAACTTCTTTGCACAATTAGGCCGTCAGACCCTTTCGTATGATGACGAACGCATTCTGGGCGGACTGGATTGGAATGTAGCCGGACGCTACCATGATGCATTGAAACTGGGTTATGCCGACCCCAACAACCAACTGCATCTGATTCTTGCTTTCAACCAGAATGACGAGACTAAGATAGGCGGTACCTATTACGTGCAGGCCGGAGCGCAGCCTTACAAGAATATGCAGACTCTCTGGTATCACTATAAATCCGATTATACTCCCTTTGATGCATCCTTACTGTTCATGAATCTGGGATTGGAAACCGGAGATGCGGCAACTAAAGAGTCTCACACCCGTTATCTGCAAACAATGGGAACTTATATCACCTACAGGGAAAATGGGTGGAATGTAGACGGTGCCTTCTATTATCAGACGGGCAAGAACCAAAATGTGCAGAAGGTATCTGCTTTCATGGCCAGCCTGCAAGTGGCTTATGCTTTCCCATACAACCTTAAACCTACTTGGACGATAGTGGCAAGCGCCGATTATCTAAGTGGAGACAGCGGTGACAGTGACAAGTACAAGGCATTCAATGTTCTATATGGTACACATCATAAGTTTTACGGAGCTATGGATTATTTTTATGCGTCCGACTTTAAACCCGGATATGCTCCCGGCTTGTTTGACAAACGTCTGGGTTTACGTTTCCGTGCTTCCGATAAGGTGGATATGGATTTGAACTATCATCATTTCTCAACTGCGGTGAAGTTGTCGGGATTGAAAAAGGCATTAGGTTCGGAAGTCGATTATCAAATAAACTGGTCGGTGATGAAGGATGTGAAACTCTCCGCCGGATACTCCATTATGCGCGGAACGGAGACGATGGACGTTGTGAAAGGCGGCAATCATAAAAGCTGGCAAGACTGGGGATGGGTGTCTGTCAATATCAATCCCAGAGTGCTGTTTGTGAAGTGGTAAAACTGTAAGTAAGAGAGAACATAAATGAAGGTACGTATCAGGAGAAAGCTCCTATACGTACCTTTCTAATATAGTTTCATTGAGTATCTGCACTGTCTTTCCGTCCATATCGATAATACCTTCCTTTATCATCTTATTAATCTCTTTCGATAGTGCAGGGCGGGTTACATTCAGATATTCGGCAAGGGTTGCCTGATTGTGAATGATGTTGACTGTTGAAGAATTCTTTTTCTTGTGTTCCAGCAAGTAGACAACGAAACGTTCACGCACTGTTTTTCGTGATAGGGTTTTCAGGCGGGATACTGTGCAGACATTGCAATTGCCCGTAATGCAAAGAAAGTTGTGTAATATTTTAGGTTCCTCGCTGATAAGCTTAAACATGGACTCTTTGCTGGCGGTGAGTAGGGTACTGTCTTCCATGGCGGTAAAGGTTGCCGGCAGTACTCCGTCTGAACTGAATAAATGAGGAGTGGCGAATGCACGTGCCGCAACGATATATTCTATCATGACTTCATTTCCCAATCCGTCGATAATATCTACCCGTAGTTTTCCTTCCAATAATACATATAATTTCTTGCAGAGTGTTCCCTGGGTGGCAATGATATCTTTTTTGTCTACCGAGTACAGGGAGATATCTAACCTGTTGAGCAACGAATGCTTGATGTTAAGGGGAAGGTCACGAAACAGCGGAATCTGGAAAAGTAATTCCTGATGTTTGTCGGTTAATGTTATTTTCCTCATTATATTAGGTAGTTGGTTGTACAAAGATACGATGAAAAAGTAGAATTAAAAGTATTTCTTCGAATTCTCCTCGTCAATAAACATTTCTTTTCCTTCTATTTGTATGCAGCCCTCATTGCTCAGTTCAGATATGGCACGTGCCAGTGACGGACGGGCCACTCCAAGTATATGTGCCACTTCCTGTTGGGAACCGATGCTTCCATGCATCTTTACATAATTGAGCAATCTGGATTTCAGGCTTTGTAAAGCAAACTCGTTCAGTTTCTTGGATAGAAACAAGCTCCGGTCGGAAATCAACTTCAGGAAATTCTGCATGACGACCGGGTACTGGTGCATGAATTCCAGAAAAGCATCCTTATTCAGAATCAATACTTCCGAGGTTTCCAGGGTTTCGATATTCACCGGGAAACGGTTTTCGGAAGCGAAGATGAAAGCCGGTGCAAGGAGTTTCGGAGCACGGAGGGTCTCTATGGTGAGTTGTTTTCCTTCTGCACTGACCATTTGCGTACGCACTGTTCCATTGCACAGAATATATAGAGAACGGTAAATGTCTCCCTGCATGGCGATAAACTCTCCCGGTTTATAAGATTTAAGGGTATGTTGGTGCAACAGAACGAACTTTAACAGCACTTCTTCTGTTATGCCTTGAAATAATGGCATCTGTAATAATATATGTGGTTCCATTCTTTTTTAAGTTTTTTGTGATTAGGTGTAACATACGTGACAATTTACTTGCCATAAACTCTCCATCTTTGCACAAAGATAATGCAAATGTATTTTATAGATGCCCGATTACAATTAATTTATAGTATGGTAAATGATAATTTATCGGCGAGGGAATGGGTACGCGGACTACGCGGATAAGGCGGACGAACGCGGACTTTAATCTTTTAGACGCGGATGACACGGATGACGCGGATTTTTAAAGCTGCGCTATACATACCGGCATATCACACCGAAGGAAAAAAGAATCCGCGTCATCCGTGTCATCCGTGTCTGAAAGATTACTTGCACGCCGAAGGAGAACCTTGCTCCAGCGCTACGCTGGTAAATTATCATTTTCCTGCCCCCAGACTGCATCTTTTCGTGTCTTTTGTGCAATATTTAATTTTTTCTTTTTACATTTGTGCTGTATAACACAGTTTTGCAGCAGTTATGGTAAAAATGAATTTGTCAGACGTGAATGTTCCGGAGCTGATAGCCGATATGTGGGAGCCCCTGAATGAAGAGCAGCGGGAATTTCTCGCGAACCATTTTACGCTCCAGAATTATAAGAAAAATGAGGTCATTCACTGCGAAGGTGAGACCCCGAAATACCTTATGTGTCTCTTGAACGGAAAGGTCAAAATTTATAAGGATGGTGTTGGCGGCAGAAGCCAGATTATCCGCATGATTAAGCCTGTAGAATATTTCGGTTATCGCGCCTATTTTGCCAAAGAAGACTATGTTACTGCTGCTGCTGCTTTCGAACCCTCTCTTATTTGCCTGATACCAATGAGCGCTATCACAACACTGGTTTCACAAAACAATGATCTTGCCATGTTCTTCATCAAGCAGTTGTCCATCGATCTGGGAATTGCCGACGAACGTACTGTCAACCTGACACAGAAGCATATTCGTGGAAGATTAGCTGAATCGCTTCTTTTCCTCAAAGAAAGTTATGGATTGGAAGAAGACGGTTCTACCCTCAGTATTTATCTGTCACGCGAAGATCTGGCAAACCTGTCTAATATGACAACTTCTAACGCTATCCGTACCTTATCACAATTCGCTACCGAACGCCTGATCACGATTGACGGACGAAAAATAAAGATCATCGATGAGGAAAAACTAAAGAAGATAAGTAAAATAGGATAAAGGATAGTGATTGTCTTCCCCCTAAAGGCTATTATTTTTTTCCTCTTCCCTATTTTACCCTATTTATAAACTTAACACACATAAATGCCATGAAAAAAGGATTGAGTGCTTTGCTATTAGCAAGCCTGCTGTGTGCCTCCTCCGGCTGTCAGCAAAATCAAAAAGAGGTAGTGAACGAGTATAACATCGTTCCGATGCCCAATCAAATGACTCCTCAAGAGGGACGTTTTCAGCTGAGTAATAAAGTATCTATCGCCACTGCCGGTTGCATTCCGGAAGTACAAGCCATTGCAGACAGCCTGATCGCCCGTATCCGGTTGACCTCCGGTATCTCTTTGCAAAGTAATCCGCAAGAAAATCCGAAACAACCTGATATACGTTTCGTTACGGAAGATGGAATGCCAAAAGAAGGATACAAGCTTTCTATCACTCCAAATGAAATCACCCTTTCAGCATCCCATCCCAACGGTTTCTTTTATGGAGTACAGACTATATACCAACTGTTGCCGCCTGCTGTTTATGGAGAAACAATAGTGAAACGTGCTAATTGGTCTCTGCCCGCTGTCGAAATAGAAGATTCTCCCCGTTTTCCTTACCGTGGTTTGATGCTGGATGTATGCCGCCACTTCTCCACCACCGATTATATTTATAAATTCATCGATATGCTTGCCATGCATAAGATGAATACTTTCCACTTCCACCTGACAGATGACCAGGGCTGGCGAATAGAAATCAAGAAATACCCGAAACTACAGGAAGTAGGTTCAAAACGGAAAGAGACACTGATAGACTACTACTATGTAAACTGGCCGCAAATCTTCGATGGAAAAGAACATGGCGGATACTATACCCAAGAGGAAATCAAAAATATAGTAGCCTATGCAGCAAGTAAGTATATCACTGTCATTCCCGAAATAGAAATGCCGGGACATGCCATTGCAGCCCTTGCCTCCTACCCTGAACTGTCTTGCAGACCGGATACGACATACGAAGTAACCGGCACATGGGGTGTGTTCGAAGAAGTCTTCTGTCCCAAAGAAGAAACATTCCAATTCCTGGAAGGTGTATTGGATGAAGTTATTGAATTATTCCCCAGTTCATATATTCATATTGGCGGTGACGAATGCCCCAAGGATGCCTGGATGAAATGCGCACATTGCCAAGGATTAATCCAAAAGTTAGGTCTGAAAGACGACACCACTCCGAATGCCATTGACGGTAAGAAGCATACGAAAGAAGAAAAGCTGCAAAGTTACTTCATCACCCGTATGGAAAAATACCTCAACAGTAAAGGACGAAATATCATAGGCTGGGATGAAATCCTGGAAGGCGGACTGGCTCCCAATGCAACAGTCATGTCCTGGCGCGGTGTAGAAGGCGGTATGAACGCAGCCAAAGCAGGGCATAATGCCATCATGACTCCGAATCCTTATGTATATCTGGACTACTATCAGGAAGAGCCGGAAATTGCTCCGACTACTATTGGCGGATACAATACCTTGAAGAAAACATATAGTTATAACCCTGTTCCGGACGACGCTGACGAGCTTGCCAAGAAGCATATCATCGGAATACAAGGTAATATTTGGAGAGAATATATGCAGACTTCAGAACGTACAGACTACCAGGCTTTCCCACGTGCAATGGCTATCGCCGAAACGGCCTGGACACAAAACGCAAACAAAGACTGGAAGAATTTCTGCGAACGGATGGTGACTGAATTTGAACGTTTGAAAGTTATGAACACCCAACCTTGTCTCAACTTCTATGACGTAAATATAAATACGCACGCAGATGAAAACGGCCCTTTAATGGTATTGCTGGAAAGTTTCTACCCGAATGCGGAAATCCGGTATACAACGGACGGCAGCGAACCGTCCAAAGTGTCCATCTTATATGAAAAGCCTTTCGTTCTTGAAGGTAATATCGACCTGAAAGCCGCTGCTTTCAAAGACGGAAAGATGTTGGGCAAAGTAGCTCACAAGCCACTGTATGGCAATTTATTGACAGGAAAGCCCTATACGGTTAATTATACGATGGGATGGACAGGCGATATATTCGATGAAAACGATGTATTAGGAGCTGACAAAACCACCTTTGGACTGACCAACGGCAAACGAGGCAATAATGCTTCTTATACTCCGTGGTGTAGTTTTGGCATCGTGGAGGGTAAGGACTTGGAATTTATCGTTCATCTGGATAAACCGACACAAGTCAGCAAAGTTATTTTCGGTTCTTTATTCAATCCTGCCATGAGAATTCTTCCTGCAGGAGGAGTTGCTGTAGAAGTATCAGCAGACGGCAAGCAATACACACGGATAGCCGAAAAAGCTTTGAAACACGATTATCCGGAAACAGGAAGAATTGCATTCACCGATTCCATTGAATTTGAACCGGCACAGGCTACATTCCTGAAAGTCAAAATCAAGAATGGTGGCACACTGCGTAATGGTGTCAACTTTGAAAAGAATAACGGGCCGGAAGTCATTCCTGCCGAATTATGGATAGATGAAATAGAAGCGTATTAACCAAAGACAATCGACAAATATTGTTCGAAAAGCTTTGAGTTTATAAAATAAAGGGGA
>OLVV01001184.1_pt1 | contig 10537 bp, 10 predicted proteins | sample 1673581 | NCBI WGS metagenome assembly OLVV01 (sample SAMEA103958116, study PRJEB25191) | human gut metagenome | biome: human-associated habitat [ENVO:00009003]; feature: intestine environment [ENVO:2100002]; material: feces | place: Germany | collected 2013/2015
CCCGCGCCGATCTGGAGCACGAGCTGCTGATGGTGGATGACGACATGAAGCTGGAAGCGCTGAAATCCACCCACTATCTCAAGTCCCTCATCACCGCCGAAATGCCGATGGATTTGGAGCGCAAGGGGGAGCAGAGCTATCAAGGACAGATGTACGTCCGGTTTCTAGCATTTTCCAACGGCGATCTGGAGTCGCTCTATGACCACTCGGACGGCTTTTACCGCCGCCAGCTTATTTTGTCGGTAAAGAAAAAGCCGCCCAATCGGGCAGATGACCCCTTTCTCGCGGACAAGCTCTGCGGTGAGATCGAGGGCATCTTCCTCTGGTGTCTCGAGGGCCTGCGCCGTTTGCAAGGTAGTAACTTCCGCTTCACGGAAAGCTCGCAGACGAAGGCAAACCGCGAGGACGCGCGCCGCGAGGCCGACAATGTGCTGCTCTTCCTGCGCTCCGAGGGCTACATCCGCCTGAAGGCCGACAGCGCCATCCCCTCCGCCGCGCTGTACGGTATCTATTGCCTGTGGTGCAGCGACAACGCCTACAAGCCGCGCTCCGCGCGGACGGTGAGCATGACGCTCAAAAAGCACGCCGACGAGTTCGGCCTGGAGCACGACAATCACATCCAGAACGCCCTCGGCAAGCGGGTCAACGGCTTCTGGGGCATCGAGGCACTGGTCGCGCCGCCGGTTTTATGAGATCAGACTCAAATTTCTCCATCCCATCCATCCCAAGCATCCCCAAAACCCCGGATGGATGGGATGGATGGGATAGATGTTTTCAAGTTCAGCCGTGAAGGAGGATGCAATGGGAAGAATTTATTATAAGGAACTGCCGCTGTTCCACTTGTACGACAGCGACCTGACCTGCACGCAGAAGCTGTTGATGACGCTGCTTCTGGTGGCTCGGTACGATATTTACGACTTGAGCTGCCTTGCGCGGATGCGCCCGGAGGACGTGGCCGCCGATCTGGCAGCGCTGAAACGGAAGGGGTATCTGCAAGGCAGGTGAGAATCGGGAAAAAATTTGCGCGGCGGCGAAAGAATTTTACGAAACCGCGCTGTTCGAAGCCGCGCACCGGCTTCACGGATGCGCGTGGTGCTGCACGGTTTAGAGCGAAGTCACACGGATTCGGAAAGTCGATACCCCTCGCTTACGAAGAAGGCATCGACCGCCGCGTTTCCAGCGGATTTCATCAAAACAGGATATTACGCCAAACAGCGAAGCGGGTTTTCGGAAATAGAAACCCGCTTCGCTGTTTTCATAACGAAAAAACAGGAGGTTTTTATGAACATCAGAAATGAGATCAAGGCGCAGATCGTCCGCGCCGGTTTTACGATGCAGGAGGTCGTTGACCGACTGGCCGAGGAACACGATTGGAGCGACAGCGTTTCCAATCTGTCCGCAAAATTGCAGCGGGAGAGCATCCGCTATAAGGAGGTCGTGGAGCTGGCCGACGTGCTGGACTGCGACATCGTGTGGGTGAAGCGAGGGGCGCGCCGATGAAAGCACAGTACGCCATTCTCCGCTTTGCTAAATACAAGGGGCCAGAAATCGGCCACATCGAGTCCCACAACGAGCGTACCAAGGAGAAGTACGCCAGCAATCCAGACGTGGATATGTCCCGCAGTCATCTGAACTTTCATCTGGTGACGCCGCAGCGCAAATACCGCGCCGAGGCGGAAAAGCAGATTGCCGAGGCGGGCTGCCGCACCCGTTCCGACAGTGTGCGCGTGGTGGAGGCGCTGGTGACGGCCAGCCCGGAGTTCTTTAAGGGCAAGAAAAAGGGCGAAATCAAAGCCTATTTTCAGGAGGCGCTGGACTTCATGCAAAAACATCAGTCAAAAGACACGATCATATCCGCCGTGGTGCATATGGACGAGAAAACGCCCCATATGCACCTTTGCTTCGTCCCGTTGACAGCGGACGGGCGGCTCAGCGCCAAGGAGATCGTCGGCAACAAGAAGAAGCTGACGCAGTGGCAGGACAGGTTCTGGGAGCACATGGTCAAAAAATACCCCGATCTGGAGCGCGGCGAAAGCGCCAGCGAAACTGGACGAGACCATATCCCGCCGCGGCTGTTCAAGGAGGCCGTGCACCTGAACCGAATGAAGGAGCAGATCATGGCGATTCTGAACGACACCAATCCGTTCAACAAAAAGGTCAAGCTGGACGAGCTGGAAGCGCTGCTGGGCAAGTACGTTCCCGGCGCGGAGGCTCTGCGGACGAAGCTCAAGAAGTACGACGCAGCCTACAAGACGCTGACCGCCGAGAACGCAGCGCTCGAAAAGCAACTGGGCGCTGCCTCCAAGGAAAGCGTCCTGAAAAAACTGGAAATCAACGAAAAGCTCCGGGAGCTGGACGAGCTGCACCGCATGGTGGACGGCATCCCGCCGGAGATTTTGCAGGCGGCGAAGCAGGTGTCCGCGCATAAGCAGCAGGAAATATGAGGAAACTAAGGATGTTAAAGGAGGCTGGTTCTATTTGGAGATGAACGTCAGGGACGATCAGAAGCTTGTTGAAATCTGGCTGACGAATGCAGAAAAAATTGACCCCGTCCTGCGGGAGGGGCTAAAGGAGATTTACGCCAAGTATAAGACGAAGAAATACATGGTCGCCGTGTTCGAGTCCGGCAAGGGCGATCTTTATGAGAACACGCGGGATCTGCTGATCTTCAACCGCCGCCGCAGCGCCGAAAAGGCCGTGCAGCGGGCGAAAAAGCAGCGGGCCGTGGGTATGGAGCGGTAAGCAGCGGGCGGAGGGGAGTAATCCCTTCCGCCCGTTTTCTTTTTTACCCTTGCAAAGAACGAAAATATCATGTACAATATTATCTAAAACAACGTGCTTATCAAAAGATATGTGTGGTTCATGCTTGCCGCCAGAGAAACGGAGGGAAACGCAAATGGAACATGAAATGATGGAGCACAGTGAAATTCTCCTGTACAGCGATGAAAACGGAAAAGAATTTGTAAACGTTGTATTTATGGATGAGACATTCTGGCTGACTCAGGTTGGCATGGCAGAATTGTTTGACTCCAGTAAGTCCAATATTAGCGAGCATTTGTCACACATTTTCGAGGAGGAAGAACTGGACAAAGGATCCTGCATGAGAAAATTCGGAATTTCCGAATTTTCTACGAAGCCCACCAATTTTTATAACCTCGACGCCATCATCGCCGTGGGTTACCGGGTAAACTCCAAAAAAGCCACGCGCTTCCGCCAGTGGGCGACAAAGACGCTGAAGGAGTACATTCAGAAGGGCTTTGTGCTCAACGATGATCTAATGAAAAACGGCCGTCCGTTCGGTAAGGACTACTTTGACGAGCTGCTGGAGCGCATCCGGGAGATCCGTGCCAGCGAGCGCCGGGCCTATCAGAAAATCGCGGATGTCTTCGAGCAGTGCAGCTATGATTACGACAAAAACAGCGACACGACGAAAGCGTTCTACGCATTTGTCCAGAACAAACTGCACTACGCCGTTACCGGCAAGACTGCTGCGGAACTGATTTCCGAGCGAGCCACACTGGACAGCCCCACGATGGGTCTTACCACATGGAAGGGCGCGCCGGATGGAAAGATTCTCAAAAGCGACACGCTGGTGGCGAAAAACTACCTGAACGAAAAGGAACTGTCCCGCCTGAACCGGCTAGTGACCATGTTCATCGACTATGCCGAGCTGATGGCAGAGGACGAGCAGCTGATGAGTATGCAGGACTGGCTGGACGAAACCGACCGCTTCCTAACCAACAACCGCCGCAAGGTGCTGGACGGCAAGGGACGTATCTCCCGGGAAGCGGCAGAGAAAAAGGTCGGCGCAATTTACAATGAATTTCGCAAGAAGCAGGACTTAGAATACATCTCCGAATTTGATCGGCAGACGGAAAAATATCTCAAGGGTGAGTGACCATGATTGAAACATTTGACATCGCGGGCTATGCCCGTATTTCCGTGGATGATGAACAGGATCAGAAGAACATTTCGATCGAAAATCAGAAGGCCATCATCGAGGACTATGTAAAAACCCGTTTTCCCAGCAGCACGCTGACGTTTTTTGAAGACCGCGACCGCTCCGGCTACACCTTCGACCAGCGCGAGGGCTATCAGGAGATGCGCCGGGGGCTGATGCGGCACAAATACGACATTCTCATCATCAAGGACTTTTCCCGTTTCTCCCGCCGCAACTCGCGCGGCCTCGTGGAGCTGGAAGACCTGCGCGACGCGGGCGTGCGCATCATCTCCATCGGCGATGGCATCGACTTTCCCAATGACGACGACTGGCTGAAAATCCAGTTTCAGTTCCTTGTGAACGAAATGCCTGTCACGGACACCTCCCGCAAGGTGCGCAGCGTTGTGAAGCGGCGGCAGAACGACGGCGAGTGGATCTGCGCCGCGCCCTACGGCTATCTCGTCACCGAGGACAAGCACTTTGAGATCATCCCCACCGAGGCAGCCACCGTCCGGCAAATCTTCGACCTTTACAGCAACGCCGGTTGGGGCTACAAAAAAATCGCCAACTATCTTACCGACGAGGGCGTTCCCACGCCGCGCATGTCCGAGCGGATGCGCAAGGAGGCGGCGGGCAAGAAGACGAAGCGGGAGGCCAAAAACGCATGGGCCATCGCTACGGTGCAGGGGATTCTCGACAACGATTTCTACATTGGCACGCTCCGTCAGGGCAAGTACACCCGCGCCAAGATCAACGGCAAGGATATAAGGCGCAACGACGACGAGCACATCGTCATTGAGAACCACCATCAGGCCATCATCGACTACCGCACCTTCGCCATCACCCGCGCCCTGCGGGAAAAGCGCAGCCGGAACAACTATCGCGGTGTGAAGGTCAACGACAATGTGTACTCCGGCTTCTTGCAGTGCGGCGACTGCGGAAGTCCCATGTTCGCCATGAGCCGCAGCGACATAGCACCTGCTTACACCTGCGGGACGTATCACAGGCGTGGGCTCAAGGGCTGCACCAGCCACCATATCCGGGTTGATCGGCTGGACGAGCTGCTGAAAAGCTATGTGCAAAAGCTGGTGGACAGCTCCGCCGAGATGCTGGAACAACTCGACCGGGAGCTGAAACGCGAGACCGAACAGGTGGCAGAAACCGAACAGTCCGCGGGCAATCTGGCGGCGGTGCTGGCCGATCTTACCGAGGAGCTGAAGGTCACCAAGCGCCAGCGCATCCGGGAGATCATGAAAAAGCCCGAGCAGGAAGCCTCCATCGAGGCGCTGTATGACGAGATGGAAGCAGACCTCCAGAAGAAGATCGACGGCATCAACCATCAGATCGACCTGCTGAGCGACAAGCGCAACACCATCATTCAGGTCAATCGCGTGGCCAAGACCGCCATCGACCTGTTCCGCGACATTCTGGAAAAGGGCACGCTGGAGCGGGGCGACTTGGAGTTTCTGATCGACAAGATTCTCGTCTTTGAAGATCACCTGGAAATCAGGCTGCAATCCGACATCGACACGCTCCTGCGCTGCGGCACGCTCCCTGCGGAAACGGAGGATGCCGCAAATTTTAACGAAGGCACGGAAAATATCGAAACAACGCTGATCCAGTCCTCAAAAGGCCACGAGGACAAGGTTTTCCGTGTCAGTGTTATCAGCAGCGGCGACCCGCTGGAGATCTATACGGAGAAGGACGGCGAGGTGATCTTTAAGAAGTATTCGCCGATGGGGGATCTGGGGGATTTTGCGGGGCAGATCTGCGAGTCGATCGGGAAAAACACCGGGTATATCGCGGCGGTGTGCGACCGGGACGCGATCATCGCCGTGCACGGCGTGCAGAAGCGCGAGCTGCTCGACAAGCGCTGCTCGCAGGAGCTCGAGCAGCTGATGGAGCTGCGGCGCAGCTACCGGTATCAGGACGGCGATCTGCCGGTCCGCCCGACGGACGGCGCGGAGCGCTACCGCGTCGGCGCGGCGGCGCCGATCGTGGCCGAGGGCGATCTGATGGGCTGCGTGCTGCTTCTGACCGAGGACGGCGCGCCCGCGCTCGACGAGGCCGAGCAGAAGCTCGTGCAGACCGTCGCCGGATTTCTCGGCCGGCAGATGGAGAGCTAAGGAAGCTCTGATTCAATCGGCAAGAACTGTGCGTGAGAGATTTTTCGTCCAATCGAGGTATCGAAAGCGGAGGAATCCTGTATGTATTTTCCGTTTTCGATGCCGAAGAGTGGGCAGAAAAGATCCGCTCACAGCCGCAGACGATTTATTCAGAGGTTCCTTAAAGCAAAACAGGCAGGACCGGCGCGCACGGCCCTGCCTGTTTTTTCTGCGTGCAGAAAAAAATGTGGCGAAGCGAAAAAAAATCTGTTATACTATGATATTGAGGCGAAGTATCTTCCGAGAAAGGAACGCAGGATCATGGACTTTACCGGCTTTCTGGGCAACGACGCGATCAAGCGGCGGCTTTCCGGCGCATTTGCCAGCGGGCGGGTGGCACACAGCTATCTGCTCTGCGGCCCTGCCGGGTCCGGGAAGCATACGCTCGCGCGGATCCTGTGCGCGGCGATGGAATGTGAAAAGGACGGCGCGGCCGTCCCCTGCGGCGTGTGCCCGGGCTGCCGGAAGGCGCTGGCCGGGATCCACCCGGACGTGATCACCGTCGACGATCCCGACCACAAGGCCATGACGGTCGATCCCATCCGTGCGGCCCGCAGCGATATGTTCATCCGTCCCAACGAGGGCCGGCGGAAGATCTACGTGATCCCCCGCGGCCAGGACATGAACGAGAGCGCGCAGAACGCCCTGCTCAAAATTCTCGAGGAGCCGCCGGACTACGGCGCGTTTCTGATCCTCTCGACCAATGCCGAGCGGCTGCTGCCGACCATCCGCAGCCGCTGCGCGGAGCTGCAGCTCGGCCCCGTGGACGAGCAGACGGCGCTGCCGTTTCTGCGGCAGCAGGCACCTAGCAAGCCGGAGCAGCTTCTCCGGGCGGCGTATCTGCGCACGGGCGGCTTTCTCGGGCAGGCGCTGGCGCTCCTGCAGGGCGAGGACGAATTCCCTGCCGTGCAGCAGCTGGCCGCGGCCTATGCCGCGCGCGACCGGATGGGCATGCTGCGCGTGCTTCTGCCGATGGAAAAATACAAACGCGAACAGCTTCTGCCGCTTCTGCAGCAGCTGCGCGCCTGCTTCTGCAGCGCGCTGGCGCAGCGCGGCGGCTTTGACGCCGCGGACCAGAGCGCCGCGCAGCTCGTCGCCAGCCGCTCCGGCACGGAGCTCGTGCAGGCGGCCGACAGTCTGCAGACGGCCATCGACGATCTGGCGGCCAACGCGTCCGCCGGCGCGGTGATCGGCTATCTGGCCATGAAGCTGCGCTGAGCTTTGGCACCCCCGCACAATTACGTCTGCACACTTCGGCAGATCGTGCGCTGCTGCCGCTGATTTTACCTTGCCGCTTTTGCGGCAGATTGGAGAATACCATGCAAGAAATGAACCCCGATACCGTTCTGGAGCAGGCTGCGCCTGCCGCAGATCCGGAGCCGCAGGCCGTCCGGCCCGCGGAAGATACATCCATCCCCTCCGCCCCGGAAGCGCCCGCCGCAGAGCAGCCCGCCCCGGAGGCTGCCGCTCCCCAGCCCGAGGCTCCGGCAGAGCCCGCGCCCGTCACGGTCGTGGACATCCGCTTCCGCAACAATGCGAAATCCTACTTCTTTGACCCGAACGGGCTGACGCTCGCGGTAGGCGACCATGTCATCATCGACACGGCCCGCGGCGACGAATTCGGCATCTGCGCTGCCGGGAACCACGCGGTCCGGCCGCGCGAGCTCGTCTTGCCGCTGCGGAAGGTTTTGCGCGCGGCGACGGAACACGACGAGCGCATCAACGCGGAAAATCAGGAAAAAGAGAAAAAGGCCTTTGACGTCTGCCAGCAGAAGATTCTCTCGCACAAGCTCGACATGCAGCTCGTCTCGGCAGAATGCGCGTTTGACGGCAGCAAGATCCTGTTCTTCTTCACGGCCGAGGGCCGCGTGGACTTCCGCGAGCTGGTCAAGGACCTGGCGTCCGCCTTCCGCACGCGCATCGAGCTCCGGCAGATTGGCGTGCGCGACAAGGCCAAGATGGTCGGCGGACTCGGCGTGTGCGGCCGTCCATTCTGCTGCAAGGAATTCCTCGACGATTTCCAGCCCGTCTCCATCAAGATGGCCAAGACGCAGAACCTCAGTCTGAACCCCACCAAGATCTCCGGCACCTGCGGGCGGCTCATGTGCTGCCTCAAATACGAGCAGGAGGCCTATGAGGACCTCATCAAGACCGCGCCGAAGGCGGAATCCTTCGTCGATACGCCCGACGGCCGCGGCACCGTCATCGAGGTGAACCTGCTGCGCCAGAGCGTCAAGGTCCGCATGGAGGACCATCCGGAGACGATCGGCAGCTATAAGAACACCGACATCTATATTATCCGCAACGGCAAGGCCCGCAAGAACGACCCGCCCATCCCGAAGGATCTCGCGCCCATCTCCTCCCGGCCGCGGCCGGCACAGAAGAAGAAGGAGGCGTTCTTCGAGGAGCTGCCGGAGGTCATCTACTCCGACGCCGTCGCCGTCATCAGCCCGGAGCCGGAGACCCCGGCGGAGGACGCCGCCGCGCAGCCCGCGGCAGACGCCGCCAAATCTGCCGGCCGCCGCAGACGCCGCGGCGGACGCCGCAATAAGCCCGCCGCCGACCGCCCGGCCGCCGAAGCCGCTGCCGCGCCCAAGGACGCGCCCCGCGCCGAGCCCCAGCCCCGCCGTGAGCGCCCGAAGAAGGACCGCGCCCCGCAGGGCGAAAAGCCCGACGCCCAGCCCCGCAAGCCCGTCGCGCAGCAGCAGCCGCGCCCGGACAAGCCGGAAGTCGCCGACGCCCAGGCCAAGCGCCGACGCAGACGCCGCGGCGGCAGCCGCAAGCCCGCGGGCGAATCGCAGCCGCAGAAAAGCGAATAAATAACCGGATCCCGGCGCAGCCTCTGGCCGCGCCGGGATCTTTGCCGCTTGACGAATCGTACATGGACCGCTTACAATGGTTTTATATAACAACAGAACGGAGTGGAGCATATGGAGCTGACACAAATCCCGAAAATCGAGCTGCACCTGCATCTGGACGGCGCGGTGCCGCCGGAGACGATGTGGCGCATGGCGCAGGAGAAGGGCCTCGCGCTGCCGGCCGATACGCTGGAGGACTTCCGGACCTGGCTCGTCCGGACGGCGGACTGCCGCGACGTCAATACGTACCTGGCCCGCTTTGAGCTGCCGCTGCAGCTCATGCAGGATGCGCCGTCCATCGAGCGCATCACCTTTGACGTGCTGAGCACGCTGGCCCGGCAGGGGCATGTCTATGACGAGGTCCGCTTCGCCCCGCAGCTGCATACGCGGCAGGCGCTTTGCCAGCAGGACGCGATCGAGGCCGTGCTGGCCGGGCGGGCGCGGGCGCTGCGCGCGTTCCCGGACTACCGCTGCGGGATCCTGCTCTGCTGCATGTGCATCGGGCCGGAGACGGTCAACATGCAGGAAAATCTGCAGACGGTCCGCCTGACGCGGCAGTATCTCGGCTCCGGCGTCGTGGGGCTGGATCTTGCGGGCGCGGAAGGGATCGTGCCGCTCGAGAACTTCCACCCCATTTTTGATCTCGCGCGCGAGCTCTCGCTGCCGTTCACCTGCCACGCGGGCGATTCGCAGGGGCCGGAGACGGTCCGGGCCGCGCTGGACTTCGGTGCAAAGCGCATCGGGCATGGGCACCATATCTACGATGATCCCACGCTCTGGCCACGGGCGATCCGGCAGGGCGTGACGCTGGAGATCTGCCCGACGAGCAACATCCAGTGCAAGACCCAGCCCTCCTACGCCCTGCATCCGGCCAAGCGGCTGCTGGACGCCGGTCTGCGCGTGACCATCAGCACGGACAATATGACGCTCGCCGCCGTCACGCTGGAGGACGAATACCGCCGCTGCGTGACGCAGATGGGCTTCACCGGAGAAGACCTGCGGACCATGGCCCGCTATGCGCTGGACGCGGCGTTTTTGCCGGAGGCAGAGAAACGAGAGATCGCTGGAAAATTTTAATATCAAACAAATATTCGAATATTTCTTGACGCAGCCACCTCCTTCGTGGTATCCTGTTACCGGAAGGAGGCGGTTATGTTGGACCGTTATCAGGATATGCTGGATCTGCCGCGCCCGCCGTCGCCGTCGCACGCCCCCATGCGCCGCCGCGACCGCGCCGCCCAGTTCGCCCCCTTCGCCGCCCTGACCGGCTTCGACGAGCAGATCCGCAAGGTCGCGTGGATGCAGCACAGCGCCTTCCCCTATGAGGGGAAGGCACTGCGAAGCCGTGACGGATGAGGTGGAGGCACTTCCGTCTGCGCGCCGCAGTCCACCTCATCAGTCGCCTCCGGCGACAGCTTCCCCTCATAGGGGAAGCCATTGGAGTGCGTTCCCCAAGGCCTCCCCTCCCAGGGGAGGTGGCTCGGCGAAGCCGAGACGGAGAGGTCGCCGCAAATTTGCAGCAACCTCTCAGTCACCTTCGGTGACAGCATCCCTACCCCTTTTGTCCCTTCGGG
>OLVV01001186.1_pt1 | contig 10529 bp, 5 predicted proteins | sample 1673581 | NCBI WGS metagenome assembly OLVV01 (sample SAMEA103958116, study PRJEB25191) | human gut metagenome | biome: human-associated habitat [ENVO:00009003]; feature: intestine environment [ENVO:2100002]; material: feces | place: Germany | collected 2013/2015
TCTTGGATGTCGCCTGTGCTTTTGCAGTCGTCTTTTTATTCGACGTCTCCTTTACCTGCTCTGCTATTTCCTGAAGATTTTTGGTTCCTGTAAACACAGGCTCGATTGTTCCTGCATTCTCCGGCTCACTTTGAATATAATAAGTCCCGCCCTCTGAAATACTGCAGGTGAGATAGCCTCCCAAGACAGTTGCGGTTCCTGCTTTAACAGACTTTCCATTCTCCTGTTTATAAAGCACATAATCTTTGCTCGTAAATCCGCTGCACTTGATACTTAGGTCGATATTTCCCGGAAGTGTTCCGCTCTCCTCAGTTGTAAAAAAGTATTTCCCATCTTTCTTTTCGCTTGTCACTCCGGCTTTCATATCCGCAGGTTCATAATTGTTCGCACCTCTCAGTGTGAGTGTATAATTCCAGGTCTCATATACATAATCGATACTAGAGTCTTTCACATTTGTAAAAATCTCTTTTGCCAAAATTCCATTCTGCAATTTTTTTACGATTGTATCTGCCTGCAGCAAATCCGCTCTGTGTTCTACATATTCAAGATTCTCTTTTGGGATACTCTCGTATATTTTCAGTAGTTCTGCAATTTTTTCAGCATCTTTTAAGGTAACTGCCAGTGGATTGATTTCATTCCATATCTGTTCATCGAGACTCTCTACTACCTTTATCTGCTCCGAGATTTCCTCTAGTTTCTCTTGCAATCGGCCGCGAAATTCCTCTTTTTCTGCAAACTTTTTCATCTGATCCAATTCGCTGATCAATGCATACACTGTCTGCTGATCTTTGATTCTGATTTGTGCCGGAAGCACCTCAAGTTTTGCCCGAAAACGTGCAATATTTTCCGCAGTCTCTTCCTCCTCGTCGCCGCCGTTTTGCACATCAGTCATATCATATAATGTATTTTTTCCGTTTACAGCCCGGTTATATGCGACAAGTGCCATCGTGCCCTGATCTGTAGACATCGCATCTGCTGTATTCTCCTGTGGAGTATGCTTGAACGCACCGTCACTTAACTGATAGCTCAGGAGATAATCTAATACAGATTTACCATTTTTTATAAATGCTTCATCCGATAAAAGTTCTACATTCAATGTTGAAAGTGCGATTACAGTTTGGGCTGCACTTTCCAGATTCTCAGTTCCAAAACTTGCAAATCCGCCATTTTCGTCCTGCATCGTACTCAATGTCTGAAGCGCTTTTTCAACCGCGGTTTCAACCCCGCTGTTTTTCTCATAATATGGAGCAAGCGCCTGAATTGCCATCGCAGTCATATCCGGATCAGACTTCGTTCCACTTAACGCCCATCCTCCATCACTCAACTGTTTATCCAGTATCTGTTGAATCAGCTTTTCCCTTGTCGTCTGCTCCAGCCCTTTTCCCAAATCTTCTTCTGTAAGCTTTGGAATCTCATAGTTCTTCGAATCCAGCGCAAGCAACGCATAAATCGTACCGTTGACTCCCTGCCAGTTTACCTGTTTGAAGTTTGCAAGCGGATACAGCATGTTATATCCGTTGACATCCGAAGGATCCACCCCGATTGCCGTAAGCGCCAGCACTACTCTCGAATATTCTGTATATTTTCGTTTGTCCAGAACACCTTGGTTTTCCTTCAATGTCCGATACAAATTTGCCAGATAATTCTTTTTTGTCTCCTCCGGCAGATTCCCATACCTTGCCATTGCAAGCACAGACCATTCTCCGCCCAAAGTGTTAACGACCGGGTTCGTCACATGAGTCTTCAGATAATTTGCTGCTTTGTCAAGACTTGCTTGCATATCTTGGTCTGCAATTTCATTTTCTGAAACTTCCACTGTCCCCTGAAAAAGAGTCTCCTCCGACTCTTTTTCATACAGCGCCGTTGATTCTCCCCCGGTTCCTCCTAGAATAACTTCTTCTTCAATTTCAAAATCCGCTGCACGAACAGGCATTGGGCTGCCTGCTGCAATCACCGCAGCAAGCATCAACGCTATTATTCTAACATTTCTTTTTTTCATTTTTATTTTCCTTGTCTTTTCTTTTTGACTACAACAACTGCAGTAATCACAACCGCGCATCCTGCAATCAGGTATACCAGGTACTCTATCTTTACACTGTCACCGGTTTTTATAGTTCCTGTCTGGCTGTTGCCGGAGCCATCTGCTGAACTTAATTTGTCTGTTGTACTTGCTCCGTCTCCTGCCATATCCGTCACAACACCAAAATCACCTAATTGTGTCACTTTCACAGTAATATAACCATCTGTAACAGTTCCGCTAAGTTTCTTCACTTCTCCGCCGGTATATAGTAATACATCCATTGTATTTCCATTATATTTTTTACCGACCGGAAGACTCAGCTTCGCTGTATCCGATAACGCAACTTCTTTTCCATCCTGACGAAGTTCTACATGATACAGTGCAAATACTCCTTTGCTTGACGGAATGGCTTTTCGAATCTCATCTACCGCCGCATCGTCTTTTGTCAATTTGGAGACAACAAGCTGCATGTCTTTTGTCAATTCTTTTCCTGTAAGACTCACTCCATACTGTGTATCTGTGAGTGTAATTTCTTCTTTTTCAGGCTCTTGTGGGTCTGGTTTTTCCGGATCTGGATTCTGTGAATCGTCCTCGTACTTTACAGTCACCTGATATGTCACTTTTGCATCCGGTTCCACTGGTGTCGTGTAGCTTACCGGAACCGAAGTGATGTTTACAATAGTTCCTTCTTCTACCGGAATCGCTGCTCCATAACGGTATTCGTTTCCATTTGACTGGATTGTGATTTTGTCATAGCGGTTAAAGCTTTCCGGTGCAAATGACACTTGCTTTGTATCTTTCGGAATTGTCAATGTATATTCATATACATCTCTGCTGTATTGTGGAGCAAGTTCACCTGTATTAATTCCAAGTGATTTTAATTCTCCTGTAACATCCGTTGTGTCTGTCAAATCGTTTCCATAGTCGAGGGAATATTCCATTGTAACGATATCCCCATCTGCAAATTTTCCGTTTGCAACCGTAAAGTTACCTGCCCCATCATCTGTGAACCATCCGTTTAATGTTACAAACCAGCCACTCTTTTCACCACGCTCAAGCTGTTCCAAGCCATCAATTCCGGTCACATATGTTTTGTTCGAATCAAATGAAATTTCGATATTATTTTCCACACATGCACGCTCGATCGCATCAAGCATTGTATCGTCTTCATAAATAGACACTTTTACATTGTCTAAAATCACACCTTTTGCTTCCGGCCAGTCTTTTCCTTCCGGAGTCGAAACCATGTCCTGAACACTTACTGTCACAGTCCCAACCGGTGTTTTTTCCGGCTCTTCTAAAGATTTTACCGTAATTGTATATGTAACTCCATCTTTTAGCCCCAACAAGCTCATAAAGCTCGTCGGTGTTGATGCGATTTTAATTTCAGTTCCCTCTGATACCGGAATGGCGTCTCCATAGCGGTATGATTTGTCCCCCACACGAATCGCAACGTTATTATATCTGTTAAAGCTCTCCGGTCGGAACGAGACCTCCGTTGTATCCTTCGGAACTGTCAAAGTATATTTGTATACATCCCGCTTATATTCCGGCGATAAATCCCCTGTGTTGTTTCCAAGTGATTTTAGTTCTCCTGTTACATCTGTTGTATCTGTCAAATCACTTCCATAGTTCGTTGTATATTCCAACGTAATGACATCTCCATCTGCAAATGTCCCGTCTGCCACTGTAAATGATGCAAACCCTTTGTCTGTAAACCAACCGTTTAAAGTTCCCATCCAACCGCTTGCCGCTCCGCGGTCAAACTCCTCCAGGCCATCCACAGCCGTAATGTATGTCTTTGACGCATTCAAAGAAATCTTGATTCCATTTTCTTCGCACGCACGCACGATCGCATCCATCATCGAATCATCTTCATAGATAGACACATTCGTATTTTTCAAAATCACACCTTTTGCTTCCGGCCAGTCTTCCCCATCCGGTGTCGGAATCATATCCTGAATGCTTACTGTCACTGTTCCAACCGGTGTTTTTTCCGGCTGTTCACTCTTTTCTTTCACTGTCACTTCACAAGTTGCTGTCTTTTCCCCCGCTTTTGCTGTGATAACAGCTTTTCCTGCGCTCACTGCATTTAGCACGCCATCTTGATCTACTATGACAACATCTGTATGATCACTGCTCCACTCCACTGTCTGATTTGTTGCATCCGCCGGTGTCACAGTAGCCTGCAGAGATGATACATCTCCAACCTGCAGCTCTAATGCTTCCTGATCTAACGTAATGTTTTCAACCGGAACATCTTTTTTAACCGACACAGTAAAGCTTGGCAGTGTCGAAAACCAGTCTTTCAATACAGGTGCATTTAAGTTTGGTTCCCCTGAGCCATTTGCAGTAATATCTGCGCCGAGAGGACTTCCCCACCATTCAGAAAAAATTCCGTTTTGACTTGTGAATGTATACTCTCCTGCTTCCTCGAAGGTTACATCAAAATCATTGTTCGTCGCAAGATCCCACTGTTGACACTGACCTTTAAACTCGCCTAATGTCTCATTGCTGTAAGAAAGATATGTTGCATCGGATTTTCCCCATGCACTGTTCGATGTCCAGACCGGATTATAAATCGTAGCCAGCTTATACACTGGCATTGTCACACCGCGGAAACTGATATTTGCTGTGTCACCAGGCTCTAATGCCGCATCTGGATTCGTCTTATTCTCTACATTGATCTCAATAAATCTTGCATCAACGACACGATACAGCGATTTTACATTACCATCCGCATCTGTCGCTTCAATCCCGATGATATTACTCCGGTTTTCTAAGTTTGCAGTATATGTATTTCCATCTCCTTGGATTTCCAAACCATTCAATGTCACTTTTAAAGATTCAGCGCCGTCTGCCGATACCTCAAAAGTAAACGGAACCGTATCGCCTTCATTATAATAAATGGTATCATAATGACGCCAATTCTGCAGCTTTTCACTGCAGTTAATCGTAGCTGTCCCTGTCTCTCCCACTGTAAATACCGCATATGCTGTGTTCACAGGCGAGATTGCTCCCCATGTTTTTCCACCATATTCAACTGCATCATAGGTTACCTTCACTACTGACGTCCCTGGTTTTTCCGCTGTCACAACTGCTTTTTCAGTGGAACTTTCTGTATCCAGCGAAATGCTGTCGCCTTTGATGATCTCAAAATGAAATACCGGTCTCTGAACGTCATTTGCAACTGCATTGGAGATAATCTGTTCTACTCTCCAAGGCCGTAAATTTGTGGTATCCCCAACCTGCATTTCTTTTTGCTGATATTGCAGCCAGATGTCATTCTCAAAATCATCATAGACCTTTGCCTCTGTCTGAACACCTAAATATTCTTCACTGCCTGTCTGCACATTCTCTGCAATACTGTTCAACGGATATTGAACAACTACAGAGACAACCATCAACATCGCAAGCATAATGCTCACAACTTTATTGTGCCATTTTTTTCTGTTTCTTATCATTTTCCATTCTCCTATCTCTTTTTTTCAGATGAATGTTTTCTTCTTTCTGCCCTCCTTTTCTTTTTGTCTCGTCCCTTCTTTGTACATAAAAGCAGCCTTTCTGTTCTGAAAGACTGCTTTTTTACTCACATACAGTGATTCCAAATCTGCACATAATTATGCCTATGCAATCACCAAAAGAAACATTCTTTCCAACCTAAAAACATTCTTTCCTATATACGGCAGGTCTCCTGGCTTCGCATCTTTCTTTGAAAACACCTTCTCAACATTATTCTGTCAATGGCCTATTGTCTCATCGTCCGCGTTACAGTAGAGGTGACTGCTCCGGTTTTTCACCGGATTCCCTTTTCATGCTTTTGTATCATTCAAAAGCAACCGCATACATTTTCACTCTTTTTTCATTTTTATTGTATACGACTCTTTCTGATACTTCTAGTTATTTTTTTGGATTTTTGAAATTTTTTTATTTACGTTCTTTCTTTTGCATGTCATCACGGATTTTCAAAGCCTCATCTGGATAATTCGTAATGACTGCCTCCAGTTCATTCTGAATAAAAAAACGCATATCTTGCGCATCGTTTACTGTCCACACACGGATCTTACACCCACTTTCTTTATACCTTTCCATAAAATCAGCCATTTTCAAATGATACACCGCCGGATGTAATCCACAAACCCCAGTTCCTTTCGCGTAATTTTCCACATTCAGAATTACATCGCTGTACAAATATGCAGTTTCTGCCTTTTGATCCAATTCCTTTATTTTCTGTACACTATAATGGTTGAACGAAGAATAAATTACCCGCTTGTGCATCTCGCAGTTTTTCACAATCTCAAGTACCTTTTCTTCTAAGCCTAAATACCAATAGATTCCCGTTTTCAATTCAATATTCACTTCCATTTTGCTTGCTTTTACCAATTCCAGCACTTCTTTCAGTGTAGGGATTGAAATATTCTCATATCCCTCCATATGATTATCGAACGAAAACTTCCTCAATTGAACCAGTGTGTAATCTTTTACCAGGCCCTTCCCATTACTTACACGATCAATCACCTCATCGTGGATTACAACGACTTCTCCGTCTTTTGTCAGCTGTACATCCAACTCAATTCCATCTGCTCCCATCTCCATCGCAAGAGCAAATGCCTCCAATGTATTCTCCGGCGCATATCCGCTGGCTCCTCTATGTGCAAATATTTTTGTCATCATTTTTCATCTCCAATTCACTTTTCAGATAACATTAGAATACACCATCTTTTTCACTCATGCAAATCTTACACCGCCAATATAAACGGCTTTTTTTCCACCGTAAAAACCGGCAGTCTGACGCCATAGATTTCTTCTAACAGTTCTTCCGTCAAAATTTCCTCCGGAACTCCCTGTCCAATCATTTTTCCTTCTTTCATCGCAAGTATCTCATCGCTATAATACAATGCCTGATTGATATCATGCAGCACCATGACAATGGTAAGCCCATATTCCTCATTCAGTCTGCGCACCAATTGTAATATCTGTATCTGATACCGCACATCCAAATAGGTCGTCGGCTCATCTAAAAGCAGAAGCTTCGGACGCTGAAGAGTTGCCATCAGAAGGGTCAGAGCCTGACGCTGTCCGCCGGAAAGAAGTCCAACCTTTGATGTCAGACGATCCTCCAGCCCCAGTCCCAGTTGTTCCGCCGTGGGCGGCTGCTGGGCTGTCCAGGGAAAGACGGTCAGCTGGCCGGAGTTTTCCAGCACGGCGTACTTCACGTCCTCGATGCGGGTGACGCCCTGCTCCCGCAGTTCCTCCATCAGCTCATCGATGGTAAAGCGGTTCTTCCGCATGGCGTCCTGCTGCAGCTTGCCGCCCCGGATCAGGACCGTGGGCGTCCCGCAGATCAGCGCCCGCAGCCGCAGGCTGCGGAGAGACAGCTGACTCAGCAGCAGTGACAGGGCCAGCAGCGTCAGGATCGGCAGCAGGCCAGAGAGCAGCGGAATGCCGAAGTCCTGCATGGGCACGGCGGCCAGATCCAGCGTGTTGCGGGTGTAGGTTTCGAAGGTGCGGATGCCCCGCTCGCAGAGGATCACGTTCTCGTTGCCGCCGGCCATGACGTACTCGGCGCTCATGAGCCACTCCTCATAGGTGGCGGACATGCCCCGTTTGATCATGACGGGCTTGTCCTGATGGCCCACGGCCTTGAGTAGGTCGAAGTTCTGCATGTTCCGGGCGCCGATCTGGATCACGTCCACATCCTTGAAGAGGGGCAGCTGGCTCAGGTCCATCAGCTCCGTCACGATGGGGAGGCCGGTCTCCTGCCGGGCCACCTTCAGGTACTCCAAACCCGTGGCCCCCAGGCCCTGGAAGGAGTAGGGGGAGGTCCGGGGCTTGAAGGCGCCCCCCCGCAGCATGGTGGCGCCGCTGGCCTTCACCGCTTTGGCAATGGCCACCACCTGCTCCTCGCTCTCCACAGAGCAGGGGCCCGCCATCAGGGTCAGATTGCCGCCGCCGATCTGGGTGTTGCCCACCTGCACCACCGTGTCCTCCGGGTGGAACTTGCGGTTGGCCTTCTTGTAGGGCTCCGACACGCGGCGGCAGGTCTCGACCACGGGGTTTGCCAGCACCCAGCTCTCGGCGATGGCCTTGGTGTCGCCGATGAGGCCGAGGATGTGGGTGTCGCTGCCCTTGGAGTCGTTGATCTGCAGGCCCATGCCTTCCAGCTCGGTGCAGAATTCATGGATCTTCTCTTTGGGGGCGTCCTGTTTGAGTACGATGATCATGGCGGGTTCTCCTTTTCCTGTTCTGGTACGGCAGGGGAGATGAGGCCGCCTTGCCGTTGATGTTTCCGTATTGCAAACTTCAGTATCGTGAAGTGATTGAGCATGGACATAGCATAGCACTTCAGTTTCATGAAGTCAATAGCCTTTCCGAAATTTTTTGAATTTTGGGAGAGAAAGTGGTAAAATAAAGTAGCCCTCTCAGTCTGCTTCGCAGACAGCTCCCCCAAAGGGGGAGCCTCTGGCGAAGAGGAGAAGTTTTCCGCTATGCCAAGGCGTGACGGAGAGGTTAATATAATAATAGAGGTCTTACATATGGGCAAAGAAGCAAAAACCAACGCCATGCGCATTCTGGAGCGGGCCAAAGTGGCCTACACCGCGCATGAATATCCCCACGAAGAGGGCGTGGCCGTGGACGGCGTGACTGTCGCCGCCAGCATCGGTGAAGACCCTGCCTGCGTCTACAAGACGCTGGTGACGCAGGGAAACAGCAAGAACTACTTCGTCTTCGTCATCCCGGTGGCGGCAGAGCTGGATCTGAAAGCCGCCGCCCGCAGCGTGGGCGAAAAGAGCGTGGCGATGATACACGTCGCTGACATCAACAAAGTCACCGGCTATGTCCGGGGCGGCTGCAGTCCGCTGGGAATGAAGAAACTCTTCCCTACCTTCATCCATAACAGTGCAGAAAACTTCGATGAAATCTATGTCAGCGGCGGCAGGATCGGCTCTCAGATCCAATTGAAACCGGATGACCTTGCGAAAGCAGCAAAAGCGGAGTTCGCAGATATTATCAGACACGAAAATTAATGCATCAAATGTAGCAAAAGGATGCTGAAAATAAAGGAGTACACATGGAAAACCAAAAAAACATCCTTGATTACGATACCGTAGCACTGGACGAAGCACAGGATGCGGTGATCATCATAGACCAGACCCTGCTTCCGGGTAAGATCGAACTGATCGCATTACATACGGCACAGGAGATGTGGGATGCTATCTATCTGCTGAAGGTCCGGGGAGCCCCGGCCATCGGTGTAGCGGCGGCATTGGGCATCTACCTGCTGGCGAATCGCATCGAGACGGAAGACTTCGAAGAATTTTATCAGAAATTCACAGAATATAAGGAATATCTGGATTCTTCCAGACCCACCGCAGTTAATCTGTCCTGGGCACTGAAGCGCATGGATGCTGTGGCTGTAAAGGCTGGCAGAGAAGAGCACAAGACTGTCGCAAAAGTGAAGGAAATCCTGCATGACGAAGCACTACAGATTCGGGCGGAAGATGTGGAAGTATGTCGAAAAATCGGAGAGTTTGGACTGGAACTGGTAAAACCGGGAGATGGTATTCTGACCCACTGTAATGCAGGACAACTTGCAACCGTAAAATACGGTACTGCAACCGCGCCGATTTATCTGGGACAGGAGAGAGGTTACAACTTCCATGTATTTGCGGATGAGACCAGACCCCTGTTGCAGGGAGCCAGACTGACTGCGTTTGAACTGCATTCCGCAGGCGTGGATGTGACACTGATCTGTGACAATATGTCCGCTTCTGTCATGTCCAAGGGCTGGGTGCAGGCAGTGTTTGTAGGCTGTGACAGAGTGGCAGCCAACGGAGATACTGCGAACAAGATCGGTACCAGCGTGGTGGCAGCGGTGGCAAAACAGTACGGTGTGCCGGTATACATCTGTGCACCGACTTCCACGATTGATATGGCGACTGCCACCGGTGCAGATATCTGCATCGAGCAGCGTAAGGCGGAAGAGGTTACTGAGATGTGGTACAAGGAGCGCATGGCTCCGGAGGGTGTAAAGGTCTACAATCCGGCATTCGATGTGACGGACCATGAACTGATCGCCGGGATTGTCACGGAATACGGGGTGGCGAGAGCTCCTTACACGGAGAGCCTGAAGGAGATCATGGAACGCAAGGCACAGAGAGGCTGATGGTGTAGATATGAAGCGAAATGTAAGTCTTGCGGAGATATCCGACGGCCGTTTATACAAAGCAAGTGATATGGTGAAAGCGGATTGCGGTGGTTGCAATGGCTGTTCCCGGTGTTGTCACGGCATGGGCAATTCCATTATCCTGGATCCCTATGATGTTTACCGGATGACTACAGGAATGGGGAAAAGCATGCAGGAGCTATTAGCGGCATCGGTGGAGCTCAACGTGGTGGATGGTGTGATCTTACCGAATCTGAAAATGCAGGGGACCAAGGAAGCCTGCGCTTATTTGGATGAGGAAGGAAGATGTAGCATCCATCCGTACCGGCCTGGAATCTGCCG
>OLVV01001190.1_pt1 | contig 10484 bp, 8 predicted proteins | sample 1673581 | NCBI WGS metagenome assembly OLVV01 (sample SAMEA103958116, study PRJEB25191) | human gut metagenome | biome: human-associated habitat [ENVO:00009003]; feature: intestine environment [ENVO:2100002]; material: feces | place: Germany | collected 2013/2015
AATCTTTAAAATAAAATGAACTTCATAGAATAGTATCCAAATGTGCTTTTTTTTGGATAACGGCACTTATTGATATATTCATGAAGATTATAATCACAAGGGAATACATAATGAAAAGAAAAGTTCTGGCAATGCTGGTCCCGGCGTTATTAGTTGCTGGCGCAGCAAATGCGGCTGAAATCTATAATAAAGATGGCAATAAAGTTGATTTCTACGGCAAGATGGTTGGCGAACGCATCTGGTCAAATACTGATGATAATAACAGCGAAAACGAAGATACCTCCTATGCTCGTTTCGGTGTTAAAGGTGAAACCCAAATCACCAGCGAACTGACTGGTTTCGGTCAGTTTGAATACAACCTCGACGCCAGCAAACCTGAAGGTGAAAACCAGGAAAAAACCCGTTTAACCTTCGCCGGTTTGAAATATAACAAGTTAGGATCATTTGACTATGGCCGTAACTACGGTGTTGCTTATGATGCCGCAGCTTATACCGATATGTTAGTTGAATGGGGCGGCGATTCCTGGGCTTCCGCTGACAACTTCATGAATGGTCGTACCAACGGTGTTGCAACCTACCGTAACTATGATTTCTTTGGCCTGGTTGATGGTCTTGATTTTGCGATTCAGTACCAAGGCAAAAACAGCAACCGTAGCACTAAGAAACAAAATGGTGACGGCTATGCGTTGTCTGTAGACTATAACATCAATGGTTTTGGTATCGTTGGTGCATATAGCAAATCTGATCGCACCAACGATCAAGTTGCCGATGGAAACGGTTCAAATGCTGAACTGTGGTCATTGGCTGCAAAGTATGACGCGAACAATGTCTACGCAGCTGTAATGTACGGTGAAACTCGTAATATGACTCCGGGTTCTATTGATACAGGTGTTGCCGATCGAGAAGGCAATACAATAATGCGTGATCAACTTATCAATGAAACCCAGAACTTTGAAGCGGTTGTTCAGTATCAATTCGACTTTGGTCTGCGTCCGTCCTTAGGTTATGTGTACTCTAAAGGTAAAGATATCAAAGGTGTACCTGGACATAGATATGTTGACGCTGACCGTGTGAACTACATTGAAGTTGGTACCTGGTACTACTTCAATAAGAACATGAACGTTTATACTGCATACAAATTCAACATGCTGGATAAAGATGACGCCGCCATTACTGGCGCAGCAGCTGATGACCAGTTTGCAGTTGGTATCGTCTACCAGTTCTAATCAGCCAACGCGCCGCGGCGTGTTACTGTAAAACTTAACACCAGCCTGAGTTCGTCCCTCATCGAACTCAGGCTTTTTTATTGGCATTTCATCTCCCTCTGCGGCACATGCAATTGCCAAAGCATATCGATACAGTACCTTACCCTGCCCCTGCTGGCACAATAACATCTACCCGCGACTCTTCCAGCCAACACCCAAATGCATTTCTTTATGAATTAATCTGCAACAAAACCGCCTCCCATACAGAAATATTTGCAAAAAAAGTGCATAGAAAAAGCTTTTTCTCTACCAATCCGGGATATAAATATTCATCAGCACCACAATATTCCACAGCACTAAATCTCTCCCCGCCGCCCCGTACCTCTGATAATGGTCTAAAATCATTGAGGCCACTTGCGACGACGTAGCTCAATAAGGAAAATTTGGCGTGAATAATATTCAACACCAGTGCAGCATCATCATTACATACTTACACCCGCCGACTACCGCTTTCGATATATTGACTCAATTTTCCAGCCTGGTTAAAAATAGCGACCAGCTCAGTCGCAAATATAGTGACTACCCTAACTAAGCAACAATAAGGAATACACTATGACTGTTCAAACAAGTAAAAATCCGCAGGTCGATATTGCTGAAGATAATGCATTCTTCCCTTCAGAATATTCGCTTAGCCAATATACCAGTCCTGTCTCTGATCTTGATGGCGTGGACTATCCAAAACCGTATCGCGGTAAACATAAAATTCTGGTGATCGCCGCGGACGAACGTTATTTGCCGACCGATAACGGAAAACTGTTCTCGACCGGTAACCATCCGATTGAAACGTTGCTGCCGTTGTATCATCTCCACGCTGCAGGTTTCGAATTCGAAGTGGCGACCATTTCCGGTCTGATGACCAAGTTTGAATACTGGGCTATGCCGCACAAAGATGAAAAAGTAATGCCATTCTTTGAGCAGCATAAATCGTTGTTCCGCAATCCGAAGAAACTCGCGGATGTTGTCGCCAGCCTCAACGCAGACAGCGAATATGCAGCAATCTTTGTTCCTGGTGGTCATGGCGCACTTATTGGTTTACCTGAAAGCCAGGACGTGGCTGCCGCTTTACAGTGGGCAATCAAAAATGACCGTTTTGTTATCTCCCTTTGCCACGGCCCGGCGGCTTTTCTGGCGCTTCGCCACGGCGATAACCCACTGAATGGTTATTCCATTTGCGCATTCCCAGACGCCGCAGACAAACAAACGCCAGAGATAGGCTATATGCCGGGTCATCTCACCTGGTACTTCGGCGAAGAGCTGAAGAAAATGGGCATGAACATTATTAATGACGACATCACCGGGCGAGTACATAAGGACCGTAAAGTTCTCACCGGCGACAGTCCTTTCGCAGCGAATGCGTTGGGTAAACTGGCGGCGCAGGAAATGCTGGCAGCTTACGCGGGTTAATCCCTGTTACGTTTGAATGTAAGCGCATAATCAATCGCAGCTGCGTTAGTACTCACGACGTGGCTGCGTTTTTTCACGGTTAATTTATGGCGTACTGAAGCCCTATGTTAATTTCTTTGCGGTAACGTAATCCGGAACACATTAAGCTTATTGAGATAGTGATACGTAGCACTTCCTCCATGCAATTCGGCAATCGCTTTGACTAAAGAAAGACCAAGTCCCTGACCTACGGAATGACGCGAATTATCTCCGCGCCAAAATCTACGGAAGAGTTTTTCAGGCTCATTAATTTTCGTTCCAGGGCTGGCGATATCAATATTAAGAGAGCCGTTGGTATCAAGAAAACTGGTTATAAGAATGCGCGATTTTTCTGGTGAATATCGAATAGCGTTAACAATAAGATTCGATAACATTCGTTGCAGTAAAATTTTATCCGCAAAAATTTGCTGATTGCACTCGACCTTAAAGCAAATCTCTTTCTCGTCTGAAAGGTATTCAAGATAGTCCAACAAATTTTCGACTTCCTTATTGAGAGAAAGCGAATCCAGTTTCACCAAAACATTGTTTTTATCTGCCCTGGCAAGAAACAGTATGTTCTCTGTTAACCGCGAAATATTTTCCAGCTCTTCAATGTTTCCGGCAATTGTTTTTTGATATTCAGCGATACTTCTGGTTTGACTGAGCGTAACCTGATTCTGACCCAGTAATGCATTAATTGGCGTTCTAAGTTCATGAGCGAGATCGTCAGCAAATTGACTTAGGCGTTCAAAATCTTTGACTAAGGCTTGGTGCATTTTATTCAACGCCTGCCCAAGAGGTTTTAGTTCTCTCGGTAATGCGCTAACCTCAACAGGCTCCCGGTTATCGTTATAATTCAGCGCTTCCGTTACACCACTCAACTTTTTGATCTCTCGTAACCCCGTTCTGATTAACAGCGGACTTAATACTGAGCAAAGTATAATGGCGACAATGCAAATTATAATGCTATTAATTTTATACTGTTCAAGCATGTTATGTCTGGCTGAAGCCAATTTAGCCACAGTAACCGTTAATGATGGCGAAACTTCATCAATATTAATTCGTAAAGCATCTATCTCTGTATCATTAATAATGCTTCTGTAAATGCCAGCTGCGCTGATTGTCTCAGTAGCAGGTATGTTATTTAACATGTCATCACTGACATTCGTCCGGTTAACAATTTTGTTGATGCTATCACCATGAATGATCAAGATATCCTGACTAACATCCATCATCCGGTTAAAGTACACAGGTAACGTATCTGGATTTACCCCATCAATTAACAACTGCTTGATCTGCGCTGTCCGGTTAATGAGTGTTGTATCATCGCGCCATTTCAACTCACTTGCCAGGCCATTATAGAGAGTCCAGACAATTCCAGCGCCAGCAACAGACAGCAGCAATATAAAAAGCAAGGTTAAACGGACGGTTATAGATAATCTTTTCATTATTTTTTTACCGCTACGAATGAATAGCCCATCCCCCGGATTGTGGCGATTAGCTTTTCAGGAAAAGGATCATCAACTTTTGCGCGGAGCCTGCGAATGGCGACGTCCACCGTATTGGTATCACTATCAAAGTTGATTCCCCAAATTTCACTCGCAATAACCGTTCTGGGGATAATCTCGCCAGCTCTGGAGGCCAGTAGCCAAAGTAACTGAAACTCCTTGCGCGTCAGTGTAATACTGATATTGTCCCTGCTCACACTTTGACTAACAGAGTCCATTCTTAAGCCACTGATTTCTAATGTTGAATTCAAAGCGTGATGTTGCCTTAATTGTGCCCGAACCCTTGCCAGCAACTCAGAAAATGAAAAAGGTTTTACCAGATAATCATTTGCTCCACTGTCCAGCCCTCTGACTCTGTCATCGACAGAATCCCTTGCAGTAAGGCAAATAACAGGGGTTTGCTTTGCTGTTCTTAACGTTTGTAAGATCTGCCAGCCATCCATACCCGGAAGCATAATATCCAGAATGATCAATGCATAATCATCCTTCAGCGCAAGATAAAGCCCATCTCTGCCATCAGAAACGGCATCAATGACATAACCCGCTTCGGAAAGCCCCTGCGTTACCCACTCCTGGGTCCTTTGATTATCTTCAATAAGTAAAATCTTCATGAAAATAATATGCCATAAATCATATGTTATAGAAACAGCCTGGTTCATTACAAAATTGTAATGCTGCTGTAAGGTTACCCTAGACGTTTTTTCGCTATCCTCAAAACTCATTCACATGACAAGGATATAAACATGTTAAAGCGTTATTTAGTACTCTCCGTAGTAACGGCTGCATTTTCATTACCTTCTTTGGTCTATGCTGCACAACAAAACATTCTTAGCGTGCACATTTTGAACCAGCAAACAGGAAAACCCGCTGCCGACGTGACAGTCACTCTTGAAAAGAAAGCGGATAACGGCTGGTTACAACTTAATACCGCCAAAACAGATAAGGATGGACGAATTAAGGCACTGTGGCCCGAGCAAACTGCGACTACGGGCGATTACCGTGTCGTATTTAAAACCGGGGACTATTTCAAGAAACAAAATCTTGAAAGTTTCTTCCCTGAGATCCCCGTTGAATTTCATATTAATAAAGTGAACGAGCATTATCATGTGCCTTTATTACTTAGCCAATATGGGTATTCAACCTATCGTGGCAGTTAATGCATAAATATGTAAAAGCAGATCTCTGCTACTGTTAGGGAGGACACTCCCTGACAGATTAACAGTAAACGGCTCTTTCTGGCTAAAGACAAAAAAGTGTGATGGCTTATGAAAAAGAATCAATTTTTAAAAGAATCAGATGTTACGGCCGAGTCGGTATTCTTTATGAAGCGTCGGCAGGTGTTAAAAGCACTGGGCATCAGCGCGGCTGCACTTTCTTTGCCTCACGCTGCGCATGCCGATCTGCTTAGCTGGTTTAAAGGGAACGATCGCCCACCCGCCCCCGCCGGAAAACCGCTGGAGTTCAGCAAGCCTGCCGCCTGGCAAAATAACCTGCCACTGACGCCAGCAGATAAAGTTTCCGGCTATAACAACTTCTATGAATTCGGGCTGGATAAAGCCGATCCCGCCGCTAATGCTGGTAGCCTGAAAACCGATCCATGGACACTGAAAATCAGCGGCGAAGTAGCAAAACCATTGACCCTCGATCACGATGATTTAACCCGTCGCTTCCCGCTGGAAGAGCGTATTTATCGTATGCGCTGCGTAGAAGCATGGTCGATGGTGGTGCCGTGGATTGGTTTTCCGCTGCACAAATTGCTGGCGCTTGCCGAACCCACCAGCAATGCGAAGTATGTCGCTTTCGAAACAATTTATGCACCGGAACAAATGCCAGGCCAGCAGGACCGCTTTATCGGCGGCGGGCTGAAATATCCTTATGTCGAAGGATTGCGTCTCGACGAAGCAATGCATCCGCTCACACTGATGACCGTAGGTGTTTATGGCAAGGCGTTACCGCCACAAAATGGCGCGCCGGTGCGACTGATTGTGCCGTGGAAATATGGCTTTAAAGGGATTAAATCGATAGTCAGTATTAAGCTGACCCGCGAGCGTCCGCCAACCACCTGGAATCTGGCAGCGCCTGACGAATACGGTTTTTACGCCAACGTTAATCCGCATGTTGATCACCCGCGCTGGTCACAGGCTACCGAACGATTTATTGGTTCAGGCGGCATCCTCGATGTACAGCGCCAGCCAACGCTACTGTTTAATGGTTACGCCGACCAGGTGGCATCGCTGTATCGTGGCCTGGATTTGCGGGAGAATTTCTAAATGCGTCTGACAGCAAAACAGGTGACATGGATGAAAGTTTGCCTGCATCTTGCCGGATTGTTGCCGTTTCTCTGGCTGGTCTGGGCGATCAATCACGGTGGACTGGGTGCCGATCCAGTGAAAGATATTCAGCATTTTACTGGTCGCACTGCACTGAAATTTTTGCTGGCGACCTTGTTAATCACACCTCTGGCACGCTACGCAAAACAGCCGTTATTGATACGCACTCGCCGCCTGTTAGGCTTATGGTGCTTTGCCTGGGCGACACTGCATTTAACCAGTTACGCATTACTGGAGCTGGGCGTGAATAATCTGGCGTTATTAGGTAAGGAGTTAATTACCCGGCCTTATTTAACGTTAGGAATTATCAGCTGGGTTATTTTGCTTGCTTTAGCGTTTACTTCAACCCAGGCGATGCAGCGAAAACTCGGCAAGCACTGGCAACAGTTGCATAACTTCGTCTATCTTGTCGCGATCCTGGCCCCAATACATTATCTGTGGTCAGTGAAGATTATTTCACCGCAGCCACTCATCTACGCTGGGCTGGCGGTACTGCTTTTAGCCTTACGGTATAAGAAGTTGCTTTCCCTTTTCAACCGGTTACGCAAGCAGGTTCACAACAAATTATCTCTATAACTTCATATTGCCGACAAAGTACGCGTTATCCCTGCCGGATGCGGCGCGAGCGCCCTATCCGGCCTACGCAGATCACATCAAGTTATGTTTCGTTTGTCATCAACCTCAAATCATCGACATAATTTATTTTATTTCAATAAGATAGATAAGCACACCTGTGAGAACTATTCTCTTGTCTCCTAAGAGTTGTTGCATTTTGTTATATGTTACAATATAACATTACATATCATATACATTAACTCTGGAGGAAACTGTTTTGGCGATTCGTCTTCATAAACTGGCTGTTGCTTTAGGCGTCTTTATTGTTAGCGCTCCTGCCTTTTCGCATGGTCATCACTCACACGGCAAACCTTTAACAGAGATCGAACAAAAAGCTGCTAATGGTGTTTTTGATGATGCCAATGTACAAAATCGAATGCTCAGTGACTGGGATGGAGTCTGGCAATCCGTTTATCCTTTACTGCAAAGTGGCAAACTTGACCCCGTCTTTCAGAAAAAAGCGGATGCAGATAAAACCAAAACATTTGCTGAAATTAAAGATTATTATCGCAAAGGTTATGTGACAGATATCGAGACGGCATTGTTGAATTCCATAGAAATAATGAAACAACATCCTGTAAATATGATTACGATGGATACAAAATACTCACCTATAAATCAGGCAAGAAAGGTGTTCGTTACTTATTCGAATGTAAAGATCCTGAAAGCAAAGCCCCTAAATATATTCAATTTAGCGATCATATAATTGCACCACGAAAATCATCTCATTTTCACATTTTTATGGGTAATGATTCACAGCAATCTTTATTAAATGAAATGGAAAACTGGCCAACGTATTATCCCTATCAGTTGAGTAGCGAAGAAGTGGTCGAGGAGATGATGTTTCATTGATTTTTTTGCGCTGACTTCAATTATTTAACAGAACAGTGCCTGGTAGTAACGACAATAATTTACCAAGACAAATAAATAAGACAAACTCAGACACGCTCATGCTTGAGACGTGTCTTTTTTATTACGTCTGTAGAAAAAAACTGAGAAAACGGCGAACAATAAATACACAACTCACCAATACAGACTGGCTGCGCCAATGTCTCCAGGAGCAAGTCATCTGTCATGGTAAAGCTAACCAGAAATATAGGTTAATTTTGGTATTTAAACCTTTTTTACTTGTTAGTATGATACAAAGGCTTTCAAAAAAGCTGGGAAATTCAACAACTCTTGGAAATTATGGACTTTGTCCCGCGGCTTTAATCTGACGGCCGCGTTCCTTTTTTTGCTCAATTATTGACCCCTTCTCTACGCAACTTCAGTTCCCACCACCAACTTTGCGGCAGCTTTGTAGGATCAATGTCTAAAAGAATAATGGTGACCGATAAGAAAACGACTGAATAATTGCAGATTTTCGCTCGAAACCTTCCTGTCAGATCCATAGCGAATCAAGTGCTGAATGTCACAGTATCGAACAGAAAACAGTGACGATCTAACCCTTCAAGAATATTCTACGATTGTTCTGTTTAGGAAAAGCAAGGCGGGAAGTCGGGAGATAAGTCATTGATAAAGTGGCGGAGAGAGGGGGATTTGAACCCCCGGTAGAGTTGCCCCTACTCCGGTTTTCGAGACCGGTCCGTTCAGCCGCTCCGGCATCTCTCCGTTCAGATGGTTGCCATGATGCCAGGAAATTTGGCATTTTAACAGTCCCTGTCCGTGCAATTTTGTTCAAGTGACGAGTTTGCGAGCAAAACGATGATTAAGTGGCCCTGGAAAGTACAAGAATCAGCACATCAAACTGCCCTTCCCTGGCAGGAAGCACTATCGATCCCCCTTTTAACGTGTCTGACGGAACAGGAACAAAGCAAATTAGTCACTCTTGCCGAACGTTTTTTACAGCAAAAGCGGCTTGTTCCTTTACAGGGCTTTGAACTGGATTCATTAAGAAGCTGCCGGATAGCACTTCTATTTTGCCTGCCCGTTCTGGAGTTAGGACTGGAATGGCTGGATGGTTTTCATGAAGTCTTAATTTATCCTGCGCCATTTGTGGTCGATGATGAATGGGAAGACGATATCGGTCTGGTGCATAACCAACGTATTGTTCAGTCAGGTCAGAGCTGGCAGCAAGGGCCTATCGTTTTGAACTGGTTGGATATACAAGATTCTTTTGATGCTTCTGGTTTTAACCTGATTATTCATGAAGTCGCTCATAAGCTGGACACCCGTAACGGCGATCGCGCCAGCGGAGTTCCCTTTATTCCGTTGCGTGAGGTTGCTGGCTGGGAATACGATCTTCATGCTGCAATGAACAACATTCAGGAAGAAATCGAATTGGTTGGCGAGAATGCGGCGAGCATTGATGCTTATGCTGCCAGTGATCCTGCTGAATGTTTTGCCGTACTTTCTGAATATTTCTTTAGCGCCCCAGAACTTTTTGCTCCTCGTTTCCCTTCATTGTGGCAACGTTTCTGCCAATTTTATCAACAAGATCCTTTGCAGAGACTGCACCACGCTAATGATACAGACTCGTTTTCGACGACGAATGTTCATTAATTAACAACTTTGCAGATTAATTAACCAATTGAAATGACTTATGAAATTTAGTGTTGACAGACAAGGTACCGCTAAGTAATATGCGCCCCGTTCACACGATTCCTCTGTAGTTCAGTCGGTAGAACGGCGGACTGTTAATCCGTATGTCACTGGTTCGAGTCCAGTCAGAGGAGCCAAATTCTAAAAATTTGCTTTTTAGCGCAATGTCACTGACCTTAGTTGAGCATTGCTTTTTAACGGATAGCGGGTTTTTGACATCTTAAGCGCCCTCGACCTTTATGGTTGAGGGCGTTTTGCTATGGACGCCATCACCATTTTCCCCTCGATTATAAAACTTGAGTAATTCAGTAGTCTCCCCTCTTGCAACTCACACCCAAAACTGCCTAACGAAAAGTTATTAATTTTCAATCATATTGCTATCAGGATTTATATTTTTTCGCTGTGCTAGAAAGGGCGCATTTATGTTAGCTCGTTCAGGGAAGGTAAGCATGGCTACGAAGAAGAGAAGTGGAGAAGAAATAAATGACAGACAAATTTTATGCGGGATGGGAATTAAACTACGCCGCTTAACTGCGGGTATCTGCCTGGTAACTCAACTTGCGTTCCCTATGGCTGCGGCAGCACAAGGTGTGGTAAACGCCGCAACCCCACAACCAGTTCCTGCACAAATCGCCATTGCAAATGCCAATACGGTGCCCTACATCCTTGGAGCGCTGGAATCGGCCCAAAGCGTTGCCGAACGTTTCGGTATTTCGGTGGCTGAGTTACGCAAACTCAACCAATTTCGTACGTTTGCTCGAGGTTTTGATAATGTCCGCCAGGGTGATGAACTGGATGTCCCG
>OLVV01001200.1_pt1 | contig 10427 bp, 8 predicted proteins | sample 1673581 | NCBI WGS metagenome assembly OLVV01 (sample SAMEA103958116, study PRJEB25191) | human gut metagenome | biome: human-associated habitat [ENVO:00009003]; feature: intestine environment [ENVO:2100002]; material: feces | place: Germany | collected 2013/2015
CGAAAAATCTAACGAAAATCCGCTCAATATAAAGCAAAAATCCCGACCGAATCCTAATGACTGATTTGGGTTAAAAGACCTTTATTATTTTGTTATATTCACAACTTGCATTATCTTTGCACAAAAATATGCAGCGTTACGGCGGCTAAAGCCCGTTTATATGTCGTGTGTACTGTTGCCGTTGCGTAACGAAACCGTGTAAATTTAATGAGCAGACGTTTATATCCTATTCTGAATTTTATAAGTCACAACAAATATTGGATTGTGATAATTTTCGGTGTCCTCATTGTCGGGTTCCTCGATGAGAACAGCCTGCTGAAGCATGTGCGCAATAGAATACTCGTGAGCGAGCTGAAGGAGCAGATTGATGCCTACAACATGCAGTATGAGCAGGACGAACAGAAGATAAAGGAACTGAAGCGCAACCCCAAGGCCATCACAAAGATAGCTCGCGAGAACTACTTTATGAAAGCCGACGACGAGGATATATTCGTGCTTAGTGATGACCAAAAACCAGTAACAGATAACGATGAAACAGCTAAATAAACTGCAGACTATTGTTCTGCTTTCGGGTGCGGTGCTCATGGTGGCCGGTGCCGGACTTTATGTCTTTGGCACGATGCTCATGGCTTCGTGGATATTTCTTGTGGGTGCCTTGTGCTTTGCTTCTATGCAGATGATGCAGACCTACAGCGGCAACAACTTCACCATCAGGCGTCTGCGCCGTATCATGGTCACGGGCGACGTGCTGTTTATTCTTTCGGCACTGCTGATGGTCGAAAACTCTTATGGCCTGCTGCTGCCCTTGTTCCTCAAGCTTTCGCCCGACGGATACTTCAATTACGTCACTTATGTTCACAACAACTGGGTGCTCCTGCTCCTCGTTGCTGCCATGCTTGAGATTTATACAACTCACAGAATATCAGGCGAGCTGGCTAAAGAGGCAAAAAAACTCTAAAAGTCAGTGTATTTATTTTAAATTGCATGAAAAATTTTTCTTACATCGATAATACGTTGTAATTTTGTGCTAATATTACAAAACAAGGTTATGGTTAAGACTCTTTTAACTCTTCTGGGGGCTTTTGCCGTGTTTACGTCGTGTGTAAACTCTTACAACATTCAAGGTTCATCTAATGTTCCCACGTTAGACGGCCGCATGCTGTTTCTTAAGGTTTATGAAGGCGACGACCTGAAGAATATCGACTCTTGCGACATCGTTCACGGACAGTTTCATTTTTCGGGGGCGCTCGATTCTACGCGTATAGCAACTCTCTTCATGGACGATGAGAGTCTTATGCCGGTGGTGCTTGAGAGCGGCGAAATACAGATAAAGATAGACAACACGCAGCAGAAGGTGAGCGGAACGCCGCTTAACGACAAGCTGTTTAAGTTTATCGAGAAGTACAACCAGCTGGAGAGCGAGGTAGGCGAACTGGGGCATCTGCAGAGTCAGGCCATAATGGACGGACACGACATCAACGAGGTGAACGCAAAGCTGTCGCAGAAGGCTGCACAGATTGTTGAGAAGGAAGACAAGCTCGTAACGTCGTTCATCGTTGAGAATTTCGACAACGTGCTGGGTCCGGGCGTGTTCTTCATGATTACAGCCGGCCACAGATATCCCGAGCTTTCACCCTGGATTGAGGATATAATGAGCAAGGCAACTGACAACTTCAAGAACGATCCTTACGTGCGCGACTATTACCGCAAGGCACAGCAGAACCAGGCCATAATGAACGGTACGGCAATGCCCGACGGAACAGACGACCCGACGCTGGCGCCTCCTACGCCCAACGAACTGGCACAGCCGGGATCAGAAGACTCTTTGAGCGAGGCTGTTGAGGGAGCAGAATGACAAGGGCGTCAGGCTTAACCGCAAAAAAGGAACATATACAGGGGCTTTAAAAGATATTATGAGATTATTGATAAAAGACGCCACGCTGGTCAACGAGGGAAAGTCGTTCCGTGGCTCGGTTGTCTTGGAGAATGGTTTGATATCAGACATTCTCCAAGACAATTTTATTTCTGGCAGTGAACATTTTGATAAGGTGGTTGATGCCTCGGGGTGCTACGTGCTTCCGGGCGTTATCGACGACCATGTGCATTTTCGTGAGCCTGGCCTTACGGCAAAGGCCGACATAAGTTCTGAGAGCCGTGCTGCGGCCTATGGCGGTGTTACGTCTTATTTCGACATGCCTAACACTGTGCCGCAGACCACTACGCTCGAGGCTCTCGAAGAGAAGCGCTCGTTGGCGGCGGCAAAGAGCCACGTCAACTATTCGTTCTTCTTCGGTGCAACCAACGACAATGTTGACCTGTTCAGCCGGCTCGACGTTCATCGTGTGCCCGGCATAAAGCTGTTTATGGGCTCGTCAACGGGCAACATGCTCGTTGATCGCCGTGAGGCTCTTGAACGCATATTCAGCGAAGCCCGTGTCCCCGTCATGACACATTGTGAGGACACCGGCATAATCAATGCCAACATGGCTGCAGCAAAGGCCGCTCACGGCGACGATCCCGACGTGGCTCTGCATCCGCAGATACGGAGCGAGGAGGCTTGCTATAAGTCTACAGAGCTTGCCGTAAGCATGGCGCGCAAGCATGGTGCGCGTCTTCATGTGGCTCATCTTACAACGGCTCGCGAGCTGCAGCTGTTTGAGCCGTGGCATGATTCCATGCCTGATATAACGGCTGAGGCTGTGGTTGCCCATCTGTTTTTCTCTGACGCCGACTATGCCACGCTTGGCACAAGGATAAAGTGCAACCCGGCTGTAAAGACACTTGCCGACCGCGACGCTCTGAGGCGTGCACTCTCCGACGGCCGCATATCAGTAATAGGCACCGACCATGCCCCCCATCAGTGGGCCGACAAGCAGGGCGGATGCGCCCGTGCGGCCTCAGGCATGCCCATGATACAGTTCTCGCTCGTGTCGATGCTCGAGCTTGTAGATAATAAGGTTATGTCTATAGAACGGCTCGTAGAGCTTATGTGTCACAATCCAGCACGCCTTTTTGATGTGCGAGGGCGCGGTTTTCTCCGCAAGGGCTATAAGGCCGATGTCGTTGTTGTGCGCCCCGGCAGTCCGTGGACGGTTACGAAAGACGTCATACAGAGCAAGTGCGGATGGAGTCCTATGGAGGGACATACGTTTAACTGGCGTGTGGTTCACACGTTCTGCAACGGCGTGCATGTCTACGACGACGGACGTTTCCTCGACTCTTGCCGTGGTGAGGAGATAGCCTTCAGATAATGGGCTGTAGTTGATGTTTAGTTAAAAATTAATCTTCTGAAAAAATGATTGCAAGGATATTCGTGCTTTTGGTGTTGATGATAATCCTGTCTGACATCTACATCGACAGAAGACTGCTGCGCCGTAAGACCAGGTATTTGTGGTGGCAGCGCCTGTTGTGGTGGACTCCGGGTATCATTCTCTTTGTCTATACGCTGGTGCTTACGTTCTCGCGCGATTTTGCGCCTGAGCGCATCGAGTTGCTCAACGTTTATCTGTTTCTTTTCGGTGTGCTGGCCATCCCCAAGTTTATCTTCGCCGTATGCTCGTTGCTCGGCTGGGGACATTGCCGCTATCATCACACAAAGAACAACTGGGGCAACCTTGTCGGACTGCTGCTGGCCATAGGTCAGATATATATCGTGGTCTACGGCAGCACCATAGGCTTCCGGAAGCTCGACATACGCCATGAAGACTTTTATTCTGCCGACCTGCCTCAGGCCTTTGACGGCTATCGCATAGTGCAGTTTAGCGATGCACATCTCGGCACTTACCGCGGAAAGGACAAGAAGGTGTTTGAGCGTATTGTCGACAGCATCAACGCTCAGAAGGCCGACATGATAGTGTTTACGGGCGATTTGCAGAACATGTCGCCCGAGGAGCTTTACGAGTTTATTCCGCTTCTGAGCAGCCTTAGCGCCAAGGACGGCGTTTATTCTGTTCTCGGCAATCACGACTATTCTGACTATATCAAGGCAGACGACGTTGTTAAGGTGGCAAATGAGCGTGAGATTATCAGTCGTGAGCGTGAATTTGGCTGGACGCTATTGCTCAACGAGAACAAGACCGTTAAGCGCGGCAACGATTCGATAATTGTTGCAGGCGTTGAGAACGACGGCCGTGGCGGCGAGCCTAAGCGCACAGACCTTAAGAAGGCTATGGCCGGAGTAGACAGTTCAAGCTTTGTGCTTATGCTTGCTCACGATCCGCGTCTGTGGCGCAAGGAAATCCTGCCAGGCAGCAAGGCGCAGCTTACTTTGAGCGGTCACACTCACGCCATGCAGTTCAGCGTCTTCGGCATGTCGCCGGCCAGACTGATGTATAGAGAGTGGGGCGGTCTGTATCATGAAGGCAACCGTGCCATCAACGTGTCTGTAGGCACCGGCGGCTTCATCCCTTTCCGCTTCGGAGCAAGCCACGAGATATCGGTTATTACGCTGCACAGGAAGGGAGCTTAAGTGAAGAGCAGGCGCAAAAGCGCAAATAAAAATGAAAAATTAAAAGTGAAAAACGCCTGACGGAAGTGAAGAGTTAAGAGTGAAGAGTGAAAAATCCAATCGCTTTGTTGGATCTTTTCGCAAGTACTGCGTTTGCTATTGACTCTAACTCTTACAACTACTTTAACTTCTTTAACTCCTATCCGAATTCTGCATCTGTCCTTCTTTTTACCTCTATTCTTAATAGTTTATCTTTATATATCTAGAGCATAATCACCTTACTGTAACCTTATCACGTTTTTGCGCATTTTAGTCGATTTTCAACATATAATGAATGTTAATTTTTTGTCATCCAAAATTTGGATATTAACATTGTTAACGTTTTTTTACTCGCTTTTTTAGGCATGTTTTCGCATAAAAGTGACAACCTTGCCTGTAAGGTTGCAGTGGTATACGCCTCATCATCACGCATTATCTTATATTATTTATTATCAACGCCTTACACCAGATAATAGTTCCGAAATTACGACAAAACAGGCATTAGGGTGTGATAGGGTGGTAAGTAGGTTTCGTAACTTTTATATAATATTTGTTTTTGTGTCATCCAAAATGGATATTAACACTTATATTCCTCGGGCGCGCGCGTAAGGAGTTTATAGAGCAGGTTACTAGCCTATCACTGCGTGAATTAAAAGCCCCACCAAACCTCCCCCGTGGGGAGGCTTTTGTTTCATTGCTTTGTTTTTCATGCACTTTGTTGGTTCATTACTTAGCTTTATTTCTTCTTCCTTTGCCCTAAAGCTTTATATCTTTTGGGGTTGGCAGCCCGAAGGGCTTCACTTCTGTAACCGGGCGTCATTACGCCCGGATATAGTGTGATATGTGAAAGCACCCGAAGTGGTGCTACTTTCGTTCTACTAGTAATTTCTTTTTTGCTCTAAAGTTCTTTATTTTCTCCAAAATAGCACCACTTCGGGTGCTGTTGGTTTGTTTTGTTATAGGCCGTGGGTAATAACCCACGGTTACTAAAGTGCAGCCCTTCGGGCTAAGAGTTTGCAATTGTCTAACAGCGGTATTTAAGCGGATTGAAAATTAGCTTCGCTGAACTTCGGTTAGCTTCGCTGAACTTCGGTTCTGATATTTAATTTCGGCGGAGCACAGATCCGCCGACACATTAGAAAAATCCATGTGCTTTGTTGGTTCTTTTCGCCCGAACTGCCATTCACTTTATTTCCTCTTCCGTCTTGAAGTTGCCGCGCCAGGCGATGGAGCCTTTAGTGATGAGGCGCTCCATGGGGAGACACTCGTAATAGACGAAACTTCTGAGGAAGGCCAGTATGCTGTTGTCGTTAGACTTTCTGGTGCCGGTGGTGAGGTCGATGGTGTATGACTCCGTGAGATGGCCGTGATCCCATACTTCATAGTCGGTGCGGCACTCCGGTGTATGCGAAAGATCCATGGTCCATGTGCCGTCGGGACGACCTTCGGCATCACAGCGGCCGGTGAAGATCTCGCCGGAGAAATGACCGTTTATGGCACCACAGGGATGACCGTCGCTCATTTCCACAAAAAGAAGATTGTCAACGGCATTTCTGCCGTTCTTGCCGGATGACTTATACTTATAGATGCCATTGTGACGGCCCTCGAAATAGTCGACGTAGAGCAGCTTGTTGGAACCATGGCGCTTATGATGGAACTTCCAGCGGCCATGTTTGCTGCTGTGCAGATAGGTGCCGCTGACATAGTCGGTCGTCTTGCCGTGAGGGTGGTAGTAATATTTGCCCAGATAATAGAAGCTGCCTTCGTAAACGCGACCATCGGCATGCTCGTCGTAGTAATAATAGGCCTTTCCGTCGAGATAGCGGCCGGCATAGTGCTTGCTGCCGTTACGTATTTTGCGGGTAAAGGGAAATTTAAGTAGTTCTTTAAACTGTATAGACAGTGTGTCAAACATATTTTTTCTTTTTGTCTTATTTGTGCCCTCCCGGCTGTGGAGGGCATTAAACATCTACTATGGCGTCAGCCGCAACGGGTCAGCAGAAAATAGTCAGTAAGAATGAATTAACCGATGTCGATGATTGATATTAAGAGTTAGTCGGTTTAATGTTATATGATGTATTTGTTTTTCTGTACTGCTGACACGTCATTACACCAGATTTATCATTATTGCAATATTGTGATTTGTATATTGTTGAAGGCAAGGCCTCAGCATCAGGACAAACCTTCTTAATTTTTAATTGCTCAAGCCCGCTTCCTTGTTTGCTATTATGTCCGTTATTTGCTCTAATATAGCACCACTTCGGGTGCTCATGGTTTGATTTGTTACAGGCCGTGGGTGAAACACCCGCGGTTACTGCAGTGTAGCCCTTCGGGCTATAAGTTTGTATTAACCTTTGTTCCGGCGGATATGTGCTTTCGAGTCGGGAGTTAAAGGAGTTAAAGAAGTTATCGCCAACAAGTTGGCTAGGAGTTAGAGTCAAATGCTTCGTTGATTCTTTTCATAGCAAGACATTTGGATTTTTCACTCTTCGTTCTTCACTCTTCACTTAAATATGCGGTATTTTAAGCGGATCTCAGATCCTTATACTTAATTCCGGCAGATTAATTTCATTGATTGTCGGCTGCGCTCGGCATAACCAAATATAATTTGTTTCTGCTCTCACTTGCACGACAATTAATTTCATTGATTGTCGGCTGCGCTCGGCATAACCAAATATAATTTGCTTCTGCTCTCGCTTGCACGACAATTGCAGATCTGCTGGCACAATAGCCTTGTTGTTTTTTTCGCACGCACTACGTTGCCATTGTTCCGGCTGATTTGCAATCTGCCGGAATTGAGTATAAGGATCTCTTGATCCGCTAAAGTACCGCTATATTATGAAAGTGAATAATGACAAAGGAAGTTCGACGTTAGTCAATTCAATATTTTACTACAAGAAATAGGAAGTAATCGGATCATAGATCCTTATATTTAATTCCGGCGGAGCGCAGATCCGCCGGCACATTAGCGAACGTAGTGCTTATAAGGTCAGGATAAGAATCCACAAAGCATATGACTTTAACTCCTTTAACTCCTTTAACTACTCTAACTACCAATAATACTAGCACATGATTTCTTCACTTCCTCCTTGTAATCACCTTTCCCGGTATCACGGTCAGTTTCATGGTGCCGTTTTCTTCTATTGCCACTTTCATATATCTGGCCTTTTCCACCACCTTTCCGTCAACTTCCATTACGCCCCATTGTCTCGGACTGTCCTCAAAGGCACAGAGCTTGCCTATCGGCGGCATTATCATTCTGTATTTCGGCGGCACTACTACTCTGTCGCCCGACTTCAGTCCCCATTTCGTTCCGCTCTTAAATGGTTGTGCGTCGGTTATCCTTTCCAGTCTTTTCTGCCTATGTTCCTGTTCCTCTTGTTCCTTTCTCTGTCTCTTTTCCGCAGCCCTTGCGCAGGCTTCCGTCTTCAGTCTTTTTAGCTGGGCTTCCATGTCGTCCTTTCCGTCTATCCGTTCAGGTGTCATGCCTTTAGCCATGTGATAGAAGCGTCCTTCATTGTCTGCCGCTATAATACTTCCGTCAGCCAGTCTGCCGCAACACCAGTATGCCCTTTCCTCGTCACCTTCTATCACGCATGCCGATGTCTCATAGCCCGTGCTAAGCGTCAGCGCTGCCTTGCGGCACGTCTCCGGCACGTTGCTGTCAGGTATTTCCAGATAAAAGCCGCGCCATGCCAGTTCGCCGCGTCCTATGCCCTGAGCGTTCACATACACATCCTTAGTCCTGCTGTATAGCGTTCTGCCCATCTTCAGCATCTCCACGCCTCCGAATACCATCACCTCCGGCTTCTCCCTGTACAGTCTGTTTGTCCTTATGTCAATATAAAACGTCTTGCATCCGTTGTCTTTCACCTCAACGAAGTCGTTCTTCACAAACCTCATGCCGCTGTATCTGTCGATTCTCATCATCACATTACCGTCGCCGTCAACCACGCCAACGCGCATGTCGCCGAATCTCACGGCAGCCATGTTGTCCTTTATGTCAAACACCTTCGCATATTGCGCCTTCGCCGTTATCTTCCTGCCGCGTTTCAGGCCCCATGTTCCACTCCGTTTGTCCTTGTATGCCGTCAGTGCCTTAGCCTCCGTCTCGTCTCCGTCTTTGGCTTTCTCTATATATGTCAGCAGCCTTTCGTGGTTCATCACCACTTCCATTTCGTCCTTTCCTATAGTCTCTTCGTCAGCTGTCCATGCCGTCGCAGCCAGTTGCCTGCCACGCCTTTCCGTCTCTGCCTTTCCCGTCATCCTGCCTTCAAACATAGCCTGCCAGTCGCGTTCCCTTGTCGGCAGTCCGAACACACGATACAGCCCCACGTTGTCTATCAGCATGCACGCATCCTTGCCCTTGCTCATTCTCAGTCCGCGTCCCACCTGCTGCAGATATTTAGCCAGCGACAGGGTAGGGCGGCCCATCTGCACAAACTCCACGTCAGGACAGTCGAAGCCCTCGCTGAACACGTCAACGTTCACCATCACCTTTATCTTTCCTGCCTTAAAGTCGTCCACTAAGGCTTTACGTGTAGCCCGCGGCGTCCTGCTGTCTATCGCCACTGCCTTCACGCCCCGTCTGCTGTAGTATTCCGCAATGTTTCTGGCGTGTTCAATGCTTATGGCGTACACTATGCCCTTTTTGCCGTCGGCATAGCGTTTCATGGCGTCATACAGTCTTTCGATGCTCGTCTGTCTGTTCAGCTTCTCGTTCATCTCCTTTATCTGGTAGTCGCCGTCGGTGCCCCGTCTTTTCAGTTCGTTTATCAGTCTCTGTTCCTCGCTCTCACGTCTTATCGACACATAGTCGAACACCGACAGATATCCGCGTCTTACAAACTCCGCAATGCTCCATCCCGATATCAGCTTGTCAAACAGATCCGTAAATCCCTTGCCGTTCATTCTGCATGGCGTGGCCGTCATTCCCAGCTTCTTAGCCTCCGGGTATCTTCGCCACAGTTCGGCGTATGTGTCCGCCAGCGCATGGTGAGCTTCGTCTATCACTATCAGACTCGGCATCTCGTCCTTCACGTCCTCCCAGTGTCTCGCCAGCCATTGTATCGACAACACGTGGATCTTACTGGCGTAAGACAATTGAGAATTGATAATTGATAATGGAAAATTATGATTTGCCTTGTGCTTATTTATAGGCGTTGAACAACGTTTGTCACAGTCTAATTGTGAAACATTGTTCGGTTTACCCCAATTATGCCTTATGAAACGTAGTTCAGCGTTAGCTAATTGTGAAACATTGTTCGGTTTAACCCAATTATAAATTATGAATTGTGAATTATGAATTATGAATTGATTTACCGTTTCCTTAATCTGTTCCACCAGTTCCCGTCTGTGCGCAACAATCCATACGCTACGCGTCCGTCCTGTCGTTTCGTTATTAGCGTTTAGTTCTTCATTCACGAGTGCAGCCAATACTCTCGTCTTGCCGGTGCCCGTAGGCATCTGCACCATCACGCTCTTGCATCTTTGCCATTCGTCAATGATGCGAGCCATTATGTCCGTCTGATAGTCGCGTAAGTAAGCCACAGATTATGGAAGTGGTTGTTAGAAGTTAAAGGAGTTACAGGAGTTAGAGTCAAATGCTTTGTAGATTATTATCATGACTTCACATAGTGCTTGCGACAATGACCAACAAGACTATTGTACCGGCGGATCTGTGCTCCGCCGGAATTGAGTATAAGGATCTCCTGATCCGCTAAAAATACCGCTTCCTTATGAAGTGAGTAATGAAAAATCTAACGCTAAGTTTGCATTAAAGATATAAGGTGATGTCAAATAGGAAGTAATCAGATTGCAAATCTTTATATTCACTTCCGGCCGATTACAAATCAGCCGGCACAATAGCAACGTAGTGCTTGCGATAAGAATCAACAAGGCATTTGACTCTAACTCCTAGCTCACCTTAGTGAGCGATAAC
>OLVV01001218.1_pt1 | contig 10240 bp, 8 predicted proteins | sample 1673581 | NCBI WGS metagenome assembly OLVV01 (sample SAMEA103958116, study PRJEB25191) | human gut metagenome | biome: human-associated habitat [ENVO:00009003]; feature: intestine environment [ENVO:2100002]; material: feces | place: Germany | collected 2013/2015
CGGTCTCGGCATTCCTGCTGAACCGCTCTTCCGATCTCCAGCATGCCCGTCTTCAGGTGGCCGCTCGCGTCGAAGCGGTAGGTCTGCCCGGCGTCCGGGTATTTTTCGCGGTCGACCGGGCTCAGGAACATATCCAGCGGCCGGACCCAGAGGCCGCCGTCGCCGTAAAGCTTGCGGTAGATCACGCAGGGCTCGTTCGTCTCGGAATCACGGGCAAGCGCCTCCACCAGATAATAATCCCCCTTGAAATGGCGGTAGACCTGCCCCAGCTGTACGTCACGCATGGAAAGCCTCCTTGTACTTTGATGCACCCATCATACCCGGGCGGCGGCCGCGTGTCAAGAAAAAGAGCGCTTGCCAAACGGGGGAAACTGTGCTATGCTGTCACAACGCGTATGCGCCGCTCGTTTACAGACTGTTTACAAATCGGCTGCAACCGCAACGGCGGCGCTGCGTCTGTAAAGACAGCGCGGATGACCGCGCAGAATATTTTCCAGGAGGATCATACGTATGAAAAAATGGATCGCAATGCTGCTTGCCGTGATGACGGCAGTTTCTCTGACGGCCTGCGCCGCGAAAAGCGGCGGACAGGAGACGGCGTCTGACATTCCGGACGCGCTGACGATTCTGGATACTGTCTGGGCAAGCTATTCCGAAGACGAAAAATTCCCGGCCGCGGGCGGCGATTATTCCGAAGAAAACATGACTGACGGCAAGCCCGGCAAGGTCTCGCTCGAGAAGCCGTCGGAGATCGAATATCTGCTGACGCTCCAGGCCTCCGTGATTGAGGAAGCGGATGACGCAGCCTCGCTGTTCCACATGATGAACGGCAACACGTTCACCTGCGGCGTTCTGCATCTGAAGGATGCCGGCCAGCTGGACGCGGCAGCCGGAGAGGTCAAGACCTATGTGATGAACACGCAATGGATGTGCGGCTTCCCGGACAAGTTGGTCGTCGCCAGCCTGGACGGCTATCTGATCTCCGTCTTCGGCGCAGAGGATCTGGTCGATACCTTCCGCGACAAGCTGCAGACTGCCTATCCCGGCACGCAGATCGTCTCTGACGACCCGATCGCATAACAACTTTGAAGTAAGGGGCTGCCATGCTGTTTTCAAGCGTTCCGTTTCTGTTTTATTTTCTGCCGTGCGTTCTGCTCGTCTATTTTCTGGTGCCGGGAACGCTGAAAAACGGTGTGCTGCTGCTCGCCAGCCTGTTGTTTTACGGCTGGGGCGAGCCGCGGTATCTGCTCGTGATGCTGGCGGCGATCGCGCAGGGCTATGTCCTCGGCCTGCTGATCGAAAAAAGCCGCGGAAATCGGCGGGCCGGGCTGTATCTGGCGCTGTCGGTGCTGCTGAGTCTGGGGACGCTGGCGTATTTCAAGTACGCCGATTTTATGATCCGGAATCTCAACGCGCTGACGGGCCTGTCTGTCCCGCTGCTTTCGCTCGCGCTGCCGGTCGGCATCAGCTTCTATACCTTCCAGATCCTGAGCTATACCGTCGACGTGTACCGCGGGACGGTCCCGGCACAGCGGAACCTGATCGATCTGGCAGCGTATATCGCCATGTTCCCGCAGCTCATCGCCGGACCGATCGTCCGCTATTCCGATATCGCGCCGGAGCTGCGCAGCCGTACCCACACGCTTTCAGACGCGGCGGCCGGGACGCGGCGCTTCGTGCTGGGGCTGGCAAAGAAGATCTTGTTTGCCAATCTGCTTGGCGAGCTGGTGTCCGGCTTCCGCGCCTCGCAGGAGCAGTCAGTGCTGTATTTCTGGTTGGGCGCGGCCGCGTTCACGCTGCAGATCTATTACGATTTTTCCGGCTACAGCGATATGGCCATCGGTCTCGGCCTCATCCTCGGCTTTCACTTTCCGGAAAACTTCCGCTATCCCTACTGCGCCGGCAGCATCACGGAATTCTGGCGGCGGTGGCATATTTCCCTTGGCAGCTGGTTCCGGGATTATCTCTATATCCCGCTGGGCGGCAACCGGAAGGGGAAAGGACGGCAGCTGCTGAACATTCTTCTCGTCTGGCTGGCGACCGGCCTGTGGCACGGGGCGGACTGGACATTCGTTCTGTGGGGACTTCTGTATGCGGCGCTGCTGACGGCAGAAAAGCTGTTTTTGCTGCGCGGGCTGAAAAAGCTCCGCGTGCTCAACCACATCTATGTGCTGCTGTTCGTCACGCTCGGCTTCGTGCTCTTTGACGCGGACAGCGTCCGCAGCGCGGCCGCGTCTGTCTGCGCGATGTTCGGCGGCGGGGGACTGCCGCTCGCCGGGCAGGAGAGCCTGTACGCGCTCAGAAGCGGCGCGGTGCTGCTCCTGAGCGCCGCGGTCGGCGCGACGCCGCTGCCGCGGCGGCTGATCACAGCCGTGCAGCAGAAACAGGCCGGACGGGCAGTGCTCGCCGTGCTGGAGCCGGTGGGTCTCTGCCTGCTGCTGGCCGTGTGTACGGCGTTTCTGGTCGACGGCTCGTTCAATCCGTTCCTGTATTTCCGGTTTTAGGAGGGCCCGCGATGGAAAAACGAAAAAACCTCGCCGTTGTCTGCCTATCGGCTGCCTTCCTGCTCGGGTTTCTGATCTGGGGGCTTTGCAAGCCGGATGACGCCGTCTCCGTCAGCGAGCGGCGGAAGCTCGCGCAGAAGCCGGAGCTGACGCTCTCGTCGGTCCTGCGCGGCGAGTTCATGACGAAATTTGAGACCTACACGCTCGACCAGTTCCCGCTGCGTGACAGCTTCCGGCGGCTCAAAGCCGTGACGCTCCTGGACGTGCTGCAGGAAAAGGACAATAACGGCATCTACATGGCCGACGGTTATGCGGCGAAGCTCGACGCGTCCGTCGACAAAGCCTCCGTGCAGCACGCAGCCGACCGGTTTCAGCTTGTCTACGGCCGCTATCTGGCCGGGACCGATGCGAAGGTCTACGCGGCCGTCATCCCGGATAAAAACGCCTTCCTGGCCCGGCAGAACGGCTATCCGGCCTATGATCCGGCAGAGCTTTCCGCGCTGCTGGCACAGAGCATGCCGTATGCGTCCATGATCGACCTGACCCCCGCGCTGTCGCTGGACAGCTATTACCATACCGACCTGCACTGGCGGCAGGAAGCGCTGCTGCCGGTCGCCCGGACGCTGGCCAAAGCCCTCGGCGTGACGCTGACGGAGGACTATGAGACCATAACGGCCGATCAGCCCTTCTACGGCGTCTACTGCGGGCAGTCGGCGCTGCCGCTGGAGCCGGAGCCGCTGCGGTATCTGACGAACGACACGCTGCGCGGCTGCACGGTCTATGACTATGAGACCGGCAGCGAGCTGCCCGTCTACGATCTGCAGCAGCTGGCAGGGGAGGACGCGTATGCGGTCTTCCTCTCCGGCTCCAAAGCGCTCCTGACCATCACCAACCCGGCAGCAAAGACGGACCGGGAACTCGTCGTCTTCCGCGACTCGTTTGCCAGCAGCCTCACACCGCTGCTTGCAGGGGCCTATGCAAAGATCACGCTCGTGGATATCCGCTACCTCCAGCCCGAGCGCCTCGGCACCTGGCTGACCTTCGATACCCAGGACGTCCTCTTCCTCTACAGCGCCCCCGTCCTCAACAGCAGCGAGACCATCCGCTAAAACAAAACAAGAGCCGCCCATCCGGGGCGGCTCCTGCTGTATATGGAAAAGATCTGCTCTCGAGCGAACAATTGAGGATCGTCAAGTCAGATGCCGAGGAGGCGTTTGGCGTTGCCGCCGAGGATGGCGGCTTTTTCTTCGTCGGTGAGGGGAAGACGGCGGATGTGCTGCAGATCGTTCTGCGGGCTTCCCCAGGGGCAGTCGCTGCCGAACAGGATCCGCTCTGCACCGAAGGCCCGGACAAGGGAAACAAAGGCCTCGTCGGAAAGCATCTGCCGGTCCAGCGGCAGCGCTTCGTCCCGCGGGGTGAGCGAGCCGAGGGAGAAGGACGTATCGAGCAGGGCAGACGTATCTGCCAGCAGCTCCGGCACCTGCTCCCAGCAGCGCCAGCCGCCCATGTGCGCCAGCACGAGCTTCACCGGACCGACCTGCCGCAGCGCGCTGCGCGCCTTTTCCGGCGTGCAGCAGGCACAGCCGGGGAAGCCGATGTCATAGCCTGCGTGCGTGACCACGATGAGACCGAGCGTACCGGCGCGCTCAAGAATGCGCAGGTATTTGGGGTCGTCCAAATCGGTCTGCTGATAGGCCGGGTGGATCTTGACGCCGCGCATATTGGCCGAGGCGAGGCGGTCGAGCTCCTGCTTCCAGTCTTCGTAATCCGGATGGATGCAGCCGAAGGAGAACATATTTGTGACGAACGCATGCTTGTTGTGCGCGGCGGCATAGTCGTTGATGTGATGGACCTGTTCCGGCTTTGTAGCGACGGGGAGGATGATCGAACGGTCGACGCCCGCGGCGCGTTCGGCCAGCAGAAGCCCTGCGGCGGTGCCGCAGGTGTAGGCGGTGATGTTCGCCTGGCGGGAAAGACGGTCGATCGCGGCGTCTGCGATCGGGTCCGGGAAGGTATGGGTATGGAAATCAATGATCATGCGGGCCTCATTCCTCAACTGCGGCCGGGGCCGTTGGTGTGCCACTGGAAGCGGGATTCCGTGCCGTGCAGCAGCCGGCCGATGTTGGAGCGGTGCGCCCAGATGACCAGCGCCGCGATGGCGAGCGAGAGGGCAAAGACCGTCCAGTTGCCGCGGAAAAAGAGCAGCGTCGTGACCGGGAAGCTGAACGCACCCATCACAGAGCCGAGCGAGACATATCTCGTCGTCAGCCAGAGCAGCAGAAACAGCCCCCAGCCGACAGCGGCGATGCGCCAGTCGAGCAGCAGCAAAAGCGTGCCGCTGCAGAGAATGCCCTTGCCGCCCTTGAACGAATAGAAGGCGGGGAAGATGTGCCCGATCACGCAGAAGAGCGCGGAAAAGTACTCGCCCTCCAGCCGCAGCCCCAGATATTCGCCGAAGACGATCGAGCCGAGCTTGACCGCGACGAACGCCTTGAGCATGTCGATCAGAATGACGCAGACGGCAAACTTGCCGCCGTACACCCGGTAGAAGTTGGTCAGCCCCGCGTTATGGCTGCCGTGCTTGCGGATATCGTCGTGATAAAACAGAAACGAGGTAATGATCGCGCCGTTGCAGCAGCCAGCCAGGTACGAGCCGGCGGCCACGCAGACCATCAGCGCGACGGCAGCAGAGGTCAGTTCGTGCATAAATATCCTCCAAATTGATCAGATACCGGTATTCTACCGGATAAACCACGCCGATGCAAGCGGAAAATGGGGAAATCAGTCAGGATCGGGAAAATGTACGAACAAGGGCCGCTGCCATGGCAGCGGCCCGATCAGAATGAACAGATTATTATACCGGGACAGTAAAGTTGACGGCGATGGCTGTGCCGCGGCCGGGGTCGCTCTTGAGCTCGAGCTTTGCGCCGTGGTACTGCGCAGCGTGCTTCACGATGGACAGGCCGAGACCCGTGCCGCCGACTTCCTTGGAGTGGCTCTTGTCGACGCGGTAGAAGCGCTCGAAGACGCGGCGCTGGTCGGCATACGGGATGCCGATGCCGGTATCCACGACGGAGAGCGTGACGGTCTGGCCATTCTGCCAGACGGAAACGGTGACGCTGCCGCCGGAAATGTTATACTTGATCGCGTTGTCGCAGAGGTTGTAGATCATCTCCTGCAGCAGCTGCTCAACACCTTCGATCACGGCGTGCTGGCCGGACAGAGTCAGCGTGATATCCTGTTTCTGCGCGACCGGCCGCAGGCTCTCGATCACCTGGCCGGACAGCGTGTACAGGTCGACCGGCGATTTGGAGAAGTTCGCCGTGCCCTCATCCAGCCGCGACAGCTGGATGATATCGTCGACAAGGTCGATCAGCCGCCGGGACTCGCGATAGATATCGCCGGAGAACTCCTGCATCTTTTCCTTGGGCACCATGCCCTCCTTCATCAGCTCGGCAAAGCCCGTGATGGAGGTCAGCGGCGTCTTGAGCTCGTGCGACACGTTGGCCGAGAATTCCCGGCGCAGCGCCTCGCGCTGCTCACGTTCGGTCACGTCCATGAAGATGATGATCGCGCCCGTCACATGACCGGCTGTGATGACCGGATTGGCAAACAGCTGCCAGGTCCCACCGCCGACGGTGATCTCCTCGTCGCCGCGCGTACCGGCGAGCGCGTTGTCGACCAGATCGAGCAGCTTGCCGGAACAGACTGCCTGATGCAGGTTTTCCGGCTTCTGCGCGTCATCGATGCCGAGCAGGCGCAGCGCGCTGCGATTGCTCGAAAGGATGCTGCACTTGTTGTCGACGATGAGGAAGCCCTCGCGCATGTTTTCCGTGATGGCGTCAAACTCGCGCTGGCGGGTGGAAAGCTCGCTCAGCTGGGTGCGGATGGTGCGGTTCTGCTCCTGCAGGCGGGTGATGAGCGGCTGCAGCTCCGGATAGGTCGGGGTCGCGTTCGGATTATCGGGATTGATGGCGTTGATGGGCCGGACGATCTGCCGCGCCAGCCGCATGGCAAGCAGGCCGCACAAAACCAGCACGAGCACGACGATCCACAAAGACGGCTGCACCAGCATCAGCGCCATGGCCGCAAGGCTCGTCTGCTTTCCTGCCACACGCAGGACTGTCCCGTCCTTCAGCAGAAGAGCATAATAGTTGTTTTTCTCCAGGATCGTGGAGGAATACCGGTCAGAGCGGCCGCTGCCGGTCTCAAAGGCTTCGGCGACCTCCGGCCGCTGGAGATGGTTTTCCATCGTGCTGGAGTCCGCCATATTGTCATAGAGGACCGAGCCGTCTGCCGCGATCCAGGTGATGCGCTCGCCGGACTGCACGGCGGAAAGATACGACTCACCGCCGCAGATCTGCATGCCCTCGGAGATATGCTCCGCCTCGATCGCCAGATTGTCGAATGCCTGCGCCTGATAATTGGAATACATGATAAAGAAGAACAGCAGGATGCACGCGAGCAGAACGGTAAAGCCAATCAGGAATGCATTGCGGAAGATCTTTGCGGTCATGCGTTTTCGCCTCCGATCTTATAGCCGATGCCGCGCACGGTCTCGATATAGCTGCCGGCCTCGCCGAGCTTGACGCGCAGCGTGCGGATGTGCACGTCGAGCGTGCGGTTCTCGCGTTCGGATTCAAAGCCCCAGACCCGGTCCATCAGCGTTGCGCGGGTGAGGACGATGCCCTTGTTCCGCAGCAGCAGGCACAAAAGCTCAAATTCCTTGTTCGTCAGCGTCACATCCTTGCCGCCGACCTTGACCTCATGGCGGTCCGGGGAGACAAAGAGCAGGCCGAGCGAAAAATCGCCGCTCGCCTGTGCGGGCTCTGCCCTGCGCAGGACCGCGCGGATGCGCGCGATGAGCTCGAGCATGGAGAAGGGCTTGGAAACAAAATCGTCCGCCCCGTGGTCGAGACCGATGACGCGGTCATACTCCGAATTTTTCGCGGTCAGCATGATGATAGGCAGCCGCTTGGTCGCAGGCCGGGCGCGGAGCTTGCGCAGGATGGACAGGCCATCCTCCTCCGGCAGCATGATATCGAGCAGAACGAGCTCCGGCATCTCGGCGTCCATCGCCCGCCAGAATTCCGACGGAAGCGCGAAGCCCTTGGCCTGAAAGCCCTGGCTGTCCAGCCCGTAGAGGACGAGCTTGCGGATGGAGTCGTCGTCTTCCAGTAAATAAATCATCTGTTTCACTCCTTTTGGACATACAATAGAATGGGAATGTAAAATCGTCGTGCCTCTTTTTGTTAAGTTTACGTGAAATGTAAACAAAAAGCAAGATTTAACATGAATTTAAGATAAAACATACGATACATTTAAGATTCGGCGTTTAACATACAATTAATACAACGAGAGGAATGTTATGCGTTGGGTATTTCAAATGTGATCTCCCTGCTCAGCGGCATCGCTCTGTTTCTGTTCGGTATGGCACTGATGGGCGACGGACTGAAGCAGGTGGCGGGCAATAAGCTGGAGCTGATTCTATACCGGCTGACCGGCAGCCCGGTCAAGGGCTTCCTGCTCGGCACGGGCGTGACGGCTGTGATCCAGTCGTCCTCGGCGACGTCGGTCATGGTGGTCGGCTTCGTCAACTCCGGGATGATGAAGGTGCGGCAGTCGATCTCCATCGTGCTCGGCGCCATTCTTGGCACGTCCATTACGGGCTGGATCATCTGTCTTTCGGATATCGGCTCCACCGGCGGCTGGATGGACCTGTTTTCAACGGCGACGCTCACAGGCGTGATCTCCGTGATCGGTATCGTGCTGCGCATGGCGAGCAAAGACCCTGCCAAAAAGCACATCGGCGATATCCTGATGGGCTTTGCGGTCCTGATGTTCGGCATGTCCACGATGTCCGCGGCTGTGTCGCCGCTGCGCGAGGATCCGACCTTTATCCGCATCCTGACCTCCTTCTCCAATCCCTTCCTCGGCATCCTCTTCGGTACGCTCTTTACCTGCGTGCTGCAGTCGGCCTCCGCGGCCGTCGGCATTCTGCAGGCGCTGGCCTCGACGGGCATCATCGATTTTTCCATCGCGCTGCCGATCATCATGGGCATCGCCATCGGCGCGGCCATGCCGGTCCTGCTCTCCGCCATCGGCGCTTCGGTCGACGGCAAGCGCACGGCCATGGTCTATCTGGTCGCTGAGGTCACGGGCGTGATCTTCTTTGCCGCGATCTACTACTGTCTTGACGCGCTCATCCGCTTCCCATTCGCAGACCGCATCATGACGAGCGTCTCGATCGCTTTTGCCAATACGGTCTTCCGCTTCATCAAGGTCGTCGCGCTGCTGCCGTTCACGCGCCAGATCGAGAAGGTCGTCGACCTTCTCGTCCCGGACAAGCCGCAGCAAAAGCCGGTCGAGCCCGAGGCCGTCCGGCTCGAAGAACGCTTCATCCAGCACCCGGCGCTGGCCATCGAGCAGAGCCGCCTGACCATCAACGCCATGGCCGAGGAGGCCAAGCGGAACTTTGTCGAGGCCGTTGCCCTGTTGCATGGCTTCTCCGACGAGCGCTATAAGCTGGTCGAGGATCTGGAAAAATCCGTCGACCGTTATGAGGATAAGCTCGGTACGTATCTGGTCAAGGTGACGGAACGGGAGATGACGGTCCGGCAGAACGCCGAGGTCTCCAAATTCCTGCACACGCTCTCCGACTTTGAACGCATCTCCGACCATGCGCTGAACATCGCCGAGGGCGCGAAGGAGCTGCACGAGAAAAACCTCTCCTTCTCCGACGCCGCTGCGCATGAGCTCGAGGTCGTGGAGGCTGCGCTGACGGAGATCCTGTCCACGGCCATCCGTTCCTTCGTCAATAACGATCTGCAGCTGGCGGCCCGCGTTGAGCCGCTCGAGGAGCTGATCGACAACCTCTGTGACGAGCTGAAGCTCCACCATGTCGACCGCCTGCAGAAGGGCCTGTGTACGCTCGGCCAGGGCTTCGTTTTCAACGATCTTCTGACCAACTACGAGCGCGTCGCTGACCATTGCTCCAACATCGCCGTTGCGATGATCGAGCTCGAGTCCGACTCGTTCGACACGCACGAATATCTCAACAGCGTGAAGGAAATGAAATCCGATACCTTTGCGCGCTACTATGAGGAATACAGCCGGATCTATCAGATCTGAGCCCGAACGGCAGGGGAGACCCTGCCGTTCGTCATGACAGAAAGGAGATCACCATGCTGACCGGACGCTTTGCGCCGAGTCCCAGCGGCAGGATGCACCTGGGAAACGTTTTTTCCGCGCTGCTTGCGTGGCTGTCGGTGCGCAGCCAGGGCGGGCGGATGCTGCTGCGCATCGAGGATCTGGATCCGGACCGCTGCCGGCCGGAATACGCCGAGACGCTCAAGCGCGATCTGGACTGGCTCGGGCTGGACTGGGATGCAGAGCAGACACCCCAGTCGCGCCGGACGGAGGCCTACCGCGCGGAGTTTGACAAGCTCGCGGCGCTTGGGCTGGTCTATCCCTGCTACTGCTCCCGGGCGGAGCTGCACGCGGCCTCCGCGCCGCACGCGTCGGACGGTACGGTCGTCTACGCCGGGACCTGCCGGGACCTGACGCCGGAGCAGCGCGCGGTAAAGACGCGCGCGCCTGCCTGGCGCGTGCGGGTCCCGGACGAGCGGATCACGGTGCACGACGGCCTGCAGGGCCTGTGGCAGGAGGATCTGGCACGCGACTGCGGTGATTTTATCATCCGCCGCTCCGACGGCGTGTACGCCTACCAGCTGGCC
>OLVV01001230.1_pt1 | contig 10181 bp, 6 predicted proteins | sample 1673581 | NCBI WGS metagenome assembly OLVV01 (sample SAMEA103958116, study PRJEB25191) | human gut metagenome | biome: human-associated habitat [ENVO:00009003]; feature: intestine environment [ENVO:2100002]; material: feces | place: Germany | collected 2013/2015
AATATCATCATTTCATCATGATGTCTTTGGTGAGCGGTGAACACAATACACTTGCGCTGTCTCTTCAGGATGAATCCCCTGGTCTGGTGCCTGTGGGCTGATGTTGCAGCAAAGCTAAGGTCGCTTAAACGCTACTCAGTATTCACTTTTCAGAGGATGAAATTTATGAACAGGACCAGTCCCCATTATTGTCGCCGCTCAGTACTTTCCTTATTGATATCTGCCTTGATATATGCTCCGCCCGTGATGGCGGCCTTTACTACTAATGTTATTGGTGTGGTAAACGATGAGACTGTAGATGGCAGCCAAAAAGTAGATGAACGAGGTACAACAAATAATACTCATATTATCAACCATGGCCAGCAGGATGTTTATGGTGGGATATCTAACGGAAGTCTTATTGAATCTGGTGGATATCAAGATGTAGGAAGGCATAACAATTATATGGGGCAGTCTAATAATACAACCATTAACGGGGGCAGACAGTCAATTCATGACGGAGGGATTTCCACAGGTACAATAATTGAGAGTGGCAATCAGGACGTTTATACAGGTGGTATCAGCAATGGAACGACAATTAAGGGTGGTAATTCACACATAAGTGGGGGGACTGCGAATGGAACCATCATTGATGGTGGAGGGCAGACAGTAACAACTCAGGGGCATGTTGATGGTACAACGATAAATAAGTCCGGTTATCAGGACATCACGCAAGGAAGTCTGGCGACGAACACAACCATAAATGGTGGTCGACAGTATGTTGAACAGAGCACAGTAGAAACAACCACCATTAAAAATGGCGGTGAGCAAAGAGTATATGAGAGCCGTGCGCTGGACACGACGATTGAAGGCGGAACTCAGTCTCTGAATAGTAAGTCAACGGCAAAAAATACTCAGATCTATTCTGGCGGTACACAAATTGTTGATTACACCAGCACCTCGGATGTTATTGAAGTTTATTCCGGTGGCGTGCTTGATGTTAGAGGTGGTATGGCAACTAATATTACTCAGCACGATGGAGCCGCTTTAAAAGTAACGACTTACGATTTGACGGTGAGCGGTACGAATAGTGAAGGGGCATTCTCCATCCACAATAACGTGGCAGAGAATGTGTTGCTGGAAAACGGTGGTCATTTAGACATAAACGCATATGGTTCGGCAAATAAGACGATTATTAAAGATAAAGGAACAATGTCAGTTTTAACGAATGCTAAAGCTGATGCGACCCGAATAGATAATGGCGGCGTTATGGATGTTGCCGGAAACGCGACAAATACCATAATTAATGGTGGCACACAGAATATTAATAATCATGGTATTGCCACGGGCACCAATATCAACAGTGGAACGCAAAATATCAAGAGCGGCGGGAAAGCTGACACGACAAATATATCCTCTGGGAGCCGGCAGGTTGTTGAGAAAGATGGTACGGCAACTGGCAGCAATATTAGCGCCGGAGGCTCGCTGATTGTCTATACCGGCGGTATTGCACATGGGGTTAACCAGGAGACGGGCAGTGCTTTAGTTGCCAACACGGGCGCAGGGACTGATATCGAAGGATACAACAAGCTCTCTCACTTCACTATTACCGGAGGAGAGGCTAATTATGTTGTGCTGGAAAATACCGGCGAACTGACGGTAATGGCTAAAACCTCGGCGAAAAATACTACCATTGATGCTGGCGGTAAGCTGATTGTCCAGAAGGAGGCTAAAACAGATAGCACCAGACTTAATAATGGTGGCGTTCTGGAGGTTCAGGACGGTGGTGAGGCTAAGCATGTTGAGCAACAATCCGGCGGCGCATTAATTGCTTCCACGACCTCCGGAACACTTATCGAAGGAACCAACAGTTATGGTGATGCTTTCTACATCAGGAATTCAGAAGCTAAAAATGTAGTGCTGGAAAACGCTGGCTCATTAACAGTCGTCACTGGTTCCCGGGCAGTTGACACGATTATTAATGCCAACGGCAAAATGGATGTTTATGGAAAAGATGTTGGTACTGTACTTAATAGTGCTGGTACCCAAACAATATATGCCAGTGCCACTTCTGAAAAAGCAAATATCAAAGGTGGCAAGCAAACGGTATATGGTTTAGCCACTGAGGCAAATATCGAAAGTGGTGAACAAATTGTTGATGGTGGGTCAACAGACAAAACGCACATCAATGGCGGTACGCAAACCGTTCAGAATTATGGTAAGGCGATCAATACCGATATCGTCTCTGGCCTACAACAAATTATGGTAAACGGGACAGCGGAAGGTTCCATTATTAATGGCGGTTCACAGGTAGTTAATGAGGGCGGTCTGGCTGAAAACTCGGTGCTTAATGAAGGCGGCACTCTCGATGTGCGGGAGAAAGGCAGCGCAACGGGGATACAGCAAAGTAGCCAGGGCGCGTTGGTTGCAACCACCAGAGCGACGCGGGTCACAGGGACACGCGCTGATGGCGTCGCGTTCAGCATTGAGCAGGATGCGGCGAACAATATCCTGCTGGCAGATGGCGGCGTGTTAACCGTGGAGTCAGACACCACTTCCGCCAAAACACAGGTCAATGCGGGCGGGCGGGAGATCGTCAAAACAAAAGCCACTGCGACAGGCACGACGCTCACCGGCGGCGAACAAATCGTCGAGGGGGTGGCGAATGAGACAACGATTAACGACGGCGGAATACAAACAGTTTCGGCTAACGGTGAGGCAGTAAAAACAACGATTAATGAAGGCGGTACGCTGACAGTCAACGATAATGGCAAAGCGACAGATATCATCCAGAACAGCGGTGCCGCTCTCCAGACGAGCACGGCTAACGGTATTGAAATCAGCGGTACGCACCAGTACGGCACCTTTTCCATTGCCAGCAATTTAGCGACCAATATGTTGCTGGAAAATGGCGGTAATTTATTGGTATTAGCAGGTACCGAAGCTCGCGATTCCACGGTTGGCAACGGTGGGGCAATGCAAAACCTGGGTCAGGACTTCGCCACAAAGGTTAATTCCGGTGGGCAATATACCCTCGGTCGGTCAAAAGATGAGTTTCAGGCTCTGGCCCGGGCAGAAGATCTACTGATCGCTGGCGGGACGGCAATCGTCTACGCAGGTACGCTGGCGGATGCATCGGTCAGTGGCGCGACAGGAAGCCTGTCGTTAATGACGCCACGGGATAATGTTACGCCAGTTAAACTTGAAGGGGTGGTCCGGATTACCGATAGCGCGACATTAACTATCGGAAATGGCGTCGATACGACGCTTGCCGACCTGACGGCTGCCAGTCGGGGCAGTGTCTGGCTTAACAGCAATAATTCCTGTGCAGGCACCAGCAACTGCGAATATAGAGTAAACAGTTTGCTACTCAACGACGGTGATGTTTATTTATCAGCGCCTGCCACAACTAACGATATCTACAATACGCTGACCACCAGTGAACTTTCCGGCAGCGGTAATTTCTACCTGCATACCAACGTTGCAGGCTCCCGGGGCGATCAACTGGTCGTCAACAACAACGCCACTGGCAATTTTAAAATCTTTGTTCAGGATACCGGCGTCAGCCCTCAGTCTGACGATGCGATGACGCTGGTGAAAACAGGGGGAGGGGATGCGTCGTTTACGCTGGGCAATACCGGCGGTTTCGTTGATCTTGGGACCTATGAGTATGTCCTGAAAAGCGACGGCAACAGCAACTGGAACCTGACTAATAATGTCAACCCAAATCCAAATCCGAACCCGAACCCGAACCCAAATCCGAACCCAAATCCGAACCCAAATCCAAATCCAAATCCAAATCCAAATCCAAATCCAGACCCGACTCCCGAGCCAACGCCGACACCCGTTCCGGAGAAACGCATCACGCCTTCTACGGCTGCCGTACTCAATATGGCAGCAACATTACCGTTGGTCTTTGATGCTGAGCTAAACAGTATTCGCGAGCGGTTGAACATAATGAAAGCGAGTCCACACAACAATAATGTCTGGGGGACGACGTATAACACCCGTAATAATGTCACCACCGATGCGGATGCCGGGTTTGAGCAGACGCTGACCGGAATGACAGTGGGGATCGACAGTCGTAATGATATTCCTGAGGGGATTGCGACGCTGGGCGCTTTTATGGGTTATTCCCATTCACATATCGGTTTTGATCGTGGAGGACATGGCAGTGTGGGCAGTTATTCTCTGGGGGGCTATGCCAGCTGGGAACATGAAAGTGGTTTCTATCTGGACGGTATCGTGAAGCTGAACCGCTTTGAAAGTAACGTAGCCGGTAAAATGAGCAGCGGTGGAGCCGCCAACGGCAGTTATCATAGCAACGGGCTGGGGGGGCACATTGAAACCGGGATGCGATTTACCGATGGTAACTGGAACCTGACGCCGTATGCATCGTTAACGGGGTTCACCGCTGATAACCCCGAATATCATTTATCCAATGGCATGGGGTCGAAATCAGTCGATACCCGCAGTATATATCGTGAACTGGGCGCAACGCTGAGTTACAACATGCGTCTGGGGAACGGCATGGAAGTTGAGCCGTGGCTGAAGGCGGCTGTGCGCAAAGAATTTGTCGATGATAACCGGGTGAAAGTGAATAATGACGGTAATTTCGTCAATGATTTGTCGGGCAGACGTGGAATATACCAGGCAGGTATTAAAGCCTCATTCAGCAGTTCGTTAAGCGGGCATCTCGGGGTGGGGTATAGCCATGGTGCCGGTGTGGAATCCCCGTGGAACGCGGTGGCTGGTGTGAACTGGTCGTTCTGACCATCAACGAAAAAGCCCACATCTGTGGGCTTTCATATCACCAGGAGCCGCGGCTCCTTTGCGTATCCTTTTTTGTCTCCTCACCGTCTGGTCGGTGTCTTGCTGAGACTTCTAACTTCCTGTTTTTGTTGGTGTTGTCCTTGCACCGTTCAATCATGATTGGTGGAGCTGGCGGGAGTTGAACCCGCGTCCGAAATTCCTACGTCCTCGGTACTACATGCTTAGTCAGTCTTTACATTCGCTTGCCAGCTGCGGACGGACACGCCACTAACAAACTAGCCTGATTAAGTTTTAACGCTTCAACCCCAGGCAGGGCTTCCACGCGATCTCTTTTGGGTTTGACCTCTCTTGATCCCCGTCCTAAGAGCGGAGGCTAGGGAGAGAGGGCTCTAAGCAGGTTATTAAGCTGCTAAAGCGTAGTTTTCGTCGTTTGCGACTATTTTTTGCGGCTTTTTACGAGGCCAACCGCCCCTCGGCATGCACCTTGGGTTTCGCAAATCCCGTCGAATCCAGAATCAGCCCCAATGTGTAACGGTAAGTATACCAGATTCATGAGTGCCATGACCAGCCTCAATGGCGTTATCGTTAAAGATTTAGCACCCATGTAGCCTGATTTTTATTCGATTAAGCAATGGGATGGCAACATTTGTGTCGGATGTGATAGCCAATAAGATGTGCATTCGCGCCGCCGGAGAGGGAGGCGCGGTGAGGAGCGGGTCAATAATTGCAGTGCAGGTTTAACGGTGGGCGTTTTTCATGATACGCGCTTTATCCACCTGCCATTCGCGTTCTTTGATATCTGAACGTTTATCATGCTGTTTCTTACCTTTGGCGACGCCGATTTTCACTTTGCACCAGGCATTTTTCCAGTACAGGGAGAGCGCCACTACGGTATAGCCTTCTCGATTGACGCGACCGTACAATGAGTCCAGTTCGCGCTGGTTGAGAAGTAGCTTGCGGGTACGGGTAGGATCGCACACTACATGCGTGGAGGCCACTGCCATTGGCGTGATGTTTGCGCCAAACAGGAACGCTTCTCCGTCACGCAGAAGGACATAGCTGTCGCTGATATTGGCTTTTCCTGCGCGCAGGGATTTAACCTCCCAGCCTTGCAGGGCAAGTCCCGCTTCGAACTCTTCTTCGATAAAGTATTCGTGACGGGCGCGCTTGTTAAGCGCGATGGTCGCTGAACCAGGTTTATGTGCTTTTTTCTTCGTCATAAGCGTCGTGAATCATCGGTAATCTGAAATCGAAAACACCCCATATCAATCCTGCGGGGGACAAGGCTCTATCTTAGCATGAACCCGATGTTACCCAGCGCCGGGTTAGCGTTTTTTTTACAGCAGGATAAATGATATTATTTGTTGGATTTTTGTTGATGGAAATTGTTATGCCTCAGATTAGCCGGACCGCACTGGTACCCTACAGCGCGGAGCAAATGTATCAGTTAGTGAATGACGTTCAGTCTTATCCTCAGTTTTTGCCGGGTTGTACCGGAAGTCGGATTCTGGAGTCCACTCCTGGGCAGATGACTGCGGCGGTAGATGTCTCTAAGGCTGGGATCAGCAAAACGTTTACTACCCGCAACCAGTTGACCAGTAACCAAAGTATTCTTATGAATCTGGTGGATGGGCCGTTCAAGAAATTGATCGGTGGATGGAAGTTTACGCCGCTGAGCCAGGAGGCGTGTCGTATCGAGTTTCATCTCGATTTTGAGTTTACCAATAAGTTGATTGAACTCGCCTTTGGTCGCGTGTTTAAAGAGCTGGCGGCTAATATGGTCCAGGCTTTTACGGTTCGTGCGAAAGAGGTTTACAGTGCCAGGTAAAATTGCCGTTGAGGTGGCTTATGCGCTACCTGAGAAGCAGTACCTGCAGCGCGTGACGCTGCAGGAGGGAGCGACGGTTGAAGAAGCTATTCGCGCCAGTGGCTTGCTGGAATTGCGTACCGATATCGATTTAACTAAAAACAAAGTCGGCATTTACAGCCGTCCGGCAAAACTCAGCGATATTGTACATGATGGCGATCGGGTGGAGATTTATCGTCCTCTCATTGCCGATCCGAAAGAGCTGCGCAGGCAACGAGCAGAAAAATCAGCGAATAAATAACAGACAGGAAAAAGGTGCTCATTGAGCACCTTTTTTAACGTCTTTGAGGGCAACTTTATGATTAGTTACCACTCAGCGCAGGTTTATTATCAATGTTGGTCAACACACCGCTACTGTTAAAGGTCAGCGTCAGCGTTTGCTGCGTTACACCTTCATGACCTGGTTGCTGGCGGAAGACATAGAACCAGGTATTCGTACCAAATGGATCGGACATCAGCGGTGTACCCAATGCGTACGCAACTTGTTGTTGCGTCATGCCAACACGTATTTTGGATACGTCGTTAGCGGTCAGATAGTTCCCCTGGTTGATGTCAGGACGGTAAACCACTCGCTCCAGAGTGGAACAGCCTGCGGTCAACATCAATAGTACTGCTGCAGCAGCAGTCAGCGTTTTACAGCGCATAGTGATTTGATTCCTTTTCGGGCCCGAGCAGTACGTGGCTCATCTGTAATATGCCGATGATAATAGACCTTTCATCACTTTAAAACCTTTTGCTTTCCGGTCCTACGGCGTTTTGCTGTTTACTCTGACCGTGAAGCAGGAAAAAAGTTTACGCCGCAAGCAGTTCTTTCGCATTCGCCAGTGTGTTACGTGTGACTTCACTGCCACCAAGCAGGCGCGCCAGCTCTTGTAACCGCGCTTTTTTATCCAGGGATTGCATGTGTGTTTCTGTCATCGCACCATCGGTTTCTTTGCTGACAAAATAGTGTTGATGACCACATCCCGCGACTTGTGGCAGGTGGGTAACACACATCACCTGAGTTGATTCGCCAAGTTGACGCAGCAGTTTGCCGACAACTGCCGCTGTTGGACCGCTAATCCCTACATCCACTTCATCAAAAATCAGTGCCGGGGTTTCCATTTTACGCGCCGTGATGACCTGAATTGCCAATGCGATGCGTGACAATTCACCACCGGATGCGACTTTGGCAATAGGCTGCATTGGCTGACCTGGGTTGGTGGTTACCCGAAACTCAATACGATCGGCACCGTCAGCGCCCAGGTGATGCTCGTCAAATTTAACATCGATCGTAAACTGCCCATGTGGCATAGAGAGTGCATGCATACTTTTGGTGATCAGCTGTGCCAACTCATTTGCATAATGCTGGCGTTGCAGGTGTAATGCGTGCGCGGTTTCCAGTGCCTGCTGATGATGTTTCGTTACCGCCAGCGCGAGCGTTTCTTGTGAGTCGGCCTGATCGTCCAGTTGCTGCTGTTCTTCCAGTAGCGACTGGTAATACTGTGGCAATGCCTCAGGGCTGACGTGATGTTTACGTGCCAGCGAAATCTGTTTTGAGATGCGCTGTTCAAGTTCAAACAGTCGGTTGGGATCGAGATCCAGACGATCGCAGTAGTGGCGCAGTTCATCGCTGGCTTCAGCAATCTGGATGGTAGCTTCTTCCAGCATATCAAGTACGCCGGACAGTTTGCTGTCCATGCCAATCAATTCGCTCACCAGTTGTTTAGCCGTGTAAAGCTGACTTTGCAGGTTTGCGTCTTCACCGTCGGCCATTACTGCCAATGCATTCTGGCTGGTAGTCAGCAATTGACCGCTGTTCGCCAGACGTTTGTACTCTTCGTCGATTTGCTCAAACTCTCCGGGCTGCGGATTAAATTCGTTAAGTTCTTTTAATTGGTATTGCAGCAGTTCTGCACGGGCGGCGCGTTCCTGACTTAACTGTTGATGATGCGCGAGGTCACGGCAGCTTTGATGCCACAACTGATAACGTGCGGTCATTTCCTGGAGTAGAGAGGTTTCATTGGCATAGCCATCAAGCAGGAATTTTTGGTGCTCGGGTTTGGTGAGTAACTGATGAGCGTGCTGACCATGGATCTGAATCAGCAACTGACCCAGTTCGCGCAGTTGTGAAAGAGGAACCGCTGTACCGTTGATAAAACCACGGGAGCGACCATCGCTGCTGATTACGCGACGAAGCAAACATTCATGCCCGTCTTCAAGCTGGTTTTCTTCCAGCCAGCGCAGGGCCGCTGGCGTATCTTTCAGAGAAAAACGGGCGCACAGGTCGGCACGAGCAGCGCCGGTACGCACCATGTCGGCTTCAGCGCGACCACCGAGACAAAGGCCGAGGGCATCTATTGCAATAGATTTACCCGCGCCGGTCTCGCCAGTTATTACGGTCATGCCGCTATGAAAATCAATCTCAAGCTCACGAACGATAGCAAAGTTGCTGATGGTCAGTTGTGCCAACATAGTTGTTTTCCTGTATGAAAAACCATTACTGTTATTGTGTACAGTATAAACTGGTTTTATATACAGTAAAGAGGCTGGCGTAAAATTAGAATAATTTTTTTGACCAGCCGAGCTTGGTGCTTAATGTATTGAAATAACTGTAATCTTTCGGATGAATCAGATTCAGATGGTAATCACAGCGACGAATCAGGACATCTTCACCTTCCTGAATAGGTAGTGCTATCTGGCTGTCGCAACTGATTTCCAGGTCGTTACGGCGATGCGAAAAACGCAGACGGATCGTGCTGCTGCTGTTTATCACCAGCGGTCGCGCTGACAACGTATGCGGGAACATGGGCACCAGGGTAATCGCATCCAGAGAGGGGGTCAGAATAGGACCGCCCGCAGAGAGGGAATAGGCGGTGGAGCCTGTTGGCGTCGAAATAATCAGGCCATCAGAACGCTGAGAAAACGCAAAGATCTCGTCGATATACACTTCGAACTCAATCATATGCGCCACTTTGCCAGGATGAAGTACCACTTCGTTAATCGCCGTGCTGATGCGTTTCTGGCAATCTTGCTGACAAACTTGCGCTTCCAGCAAAAAACGTTTCTCGCTGATGTAGTGGCCTTCCAGCACATCGGCTAATTGTTGCTGGGCGTTATCGGGGTCAAGGTCAGTCAGGAAACCCAGGTTGCCACGGTTGATTCCAATAACTTTAATATCGTAACGGGCGAGTGTGCGCGCCGCGCCCAGCATATTACCGTCGCCACCAACGACTACCGCGAGATCAGCCAGTTGCCCAATCTCCGCGAGCGTGCCAGTTTTCACATTCTTCAGTTGTAGTTCGTGAGCAATTTGCTGCTCAACGATGACCTCGTAACCTTTTTTGCACAGCCAGCGGTAGAGCATTTCATGTGTTGTCAGTGCAGTGGGGTGCCGTGGGTGTCCCACAATGCCAATACACTTGAAATGATTATTCATTTTTCCGAGGTCCTTGTTGCGAAGATTGATGACAATGTGAGTGCTTCCCTTGAAACCCTGAAACTGATCCCCATAATAAGCGAAGTTAGCGAGATGAATGCGAAAAAAACGCGGAGAAATTCATGAGTAGTAAAGAACAGAAAA